>JAABUM010005564.1_pt1 | contig 13134 bp, 14 predicted proteins | sample 5559161 | NCBI WGS metagenome assembly JAABUM01 (sample SAMN10711868, study PRJNA513369) | rock metagenome | isolation source: Antarctica rocks | place: Antarctica: Victoria Land, Siegfried Peak nord | reverse complement strand
CCTGACAGCGAGGTCAGGAGAACAGCCCTGCCCTCAAGCCATCACCGCGCCCCACAGCGAAATCGGCTCACCTCACGGAGGCCGTCGGTGGATCGAGGCTAAGTCGCCAGGATGCCGTTCATCCGCACCTTTGGCAGCGTGACCGGCGTGACGAGCTCGGATCCGATCGAACCGGTGAGTTTGGCCATAGCGGCCGGGATGAACGCGATCTTCAGGGTCTTGCCGTCCGGGACGGTTTTCAACACCTCGGAGAGCTGCAGCACGCTGACGTTGGCCGTCTTACTGCCGTTCACGAACGTGACCGGCCCGGACATAGCAGCCTTGGCGGGACCGGCCGCGAAAGCGTCGATAGCTGTGGTGGTCAGTTCAGGAGCTTGATCGGTCAGCGTGGCCTGGAAGGTTTGCTGCTTGGGCCAGCCGGCCGCGATCTTGTCCGCCAGCGCAGGTGCGTCCACGCCCAGGCCGGGCTTGGAGTACGTGGTCTTGACCTTGCCGCCGATGAACTTGACAGTGCCGGGCGTGGGTGCCCCCTTCAGCGTGCCGCTGGCGGCGGCGATCGCGGCGGTCAACCTGGTCTTGTCGACCTTGGTCGATAACGAGCGACTCTCGCCACCGCTGTACCGATCCTTGATGGAACCCGGATTCAGCGTGAACCCGGTCAGCCCGTCCAATGTGCCGGATGCGTCATAGCTCAAGCCCGCGGCGGCGGGGGTGAGATTGAACGTCGTTCCACCGGCGGTGAAGGAGATCGGCTTCTGCTGCAGGGACGCGATGTGACCCTCGACGCGCTTCTGCGCGGCGGCCTTGCTCTGGCCGCCCACAATGACGCCGTCCACGGTGGTGCCGCTGGGGACCTTCTCGGTGCCGATGAGCGCGACGCCGCCGTAGGTGGCCAGGGCAACCCCGACGACGCCGATACCGGCGATCAACCCCCACCCTCGACGCGAGCTACTCGCTTTCTCGCTCACGGATGCACTCCAAATCGTCCTCGGTAATAGGTCAGCGCATCCTCAGGTTGTTCGGCGTCGTGCATCGCCACCACGGCGCCGATGACCAGGGTGTGGTCGCCCGCCGGGTGCGTGTCGACGGTTCGGCATTCCAGGTGGGCGAGCGCGTCGTTCACCAAAGCAACCCCCGTCTGCTTGGACCGAGTATGCGGGACGCGACCCAGCTGATCGTGCAAGGGACGCCCACGAGTTGCCAGCCATGCTGCTGTACCCCGACCGCTGGCCGGCAGGATGCTGATGCCCCACACGCCGGACTCCTGCACCGCGTCGTGGAACCGGGCTTCCTGTTCCACGCTGACCATCAGCAGAACCGGGTCGAGCGAGACCGAGCACACGGCGTTCGCGGTCATGGCATGGTCCAATCCGCCGGCGAACGTGGTGACCACAGTGACCCCGGTGACCAGTCGTCCGATGACCCGACGGTAATCATCGGGGTCGACCGTGCCCCCTGCGACCGGTTCGACAGCGCTCACGCGAGCAGGTCCTGGCGGGGTCCGGGTGCGGGTATCAACTCACCCGTTTCAGGATTGACCTCGGCGAATCCCTCGCGCCCGGACAGCCGGGCGGCGATGTCGTTGGACAGTGCGTAGTACCCGCGGTGGACGCTCACCTGGGTGCGGTGACACACCAACGCCTCAGACTGGACGAGCACCATGTCCGGGTCGACCACTTCGTGCGTCACCTCCGAGTCAGGCACCACGGACGGCGGGTACGGCTCGTCATCACCTAGAGCTCGTACCGGCCCCTCGACCGGCACGGTGGCCCGCAACCACTGCCGATCGCTTGTTGCCCACGACTGCGGCGTCAGCGTCGCGAAGAGTCTCGGACGACCGCCCGGCGAGAGCGAGCGCACGGCGGCAACGGTCGCCACCTGGGTCTGGATGTGGTCCGGATGCCCGTAACCGCCCTGCCGGTCATAGGTCACGACGACGTCCGGTTGCACCCGCTGGAGCACTTGCGCCACAGCCTGGCCGACCGTCGCCACCGGTGCTGAGGCGAACGCCCGGGGGTGACGGGACGAAGGCGAACCCGCCATCCCCGAATCGCGCCAGTTGCCGGGCAACACCTGGGACGACGCGATCTTGAGCGTCGAGGTCGCGCAGATGAGCTCGTCGAGCCGCACCTCGGCGAGCGGGTCCTCGATATCGGCCGGGCGAGGTTGCCCTGCCAGCAGTTCCAGATGCGACAGGTCTGCCGGGATAACCTCGCCCTCCTCACCCAGCGTTGAAGTGAGCAGGTGCACTTCGTGGCCCCTGCGGGCGTAGTGCGCCATTGCCACCCCGTTGACGAGGGTCTCGTCATCGGGGTGGGCGTGCACGAAGAGCAGCCGAGCCATCTCGTTACCTAGCGGCGCGACCGGGACAGCGCGCGACCGCGGTCGCCCTGGTTGAGCATCAGCTTGCGAATGCGTACGGACTCCGGTGTCACCTCGACGCATTCATCCTCGCGGCAGAACTCCAGGCTCTGCTCCAGCGACAACTTGCGCGGCGGGAAGATCTTCTCGAAGTTGTCCGCGCTGGACGCGCGGACGTTGCTGAGCTTCTTTTCCTTGGTGATGTTGACGTCCATGTCGTCGGCGCGAGAGTTCTCACCGATGATCATGCCCTCGTACACCTCGGTGGTCGGATCGACGAACAACACGCCGCGCTCCTGCAAGTTGACCATGGCGAAGGAGGTGACGACCCCGGTGCGGTCCGAGACCAGCGAGCCGGACGTGCGGGTGATGATCGGACCGAACCACGGCTCGTAGCCGTCGAAGACGTGGTTGGCGATGCCGGTGCCGCGGGTCTCGGTGAGGAACTCGGTACGGAAGCCGATCAGGCCACGCGACGGCACCTTGAACTCCATCCGGATCCAGCCGGTGCCGTGGTTGGTCATCTGCTCCATCCGGCCCTTGCGGGACGCCAGGATCTGGGTGATCGGGCCCAGGTACTCCTCGGGGGTGTCGATGGTGAGGCGCTCGACCGGCTCCTGCAGCTTGCCGTCGACCTCGCGGGTGACGACCTGCGGCTTACCGACGGTCAGTTCGAAGCCCTCGCGGCGCATCTGCTCCACGAGAATGGCGAGTGCGAGCTCACCTCGGCCCTGGACCTCCCATGCGTCGGGACGCTCGGTCGGCAAGATGCGCAGCGAGACGTTGCCGATCAGTTCGCGATCCAGGCGGTCCTTGACCATCCGTGCGGTGACCTTGCTGCCGCGCACCTTTCCGACCATCGGGGACGTGTTGGTGCCGATGGTCATCGAGATGGCCGGCTCGTCGACGGTGATCAACGGCAGCGGGATCGGGTTCTCGGCATCGGCGAGCGTCTCACCGATGGTGATCTCGGGGATACCTGCCACCGCGATGATGTCGCCGGGACCGGCTTCTTCGGCGCTCTGACGCTCCAGTCCGCTGGTCATCAGTAGCTCGGTGATCTTGACCTGCTTCTGGGTGCCGTCGTGACGACACCACATGACCTGCTGACCCTTGCGGATCACGCCGTTGCGCACGCGCAGCAGAGCAAGGCGCCCGAGGAAGTTGCTGGAGTCGAGGTTGGTGACATGCGCCTGCAACGGTGCTTCGTCGTCGTAGGAGGGTGCGGGGATCGTGTTGAGGATGGTCGCGAAGAGGGGCTCGAGGTCGGCGCCTTCGGGCATCTCGCCGTTCCCCGGGCGGGTGAGCGAGGCAATGCCGGCCTTCGCGGAGGCGTACACGACGGGGAAGTCGAGTTGGTCGGTGTGGCCCTCGGCGTCGTCCAGTAGATCCATGAAGAGCTCGTAGGCCTCCTCTTCGACCTCGTCGATGCGACTGTCGGGACGGTCGACCTTGTTGATGCACAGGATGACGGGCAGTTCAGCGGCCAGCGCCTTGCGCAATACGAAACGGGTCTGGGGCAGCGGACCCTCTGAAGCGTCGACCAGCAGGACGACTCCGTCGACCATCGACAGGCCACGTTCGACCTCCCCGCCGAAGTCAGCGTGGCCGGGGGTGTCGATGATGTTGATGGTGACCGAGTGGCCCTCGGCAGACGGACCGTCGTAGGAGATCGCGGTGTTCTTGGCGAGGATCGTGATGCCCTTCTCACGTTCCAGGTCACCTGTGTCCATCACCCGCTCGCCGGTCGTCTCGACGGTCTGGCGTTCGCTGAACGCACCTGTCTGGCGGAGCATTTTGTCCACCAGGGTGGTCTTGCCGTGGTCGACGTGAGCAACGATGGCGACGTTACGAACGTCGTTCCGGGATTTCATGGACATACCAGACATTGTCTCAGCCACCTGGCGCTTTTCGGACCACCGGACTGTGGCGCCGGTCACCCTCCTCGATGCTCGACCAGGGATCCCTCACGGAATAACTGCGGTACTGCACTCCTTATGTAATGATGTAATCAAGTAATTTTTCACTGAGGAGAGCATCATGAACCGCCCCACCCACACCACAGACCACGAAGAGTCCTACCCCAAGGGCGCCCGTAAGTCAGGCCGTCCCGGCGGTTGGCAACAAGCGGACCTGCCGTCCGCCGACGACGCAGCCGGTTGGTTCGCCGGGCGCCTACCGGGCGGCCTCTACACCGGTGCACCGACCGTCACCACCGACCGCGAAGAGATCGTCGTCGTCGGAGACATCGAGGCACCCGAACTGGCCGCCGACTCTGGCGGCCCCGACGACTCGGCAACCACGCAGGCCGCTATCGCGGGCCGCCTGACAAGATTCCGCGAAGAGACCCGCAACACCCGGATGGCACTGGCCCAAGAAGCGCAGGCGAAGTACAAGCGCTCCGTTGCCTGGGGCGCCCGGATCGGTGACACCGAGGTCGTCTTCACCAACCTGGCCGTACCGGTGATGACCCGGCTGCGCCAGGACGAACGACGCGTGCTCGACACCCTCGTCGACGCAGGCGTCGCCCGTTCGCGGGCCGACGCGGTTTCGTGGGCGGTCAAGCTGGTGGGCGAACACACCCAGGAGTGGCTCGCTGAGCTGCGGGAGGCGATGACCAGCGTGCAGGATCTGCGCGCCAAGGGCCCCCAGCTCTGACCAAGGAGAGTCCCGAGGTGAAGGGCTGGCGGCCTGCGGTGTTCGCGCTTGCCCCCACGCGATCGCCCAGGAGGCAGAGGGCCGCAGGTAGTAGTACGAGACGCACGATCGTTGCGTCGAGCAGGATCGCGACCGAGAGCCCGACGCCGATCTCCTTCATCTGCAGCAACCCGGAGAGCGCGAAGACCGAAAAGACCGACACCATCACCACGGCGGCGCTGGTCACGACCCCCGCGGTCTGCTCGAGCCCGAGTCGGACGGCGAGACGTGTCGACATACCGGCCTGTACGTGCTCGCGCACCCGGCTCAGGACGAAGACGTGGTAGTCCATCGAGAGACCGGTCAGCACTGCCAGCAGGAATGTCGGGATCCAGGTGACGATGCCTCCGGTCGGGTGGAAGTCGAGCGGACCTGCTCCCAAGCCGTGTTGGAAGACCAGGGTGACCACCCCGAAAGCTGCACCGACCGACAGCAGGTTGAGCACCGTGGTCAGCACTGCGAGCGCGGCACTCCTGAAGACGACACCCATCATCACCAGGACCAACCCGAGCACCACGACCAGTACCCGCCGGAGCGCGGTGTTCGCGTGTCCGATGGTGTCGTAGGACTGGGCGACGTCACCTCCGACCGCCCACGCGGTCACGTCACCCGATGCGACCGCAGCCGACACGGACGCGCGTAACCGGGTCAGCCGGTCGCCCGCCTGGGTGCTGCCGGATCGCGCCGAGGTCGCCAACGTCGCAACCGCCGTGCGGTCGTCCACGCTCGTCCGGAACCCTGCGGCACTCCAGTCCCCGATGGCGGCCGCCCGGCGCTGCACGGACTGCGCCACCACCCGGGCGTCCCTGCCCTGCACCACGACCAGCGCCGAATCGCCCTCACTGGGATACCTCGACTGGATCTGCTGCATGGCGTGAACCTGGGGGATCGCTTGCGGCAGACCGTCCAGAGAACTCGTCTGCAGCTGCATCCCGAGAGCGGGCACCGCGAGGGCCACCATCACGGCGCCGGAAGCGAGAACTGCCAACGCCGGCCGGCGCAGCACCGGACGCAGCACCCACCCGCTCACCGAACCGGTCGGCATCCGCCTCGAAACCCTCCACAACAGCGGGATACGCGGGCGATCAACCCACCTGCCCAGCAGCGTCAGCAACGCCGGCAACACGGTCAACGACCCCAATACGGCGATGACCACGACCAGCAGGGCTCCGGTGCCGAGGCTGTCGAATGTCGTCTCACGGGCCGCGTAGAGCCCGCCCATACTGATGGCGACCGCCAGCCCGGAGACGACGATCGAGTGTCCGGACGTCTCGCCCGCGATACGTATCGCATCGGCTCGACTGGCTCCGCGCTCGCGTTCGGCCCGCTCACGCGAGAGGTAGAAGAGGGAGTAGTCGACACCAACGGCCATCCCGATCAGCAGGATCATGCTGGTCACCGTCGACTCCATCGGGACGAGCAGCGAGATCGGCCCCATCAGAGCCATCGTGGCGAAGACGCTGGTCACGGCGAGCAACACCGGTATCCCGGCGGCGATCACGGCCGCGAAGACCACCAGCATGATCACCAGCGTGATCGGCAGGCTGATCAACTCGGCCGAAGCGAGATCGGACCCGACCTTCTCGTTGATCGCCGCGTCGAGCGAGATGCCCCCGGTCTGGTCGATCTGCAACCCCGGGTACGCCGTCCGGGCCGATGTGGCGACTCGGGCGATGCCGCTCACGTCGGCGTCATTGCCACCCCGGATGGTCGCAGCCACCAGCAACGCCCGGCCGTCCTGGGAGAAGACGGGCGCCGCAACCGAGGAGACCACCGGCTGGGTCTGCAGCCGCACCCGTATCGCCGCTGCAGCACGACTCGCGGTCGCCCGGTCGAGGTTCCCACTCGCGGGGGTGATCAGGACGAACTCCTGATCCGGTGATCGCAGGCCGGCTGAGGCGATCATCGCTGCTGCCCGCCCGGACTGTCCGACCCGGTAGTCGGCTCCGGTCGTTCCTCGCATACTGAACGCCGAGCCGAGACCCACGGCGATCACCACCAGCAGCGCCCACACCCCGATGGCACGCCACGGATGCGCGGCGCTCCAGCGACCCATCCGCTGCGCCCGACCTGTACTCGTCATGGTTCCTCCTGTGATCGAAAACTTCGGTGATCACAGGCTTTCGCCGTCGGCGGTGCGGGTCAGGAGTGTCAGCCTCCCCACCGGGGTGTAGCTACCTGCACCCTCGCGCCATGGCGAACGGTGAGGTAACTGCATCGCGCCGACGCGCGCCGTCATCCACGATGGGCCTATGCAACGCCGGCCGGGCCTACTCGCAGCCATAGGTTTGAACCTCGCGAGCCTCGCGCTGGCCGCCGTGACCAGCGTCGTGCTCGCGTTGAGCTGCGCTGGCGCGGTGTCAGCGATCGGCGGCGTCGGCCTGGTGATCCTCGCCGTCACGTTCACGCTCCTACGTGGGCTTGCCGACGTCCAGCGCAACCTGGTGGGCGCGGCACTCGGGCAACCGGTCACCCGCCGGTACGCCGACCTACGCGGCCTCGGCCCGGTACCCCGAGCCAAGCGGTGGATCACCGACGGCGCGCTCTGGGCCGACGTGGGTTGGGCGTTGTTCACCTGCACCATCGGCGCGTTGATCTCCACCCTCGCGCTCGCCATCGTGCTGTACCCGATCTGGAGCATCACCTGGTACGTCCTGTGGCATGCGGTCCCGGCCAACCTGCCCCAGCCGTACCACTTCCTGCACATCGCCGGAACCTGGCGTGCGCTGGCGTTCACCGTGGTCAGTGCCGCGCTGGCAGTCGCCGCGACCGTCCGGATCGTGCCGGCACTCACCCGCTGGCGCCTGCTGTTGGACGCCTCGATCATGGCCGACTCCCGAGAGGCCGCGTTGGAGAAGCGCGTGAGTGAGGTGGCGGCGGCACGCACCGACACAGCCGATGCCGCAGCCGAGGAACTACGACGGATCGAGCGCGACCTGCACGATGGTCCACAAGCTCGACTCGCAGCACTCGGCATGGAGTTGGGCCTGGCCGAACAGCTGATCACCGATGATCCTGCGGCAGCCGCCACTCTCATTGCCGAAGCTCGCGCGAGCGCCACCACTGCACTGTCCGACATCCGGGGCGTAGTGCGCGGCGTCTACCCGCCGGTCCTGGCAGACCGCGGCCTGCAGGACGCGGTCCGGGCACTCGCCGTCGACCTCCCGCTGTCCGTAGCACTGGAGTTGGAGCTGCCTGGCCGCCTCGATGCACCGCTGGAAGCCGCGTTGTACTTCAGCGTCAGCGAATGCTTGGCCAACACCCTCAAACATGCGCAGGCGACCCGAGCGTGGGTGTCGGTGCGGCAGGCCGACACCGTGATCCGCGTCGAGGTCGGTGACGACGGGGTCGGCGGTGCGATGAGCGGTGGTGCCGGGCTGCGCGGTGTCGCGCGACGGCTGGCCACCTTCGACGGCATGATGGCCGTGACCAGTTCCGCAGGCGTGGGAACCCGGATCGAGTTGGAGGCGCCGTGCGGGCCGTCATCGCGGAGGACAGCACCCTCCTACGGGACGGGCTGACCCGGATCCTCACCGCGTACGGCATCGACGTCGTCCGCGCCGTCCAAAGCGCGCCCTCGCTCGCCGAAGCGTTGCGCACCGAACAACCCGACATCGCGGTCGTCGACGTCCGGATGCCGCCCACCTTCACCGACGACGGGTTGCGCGTCGCGATCCAAGCGCGCTCGCACACGCCCGACCTGCCGGTGCTCGTGCTGTCCCAGTACGTCGAGCAGCTCTACGCCCAGGAACTGCTCGACTCCGGATCCGGTGGCATCGGGTACCTCTTGAAGGACCGGGTCGCCGACGTCGCCGGTTTCATCGACACGGTCCACCGGGTGGCCGGCGGTGGCACGGTCCTGGACCCGGACGTGGTGCGGCGACTGCTGGCCCGACAACGCGCCGGTACTCCGATCGAACGACTCAGCCCCCGCGAACGCGAGGTGCTGGAACTGATGGCGCAGGGGCGCTCCAACGCTGCGATTGCGGCAGCGTTGTTCGTCACCGAACGGTCGGTGAGCAAGCACACCAACTCGATCTTCACCAAGCTGGATCTGCCGATCGACGTCGATGACAACCGCCGAGTGCTGGCGGTGCTGACCTACCTGCGCGGCTGACTGCGCCCTGTCGCTCGGGCTCAGGACATCAGCGTTTGGATGGCTTCGATGATCGGGCGGTCCGGTGCCAGCCATCGGACGTCGTACAACTGCCCCGCACCAAGCCAGCGCAGGTCATCATGATCGACGGGTCGCAGGTCACCACGGGTGATGCGGGCCAGCCGCACCTGCATCACCCACCCCGGTTTCAACGGCCACCCCGACGCGCCACCCAGGTCCAACGGGCCTACGACCTCGTCGCCGAGCTCGACGCGGACGCCCAGTTCTTCCTCGATCTCTCGGCGCAGCGCGGCCTGGAACGTCTCCCCCGGTTCGACTTTCCCGCCGGGCAGCTCCCATCCCCCGGCGAGTTCGACCGGCGTCGTGCGCCGCGCCGCCAGCAGTCGCGTGGGCCGCGAAAGATCGTCCACGACGGCCGCACCCACCACCACAACAGCCGCGCTCATAGACTTCGATCATGCCTGTAACACTCGCGATCGTGACGCATGAAGAAGACTGCGTGTCCGGTCTCCTCGGTGAGGTGTGGGAGCAGGCCGGCCTCGAGCTGCAGATCTTCGCCCCCTATCTCGATGTGGATGATCTGCCTACCGACCCCACCGCCTACGACGGGCTGGTCGTCCTCGGCGGAAGCATGGGCGCGAACAGCGAAGAGACCTACCCCTGGTTGGCGCCGACCAAGGCGTTGCTCGCCGACGCCGTCTCCGGCGATGTGCCGACGCTAGGGGTGTGCCTGGGGCACCAGTTGCTGGCCTGCGGCCTCGGTGGAACGGTGGGCGTCAACGACCTGGGCACCAGAATCGGCCTTACCTCGGTCGCGCTGACCGATGCCGGGCGCGAGGACGACGTGCTGACCAGTTCCGTCGCGCGCCGGGCAACGCACTGGAACGAGGATGTCGTCACCCATCTGCCCGAGGGTGCGGTCCGGCTGGCGACGGCCCCCGACGGCACCGTCCAGGCGGCCCGCTACGGCGCAAAAGCGTGGGGTGTCCAGTTCCACCCCGAGGTCACCGAGTCGATCTTCCGCGACTGGGCGGCGGGCCACCCCGGCCGCCGCGACCTTGACGCGCTCGGTGATGCTGTTGGACACGCGACCGAGGAACTGCGGATGTCCTGGACACCTCTGGCCCTGCGGTTCGGGGACATCGTCACGCGGCATTCAACGCGTCCCACCGGCGGATAGTGCAGCCTCACCTGCCTGGAATCCCCGTCGCACACGGAGCAGAGTGGGACCAGTGCCGCATGACTTCCGGGAGGATCGATGACAGACACGAAGCGCTCGGGGCCTCCCGAGGAGTCGGAGTACACCCCGCACCCAGATGAGCCGCACGGCTCAGGATTCGCCAGCCGGTTGAACTGGTTACGCGCCGGAGTCCTCGGCGCCAATGACGGGATCGTGAGCGTTGCGGGCATCGTGGTCGGCGTCGCCGGTGCCACGTCGGGCCGAACCCCGATCGTCATCGCGGGGGTGGCGGGGTTGGTGGCCGGCGCCCTCAGCATGGCAGCGGGCGAATACGTGTCGGTCAGCACTCAACGCGACAGCGAACGCGCGTTGCTCGAGAAGGAACGCATCGAGCTGCAGGACATGCCCGAGGAGGAGCTGGCGGAACTCACCGCGATCTACCAGGACAAGGGGTTGTCGCGAGAGCTCGCTGAAATGGTCGCGGTGCAGCTGACCGAACACGATGCGCTCGGAGCGCACGCCGAAGTGGAACTGGGTATCGACCCGAAAGAACTTGCAAATCCCTGGCATGCAGCTTTTGCATCGCTGGTGGCGTTCACGGTCGGCGCGTTGCTCCCCCTCATCGCGATTCTGCTTCCGCCGAACGCCTGGCGGGTACCGACCACGTTCCTCGCCGTGGTCGTCGCACTCGCCTTCACCGGCGCGATCAGCGCCGAACTCGGCAGCGCGCCACGCCGACCGGCCGTCCTGCGTAACGTCGCAGGCGGTGCGGCGGCGATGCTCGTCACCTATCTCGTCGGCTATCTCATCGGCGGCGGCATCAACTGACGTACCGCCGCACGACGACGCCACGACCGTTTCGCACCGGACTGGGTCGAGAGTCCGGTCGGCGTTGCGTCATAGTGGAGGTCACCATGAGCAGAGCGCGATTCCACGGGAGCATCACCGGTATCGGTACAACGAGCGGCGTGCGCATCGTCGTCGGCCAGTGGGCGCAGACGCCGTACGGCACTTTCAACGACGTCATGCTGCAGACACCCGACGGCCACCGCAGACTGCTCGCACCCACGGCGCAGGTTGCCGAATTCATCGAGCAGACCTACACGTTCGACGAGGTCGACATCGTGCCGGTGGACGTCGCGATCAACGGCAACAGCTACGAGCTGCACTCAGGCGACCTCGACGTCAACTGGACCATCGGGGGTCGAACAGCCATTGGCGGGTTGTTACGCACTGTGCCCGGAAAGCTGGCTGTCGCCCCAGCCTGGTGCCGCGTCATCGATCCGATCGCGAGGGTTGTGATGCGCGGCGTGCGCACAGCAGGCACTGCCCGGGCCGGCCGTCAGGAGTTCTATGGCGCACGCGACGTCCACGCCGTGATCAGCACTTCGGGTCAATACGCCGGAAAACCACTGGGCGCTCTTGCTGCGGTCGAACCCGCGGTCTCGTTCGGTTTCGGGTCGGTGCCGACCAAGCCCGCGGTGACCAGGATCGTGACGACGATCATCGAGCGGTCAGCGCAGCCCCAACCACAGGCCTAACCCGGCAAGCGCGACGCCACCGAGCAGGGTCCCGAGTCCGTTCCAGAGGCCGGCACCCCGTTTGCCCTCCTGCAGAAGGCGGGCGGTCTCGAAGCTAGCGGTGCTGAAGGTCGTGTACCCGCCGAGGATCCCGGTACCCACGACGGCGAGCGCGTCCGGCCCGAGCGATCCGCTCTCGGCAAGTCCGGTCAGCAGGCCGAGCAGCAGACAGCCGGTGAGGTTGATCAGAATCGTGCCCGCGTAGAAGCGTGCACCTGCGCGGGATTTGATCTGGCCATCGACTGCGAAGCGCAACGCGGCACCGATGCCGCCACCGACACAGACGAGCACATAGGTGCCCGTGTTCACCGCGTTGACCGCTCGCGGATCTTGAGTGCCGCCGAGATGCCCCCGAAGGATGCGAGTAGACCGACACCGACGGTCAGCCCGCCATACACGAGGGCAATCCCAGGGTGATCCTCCCGGATCAGTCCAGCCGCACCGGTCGCAAACGTGCTGTAAGTCGTGAAGCCACCGAGCACACCGGTGCCCAGCAGCAACCGCAGCGTGCGCCGGCGCCCCTTCTCCGGTACCCCGTTCGCGAGAATCTCCAAGAGGAAACCCAGCAGGAAGGCACCAGCCACGTTCACGAGCAGGATCGTCCAGTTCACCCCACCGTTGGTCGGTGGGAACCAGAGGCTGAGCCCCTCGCGCAGTCCCGTCCCGACGAAGCCCCCGACCGCGACGTAGAACACGTACGCCCACCGCAGATGAACCGGTGTGCCACCGGGATCGACGTCGACGTCCGGGTCTTCGGGAAGCCACGGCTTGGTGAGGGCGGCGCGTGGATCAATGGTCATACGACAGCAACTCCCTATCTTCGGGCGCATCCGGGCACCATCGACTACGAAGACAGGGACCGTTGTCGGAAACATCCTCCGAGGTTGGTGCCGGTAGGCCCCACTGCCGGATCGCAACTATGCGACCGGACCATCCAAGCACACCGCAGCAGATAAGCGCCCGACGCACCCGCGTTGTGCCTGCGTCTGCTTTCGCCGACCTACGGTTCGAGCACCACGGCGATGCCTCAGCGAGACTTGGCTATGCCCGAGATCTGGACGATCGGCCACTGGACCTGCCCGGAAGAGACCTTCATCGGTCTGCTGCGCGATCAACGCATCGACGTACTCGCTGATGTCCGCGCTCACCCCGGTTCGCGCAGCAGCCCGCAATTCAGGCAGGACACGATGCGCGAGTGG
>JAABUM010005563.1_pt1 | contig 13134 bp, 24 predicted proteins | sample 5559161 | NCBI WGS metagenome assembly JAABUM01 (sample SAMN10711868, study PRJNA513369) | rock metagenome | isolation source: Antarctica rocks | place: Antarctica: Victoria Land, Siegfried Peak nord | reverse complement strand
GCTTTGGCACCGAGGCGCCAAGCGTCAAGTTCGACGCCGACAACTTCCTGCCGCCGCCGCCAGGCGAGCAGAGCGACGAGCTGGAGTCCTGCTCTGGCGGCATCTCGGTGTCCTCCGCCAACGGCAACATCGTGTGCCCCAACACCTTCGACGCGCGGCTGCAGATCGCGTACCAGGCCAACCTGCCGGAGATCCGAGCGGCGTTGTTCGGCGAGCACCAGCGGGCCACGGGATGACGGCCTGAAAACCCCATCAGACCCTGATGATTGACAAAAGCCGGAAGCGGCAGGGGTGTGGGCTGTCGGCTGCATTGGGCGGGGTGCCCTCGCGTGCTCATCTGGGAGCCTTGAGGCAATCGACATTGTGAACTGTGTCTGGCCTCCTGACTGCGGACAGCGACAGCGGCTAGTGGAGGTTTTGGCAGGAAACAGCCTCGAGACAGATGGTCCGCCTGTCGAGGCCGTCACTTGAACCACGTTTTGGACACGATTTTTCAATCTGGAAAAAATTGCAGAGCTCACGATGTATACATTCAAAACAGCAGAGAACGGAACAAAACAGCGAAGCCTGCTCATCAGTGTCGGACAACCAATGCGGTCGCTACGGTGAAGCGCCGCTGACTGATCCACAACCCGCCGCTCTTGGGATCCTCTCCTGCACGTCAATGAAGAAACCCACCGCTGGGATTCTTCAACTTGGGTCAACATTCCCTGCGCGACAAGGAAGTCGCACCGTGAGATCATTTATTCAACCACAGGTATCGGAGTTTCAAACAGCCATTTGGATCGTACAGATCAGCAGACCTGAAGATTGTTGATTGCGCCTGCAGTGCTTCCTGGGCTCTGACCCATGAGTCGGCCTCGTAGGAGAGTTTGGTCACGACACCTCAGCCGCCGCAGCATCACTTTGCTGCTTGCAGCCGCGTGACCAGGTCTGTCCACTGGACCGCCAGGTGCTGCTGCGAAAACTTTGGCGGCAGCGGCCACTCGTGCAACGGAGCGTCCACCAGCTCGAGCCTGCCGGTGGCGGTGGCCGAAGCCTGCTGCAGCACCAGAGCAAACTCCTGCGCGAGGTCCAGCCAGTCCCTCTCAGCATGCCCCTCTCAGCAATCGCAATTCTGTGATCTGCAAGGTCAGATGCAGAAGACACAAGATGAAACAAACAGACACGATATTCGAGATGTGGGCATGCTGAGTGCATGTGCATCCGCGACTGCAAAGTCGAACCTGTATGAGCGGTGCGCTGTCAGCGCTGCTACTGGCTGCATACTCGACCTGGACTGAGACGCCCCGATGCTGCGCCGTCTGCTTCACGATGACGTTGCACACCTGTCGGAATCAGCAAGGCAGTCTCAACGAGCCTCCCTCCGTCAGCAGCAGCCCCCTGTACCGGACAAGTGAGCACAGCGTGTTCAGCACAACGGGGCACCTCATGGGAAGGTGACACCGGAAGTAGGAAGGTTGCTGGTCAAAGTATTGGCTCAAAATATTGGTGAGGCTCGCTGCATATTTGTGCATATGCCAAGGTTTGCAATGGCACGAGAGTCTTCAAGACATGGACAACAGAGACCTCACCCTCACGATGAAATCGCCCAGTTGGTACTGCACGCCGTCAATCGTCAGCGCGGCCCGCGCCTGATGCGTGCCGATCTGCAGCGCATGGTGGTGGACAGCATTCGGCGCCAGTGAAGGTAAACTGCAGCAATGTTGAGCGAGATATTGTATGCAGCCCGCATTGTGCAGCTGTGCATGCGGAGATGTGCCGTGCATACCTGGCTGAGGATGCTGATGGCCTGTGTTTCTGCCTCGATCACCTGCTTCTGCTCCCTGCCGATGCGCATGCGAGGTTCAATCAGCATTCCATTTGAAACACACTGCCCAGTAGCTCATATCCCCCATCATCCTCAGCACGTCTGCATGCAGTGCGGATCTCAACCGTGATCAGCCTCCATGATGCCAAAATGCAACTTTGCGTGTTCAGCGCACCTCTGCACCATGTATATCTCACGCTGCTTGTCGCCAAAGGCCAGCAGCCACAAGTCGTCTCTGGAAGTCGCCGGCGGCGCACCGGGCGCCCCCTGCAGAGCCGTACGCACGATTGGAGCAATGTACCTCGTGCGCTCCTCCGCCACACTGGACTGATAGCATCACTGGCGCTGCGCGGTCAGGCTCATCGCAGTCTCATCACCTGGACGGTCTTCAGGACAGTCACTGAGGCGTTGTAACGCCGTTTCGAGCCGCCCCGCATGTTTTCGACGGCCGTGCACAGGCTTTCGAATGTGCGCTGTCCGACGGCGCTGCCAGAGTCCTGCCACATCATGAGGCTGCGACAGCAAGTAGCGGCGTCAGTTGACTTCAGATCAGTTGAACAGGTTCATTGAAGGTGGGAAAGGTGTAGGACGGCTGTAGGAGATCAGACGTGTTCACCAGGTGATGCCGCCCATTGGAGTTGATGGCTTCACGTTCCGCTGGTGGAAGAGGGGCGTGCTTGGCGCGGTTCTGTCGAGGCTTTAACTAGTGCTTTCGATCAAGCCAGGACGAAAACGCAAAGCGACGATACAAACGCGAAATGGTGCATGCCGACCGAGACATTCGGCATCTCCACTCAACTCAACTCGAGAGCTCGAGACCCTGACACCAGCCGAGACCGCCATTTCGAGCTTGCATGCTGTCTGTCCGCTCATGCGCATGACCAGTCTTTCCAAGCTGCTCAGTTCTCTCTCCGAGTGATCACCACAGCACCGTTCAAGAACAGCACGGGCTCGAGGCTGCCGGGCAATCTTGACTCGCCCGCCGCTGCGCGCCTGGGGATTTTTAGCAGCTGCACAGCCTTTCATGCGGGCAGTGAGCCAGCGCCGTGCAGATGAACAAAGTGCGGGAGCTGCCAGCCAGTGCCACAGAGGCTGAGCAGCTGTCGTGGCTGCGCGAGACCGAGCCAGTCGTCCTCCGTGGTGCGCGCATGCGGGCATGTCCAATCCAGTTGAGACATTTGAATCGTCAAAATATCATTGATCAACGTGCGAAAACGCGACATGCAGTCCTTATCAAGATCCCCTGTCACAAGCTGCGTATGACTGACATCATCAGGGTGTCGTGCTTCCTCAGGTCTCATCGCCGGATGGCCTGCCGTCCAGGCATGGCAGGGCAGCGCAGGCCTGCGGCGCATGGCGGACTCGGCCGGCGACGCCCAAGTACAGGTGCACATTCTCGACAGCATCGCTGGACGGTCATATCCTACACATCCTGGTGCTGCTTTGCATCTTGCAGGCCGATGAGCAATGCAGAAGCGAGTGCGTTTTGGGCGCGTGCTTGGCAAGATCGCATGCACCTCGGCCGCAGGTCATGAGCGCAGCCTCGGACCTGTTCTTCGGCGACATCGAGCAGCACGAGCCGGAGACCATGTCCTTCCGCGACTTCCTGAGCCTCGCGGACGGCGGCGAAAGCGATGACGCAGCAGGCGATCGCGCCGCCGCTGGACCCGCCGCCGCATCGTGCCTTGAACCTGACGGGCACAGGCGGCGGGCAAACGCTGCCGGGCATGCAGCGGAACAGCCGGGCGGCGGCCAGAGCGGCCGGCGGTACTACCTTGCACAGGCCGGCATCGGCTCGCAGCGACAAGGTAGCGGAGAGGACGGAGGTGGGAGGTGCTGCGCTGCTGATGCTGACGGGCAGCCTGCCGCAGACAGCAGCAGCTTGGCGGCGCTCGCCTCAGACTTTGCGCCGCCGCCGCTTCTGCACGAACTGGACGGCGGGCAGCTGCAGACCAATCTTTGGATGAGCATCAGGTGAGCAGCAGTGCCATAGAACATGCACGTTGCATTGCTCGAGGCGCATGTCTACTGCTTTCTCAAATGTCCGCCAAACATAGTTTTTGTAGGCCATATGAGAGACATGTAAGCATTGCACAAATTGACGTCCCCCTAGGGCTCTCGCCTGCAATGCGGTTCCAGTCTGCGGTTAGTACCTCAGCTGACCTACGACAGTTTTCTTGATTTCACTGCAGGGGCTCGCGCTCCAGCCTGCACTACGATCCGTATCAGAACCTGCTGTGCGTCGTGCGCGGCGGCAAGACCGTGCGGCTGCACGCGCCTCAGCAGACGGCGGCACTCTACCCAAAGCCCGTGCACGGCGAGGTGATGCAATTTGGCAGGGCAGCTCGCGAGAAAATGAACGCCGCGCATTGGGAGCTGCGCTTTGCAAGCTGCGTAACCTGTGAAACCCAAGTTGCACAGGTACCTGGCCGTGGTTAGGGAACAAGACAAATCTGTCTGCTGCTGTACAGCCGAGGTGTCCGAACACATGAGTGCATTTACCCACATGAAACATGATATTTGGTTCACATGCAGGCGTCCAACCACAGCGGCGTGAACTTTGCGGCGCCAGACCTTGGCTCCCACCCGCTATATGCGCAGGCTCTGGCGCAGCAGGCCCGCGCCGAGCTGCAGGCACGTCACATGCAGCTTCACAAAGCGCCAACTGCACTAGCGGAAAACAATGTGCACGTCTTGAGCATGCACCAATCCATGCGCCTCCCCAAAGGCATCGCATCGCGTTTGTGGAGCGCCCTGCTTTGCCCACTGCAGGCCGGGGACGCAATCTTCATTCCAGAGGGCTGGTGGCACCAGATCGACAGCGGCGGCGTGTCCATTGCCGTCAACTTCTGGTGGCAGTCGCCCTTTGGCGTGGGCGTGCAGGTGGCATCCTTTCCAACCCCCGACCGATGCATCACGTGTGCACTCCTGAATGTGGTCTGCCAGGTCATGGGTGCGTCTCCTACTCCGCTGGCTGCCCTACTCCCCAAAACTGCAGCCGGAAACTGCAGTCGGGTCAGAACACCCTTCCGGCTGTCCCTGAGCTGCGGTGCCTGCATCTGCGCCTGCGGCGGCTGTCCGTTCCCGCTGCAGCAGGTGGCGGGGGCGCTAGGCAGCCCTGGATTCTGTTCGTATATGGGAATCACAGCGGATATTAAGGTTTCAACATCCCACAAACGCCTCCCATGCAGGCGGCGGCGAGTCCGGTGCAGCTGCGGCAGGTGGTGCGGGCGCTGGCCAGCCAGCGGGTGGACGCCTGGCTGGCGTCCGTCGAGCCGTGGCCGCCGATGCCGCATGACGCAGCTGCAGCGCCGCCGGCGCCCCACCCGCCGGCGGCGGAGCACAGGCAGAGTATCGCAGCTACACCAGCAGCGGCGGCAGCACCAGCAGCAGCAGCAGCATTACCAGCAGCGGCGGTGGCGGCGGCCGCGCCCACAGCAGGGGATGCTTCGTCTGCTGCACAGCAGGGCAGCAGCCCCACGTCAGCAGCGGAGCCGCCACCGCCGCCGCTGCAGGGCGGGGTGCCGGGCGCAGAAATGGATCCAGTGGCGGCAGCCGTGCACGCCTTTGGCAGCGTCACGCCCCAGGACGCCGAGTCGCTACGCATGCTGGTGGTGCAGACGGGGGAGGCCCTGCGGGAAAGGGACGATGACATCATCCAAAATGCGAATGGCACGACAGCTCCGCAGTCTCAGCAGCAGCAGAAGCAGAAGCAGAAGCCGGAGCCGGGCGAAGAAACAGCGCAGCCGGCCGGCGAGTGGCGGGTGTCTCCACCGGCCGACGACCTGGGCCTGAAGCACATGCTCACGCGCACGCTCGCGGGACTGAGCGGCGCCGGCCTGTGCCGCGTGCTGCTGGCCATGGCGCAGCGCTTCCCCCGCACCCTAGAGGTGACCATTTCAGCAGTCATTGCAACCGATGAGCTAATGGAATGTACACCGTCATTTGACAATGGTGGCCAGATGGTTCTCGGACTCATTCGAAACAGTTACTTATACCCGCGTCACCTGAAATGCTCGTGATATGCCGTTGAGCATCATGCAGGGCCTGCTGCTGCACGCGCTGCCGCCGGCGGCCTGCGAGCTGCTGCTGCACATGTTCGAGGCGGCGGACGGGCTGTCGGCGATGCAGGCGCACCGGGATGGGTTCTACGCGGCGGTGTACGGCGTAGTGCAGGATCCTGGGCAGCTGCTGCGCGCGCTGCTGGCCGGAAAGGAGCGCGTCGCGGATTGCGCATGCAGACAGGTGCATGCCGAGGCGCTGGGTTATGATGTGTAGTAGAGATTGCGAGTATGGGCGCGCTCTAGGTGTCATTTCAGTGGTGTCAATTTAGGTGGTTTTCCTTCAGTGGTTTTACAGTCAACAGGCTTCGCCTTTGCTCTTCTCAGCACAATACTCGTGTATGTAGTGTCATGAGCAGGGCCATTCCCTGCGGTGTGGCAAGTCAATACGTGTTCCGCAGTTCACTTCTGTCTGTCGGCACTCGCTGTCTGGAGTCGATCCAAGTCTCAGCTTTGTTATTCTGACCGCGGCCGCAGCAGCAGGTACAGTGCCGGGCCAATGACGGGCAGCAGTGCAAACAAAATTGCCTGGTCCCTGAGGGCACACAAATACAAGCGTCAGCGCCACAGTGCAAGTGAAATCGAAGGGAACGCTGGCATCAACAACACCACCTTGTCGCAAATCCAACCTCACTTGTATTGGGAATTTCTGAACTCAGCGTCGTTCACCTGCAAGCCAACATGGTCATAACATGGTGAGTTTGACAAGCTGTGGCATTGAGCATAACGGCAAGATGTGCAAAAATACACGAGGCCGCCATGCAACACCCTGCACAAGCCACCCTGCAACGTGCAACATGCGATTGCTTACCAACCAAAATGGCACGAACGCCGTGAGCAGCAGGAAGTCGATGGAGGTGACGTGCACGAAGCGGCTTTCGTCAAACAATTGAAAATACTGCAGCCATGCCTCGTTGCCTGCGAATGAACCATAGAAGGATTGAAAACAACCGGAGGCTGCATGCGCTTTGCATACGACTTCACGTCTGTGTAAATTTCTGGTGGAGGGTTGCTGTCAAGCTCGGTAAGAATATCACGCAGGCAGGCAGGCATGCAACCCCGCCTGCGAAAGCGGCGCTGCCTAGGAGGTACACTGATGCCACCAGGAGCACCCCAGCTGTGATGCGTGACTCCAGCGCCTTCCTTACGAAACCCTGCACACGAATACACGCATCAGCCGTCGCCTCGGAGCTTGCCTTGCACCTCTTCACGGTCCGATTGCGACATGATGGCCGTGACCTGCAAGGCTTGCCTCACAGCTGGTGGACTGTATGTGAACTGGTCGTTGGTCATTGTTCATTTGGCGCACCAGCTCACTCTTCGGCAGCAGCGCCTGCTCGCCCTCGCGGAGCGGCGTCCACAGCGCAAAGTACGGCAGCAGGGCGAAAATGCCCGCGCCAAAAGAGAGTGCAAGGAACGGCGCGGCTGGCACCTGCCGAGATACGCTGCCTGGGGATCAGCTTTTCTCTTTGCATCCGTTTCAAATCATGACATTTTTGAGGACATGCTTCCCAAATATGTGCAACACAGGTGCATGCTCACCTTGTTGCTGGACTTGCCCGCTGGCAGCAGCAGCGCAGCATAGAGCGCAGGGTACACACCTGATGTAGAAAATTTGACAGCGGGTTTCAGCCGCTCAGGCGAATCAGGCAGGGCATCCATGATGGGCACGGCAAAACAAACCCTGCTTGCAGATTGTGGCGAACAACGCCTCATTGTGCTCTCACCCATGATGTTGAAGAGGTTGAAGAAAACTTTACCCACGTCGACTTTGGAGCTGGGGTTGATGCCTGTCAGCTTCTCCAGGAAGAACTGGTCCCGGAAGGGAGTCTGGTTCGGCGACAAGGCAAACACATAGCCTGCGCCCGAGAAGGAAAGCCATTGCGATGAAAGCTGCGAGAAAACGTTCTTAATAACCTATCACTTGGCCGCCGCTGCAGCTGCTCCAGCAGATCAATGCCGCAGCCTCAGCAGGCGCCACAGCTGCCGAGTGCGCACAGCCCACGGATCCAGCGCACTCACCCAGCACGCCCGCCCATAGGAGGAACAGCCCCGCGCTGGTGGCTGTGCGCGTCCAGTCCCGCTGCTGCTGGTCACCGAAGCCATTGCCGTCGGCACCATGCGCCTGCACAAGCTGCATGCCGCTCCTGCATTGCACACGCGGCTAGTCACTGCCTTGACTCTGGCGCATATGTGTGTACACAGCGATCGTCTTTGGCTCATGCGTTCCAGCTCACCTGGACTTCGGGGTGTGCTCGGGCTGTTGGCGGAGTGCCTGTATGCGCCGTGCCGGCACCGTGCTGCTGCGGCATGCGCCTCCAGCTTGTGGCAATGCGCAATGGGTTGCCTGCAGCGGAAACAAGGTTCCATCAGTGGCCATGCCTTGCATGCTGCTATCCTTGAATTGCCAGAGGCGATCAAGGGGCGCACCGCAGGTCTGCGCGCATGGAAGCATGACGCTGCTGGCAGGCATCTGCTGGGCGTGAGCAGGGGGCTGGACCTCGAAGTGATATTCATGGTGACGCGCCGTCCAGTGCCGATGTGAAGCAACTGTGCAAACGCGAAATGGGCTGGCGCAGTGCAGCATGTCGGCATGCCACGACACCACACTCCAATTCAGACTGCACCCCCATCTGCGCCAGAGTGCGATCTGCAGCTTCTGTGAAAACTCTTCTTCAATTCTTCTGCCGCCCTTATCTCGCAGAGCGCTGTCACGCCTGACTGACCTCCCGTGGATTGGATTTTGTTTCGTCCACTGCCACAGTTGTTTCTCTCAATCATTGCGCAGCTCGACAGCCCAGCGAATCGTGATATATCGCGTGCTGCTGCGCCATTATTGCATAGCGCAGTGCCTGCAAAGCAAGAATTCGGATTGCCGCCCCGCGCGGCGGCATTCGCTTCATGCGCTGAGCCGCATGCCAGACGTCAACATACAGCTCGTCACGGGAATACGGCACACCATCGATGCGCCGAGCGGCTGCAAGGTGAGTGGTGTCAGCACAAACAACCTCTCGGGGCGCTGGCACCTTGCGCACATCACGCACCCCGGTTCGACTGCTCATGCGCAGGTAGTGGAGCTGCGGCGGCTAGCTGCCAGGGAATTGCAGCTGCCTCAGGACCGTCTGCGCCTCATACTCAAAGGCCAAGCCTTGAGGGATGCTGGAAATGTACCAGCCTTGGCGGACTCGGGTGCGGATGCATCATGCATTTCTGTGCCATAGATGGTCCATGATCGTTCCTGCAGCAAGCGCAGGCGCAGCCATCCATCAATCCGCTGCCTCAACTGCGCTGTGCTGGCCCCGCAGATGTTTTGCTGGCATTCGTGGCGCCCGCGCTGCCGACGGCAAAGCTGAGTCGGCAAGCGCCGCAGGATGAGGATGAGGAGGAGATCGAGGAGCGGTTCAGGCGAGCATTTGCCTCATCGCACTGGGCTGCAGACACCCCTCCGTTCCTTCGTTCCCCTCCAGATTCCCTTCGTAATATCGATCCACCATACGGGACGTGGGTTGACCTGTGCTACTGACAGAATCCTTCCGCAACACGGTCTGTTCTCTTTGCGCCACAGGCTGAGGCCGAACGCGACGCGGGCCGAGCAGGCACTGGCGCATGTCCTGCAGCAGCGGATGCGCCTGCCGGACTACGCGCTCATACTGCTCTTCTCCATCCGGCCCGCGACCATTTCTGCGATCGTCCTGTGGTTCGCTCTGGCGCCGCTGGCGGCGCGCTACTCCCTCGGCCCGCTGTATGTGCTGGGCACCATTCTGGCGGTCATCCTGACCAACCTGGGCACGCGGAAGGAGGGCGAGATGAGTGCTTACTCGATTTTCAATACTGGGGCGCGGCAGCTACCTGGTGAGGATCTGCTCCACATTACACCATCTAGACATGTGGCCAACCGGCTCTTGAGCGTGTGCACGCGAAAAGCATCTTCAGACCCGGCGCCATGCAATTGCAAACTGGGTAAAACATCCTGAGGAAATGGTGCCCTTGGTGATCAAATGAGCCTTCAAGGCTTGTGCACACTGATTCATTCTGCCTGTACATTGTGCCTTCCCTAAACGTGACGCTGTGACATGTGCGCAGGGCAACTCAATGCGGATGCCATAGACCAGCAGATCCGCGCGGGGCAGATGTAACTGTCTCAACGGCTGGGCGAGCATGGATCATAGATTTCGGGGGAGCAGACATGGTCGACCTTGACAAGACTGGACCGAAGTGTCAGTAGCTGCTCGGCGCGGGAGTGTGTTAACTTTGGAAGCTTGTGAGCTCTATGACGACGAGGGTTGAACACATCTTTCAAGACAGGGCAACAAAAATAGGCACCTAGACAAATCCACACGCAATCATACATGAGCCAATCGAATGTTTTTAGCACGTAATGTAGTAATAAACGCCGTCGATCTTACCAAATATGACACCGAGGTGCGGCTGCCGCCCTAGTCTTCTTGAGCGCACAGAGGGTGCTCTCAAGGTCGCTGGAACACTCGCCATACCACCCAATTTTCGCAGGTTTCATGCAGAGCATAAGAAGAAGACACCCCCTGCCACCTTCATGTCGAACGCCAGCGACCGCCGGCGATCAACACCTTCATGTCGAACGCCAGCGACCGCCGGCGTGACCGAAGCGGCGTAATAATATGGTTCAGAGGCCGCCCCGATGTCCATCACTTGCAGAACTTGCCGTGGCACACGATGCCCGTCCAGGGCATGTCAGGCTCTGGAGCCGGCGCCTTCGACTGCTCTTGCGGCTTCTTGGCGGGCGCCTCTTTCTTGGCCGCTGGGGCCGACTTGGACATCGATGCGGGCGCTTTCTTGGTGGGTGCCTTGGGTTCTGCTGCCTTGACTACCGCTGCTGCCGCCTTGTTACTTGGCGCCGCCTTTGTGACCGCCGGGGGCTGGAAGGTCGGCTCGAATGGCAGCGCCGGGACACGGCGTTTGACGCCGGCGGCAGCGAACGCCTCCGCCAGAATGGGCTCCAGCGAGCTGAGTACCACGAATGTGTCCTGGTAGATCCAGCCTGCAGCAGAATAGTTGTAGGCGTCTTTACTTTCTGCGCATGAAGTTTGGTGCACCAGGCAAGGGTTTGCAGGTGGTGGGCATTGGTGTGTGCGCATCCTCAACATGAAACATGTACATGCGCACTCTCAAGGCAGCGACGTCCCACGCCGCACAAACATTCAGAGACGTTCATGTGATGGATACACACAAAACGACACCCACCTGGGTGCGGCAGGTCGTCCGTGGGCCGCTCCAGGGTGTCGTTGGGGTGGAACAAGAAATCTTCGGATTTATTGCCACCGTTAAAGTACTTCCTGCACAGCCGCAGAATGGGAGGTTTCGTCAGTGGCAAGGGGAATATACGCATCCACGCCTGAAGGAATGCCATACCATGTTGTGGACTTCCTGATGCATTGCCGACTGCATCAGGAAGGCGGTGTGCGTGCTTGTGCAGCAAATGCACAATTTGTATGGGGCACGCACTGATGGAAGAAGGCGTTCTTGGCGTCGCCGTTGATCCAGTAGTGATGCACAATGTTCTGGATGTCCGCCATCTTCTTGTACAGGCCGCCGCGCACCACGCTGCTGTTGCCGCCGGGCTTCGTCGTGTTCCATCCGTACGGCAGCAGCTGCACCACCGACGTCGCCTGCGGGTACAATGAGTGCAGACCAGCTAAAGAAGCAGCAAGAATCGACGTCCAAATGGCTGGCTTTAGTATGCAGCAGCAGGCTCTCAAGGATGTGCCGTTCCTCTGCGCACCTCAGGCATGAAGTAGATGTTCGTCATGCCGGCGCCTGCACAATTGAAACAGCAGATTGCTTAGCGCAGCCAGACGAAACCTGAACACACAAGCGCAGCGGACTGCGGCACTCCACAAACTCGACGACACCTTCATGATGCTCAGATGAATGTCAACAGTCGACATGGTGGAGGAATACAGAAAACACGCACCGTGCATGCCAAGGAAGACGTCTGTGCGCTGCATCAGGTCCACCGTGTCGAACAGCGACATGTTGAAGGTGGTGGGCACCACAGCCACCTCCCAATTGGCCTCCACGAAGCGAACCTGCAGATGCCAAGCATGCAGTCAGGTCATGCGGCAGCGATTATGCCGCGGCAATGAGGGACAGGCTGCAGATCTGTCAACAGACCCTAGACTATATCAACTAAGGTAGGAAGCTTGAAGACCGTTCCAGGTTGGTGCTCACCAAGTCGCCCTCGTTCAGGAGAGCGCGTGTGACTCTGGGTCCGGTGCGGCTGGCCAAAGTGACCTGTGGCAGGGCTTGTCCCGACCGCCAGCCGTCTGCAGTCGCGCAGAGTTAGATTCTCAGAACAAGCCCCCGTCCACAGCGATCACACCGAGCACACAAGCACTGTGTTCAGACGGGACGTGGCTGCACAATCATTGCAATACTCCTGCAACCGCCGAGACGCGTTGGCGCCTTTGGGCACGCACCTGTCGTGGTGTTCCAGCCTGCGGACTGGCCCCGCCGGATGTCGCCGATGCGCGCGCAGCCCGCCGCGGCCACCTGGGCGGCATCCAGCTGCGGCGGCAGGTACTGCAGCTTGTGGGTGAGCGCGCTGCTCATGAGGAAGCGCTGCGCCGTCTGCAGCGCTGCCTTGCGCAGCGCCAGCGTTTCGTCGTCGAACCTGCACCGAAACTCGTCAAGTTCAGTACATCTAAGCTTTTAGTTCAGGGGCAGCAGCACGAGCACTCGACGCTCAAGCACACGTGCATGCCCGTATGTGCATCAAATTGAACTTTCAAATGCATTCCAAGTGCGCAGGACGGGAATATAGAAGAGGCACTGCTGACGACTGCTGGCACGCACCCCTGCTCGAAGGCGTCCAGCAGCATGTTGGAGCCGACGATGAGCTTGCGGAAGCAGTGGCCGCGGCGCTGCCGCAGCGTCGACTGCGCGCTGGAGATGTGGTCCAGCAGGTGGCTCCACGGCTGGTGGTAGGCGTCCGCCCGTATTGCCACCAGCTCCACCTGCACACAAGTTTCCAAGACTGCTGCGCATGTAGACCAACAAGTAACGATGCATCATGATGGCATGGGGTGACCTTCAAAATCGTCCAGACTCATGTCTAGCAGATCTGCTGATATGTGGGTGACATGGCATAGATAGATGATATAGGAGCAATTCGGGACGCACCTCAGCTGGCGCGAGGGTCTGCACGGTGCACTGGTCTGCAGCTGCTGTGCCGTTGACGATCCTGCGCATGGAGGGCAGGCGATCAGTCCAAAACGGTGGAGGCGG
>JAABUM010005562.1_pt1 | contig 13134 bp, 13 predicted proteins | sample 5559161 | NCBI WGS metagenome assembly JAABUM01 (sample SAMN10711868, study PRJNA513369) | rock metagenome | isolation source: Antarctica rocks | place: Antarctica: Victoria Land, Siegfried Peak nord | reverse complement strand
GACGCTGCGGCGGAGCGCCGGGCAGGCGATCGCCATCACCGACCTCGTCGGCATGACCATCGTGGTCCGCGTCACGGTCGAACTGCACCCGCGATGGGGGCTATCGGGGCGCGTCCTCGCCCTCGGGTCCGGGATTGAGGATTCGCTCGCCAAACGCGCCCTGGAAGCGACGGTCGCCCGCCTTCGGCGCGAAGGCCTGTGGGATCGGCAGAGGCTGCTGCCGGCGCCTCGCGACGTGACCCTTGTGGCGGTGGTGCATCCGGCCGCTGCCGCCGGGTGGGCCGACATCGCCGCTGAACTCGCACGTTGGGCGGAACTCGGACTTGTCGCGGTGCGGTCCGTACCGGTCCCCTTCGAGGGTCCGGGGGCCGCGGCCGGGATCGCGGCCGCGGTGGCCCACGCCGCGATGGCCGTCGGTGGGATGAGGCCCGACCTCCTGCTGCTGGTGCGTGGCGGCGGCGCAGCGGTATCGCTGGGCGCGTTGGACAACGAGGCACTGGCGCGGGCCATCGCGACCGCCCCCGTGCCGGTCATCACGGGGCTCGGACACGCATCGGATGCCAAGACGCTGGCCGACCGCGTCGCATGGCAATCGGTCGACACGCCGTCGAAGACCGCGGCCCTGGTCCGCGAGACCATGGTCACACCGGCTCGGCGGGCGCGGGCCGACCACGCCGCCGTGCTGGCCGCGGTGTCGACCTTCGTCGAAAGGGCTGCGCCGAGGCTAATGGCCTTGGAGCGGCTCGCGACAGCTGAGGCGCTGCGGCAGGTCGTGGCGGCGTCGCAACGGCTCGACCGCGGCTGGGGCGCGGTGCGCGAGGCGGCTGAAGGGACCCGCGGGCGGCTGACCCGCATCGACGACGGTCTCGATCGCATGGCGGCCGATGTCGTGAGGGCGTCGCCCCTGCTCGTCGCCCGGACGGTGTCGGAGCTCGCGGCGCTGATGGAAACGGTGCGAGCCCGTGCCCGACGCGCCAGAGGGGGGGCGGACGACGGCGCGCGTCACCTTGCCGTCGTGGTGGAGCGGGCGGTGTCGCTCATCGACACGGCGGGCGTGGACCTCGCGACGCTCGCCAGGACTGCTGACACTGCTGCCGTCGTTCACCTCGATCGCACGGCCGCAGGGCTGGATGCACTCGCCCGAACGGTTCGCGAGCGCAGCCATCAACACGCTACTCGTGCCGATGACGGAGCAGTCGCTCTCGCCGTCATCGAGGCCGCGGTTGCCGCAACGCTCCGTGCCGGGGACGTCGCCATCGCGCGGCTGCGCGAAACAATCGAGACCGCCGTCGCGCGACGCGTCGATGCGGCCGCCGTTGCCCTGGACCGCGCGCTGGTGACGCTCGACGGTGCCGACCCGGTCCGGGTCCTGCGCCTTGGATACGCGCTGGTGATGGACGCGCAGTGCCGCGTCGTCAACTCGGTCGCGGCCGCCCAGGCGGCCTCGACGCCCCTCACCCTGACCTTTGCCGACGGCGCGATTGCTGTCCGGCTCACCCCAACCCAACCCGATGGAGACCGATCATGAAAGCTAACCCCCCCGCCACCACCGAAACCTACGCCGCCGCATACAACCGCCTCGCGGCTTGCGCCGAGAAGCTCAAGGGTGCCGGCGCTACGGCGAACCTCGACGGCATCGTGGACGTCCTTCGGGAAGCCCGCGCGGCTCACTCGATTTGTAAGGCGCGGCTCGACGCCATCCGCCGCGAGGTCGACGCGGAAGTCGAGGCTGCCGGCGAGGTGGCGAAGGCCTGACAGAGGCCTCCGCGTCTTCGGCGACGCACGAACGGCGCCCGTCGGCAGGATCGTCGCCGATCCTGCTGACGCGGCCGGGTCGGGCACAGGCAGCGCCTGGGCGGATCGCTCGACACCGGTCGTGTCGATGACCGCCCGGGCGCAGATCGGCCGTCAGCAGGTGCAGGCACAAGCCAGCGAGCGGCCGGGAAGAGCATGTCAAGGCTAAGAACAAGCGATCCAGTGAAGGATCACCCCCAGTAGAAAACAGGGATGAATAGCATGTCCAAGACTGCCATGACCTCGAACAACCTGGTCGATGACCTGATCCGGACGACCTTTTCCATCGAGCCCGCCGCGATGGCTTCGCTGTCGCACGGCGACGATCAGGTGCGCCTCCGGCTCCTGCCCGGCATGGATACTTCGTCCGACCCGTTGGATGGACTGGACGTGTTCCTGCGCCGGACCGTGGCGGCCTCGGTGGCGATGCGCGAGCATCATGCCGCCGTGTCGCTGGTGACCGAGCGTCAGGCCAGGGCCGCCGGATGGCCGACAGCGCGGATAGCCAACCTGTCGCTCATCCTGGCGTGGGCGATGTTCATCACCGAACCGGCGCGGGCGTTGCCGGTCCTCTTGGAGGCCGACGAGGAAGCCGAAGCTCCCGTGAGCCCGCTTGTCCGTGCCGACGACCGCCTGCCCTCGCTCGAGAAGCTGCTCGCGACCCTGGGGCAGTCCCGACAGATCGACATCGCCGCCATGGACCAGTCCGCCCGCGCCCGCCAGAACGCCCCGGCTGTCCACGACCGCAAACTGGTCCAACTGGGCGAACTGCTCCAGCGATGGCTCGGCGCCGATGCCGAGGCCGTCGAACTCCCGGCCGATCGCTGGGCACCAAGACTGAGCAGCTGCAACGCGCGCGCAGTCGGCGTTTTCTCCTGGATCGCCACCGAGGCCCTGGACCTCGGTCTTGTCCTGCAGGAGGAACGGATCATGGCCGTGCGGACCAGGACCGACCCCGACGCCGCCCTTGCGGGCGAGCCCGGGGCGACCGCGGCCAATCTCGCTCTCCTGCTGGGGGCCGCGGCCAACCATGCCGCCGGTGTCACCGTGCATGTCTTGCCCCCCAAAGCAGATTTCGCTGCTGCTCTCGTCGAGGCCGGCCGACATATCGAGAGCGGATACCGGCAACCGGCGGAGGACCAGGAAGCGGAGACGGTCCAGGTGCTCGAACTCGAGGACTTGGCGGGGCGCGGCTACATTCATGTCGGCCGGCGTGCCGCCGAGCGCGTCGCGCGCCGACTCTTCAGAGAAGCTACGGGCGAGGCTGCCGCTCAAACGCGACTGCTCGCTGATGAGGCGGCGCGATGATCGGCGAGGTTCCGTCCGTCGAGGCGCATACGAGCCGCTCCGATCGACGGCTGCCGCTGCAGCACGCCGAGGATGTGTCAGCACGGCTGCTCCGAGCCGACCACAGGGTCGCTCGCCGGCCACCACTGCTCCGAGCCGACCACAGGGTCGCTCGCCGGCCACCACTGCTCCAAGCCGATCACAGGGTCGCTCGCCGGCCACCGCTGCGTCACCAGACGGATCGCTTGATGGACGACGTGGCCGCAGCTGCGGCACGCCAGAACTCAATCTGAGAACACAGGCGATGGTAACCGCCGTCGGTGCGACGACGATGTGTCCGGAACTCCTCACCTCGGCTGAACGCCTGCAATATGAAGGCTACCTTCGGCGCGAGGAGACCAATGCGGCCGTCATGGCCATGGCGACGAAAGGCGTGCCGATCAAGCAGATCGTCCGGCAGACGGGCCATAGCCGGAAAATGGTGCGCACCATCATCCGCGGCGAGAGAACCGATGTCTTTCGGGTAAGGGAAAGCTCCCTCGAACCTCATCTGCCTCTGCTCGATGCGCAATGGACGTCCGGTTGCCACAACGGCGCCGAACTCTGCCGCCGTCTGAAGGCTGCTGGCTTCCGAGGATCGGCGCGGGTTGTGGGTGAGTGGACGACACGGCGTCGAAGATCCGAAAAAGCCACCGACCAGCACTTGCAGAAGGTGCCGTCGGCAAGGACGATCGCGAGGCTGATGACGACGGGCCGCGATCATTTGAGCAAAGCCGAGACCATCACCCTTGTGGCGATCGAGGGTGGCGTGCCCATGCTCGTCGGCGCCCGTAAGCTGATCGGCCGTTTTCACGACATCATCCGCAAAAGGACAGAAGCCGATCTCACACCATGGATCATGGAAGCGAGCTCGACCCTGATCGCTTCCTTCGCGAACGGCATCGTCAAGGACAAGGCCGCTGTCCACGCCGCTATCTCCCAGACGTGGTCGAACGGTCAGACCGAAGGGCAGATCACCAAACTCAAGCTGGTGAAGCGTCAGATGTATGGCCGGGCAAAAGTCGATCTACTCGAAGCCCGGCTCATCGGGGTGGATTAACGTCATCGAGATTGCGTCAGACCCCCGGTTCGGCGCTTGTTCACACTGATGGCGTGGGTGAAGCGCAGGTAGAGCGCCATGGCCACGACGCTCGGGCCGAAGGGCGAGCCCTCCTCCAGGCCGTCCGGGACCGGCGCCAGGGTCGTGCCGCCGCAGCAGGAGCAATGTCCGGCGTAGCGCTCCACGCGCGTCACCACGGGCGGAGCCTGCAAGAGGCTCCGCTCGGCGAAGCCGAGATGGAGTTGCAGGCGGAGGGCTGACGCGTGGCAGCTCGATCTTGTCGTATCGGCTGTGGAGGTGATGATCCGCCTCGCCGAGAGCCGCGCCGCAGTGCCGGCACCCGGCGGCCTTGGCGCTCACGACCTGATCGGGCTCCTCCTTCAGGCTTCGTCCGCCGCCCCTGCGGCCCAGGCTGCCCCGGCGCGGTCCAGCGGGCTTCGACGTGTCGGACCGGTTCGGCTTCTGCCCCTTCGAGGGCGGCACACTGGAGTTGTCCGGCGTCTTCGCAGGCTCGTTCAGCTTCTGCTCCAAGGCCGTGAGCCGCGCGGTGAGCGACCCGACCTGCTCCCATAGCGCGAGGATCAAGGCGTCCTTCTGTGCGTGGGAAAGTGTCGTCAAATCGGGCAGAGGTGGAACAGCCATTCGAAGGTTGAATCCCGCTCCGAGCACCCCGTCAAGCCCAGCCGTAAGCGCCTGCTCCGCGCTCGATCACACGGGCGGCACCCAAGCGAGATGAGCAGGTACAGAATTTGCGTGAAGCGCTTCCAGGAAAAGGTCGTGGTCGTCACCGGGGCAGCAAGCGGGATCGGCAAGGAGATCGCACATGCCTTCGCCCGGGAGGGCGCCAAAATCGTCATCGCCGATCTTAAGCAAGATGCCGCCGAGGCCGCCGCCGCCGAAATCGTCGCCAATCGCCATGGGCGTGGCGATGGACGTGAGCAACGAGGATGCTGTCAATGCAGGTGTAGACGCCGCTCATGACGCTTACGGTCGCATCGATATCCTGGTCAGCAATGCCGGCATTCAGATCGTCCATCCCGTTGAATCGTTTCAATTCGCGGACTGGAAGAAGATGCTCGCCGTTCATCTCGACGGCGCGTTCCTGACGACAAAGGCCTGCCTCAAGCACATGTACGCAGCCAAGTCCGGCTCGATCGTCTACATCGGTTCGGTTCATTCGAAGGAGGCCTCACCCCTCAAGGCAGCCTATGTCACAGCCAAGCACGGCATTCTCGGCCTTTCCCGGGTGGTCGCCAAAGAAGGCGCGAAGCATAACGTCCGCGCCAACGTCGTCTGCCCGGGCTTCGTGCGCACGCCGCTCGTCGAGAAGCAAATCCCCGAGCAAGCCAAGGAACTCGGCATCAGCAAGGCAGACGTCGTCAAGACCGTCATGTTGAAAGAGACGGTTGATGGCGAATTCACGACGGTGGAGGATGTCGCCGAGGCAGTGCTGTATTTTGCAGGAGCGAAGACCAATGCGCTGACCGGTCAGTCGCTGGTGGTTAGCCATGGCTGGTTCATGGAATAGGGCGACCGTGCATGAAGGACGTTCAGCGGTCGCAGCCGGGACGAATTCGAAGCTGGCTTTCGCGGTTTTCCACCGCGATGAAGTCGATGTAGGAGGCAGTGGCATTATGAAGGCCGTGTGTGGAGCGGAACGGTCATAGCCGAGTCCCCGAAGACAGAGCGATGACGAAATGCCCAGGCGCCATCGCCTCGCGAAACGAGCCGCAGGCCGAGAACGACACGAGGTCGGTGACGCCGGCGCGCTTCAGCGCGTCGATGTTCGCCCGATAGTTGATGTGGCTCGGCGGCACGCGATGTCGGCGGCCGTGGCGCGGCAGGAAGACCAGCTCGAGGCCGCGCAATTCCCCGAAGAGGAGTTCGTCCGACGCCTCGCCCCACGGGCTGTGGACCCGACGCCAGGTCGGTTTCTGGAGCTCCGGCAGGTCGTACAGGCCGGAGCCGCCGATAATCCCGAGAATGGTCTTCGGCATGTTACCTGTTCCTGCCGCCCCCCGGACGCGACCGTTCCCGTAACGCTCGCACCGGCCCGGTCGTAGAGCTTCAGGAGAGCTGGCGATGTCAACCGGACCTGGGATGCTGATCGAATTTGGCAGACGCCAGAAGCCATCCGACGCCGCGGCCTGACGAAAGGCCGACCATGTCCCTAAGCGTCGAGTGCGATCTGTGCATCATCGGGGCGGGCTCGGCCGGACTTTCGGTCGCGGCCGGGGCCGCGCAGATGGGGGCGCGTGTCGTGCTCATCGAGAAGGGCAGGATGGGAGGCGACTGCCTGAACACCGGTTGCGTGCCCTCGAAATCGCTGATCGCGGCTGCGGCCGCCGCGCACGCGATCCGCACCGCCGGGCGTTTCGGCGTCACCGGCCGGGAGCCCGAGATCGACTTCCTCAGGGTGCACGATCATGTCCAAGGCGTGATCGATGCGATCGCGCCCCACGACAGCGTCGAGCGTTTCGAGGGTCTCGGCGTCACCGTGGTGCAGGCTTCCGCGCGCTTCACCGGGCCGAGGGAGATCGAGGCGGGCGGGACGCGGTGGCGCGCCCGCCGCTTCGTCGTCGCGACCGGCTCGGCGCCCGCGATCGCGCCCATCCCGGGCCTTGCGGAGACGCCCTACCTCACGAACGAGACGATCTTCGAGCTCACGGCGCTGCCGGATCACTTGGTCGTGGTGGGCGGCGGTCCGATCGGGGTCGAGATGGCCCAGGCCTTCAGACGACTCGGGGCCGCGGCGACGATCCTCGAAAATGCGCGGATCCTGCCCAAAGATGATCCTGATGCGGTCGAGGTCGTGCGTCGGCGTCTCCTCACGGAAGGCGTCACCATCCACGAGGGCGCCAAGGTCGTCGGGGCCGCCCGGCGCGGCGACGGTGTCGCCGTGACGGTCGAGCTCGACAGCGGCTCGATCGAGATCGCCGGCTCGCATCTCCTCGTCGCGGCGGGCCGACGGCCGTCCGTCGAGGAGCTCGACCTCGACGCGGCCGGCATCGCCCGGACGGCGCGCGGCATCACGGTCGATTCGCGCCTGCGCACCAGCAACAAGCGCGTCTTCGCGATCGGCGACGTCACCGGCGGCCTGCAATTCACGCACGTGGCGGCGCACCAGGCCGGCATCGTCATCAAGAACGCGCTCTTCCGCTGGCCCGCCAAGGCCGAGACCCGGGCGGTGCCGTGGGTCACCTATACCGACCCGGAGCTCGCCCATGTAGGGCTCACGGAGAAGGCCGCCGGGGAGACGGATAGGGGCGCCCGGGCCGTCGTCTTCGCGCTCGCCGAGATCGACCGCGCGCGCGCCGAACGCGAGACGGAGGGTTTCGCCAAGATCGTGGTCGGGCGCCGCGGCCGGATCCTCGGCGCGACCATCGTCGGCCGCAGCGCCGACGAGCTCATCCTGCCCTGGGTCCTGGCCATCGGCCAAGGGCTGAGGATCGGCGCCATGGCCGAGGTGATCGCGCCCTACCCGACCTTGAGCGAGGTCTCGAAGCGCGCCGCGGGCGCCTTCTTCGCCCCGAAGCTGTTCAGCCCTCTCACCCGCAGGGTGGTCGGGCTGGTCCAGCGCTTCGGCTGAAGCGGTGTGGTCTCTCGCCGAGGAGCATTCGATGGTGCGGCCGAGACCAAGCGATCGCGCGCGATCCCCGGCCACGCGGGACGCCTCGCCGTGACAACCGATCCGTTCGAAGGCGGGGACGCGAAGGACCATGGCAGCGGACGACGCCACGGCCTCTTGACGACCATGCGGGAGGCGTTCTGGGGCGGCCCGGCCGCGGCGCTGCCGCCCCGCATGCTGGCCGTGATCGCGCGCCACGACGCCTCGAGCGAGGTGCTGATCCGCCTGATCCAGCTCGCGACCGTGCTCTTCTTCGCCGCGCTCTATGGGTTGTCGCCGAAGACAGATGCCGGCACCGCGTTCTCACCTGTCCCGGCCATCCTGGCGCTCTATCTGGTGCTCACCCTCGTCGGCCTCGTCTGGGCGTGGCGCTTCGGGCTCCCGAACTGGGCGGTCTACGGCTCGATCGGCATCGATGTCGCGCTCCTCCTGACGCTGATCTGGAGCTTCCACACGCAATATGGGCAGCCGGCCTCGTTCTCCCTGAAGGTCCCGACCCTTCTGTACCTGTTCATCTTCATCGCCCTGCGGGCGCTCCGCTTCCAGGCCCGCTTCGTGCTGGCCGTCGGGCTGGCGGCTGCGATCGGCTGGGCGGGCGTGGTGACCTTCGCGGTCATCTCGGAAGGCGCCGGCATGGTGGTGACCCGGGACTACGTCCGCTACCTCACGAGCAACTCGGTTCTGGTCGGGGCCGAGGTCGACAAGATCGTCTCGATCGTGGTCGTCTCGGCCGTGCTGTCGCTGGCCTTGCGGCGGGCGCGACGGCTCCTCGTCCAGGCGGTCGCCGAGGGCGCCGCGGCCGAGAACCTGTCACGCTTCTTCGATGAGCCCGTCGCTCGCCGCATCCGGCGATCGGGCGAGGGCTCACCCTCGGGGGAGGGGGTCCGGCGAGAGGCGGCCATCCTGTACGTCGACCTGCGCGGCTTCTCCGCGCTCTCGGCCGAGCTCGACCCCTCAGAGGTCGTGGCGATCCTGACCGAATACCAAGGTCGGGTCGTGCCGGTGATCCAGCGCCATGGCGGCATCATCGACAAGTATGTCGGCGACGGCGTGATCGCGACCTTCGGAGCCCTGGAGGCGAGCGACCGGTATGCGGCCGAGGCCTTGCGGGCCGTCGACGCGCTGGTGGCCGACCTCCCGACCTGGGCGGCGAGCGAGCGGCTCGCCCGGCTCGGCCCGGGCCGGGTCAACATGGCGGTCGCGGCCGGGCCGGTCATCGCAGGCGTGGTCGGAGACGGCCAGCGGCTCGAGTTCACGGTGATCGGCGCGGCCATGAACCTCGCGGCCAAGCTCGAGAAGCACAACAAGCGCGAGGGCTCGCGAGCCCTCGCGCCCTGGGCGACTTTCGAGGCGGCCCGCCTGCAGGGTTACGAGCCGGGGCGCGACGTCGCCAAGGTCGTGAGCCTGATCGAGGGGGCCTCCGAGCCGTGCGAGATCGCGGTGCTGCACCGCTGATCGCCGCGCGGTTGCCTGCATGGCGTAACGTCGGCGGCCGGCGGAGCGAAGACGGAGAGCGCGCCCCAGCGAGACGGGCCGGAGGACGAGATGCCGAACACGCGTGATCGAGACGGGAGCACGCGCGCGACCCGGCGTTCCGTGCTGCTCGGCGCCGCCGCGGGCGCCATCGGAGCGAGCGCCATGGGCATGCTGTTACGGTCCCCGGCCGAAGCCGCGGGCACGTTGGAGGTCACCCGCACGGACGAGGAGTGGCGGCGGCTTCTCACGCCCGCCCAGTACGACGTGCTCCGCAAGCACGGGACCGAGCGGGCCGGATCGAGCCCGCTCGACCGCGAGAAGCGGACCGGCACGTTCCTGTGCGCCGGGTGCGATCTCGACGTGTTCGGGTCTGCCGACAAGTTCGATTCCGGCACGGGCTGGCCGAGCTTCACGCGTCCGATCGAGGGCGCGGTGGCAACCTCCGAAGACCGGGGCTGGTTCATGACCCGGACCGAGGTCCATTGCCGGCGCTGCGGCGGGCATCTCGGGCACGTGTTCGACGATGGCCCGAACCCCACCGGACTGCGCTATTGCATGAACGGGGTGGCGATGGCGTTCACCGCAAGCGCCACCTCGTGAGCCGCGGCGGCGGCGGCGCGGGACCAGGGAGACAGACGATGACCTTCAAGGCGATGCTCTGCGGCGCGGCCGCGCTCCTCGCGCTCGGCGCGACGGCCGCCCGGTCCGACGAGGCGACGCGCCAGGCCGAGCCGCCCGCTGCGGGGCTCGCGGTCGCGGCCTTCGCGGGCGGCTGCTTCTGGTGCATGGAGCCGCCCTTCGACAAGCTGGCCGGCGTAGTCTCGACGACCTCCGACTATACGGGCGGCGTGAAGGCCGGCGCCAGCTATGCGGAGGTCTCGGCCGGCGGCACGGGCCACAAGGAGGCGCTGCGGGTCGTCTACGACCCTGCCAAGTTGACCTATGCCAAGCTGCTGGATGTGTTCTGGCGCAACGTCGATCCGGTCGATGCCGCGGGCCAGTTTTGTGACAAGGGCGACTCGTACAAGGCCGCGATCTTCGTCGCCGACGACGACCAGCGGCGGCTGGCCGAGGAAAGCAAGGCGAAGCTCGCGGGTTCGGGCCGCTTCAAGCAACCCCTTGCCGTCACGATCGAGCCGGCCCGCGAATTCTGGGTCGCTGAGGACTACCACCAGGACTACTACGTGAAGAACCCGACCAAGTATAAGTTCTATCGCTGGAATTGCGGTCGTGACGCCCGCCTCGAGGCCGTGTGGGGACCCAACGCGACGCATGGAGGGGAAGGGTTAGCCTCGTAGGCAGCTATGCGCGTCGTGAACGAAACCGAGGCCCACCCCGCCCTCGAGAGCAGACCGGGCGGTTCAACGCGGGCGCTGTGGCTTCCGGTGGTCGCCCTGCTGGTCTGTGGCGTCCTGGCCTGGTTTCTGCTGCCGGTGAGCGCATGGACCCTGGCCCTCGAGCGATGGTTCCGGGAGCTCGGGACGCTCGGCATCCTGGTCTTCGTCGCTGCCTACGTGGTCGGCACGGTCGTGCTGGCGCCGGGCTCGGCCATGTCGATCCTGGGCGGCATCGTGTTCGGCTGGTGGGGTGTCCTGCTCGTGCTGATCGCCGCCTCGCTCGGCACCTCCCTGGCGTTCCTCGTCGCCCGGTACGGGGCCCGAGACACAGTCGCGAGGTGGCTCGAGAACCGGCCGACGCTGAAGGCCATCGACAAGGCGGTCGACGAGGAAGGCTGGAAGGTCGTCCTCCTCTTGCGTCTCAGCCCGCTCGTGCCGTTCGGGCTGCAGAATTACCTGTTCGGCCTGACGAGCGTCGGCTTCTGGCCCTATGCGGCCGCGACGCTCGGCGGCATCGTGCCCGGCACGCTCCTCTACGTCTCGCTTGGCGCGCTCGGTCGCGGAGCCGCGAGCGGGAATGTGGGCGGGCTTGCGGGATGGTCCTTGCTCGGGGTCGGGGTGCTTGCGACGGTCGCGGCTGCCGTTCTCGTGGGCCGAAAGGTGAGGGAAAAGCTCCGGACGTCGACGTGAGCGGCCTCCCTCGCGCCAGCCTGAGTGCTGGACCCGCGCTCTCGCTACGAGCCGGCCGCCGGTCGCGCCACCGCCCGCCGCCTGATCAGTCTCAATGAGGTGGCAGGAGAAAGAGCGATGCTGAAATTCATGATCCCCGCCCTGGTGTTCCTTTCGCTAGGAGCTCAAGCGCGAGCGGACGACCTGATCACCGTGAAGAGCGGCAAACCCGTCAAGGAGACGCTCGACCGCCTTCAGAAGCTGGCGACCGACGCCGGGTTCTCCATCGTTGGCCGCGTTGCGCATTCGGAGGCGGCCAAGGGGGCGGGTCTAACGCTGCGCCCGACCGAGCTCATCATCTTCGGCAGGCCGCAGAGCGGCACGCCCGTCATGGTCTGCGATCAACGCGCCGGGATCGACCTCCCGTTGCGCGCCCTCGCGTGGCAGGATCAAGGCGGACAAGTTTGGCTCGGCATGGTCAATCCTCAGGCCCTGAAGCAGCGCTATGGGCTCGGTCCGGAATGCGACGGCGTGATCGCGATGATGGGCGTCGCCGTACGGAAGTTCCTCGCCGACGCCACGGCGCCCTGAACCTGGCGCGCAGGCGTTAGAGATCGTGAACGAGACAAATCGTCGACCGCGAGTCACCCAATCGAAATGCGTGCCTCGGCTCTCAACAGCGCGAGAATCGCGTCTCATCTCTACTTCTAGATGTTTAGTCCCGGCATTTGCTGGAGCGGGTTGAGCGTGAACCGCTCGGGCTGTTTTGTCCAGGCGCTGCAGATGGCTTCGTAAGGCGTGAGGCCACGAAGCGCCTTCAGGCGTCTCGGACGGGATAATGGCAAGTGTCTGAGCTCAGGCGGTCTACGCGGCCGCGCTTGGGAGATCGACGGCCTCGCCGCGAGCCGGGTAGTTCTTGGCCAAGACGACATCGATGGCCGAAAGGACATCGCCCAAGTGCGGACGCGCGAAGGGCATCGTCTGCACGCTCCCGAAATACAGCGTGCCGTCGGGCCGGATGAGATAGAGCGCCGGCTCCGAAAAGAGGGGCGGCTCCTCGATTCCTGCTGAGGTCGGCCCCCGGCCCGTCGAGATGTAGAGGCCCCAATCTAAAGCGTCGCTCAGAGCGAGGCCGTAGCCGAGCCGAAGAGTCGTCAGACCCCAATCCGCCTTGGCCCGATCGGCGCGGTCTTGGGCATCCGACGAGAGCGCCAGAACGCTCACGCGGCGCTGACCGAACTCAGGAAACTTGCCCTCGAGGTCTTTCAGCTGCGCCTTGCAGATCGGGCAGTGGAGACCGCGGTAGAACACCAGGAGCGTGAAATGCTCCGGCTTATCCTCGCTCAGGGCGAAGCGACCGCCGCCCGCGAGCTTGATGCTGAGCGAGGGGACGGGTTGGCGGGGAATGAGCGTCGAGCGATGGGTCATTGAGAATTCCTCTCCTGAGCGGAAACGAGCTGTCTCCGCTGTGTTGCCGACAATCTGGACCTACACGGCGAACCACGAACGCTTCCGGCCAGACCATTGGCTGACGGTCAGGCGGACGAGCTAACCCGGCTGCGTGGCCGCGACCAACCTCGGCAGACCGGCCAGGGTGCGGACCTCACGGTCCGGCGCCCCCGGCAGCCGCTCTCGCTTCTGGCCGTACCGGTTGCACCAGATCACCTGCATTCCGAATGCCGACGCAGCGTGGGCGTCCCACGCATTCGAGGATTGAAAGCTGGACGGTTCTAAGAACCTAGCCATGGGCGCAGTTTTCTGATTCCCTCTGCCTGGTTTTGGAGGCGGCGAGATGGCGAGGGCACCGGGCTTCTTTGACGTCGAGGAGCGGCTGAAGCGGCTGA
>JAABUM010005561.1_pt1 | contig 13137 bp, 21 predicted proteins | sample 5559161 | NCBI WGS metagenome assembly JAABUM01 (sample SAMN10711868, study PRJNA513369) | rock metagenome | isolation source: Antarctica rocks | place: Antarctica: Victoria Land, Siegfried Peak nord | reverse complement strand
AGCCCGACCCCAGTACTCCTGCAAGGTCTCATCGCAGTGTGTGAGATTGCGAGCAGGCTCCCATGAGTTGTGCTCTGCTGGATAACCTTTCCATTGGACAAAATATTCACACCTGAATTTCATTTTGCCCTTGCCGTATCTGCGCTGGCGGTGGGCCAGAATGGCTTCCACCTCGTATTCTGGTACACCGTCAATAAACAGCGCTGGCGGTCGTTCCTCGCCATCTTTTCTGTAAGGCTTCAGCAGGCTAACATGAAAACAATCATGGATTCTCATGTTAGGAGGCAATTACAACTTGTAGGAAGGCCTATCCTGCACCTAACTTTTGCGGCCAAGGAGAGGCAGCATCTCGCCCATAAAAAAGGATCAGCGGCATGCACTCCACGGGAGCCGCCTGGCAGGCGGCTGAAGGTGCCCTGCGAGAATCCGCCCGGCAGCGCAGCATCCGGCACCTGTGCCCGCGAGATGCCAATTGTCACCTCTGTCCAAGGCTCAATTGCAATATAAGGCACAGGTAGATGCTTCATCAGTCGCGCCGCCTCTTCACATGCGGCCGCACCTCGAAGGAGAAGCTGTGGGTGTCCTCGCCGCTCGCAAAGTCCACCGTGAAGAAATTGCAGCTGTCGAGCCATTGGCACCTGCATGGCGGATCCAGTAGTGAAGCTTAGGTTACGATGCGGCTGCTGTAAAGGCACCACAAGTACATACGCAAGCATCGATAGCCTTAGAATGCCCCGCAGCGCAGTGCGGTTCTGGCTCACCTCCGCCCACCTTTACCTTTTGTGAAAGTCAGGCTGCAGACTCATCGCTGGCCGCGTCAGAATACGGTGTGAGTCATATGGACCGCATCCTGCAGTGTCGCTAGCGCAGGAAAGCGAACTTTAAATCGGTTCACAGAATTACAATGGCCTGTACGTTAGCACCAGGTTTCCAAGTCGGTGTCGTGTACTGTACAAGTTTTCGCCAGGGATTGCGCATCTACGGCGAGAGAGAGAGAGAGAGAGAGAGAGAGAGAGAGAGAGAGAGAGAGAGAGAGAGAGCTATTCCAGCCTCAATCAGGCTAATTAGCGAAAGGTTGCAGAGACAGCAACTGGGCCAAACTCTCAGCATGGTATAAAGTGATCGCCTCGAAACCGCCGTTACTGCCGCCGATGCTGCAGGTTTGTGGCCAAGTTCACGGTGCACAACACCAAGCAGCAGTCTGCAGGACGATCAAACCACACTCTAGGTTGATGATGCATACTCACACGGGCGCAGTCCAGAGCACTGCTGCCCCGCAGGATCATCGCTAAAGCTAAAGCTGCTGCCGCAGCCGCTCCTAGGTACACACGAACACGACTTCACTTCTACAGTAGTGCCGCTTTGAATCCCTCAGGTGCTAGTCTCGAAAATACTCTAGGTCCTCTACAGCTGCTGGATGCAGGCCAGGTAGGAGTCTGGAAGGTGGTCCGCCTGCAGCACTAAACACACGACATGTTGGAGACTGCTGCCGCCGACATTCTGCCACGGATTGTCATGCGTCAGCAGGCACGATGCATCACGCCATCAGTCTGTCAAGATGCTGCAGGCCAACTAAAGGCGCACATGATGCATGCAAGGTCTTGGAACAGGCCGAGCATTCCAGGCACAGCATCCGGCCATCCAGCCAAGAATGTGGCCAAGCCACACACCATGACGTCCGGCGAGACGAGAATGCGGGAGAAGACGCGGCGGTCGACGTCCAGCACCGCCGGCGACGGCTTCCGTGCCTTCTCGACATGCTGCTTCCTGCTTCCGGCTGCCACCGCCTCGACGTCCAGGTGCTCCGGCCCAAAGCCGCCGCCGCCGCCGCCAAAGCCGGTGATGCGGCCCGCCGGCGCATGCGCCTGCGCCATCGGCGAGCCCGGCTGCACGATGCCCGTCACGCTCGGCGCGATGCCGGGCGCCTGCAGTTGAAACACATAAAGGCCTCAGGCACCTGCCACACACGGCGCTGCCGGCACTGCACAGCTCCCATTGCACATTGGCGGGGCGGGTTGTACAGTTACCATTGGAAGCAGCACTTGCTGCACAGGCAGGAGCAGTCACCAAGGCCGCATCCAGTAGAAAAATCACAATGCTGACAAAGCTGACAAGCCTGCTGCTTCAGGGTCTCCAGGGTGAAGGGCTCACCGGCGCTGTGGGGCTGCCTGCCGCGCTGCCACCAGCGCTGCTGCCTCCCGCAGGCGACCGTGGGCTGCCTGCAGCACTCGTTGGCAGCCTTGGCAGCGCGCCGCCCGTCTCGAACAGGCCCTCCTGCATGCCAGGCGGAAACTTGCACAGCGACACAGACAACCCCACTTGATAGATAGAAGGGTCTGGGGGTGGCAAAGGCACGAGTGGACGGGCGGCTGAGATAGGTGGCTGCAGCAAGCAACAGGGCTGCAGATGCGCAGGTCACCTCCTCTGCGGCGGCGTCCGCAGCGGCAGCGTCCTCCTCCACAGCCGGCTCGTCCTGCGGGATGAGCCACAGCACCCGGCCTGCGCCCACCAGACAGCGTGCAACTGTCAGCACTTGATCCGGAAACGCCCCCAAACATCCCTCTGTTCTCGTTAGAAATATCTACAGTCTAAGAACCGGACAGGCCTCTGCTGCACTCTGCATACACACCAGCCATGTCAAAGAAATCCCTCACGACTGCTTTACAGCATGCATTCGAGGCCGCAATTGACAAGTCTTCCCTGAATCATCCTCCATAGTCTATCACCTGCAGGGTACAGCATCTCGGGGCGCTCCACACCGCCAGCGCCGGGCATGACGTCCGCAGCGGTGGCCGCCTCCTCGTGGCTGGCGCGCTGCGCCCGCGCCGCACCGCCGTCCATTGCGCCTGCGATTGCACAGCACAGCACCGGATCAGGTTGACAGAAGAAACTTTGTGCGCTGGACCTTGGCAAGCAGCTTGCAACAGAGATGTGCTGCCCTCAACTGCGCCTACAATGCACAGCTCCGGTTCACAGAGAGACATGCTGCTGGCAACGCGCCGTGCTGCATAGAGTCGCGCACTCTCACACCACATGCTGCCCCACACGACTGACCAGCACATGCGAACCTTGGAGTTGCGCTGCAGAGTTGCGCTGTGGCAGTGGCCTGCACTTGTGCGCTCAGTACAAAGACACACCTTCGATGTCATCGGGAGCATGCTCTCCCTTGGGCAGCCGGTCGCCAGGGGCCACCTCGCCGACTGCCTGCTGCTGGCCCCGGCCGCCTCCGCCGCTGTCGTCATCTGCCTGCTGCGCTGTGCCGCCGCTGCCGCCGCCGCCGCCGCCGCCGCCGCCAGACCTCATGCTCTCCTGCCGCACGAACTCTGCGGCGCTCTCGGCGTGCGGCAGGGATTGCCGCAGCCCCGCCGGCCGCGCTGCCGCCGCCGTGGTGTGACTTGCCGACGCGCTGCCTGGCGAGTCGACATGGCCCCTGTAAGTCGCCGAGCCTGCTGCCTGCTGCCTGTGCGCCGCTCGCTGGGGACTGCTGACCTCACCGGTTCGCCGGGCCTTAGCTTTTGTGCCGTCAGCGGCGGTCGGGCTGCGCTGCGTGCCGGCGTCAGAGGCGTCAACGCCGCTGTCCGCCGGGGAGACCTTGGCGACGGCGGACGCCGCGGTGGCGGCGACCGAGCGGCGCACGCGCTCAGAGGCGTCGGTGGCGGCGGCCACGGCGGCGCCCTGGCTGGCGTTCGCCAGCTCCGCCACACCTTCCAGGCCTGCACGATGTGAACAGATCATAATGCAAGTGTGGTGCAATTCAGTGGGCGTTCCCCACATCAGCCCCCTGCCGCCTCTCTGAGGGCCATACCCCGTCAAGCCTGAAGTACAGGCATGCAGTCCCGTGCAACCGGAGACAAGCACAGGGCACAGACCTGCAATTGGCAACTTCAACGTGTTGTGTTCTCGTTCAAACAGAAGGCTATAGCGCACCTTTAGGGCTGGCCGCATCATTGCTGCAGGGCGAGGCTTTGCCGCTGCCGCCTCCCCAGCCCACCTTCAGGCTCTCTAGCGCCGCCGTCATCTTCTTGCCCACGCCCTTGGCCGCTCTGCGCAGCAAGGTCGCGTCGATCAGAGCACTGCTTGAACCTTGAAGATTTGTTCGTGCTGTTCCCACGCATCTGGCACACCCGACCTCTGGATACCCCTGACTCTGCCTCGCTGCAATGTGAAGACGGCTGCGACAGCCCCATGTTAACGCTCATATACACCCTCTCCATTCTGATATTCAATGCCTTCAACAAATCCAAAAGCCCCTCGTGATGTATTGTGCGCCCACCTGCGCATAGGACTGCAGTCCACGAGCTCCAGGAAGACGCCCTCCACGCCCGCATACGTCAGCCGCGGCACGAAATCCGACCTGCGATCAAATGAATCTGATTTCAATACAAGTTCACAAAACAGCAGGACCGTCGCCACAAAAAGCGGCGACAGCTCAGTAAAGCAGGCAGACATGCCAGCTTAGGGCTCGCTGTCCTGCCGCGAAGGCGAGGGTACAAACTCAATAGAGGAGATGACAGTGCATGAGTGGTTTCTACAGGCTGGAAACACAAACAGCGCCTGACTCACCGCAGGCAGACGGAGGTGACGAGGGAGCGCGAGGCCTCCGCGAGGCTGTCGGACATGACGGCAGCGGGGCCTATTGCGACGCAGCGCGGACGCCCCAGCCCCGGCGGCAGCCCATGCTCGTGCAGCAGCAGCGTTACCAGCGATGCCACCGCGCCTGTGGCCAGTGGCGAGTACTGAAGGTCGTCGTCAATGAGATCGTTTGAACGAGCGAAGCATGAACCCAACTACTGCGCTACACCAGCGATGCCGCTGCGCCTGCGACCAGTCACGAGGTTTACCTTCCATGTCATTGCATACGTGCTGGAATAGAGACCATGCATCATTTCTAGTACCAGCAGAGGCCTTGCAGGTGGACCTGTCAGCATCGAGATACGCTGATCTGCGCGTTGAGGATAGTGCGTACAGGTTTCAGAAAATTGCAAATGTTGGCAGGCGCACCCCCCATGGAGTGGCCGGTGAGGAACAACGGCCAGTCGGGAAAGTCGCGCCCTGCCGCCTCCAGTGCATGCACCGTGTTGGAGTGCACGTACGTCGCCGCCATCATGAGGCCTGCGCATCACAGATCACTTCAAGTGAAAATGCAGATGCTTACGATGAATCACAGAACACAGTGTGCAGAGACTGGACTGTGAAGATCTGACGCACCAAGTTAGATAGTGTACTCATTGTTGACAAAGGTACGCAACTGCAGAAACAGCTCACCCTCGTGCACGCTGCCGTTGGTCCCCAGGAAGCGCATGTCCAGCGGCGAGGCGCTGATGTCCGAAAACACGTCGCTCGCCTCCAGGGACCCCCTGTAGCACGCAGACGGCGTGATCTGCAAGGTGAACTACTGCAAGTGGAAACCGCTGATGGCGCTGCAACGCTTGCACTTTGCCAGCTGCGCGATCGTGCTGCTCATGTTTGGGCTGCTGACATACAGCATCATGGCTTGGATTCTGACGCGGGCCGGCTGCTGTACGACCGCTCTCACCGCAACTACCACCTGATGGACAGCACGAGGCAGAGGATGTGATGCAGTAACATGGCCCACCTGATGGTTAGCAACGACACAGTTTGCAAACAAACTGGACAAAGCCCCGCCTGATGGACAGCACGATGCAGTGGTTGGCGCGGTCCACAGCAACGTAGTGGCACGGCCGCCCGATGCTGTTGTGCCACTCTGCCATGATGATGTCCTCAGCACGCACGCCCGCCAGCGCCGCCACCGCCTCGTTGTTGGCGTCCGCCGATGCCCCTCCCGCTGCATCGAAGCTGCGATCAACGTGGGAGCATGCGTGGGCCAGCTGGCAGCGTCACATGCAGGTGTTCTGTGCATGGCAGGAAACATGCACGTGTGAGCATTGCCGTGCAGCGCAGGGAACATACACATGCATGCAGAATGGCATTGTATGGCAATAATTTTCAAGGAATGACACGGTATCAGGTTCACCTGAAGGAGTGCACAGTATGCAGCAGTGCGAAGTTGAGGACCGAGGTCAGATGCCCGGCCTGCAGTGAACACCCAGTCGGTTACTCAAGCTCCAGGAAGAGGTGAGAAAAACAGCTGTATCGCGCAGCATCAGGTCACGCACACTGTCGGCCTCCGTCACTCACTGCCGCTGGCTGCCATTGAGTCTGCATGCTGTGTAAGGTTGCATGCGTTGAGGTGCCTACCTGAGGTGCTTACCTGCATGCACCGAGGTTGCCTACCTGCATTGCGTAGCCGTAGGCGGCGCGCGAGTGCATGGCGGCCGCCAGCAGCTCCCGCACGAGGCCGGCGTCCTTCTTCGCTCCAGCTCCCGCCGGGCTTGACGACGCCGCACCCTCCTGCGCTCATGATGCTGACGCTGTGGCTGTGCAAGCGCACACTGAGGCATGCAGTCGCCGCGGGCAGAGACTCGAAATGCGCTGCTCTCTAACGTTGGGCGGCGCAGAAGCAAGAATGAAGAGCTGCACGGTGCTCTGTGGTAGCATCGTGATTGGACAACCAAGCGTGCCATTGCCGAGATTCAGACGCCGTACGCACGTGCGCCGATCGGACGTGCTGCTCTTCTGTTTCGTTTGGCAGTCCAATACTAAACTCTCACAGAACGAGCTGCTGATTTCGTTTCCATTCGCCAGACAATGTGGCGTTCATCACACATCCAAAGCTTGCAGCATTCCGGAGCGCACCTGCGGCGGCGCGGGCGAGTCACGCACAGCCTCCAGCGGCAGCCGGTGCTGCATGTTGGCGGCGATCAGGTCTGATAGTGCCGTATGATGCTCGCCGTACATGACCAGCCACGCCATGGGGTCCAGCGGCATCAGGTTCCACACCTGTGGGCACTTGCAGAGGATCGAGGCTCTTGTTGGTTAGAATTCGTTGTGCAGGTGTAAGACACACAGAGTTCTATTCTACTGATCCTGATAGCATAAGAAATCGCCAACAGATCACCAACAGTGACTCGGGCTACGCAGTGGCCAGCACATGCAGGTGGGTGCATGCATGCGGAGTCTGGAACGGCGCAGGCCGTGGCTACAACTGCCCCTCCCGGGTGTGCGGCCCCTGAGCAGGAAGGCAGCAGACGCGCCCGCCAGCGCTTGATGGAGGCGCTGATCATACGGGTGTATGCAAGCACTGCGGGCGCGGCCGCGATAAAGAATCTCCAAGGTTTTTTCTTTGACGGTGCACAGCGACGCATGCTCGAGCAGCAGACGCGCCCGCCAGCGCTTGGTTGGAGGCGCCGATCATGCCGCTGAACAGCTTGATGTTTCTTTTGTTTCCAGGGCCGCCCAGTACTTTCAAGAACAACCAAATTGCAGACGTGACGTTCCTGCCAGCGCTTGATGGAGGCGCCAATCATGCCGATGAACAGCTTGAGCACCGCCTTGCGCTTGTCCGCCTCAGTCTCCCGCCTCGGCCTGCCGCACAACGCAAGCGGTGACGACGGCGCAGGCGTCACTTCCGGCCATTACGTCATTCCCGGCCAGCGGCCCGGAAGGGTTCCAAACCCATCCAACTTCCTGCTGTCCCTGGCCCATCCGACTTCCTGCTGTCCCTGGCCCATCCAAGTTATGACCAGGTACTGCAGCGCTGCCGACTTGCTGCACCCTCGGGCAGTATACAAACGAGGTGCACATCAACATGCAGCGTTGAAGCAAAGCTTGCGCTGCAGGTTGCTGTGTGACCAGACGCTTGCCTGTGGCCATCCATCTGGGTTGCAGGGCTGACCACCGTGGCGACCTGGGCCTTTCCGCCATCAGCGTCAGCATCCTCTTTGCCGCCGGGCTGCTCGCCGTCTGCCTGCTGTGCGCCTCCGTCTGCCTCGCTGCCGAACTTTGCAGGCCGCGGGCTGGCACCGCTGTGGCACAGCATCAAAGCCAGCTCGCCACTCACATTGAAGCCAGGCTCAAAACAAAACACGGACAGAGTTACCGCTGCTTGAATTGCCAGTCCGCATGCATTCATATGCTTTAGGGACGCTTCCAAGGAAGTAACATGGCCTGCGCAGTCCTCGCCGGGCTTTTAAAACGGCATTAGGAGGCAGCAGCAGCACTCACGTGCCGGGGCGGCCCGCCGCATGCGCGGCCGCAGGGCTAAGCGCGCCGGAAGGCGCGGAGGCGAGCCGCCAGCAGCGGCGCCGCACCAAGTCCGTCGCCCGCGCCGATGCCCGTCCGCCGGGTCGCATGTACTCAAAGTGCCTGCGGGTGGCGATCAGATCACACGAGCCTGTCGACAAACGCGTTCATATCGAATGGAATGCTAGGTGAGCGCATAGTGCTCCGGGTTGTATGCAGGCGGTCTGCATCTGGCGGCAGGGTGCTGATGCATCCTCAACCATGCACCGGCTGCCCAACAACAGCTGCACCTGCATGACGTAGCGGTAACGCTGGAAGAAGGGAGACGCACTTGAAGACGCTGGCGTACTGCCAGCCGTCGGACGCCGTGGAGGTGGAGACCGCGAGGCGCCAGCCCAGGTGGCGGCCCTCGCTCGGCTGCCGGTCCAGCGCCACAGGGTTGCCGTCCTCGTCGCTCCAGCCCGGTCGCTCCAGCAGCCCCGGCGCCGCCCTGTAGACGTGGCAGAACGCTTGCAGACTCCTGCAATGTCTCCAATGATGGAGCACCGGGCTGCGACAGCCTGACGCACCGCCATAAGCTTGTGACGGGCGCCACAATCGATGAAGACAATATCATGCGGCGAGCCGGAAAGGCATGATGTTTTACTCAAGGTATGTCAGGCTCAGTACCCCACGAGCATTCATGGCGAGCGTGATTCGAAAGCTAATGGTCCGTCTCACCATCCAATGCCATAGAAGCGCTGATTTTCCCAGACTTCGTTGACTGTCGCTGGGGCCATTGTGAGCAATCCAAAATTGACAGCTTTTTAAATTGACAGCACTATCAACGGCTGTAACACGGACTTTTACACAGAACGGTCGAGCAAATGCGATCGAGCGGCTACCGCGAGCAATGCAGCGCTGCGGTGTGTCCCACTACATGCGAGGAGTACATATCGTCTAAAGATCACAAGGATGCAAAGCGACTTATGACATCGCATTGAGCGATGCACGGCGAGTGCTGACCAGCTTCAGGGTTCAGCACTTGCCCGGATTCGGAATGTTGATGCACAGTTGCCTTGGCTAACAGCAAGAAGATTGCAAACTTCTCAGGCACGGGTCCGTCAGCCACATAACTCTTGCACCGTGCAGCAGTCGCTGCCGCACTCACAGCGCTGAAAGCCTGCTCTGCGTCCTTGCATCGAGTGATCTGGACCCGAATTATTTGCACCATTTTGAGTCAGCAGAGCGTCTCGCGTAACAAATGGTAGTCGCAAATCCTTTGATAGGTGCTGACCTGAACCACAGAGGCCATGAGCACCGACAGAAAGCGATAAATAGGCACACCGCGGGCGCCAACGCGCACAAGCGCCAGCTGACAAACACTCGAGAGGGCCCCTGCCGCTTGAAAGCAATTCCTGCACCAAAAGAGTCAGCAACCGTGAGCTGCGCCGCTGCTGGGTTCTGCGCCTGACGTGCTCCTTGCGCCTGCTGCGCTCCGCACCAGCCGAGAACAACACTGCCAGGATGGGGAAAACACACTTCTAATTCGCTAGGCGCCGGCAGCACCGCGCCAGCATGGCCGCCGATCATCTCCAAAGATTCGTGGAAGGTGACCTGCCCTGCTGCACCGCTGCTGCAACCTCATTATATGCATGTGCAAGAACCGACTGATGTTGCGCCAGCGATGACAGCGTTCATCGGAAACACTTGCCCAGTCGCTGCAGAGCAGCAGGTTGAATGGCGTGCGGCATGGCGTCACACCATCACTGCTACCGACTGGGTATGTTCTCCCGTGCAGACACAGCGCTGCTGCCGGCGGAGCTGCAGCGGGTGCTGACCCAGATGCGGGGTCTGGACGAGCAGGCGGCGTTCCTGCAGGCCGAAATCAACGCCGCCGTCCGCGTCAAGATCCAAAAGGCCGCCCAGAAGGTGCTTGTGCGCAACATGTCTACTACAGTTCAGCAAATCTTTATGGCGCATGTCTGTGTATCAGATGAACGTGGCAAATCAGCTTGGCATTCTGTGTCTGTGGCGCCACACACCTCGGGGTGCCACCTCACGGCGAGGCCGCTGGCAGCTGGGACGCCGGAGCGACGGAACGGCACTCAGAATATGACTCGCGTGCCGCGTCGCAAGCCAAGACGGCGGCGGCGCACCGGTCCAAGCGCACAAACATGGCGCCGCTCTGCAACAGTGGCTACTCTGAATCTGACGGCGCGCTGTGTGATGAGTCGCAGGCCAAGACGGCGGCAGCGCACCGCTCCAAGCGCACAAAGACGGCGCCACGGCCGGCACAGCCGCTCAAGCTGGACGAGAAGCTGGCGGACGACTGCCGCCGCGTCCTTGCGCTGGTAGCGGACAAGGTACAGTGGTCCAGGCCGGGAGGTTCATACTTCAACTTAGCTTACCCTGGGCAGTTTCAATCTGCTCTCAGGGAGGAGGTGTGACGAGCACATCCGCGTGACAGACGCCGCGCTGCAGACGTTTGGCATTGGCTCTTTTCTTGACCGATCTCCGGCATTCTTGCACCTGCAGGCGCAGCTGGCGCAGCATAACTAAAACTACGTGGACGAATGCATCCGCGTGACAGACGCCGTGGTGCATAGACAGAGTGCCAAAACCGCTCTGCAAATCTTGCCGGTTTGATCTCCCACAGGCGCAGCTGGCACAGCAGATCTATAATTATGTGGACGAGCGCATCCGCGTGACGGACGCCGAGCTGCGAACGTTCGGCAACGAGCTGGCGCGCGAGCGCAAGAAGCTGGGCCTGCCGCCGGTGGTGGACGTGGCAGGGGACTTGGCGGGGATTGCCGGAAGCAGGAAGCAGAGCAAGGCGAAGCAGAAGCGGGAAGCGGAGGTCGCTGCAGCCGCCGTCGCGCCGCCCGACGGCGTGGGCTCGCCGTCGCTGCCGCTGCTGCTGCCTGTCCAAGGTGCATTTCAATTTCTTTTTCTTGCCGATGTGGTCATTGGGTGCACGTAGAGCATCAGTCTGATTTCCTTAGCTCCTGGAGACAGCAGACAGCCGATGCGCTACAGAATGGCAGTTGCAGTGCGGCGATGCGGGATGCCCAACCGGCATGGACCCGCCGCTGTTCTATCAGCGTCCCGGCCATCCGGATCTCAAACCAACCCTGTTTCGCTTGGGTGCTATCCGCACTGCCGCCATTTCGCCCAGACTCCAATGTAGCTGCACCCAGAATCACTCTGCTCCCACATTCAGACTTGTAGGCGCAGCGCTGCTGCCGCTCAACCCGATGGCGGAGGGTACCATTCTCGGACAAGCATCTGAAACACCTGATGTTGAAAACTGATGTCAGACTTCTGCTAAACACAACTTGCAGGCGCGGCGCTGCCGCCGTTCAACCCGGCGTCAGAGGGCGCCATCCCCGCGGCGACGGGCGACGAGCCCACGTACTGCTACTGCCAGCGCGTCAGCTATGGCGACATGATCGCCTGCGATAACCCCGACTGCGCCATTGAATGGTTCCACAATGTGCGTTTTGGGACTTTGTTGTTTTTGCGTGTGCCTTCTGCTCCGCCCTGACCGCAACTGACCCACAAGCACGAAGGTTCTGCCGCTTGACAGCGTCTCTTGCCGCCTCAGCATGTACCCAAAATGGTGAGTGGTTGCCAGCGAGGTCTTCCCCGCAATGGATGCTGTGAGCCGGTGAGGCAATTGTTCGACATTACACATGACGCAGACGCTGTGGCGACCTTCTGGGCGCAGGTGTGTGTGGGCATCAAGCCAGGCACGCAGCTCAAGGGCAAGTGGTACTGCAACGACTGCGCCGAGCTCAAGCGCGCCGGCAAGCTGAGCTGAGGGGCGAGAGCGATTTCAAAAGCAGCCGGCAAGCTGAGCTGAGGGGCGTGAGCGATATCAAAAGCAGCCGGCGAGCCGAGCTCAATGATCACAGCTGCTGGCGAAGCTGAGCCGAGGGCGAGAGGAAAAATGAAGCAGCTCGCGTCGCAGCTCGTGCACAGGAGCAGTTTTGTAGCAGCAGCTGATGGCCTGCAGCTTGCCTGATGGAAATAGACCGAGATGCTTGAAGGTGGCGGTCGAAAGCCATGTTTCAGGAGTGCTTTCACTCGAGTCCAGGGTGCACAGCCGTCGAATGGACTGCTGTATAAGCAGCTACAATGCTGTCCAGCGAGACACGTATCTTGCACACTATTGTACACCTGATAAGCTATTGCTGATTGACGAACAGCTGAGGCCATTCATACAAAGCTCATGGCAATGTGCTGAGAACCCGGTGCTCAAAGATGCGAGCACAGCAGCTAGACCCTGGTCAGTTCGCAACGAGGACTTGCTGGAGTCGTTGTGCCTAATATACACAACTTCAGTCCCTTGCCGCTCATGAGTGATCACTCCTGATCGTGCGGCTGCGGCGGCGGGAACAGCATCGGGTGCGCGCAGTTTGCGTTCTGGCAGGCGTGACCCGGGCACGCCTGGTCGCAGTCCTCAAACTCCAGCCGCTCGTTGACGCACATCCATATCTGGGCCAGATGTATCGGGAAATGAGCACCTGGTCTGACCAGTGGAGCATCCTCTGTAGTCAACCTCTTCTGCTGCAACTGCAGCATTCACCATATGACTCACCTCTGTCAGCGAACCGCGGGAGCAGTGCACGAGCGGCTGCGCGCCGATGTGTTGCTCCACTGCCGCGACGATGTCGTGTGAGCTGTACTTGATATGGGCATCGGGCTGGATGCCCGCCCGCACCAGCGCGTCCTGCGGGCGAACGCAATACAGACGTTGGAGACATTAGGGTGACCAAGAATGTTATTAGGGTCATGGTGATGATGTCGGTTTGAAGATGTACCAAATTTTCTCATCTGGCTGCCGGCCTGCACCACAGCACGTCCTGCAGACAGGCGCACGGGTACTCGTCAAAAGGATGACAGGAGGAATGATGTGAGGGTCTTGATGACCATGTCTGCCGAGCTGTACTGAATGACGGCGTGAGCTACCCGCCCGTACCGGCGCGTCATGTAGGTTGGAATTGCATGAGCAAGCATGTTTTTGTAGACTCTGTGGACTCGTGCTGCTTC
>JAABUM010005557.1_pt1 | contig 13149 bp, 10 predicted proteins | sample 5559161 | NCBI WGS metagenome assembly JAABUM01 (sample SAMN10711868, study PRJNA513369) | rock metagenome | isolation source: Antarctica rocks | place: Antarctica: Victoria Land, Siegfried Peak nord | reverse complement strand
GGCCATAAACCCCATAGCGGGTGCCTCGGACGGGCGGTGCGGCCAACCGGCACGCGGTTTCCTTCCCCGGAGGCTTTCAGACGCCGGCCGTGATCCCGGTCGCACCCGCGTCGACGGCCGGCATCTGAAACCCTTCACAGAAGCGGACATCTTATGTGCTACCAAAACCGGACATCTTCAAAAGCTATCGACACATCGGCGCGCGTTTCACGCGACCGCGCGATGGAAAACGCCGCCCGGTAATGGCCGGGAGGACGAATCGGCTTGAGCTTCGTCGTCCAGGCGTGACAAGGCTTCGCAGCGCGACAACATCGTCGCGACTGGACCACAACCATGCCGCAGCCCGGCCTCAGCGACACGGCAGCGGGCCGGTCATCCGGCCGCCTTCTCGTGCTGCACCAGGATGCGGCATCGACGGGAGCGATGCTGGTGGTGTGGCTGGAGGCGGAGCGCTGGGGCGCTGCCGAGAAGGTGCCCGATACCGGGATGTGCTGCTCCGTCGGCGCCGCCGTGTTCCGCGGCGCCGTTCACTGCTTCCACCAGGGAGCCGGCCACAGCGGCGACCTCTACCACAACAAATGGACTGCGAACGCTTGGGCGGGCAGCCGACAGGTGCCCCGAACCGGGATGTCGGAGAGCCCCGCAGCGGTGGTGTTCCAGGACCTGCTCTATGTCTTCCACCAGGGCTGGGGCGGGAGCGGCGCCCTGTTCTACAACGCATTCGACGGCGAGCGCTGGTCGGGTGACCGGCAGGTGCCGGGTTCCGCCCTGTCGAACAGCCCCAGCGCCGTCGTCTTCGGCCACAAGCTCCACGTCTTCTATCAGAGCGAAGGTCGCCATGGGCATCTCCGGTTCAACGTCTTCGACGGGGCGAACTGGGCCGGAGAGGCGTCGATCCCCCACACGGGCTGCTCGGAAAGCCCGAGTGCCGCGGTGTTCGAGGGTCGGCTTCATGTGTTCCACCAGGGATTCGATCGCAGCGGCGAACTCTACGTCAACCAGCACGACGGGATCGACTGGCGAGGCGACCGACGGCTGCGCGCCCCGGCCATCGCGGCGAGTCCCGCGGCGTCGGCGTGGGGCGGCACGCTGCATTGCGTCTACCAGGCCAGGGGCCGGGGCGGACAGCTCTGCCACGACAGCTTCGCCGGCCGATCCTGGAGCGGCAGCCGGGACGTGCCGGGCATGGCGATCTCGGCGAGCCCCGCCGCCGTCGCGGTCACCGGCGCCGCGATGCCTGGTGGCCCCGACGAGGCGCGCGACTCGGCCCCGGCCTGATGGCGTCGCGGAAGGCTCATGCCGTCTTGTCGGGCCAGCGGTAGAGGTCGGAGACCACGCAGGTGGCGCAGGCGGGCTTGCGGCCCGGAACTCGACCTGATCGTCACCATGGACGATGCGACGAGCCGTATCCTGTCCATTTTCCTGGTCGAGGAGGAGGACACGGCCTCGACGTTCCGCGGCTTACACGAGGTGATCGGGCAGCACGGCCTGTTCTCGTCCTTCTACACGGATCGCGGCAGTCACTATTTCTTCACGGCCGAGGCCGGCGGCAAGGTCGACCGGACTCGTCCGACGCAGGTGGGTCGCGCCCTCAAGCATCTCGGCATCCAGCATATCGCGTCCTACTCGCCTGAGGGCCGTGGGCGCATGGAGCGGGTGTGGGGCACACTGCAGAAGCGACTGCCGCCCCTGCTGCGGATCGAGGCACCGGGCGACATCGCGGCCGCCAATCGCTGGCTCGCCGAGGTCTACATGGCGCAACACAACGCGCGTTTCGCCGTGAAGCCGGCCGAAGAAGGACCGGCCTTCGTGGCCTTTGCCGGCGACCTCGACAACACGCTCTGCGTCCAGGTGGAGCGCGTCGTCGGCCACGACAACACGGTGCGCTACGAACGCCGGGTGATGCAGATCCCCGAGCAGAGCCATCGCCGCCACTTCGTCAAGGCCAACGTTATGCCTTCGATCAGCAGTGCCGCGTGAAGGCAATCGAGATGGCAGCCAAGCTCGGCCTGCCGAACGATGGGGCGCCCCTGTCGACTATCTGGACGGAAACTCCCGCCGTTGGTGACCTGCGCCTTCGGGGCGCACTGAATAGGATAGGCTAGGCGCCTGGCCCATCATTTATGTCACTGCCTGTCCAAGGCCGTGGTTCGAAAAGCGACGCAATGGGCACGCCGAGGAAATCGGCAATGGCCTTGAAGGTCGCGTTAGTCGGATTGGCGATCGGGACATATGGCAAGTTCAGAATCGAGATAGTCACGCCCACGCTTGCGGCCGCGGCGCAGTAGGGCGTGCCATTGAAAATGCCCCAGTTGTTTGGGATCTCTGGATTGGCGCCGTTGAAATTAGGGTTCGGTGCGTTGCCGCTATTGACCTGATTGTCGTCGGCTCCGTCGGTGACGATGAAGACGAAGACCTTGGGTGATTGCGGGCTCGATCCGTTGCCGATGGGTTGCTGGTTGGCGATGTAGTTGTTGTAGAGATCGCCGAGGATGTTCTCAAAATGAGTGCCGCCGCTACTAATGGCCGAAGTACCCTGGCCTTGATCGAGCCAGCTGTCGGCGAACGTGGTCGGTATCACTGGGCTGGACGGGTTATCCGTGATCTGCGAATAAGCTTGACTATAGGAAGCGCCCGTGATGGCGGCCGCTTGTATCGCGTGATTGATGAATGGATAGATGCCGACACGATACTGGTTTGGCAGCGTCTGGGTGTTCTTGGCCGTGTCGAGGAGTCCCTTGACTGCAGTCGCGACGCTGTCAATCCGAAGCTGGATACCTCGCTGTCTAGCGACGGTATAGCCCTGATAGGGAGGATTGTTAGGGAAGTGACATGCGAAGGCGCAGCCCTCGGGATGCTGTTGGGAAAGGTCGTGATTGTTGGCCTTCATGGCGGCCTGCCCTTGGCTCGTCGTCGGTAGGCCCATGGATCCCGGAACGTCGAGCAAGAGGTAGAAATCGATGTACTTACCCATCGTCAGCGTTGAGCTTGAACTGCCGCCGATGTTGAGATTGTTCGTCCCGAACATCTTGCCGAAGGCGGTCGGCAGGCTCCCGGAATAAGTCACTTTGGCCGTCAAGGTCTGAAGATTTCGGGTCAGAGTCACGGTCGGTGTCACAGGCACGCTGAGGACGGTCCCGGCCGCGTTGACCGGGAATACCTTTTTGGCTTGCGCGGTCCCAGCCGCGATGGCGTTGTTGGTTAGGCCCGGATCGATCTGCGACTGCGAATTCGCGCTAATGTAGTTCTGGGCCGTCGTGATGGCGGCCAGGGCGGCGCTATCGGCTGCGGCATCCAGCCTCGTCTTGCTGGAAATGCCGCGGTAATAATCCAAGCCGAGCCCGACGAGCCCGATGGTGGGCAGAAGTGAGAACGCCAGGATCATGGTGACGTTGCCGCCTCGACTGCGGCACCACCGGGCAAGGAGCGTTTCGCTCTTTTCCCGGTTAGGCTGCCCCCGATTGACAAACGCCTTCTCAAAAAAGTTAGAAAACCATCAACATGCGATGGCGCTCCACTTCATGTATTATAATTTCGTCCGCATCCATAAGACACGAGGGACGACCCCTGCGATGGCGGCTGGCGTGACCGATCGGCTTTGGGAGATTGACGATGTCGTGAATGTTTTGGAAGCTTGGGAAACGGCGAATTGGCTCAGCTTAATGCTGACGAGATCCGCCCGAACTTCACATTCAGCTTCGTGTCGATTGCCGTGGCGGAAGCAATTATCACTACGCTGATCAGGCCAGCGATAAGCTCGTATTCGATTGCGGTCACGCCGGACTCATCCTTGGCGAAGCGACTAATGAGGTGAGACATGGAAACGTACTCTTCCACCTGGAACTGGGTGCGGTATCCTTGATCCGTTAACAAAGTCCACCTTGGGCAAAGGATGTTCTCCGGTTTTGCCACATTCAAACTGGCCCACTACCGACCGATGCTATAACCCACCTGCGTGCCGTGGGCGAGAGCGCGCCTGATGACCTCCTCGCCCACCCTTCCCCGGTCGGCTGGGAGCACATCGCCTTTTCGGGCGACTTCCTCTGGGATCGGGCCTCTACCGTCCCACCCGAGCGAAGGGCGCTCAACGTCGGCCGAAGCGCACGTCGAGCTGCCTGAAAGAGGTCGTTCTCGTTGCTTTCGCCCTTGGCGTTGTTCAACGAACAACTGTCGCGCTGCTCTCATGTCGGTATGCCCCGTGGCCAGCCATACCCTGGCGCCGCTCGGCAGCGGGATCATCGCAGGTCCAGGGCATCGAGGACGCGCCGCAGCGCGTCGCCATCGACATCGCGTCCCACCCTCAAGCGACGCCCATGGGCCAACTCGATCTCGATCAGCCCGGCGGATCGCTTCGGACGGGGTGGCACTGGCGGCACTGAAGACGGCCCCACGATCTCGACCGGTACCAGGGCCGGAGCGCTCCTGCCCAGCAGGCCGTCGCGGGCCAGGCGACGCCAACCGAAAACCAGGCTGGCGCTCACCTGGTTGCGCCGCGCTACCTCGGCGACCTTCGCGCCCGGCACCAGAGTCTCTTCCACGATCCGGGACTTGTCGTCGTCCGACCACTGACGCCGGCGCTCGACCCCGCTCAGAACCTCGACCCGCATCGACCTGATGACCTTTAGGCTAGCCGTAAGCCCCTAAGGTCGACCGTCCGCCCAGCTTCCCGCAAGGCGGCCCTTGTCGGACGAATACCAGGATCATGGGCCTGCCTCCGAAGCGGAGGCGGCAAAGTCGGCCGGTGTGGCTAACGAACCGTGAAGGCCGGAAATTTGCGACACGCCCCTCGGATCAGGGCATGGCATCGATCATGCCGTGACCTTCGAGCCTGGCTTTGGCGTCGGGATGGCCGGCGCCGGCGGCCCGTTCGAGCCATTGCCGGGCGGCGGCGAGGTCCTGTTCGATGACGTCACCATCGGCGAGGTGGCGGCCGAGCGCGTATTGCGCTTCCGGCATGCCGTTCTTGGCGGCTCGTTCGTACCAGGACAGCGCAGCCTGGGGATCGGCGACCGTGCCCTGGCCGCGGAGCGTCATGACGGCCAAATTGAATTGTGCCGTCGGGTGACCAGCGTTGGCCGCAACCGCGTATCGCTCGACGGCGCGCGCGAGGTTCTTCGTCACGCCCACGCCCGTGCAATGGAGAACGGCGAGGCGGAAAGCGGCTTCGCGGTGGCCGGCGTCGGCAGCGCGCTCGAACCATGTGGCGGACACTTTCGCGTCGGGTGAGATGCCGAGGCCTGGTGCCGTGAGATGTCCCATCGCCACCATGGCGTCGGCGTCGCCGGCTTGCGCGGCTTCGTGGTACCACCGCAAGCTCAAGGCCATGTCATCGTCCGTGGTGCCGCTGTCGAGGTGGACGCGGGCGAGCTCCTTCATGGCCGGGACGTAGCCGGCTTCGGCGGCTTCGCGCAGCAGCTTTTCGCCGAGCCCGTCCCGGGGGCCCGTGTTTGTTCCCGACCGGCGCATCAGGGCAAGCGCCATCTTAGCTTCGGGCTCGCCGCGGTCAGCGGCCTTCTCGAACCATGTCGCGGCGGCCGTGGGGTTCGCTTCCGTGCCGCGTCCGTTGAGATGCATCCGGCCGAGCTGGGCGAAGGCGGGCCGGAAATCGCCTTCGGCGGCACGGCGAAACCAGGACAGGGCTTCCGCCTCGTCCTGGTCGATGCCGATCCCATCCCGCAAGAAGACGGCGAGATTGTAGGAGGCGACGGAATGGCCGGCCTCGGCCGCGCGGCGAAACCAGCGCACGGCTTCGCGGGGCAGGCGGGGCACGCCTTCTCCGCGTGCGTGAAATTCGCCAAGCGTGAAGGCGGCCTGAGCGTCGCCGAGATCGGCGGCCTTGCGGAACCAGTGCGCGGATTCCCCGAGGTTGGGTTCGACCGCGCCGCCCCGGCTGTGGAGTTCGGCAAGGTCGAGGATCGCCGGTAGGAAGGATTGTCGCGCGGCGGCGCGAAGGAGGTTGTCGGCGTCCTCGACGTCGTTGCGGCGACCGCCTTTAAGTTTCAGCGACGCGAGGGCATGCTGTGCCGCGGCGACGCTGCCGTCCGCGGCCTGCTTCAAGTAGGGCGTCGCGGACGCCTCGTCGGGATGGGGGCCTTCGAGGAGGATCGTCGCGAGGAGATGCGCCGCGGTCACCTCGCCCTTGCCGGCGGCACGTTCGAGGTGAGGCAGGGCCGCTGTCGGGTCGGCCTTGCAGCCGAGGCCATGGAGGATCAGGGCGCCGAGACCGAGATCGGCCCGGGCGACGCCGGAGACGGCGGCCCGTTCGTACCAGGCCCGAGCGTGGTCATATGACCGCTCGCAGCCGAGCCCGTGGGCCCGGAAGAAGCCGAGCTGCGCTTGCGCTTCCGCGTGCCCGCTTTCTGCCGCGCGCTCCGTCCACCGGAAGGCGGCTTCCAGGTCGGGAGCGAGCGTCATGCCGTCGGGAAACAGAAGGGCGCGATTGGCCGCCGCGCAGGTTTCGTTGGCCGAGCTCGCGGCCTCGAACCACCTGAGCGCGAAGCTGGGAGCTTCCGGGGCTCGACCGGCGAGGAGGCGGCCGAGCTCGTACTGCGCTTCGGCATGGCCGCCCTCGGCGGCCACCGTCAGCCACCGCGCGGCCGAAGGCCCGTTGGCGATCACGCCCCGTCCATGTAGATAGGCGGAGCCGAGGTCGAAGGCGGTCGCGGGATCGCCGCGCTCGGCGCCGGCGCGCAATCGCGAGATCGAACGCTTGCGGACGCCGGCGCCGGGCGTCCAGCGGGCGAAGAGTGTTCGCACGGTCATGCCGCTCACGGTTCGCGCATGGCTTCGCCGGTGCCCTGGACGAAGCCGCCGAGGAAATAGCGGAACAGGGAGCGCTGGCCGAGTTCAATGTCGGCCCGGAGCGTCATGCCGGGCATGAGCCGGAACGTCTTCGGTACCCCGGTGAAGTTCATGTCGTCGATCGAGACGTGGGCCTTATAGAAGGGCTCGACGGTTTTGTCGCTGTCGTCCGTGGTGAAGGTCCCTTCGCTGATCCATTTCAGCCGGCCGACGGCCGACCCGTGTTCGTAGAAGTTGAAGGCGTCGACCTTCAGAGACACGGGATCGCTGGTCCGCACGAAGCCGATATCTTTCGAGGCGATGTGGATCTCGGCTTCCATGGGGGCGCGCAGCGGCGCCAGCGTCATGAGGGAATCGCCTTCCTTCAGCACCGAGCCGACCGACAGTTTGGACAGGGTGAGCACGATGGCGTCGTCTGGCGCTGCGAGACGCACGAGGTCCTGGTGCTTGCTCGCCTTGAGGAGGCTCGCGACCGTGGTGTCGCGGGTGTTGCGGGCGGTGACCAGAGTTTCGGCGATATCGACGAGGTGCTTCTGAACGTAAGTGTCCCGTTCCGCTTGGGCCGACGACAGCTGGTGCTGTGCTTCGGTGAGGCTGTTGTGCGTGTTCTCGGTCGTGCGCTGCATCTCAAGGCGCGCGTCGTTGGCCTGAAGGAGGTTCAGCCGACTCGACGATCCGGTCTTATAGAGGGTGTCGCGCATGGTTTCGACCTGTTGGGAGATGTTCTCCCGCGCCGACAGCAGCGCCTCGTCGCGCGACAGCTTGGCAATCGTCGCCTGGGTGGTCTTGGCCTTCTCGTCGAAGAGGCGCATCTGCGCCGCGTATTCGGCGGCGCGCTGGTTGAACAAAGTGGTTTGCAACATTTCGTCCGACGACGGCTCCGTCCCGGCTTTGGTGGGAAACGTCAGGGGCAAGCCCTTCTGCTCTGCGGTTAGCCGCGCGATCTGTGCCTCAACGGCAGCGAGCTGCTTGTGGAGCTGTCCAGCGTCGGCCTGGGCGAAGGTGGCGTCCAGGGTGGCGAGCACCTGGTTCTTCCGAACGGTTTCGCCCTCATGGACGTTCACGGACTTGATAATCGAGGGATCGAGCGCCTGAAAGGTGGTCAGGGCCTCGCTCGATACGATCTTGCCCGTGGTGCTCGAGACCACCCGGTCGACGCTGACGAACGGCGTCACGGCGACGAGCGCCGTCACCATGCCGGCGAGGAGTAGCACCGCGGACTGGGCCTTCTTCGGCTCGGGCGCTTCCGTGATGGCATCGACCTCGGACTGCCACTGCCGGACCGTGCGGAGGGCTTGAGCGGTGCTATGCGCCATGGCGAGGAGTCTCGAAGGCGAGCTTGGGGCGGGATGGGCGCGAAGCGGGGACGGCTGGCCCGGCATGTTCGTTCTGGGTGTGCCAGAGGCCGGCGTAGATGTCGTTGCGCTCGAGGAGTTCCTCGTGGCGTCCGATGTCGTCGATTTCGCCCCCGTCGAGAACCATGATGGCGTCGGCCTTTACAAGCGACGACAGTCGGTGCGAGATGGTGATGACGGTGCGGCCCTGGCTGATGCGGCCGATGTTGGCGTTGACGATGGCCTCGCTTTCGGCATCGAGGGCACTCGTCGCCTCGTCGAGGATCAGGATGCGCGGGTCGATGATCAGCGCCCGGGCGATGGCGAGGCGCTGGCGCTGCCCACCCGACAAGTTCGGCGACCCCTCGTAGATGTAGGTCTCGTAGCCGCCGGGGAGCTTGTCGATAAACTCTTCCGCGCCGGCGAGGCGCGCGGCACGCACCACGTCGTCGTAGCTGGCGTCGGGTTTCGCCGCCGAGATGTTGTCCTTGATGGTTCCGGAGAACAGGAAGTTCTCCTGCAGTACGACACCGAGGCTCGAACGAAGGTGGTCGACGTCGTACTGGCGCACGTCGACGCCGTCGATCTTGATGAGGCCCGTGTAGTCCGAATGGAGGCGCTGCAGGAGTCGGGTGATCGTGGTCTTCCCGGATCCGGAGCGCCCCATCACGCCGAGCGTGGTGCCGCGGGGAACCTCGAAACTCAGGTTGCGCAGCGCCGGCCGCAGGGCGCCCTTGTATTGGAAGCGGACGCCCTGGAACGCGACGTGCCCTTCGAGCGGCTTGCGGACGCCGTGGCCGTCTCGTCCTTCCTCGGCGGGCTGGTTCACGAGGCTCGACACCACGTGGACGGCGGTCCTGGCCTCATCGTACTGCTGGATTAGCTGTGACACCTGGATCAGCGGGGACGCGATGCGTTGGCTGAGCATCAGGAAGGCAAAGAGCGAACCCACGGCGACCGGGTCCTGGCTCGTGGCGGCCATGTAAACGCCGACGGCGAGGCTCCCGTTCACCACCAGGCGCTCGACCGGCATGACGGCGGACTGGACGATGTTGCTGACACGGGCTTGGTCCATCCGTACGCGGGCGAGACGGGCGGTCAGCACGTCCCACTCGTGCCGCTGCTTCGAATCGAGGGCGAGCGACTTCACCGTGCGGATGCCCTGGATCGTTTGCGACAGGAAGGCGCCGCGCGTGGCTTCCGCCCCTTCGACCGCGCCGGAGTGTCGCTGCAAGGTCGGCAGGGCGGCAAGGATGATGCCGACGATGACGGCGCAGAGTGTCAGCACGATGGCGGTCAGCAGCGGGCTGAACATCGCCATCACGGGAAGGAACACGAGCAGCACGCCGGCATCGAGGACGGTCCCGAAGAGCTGGCCCATGAGGAAGATGCGGATGCGGTTGATCTGCGCCATGCGATGCATGGTGTGACCGGCCGGCGTCCGCTCGAAAAAGTCGACCGGCAGCCCGAGGACGCGCTCGAACATGTAGGTTGACAGCTTGATGTCGATGCGCGTGGTGAGCCCGGCGAGGAGGTGGCGCCGCAGCGCCGCGAATGCGGTCTCGAAGCCGATCAGCATCACCATCAGGGCGCAGATCACCCAGAACGTGCTCATGGCGTGGTATTGCAGTACGCGGTCGGTCAGTAGGCGCCAGAACAGGATCGGCATCAGCGCCAGGAAAGACAGCATCATGGCGCTGACGGCGACGTCACGGACAACGCGGCGTTCCCGGAAGATGTAGGACGCGACGAGGCCGAGGCCGAAGGGCTGCGTTTCATCGGCCAGCGCGTAGTTGCGCTTGATCATCACGATCGTGCGTGTCCACGCCCGTTCGAAGCCGTCGCGGTCGACGGCGATGGGCGTTTCCTCCTCGACGGTGGGATCGACCAGGATGGCGCGCTCGACGTCGTCGATGGTCTCGACCCTTTGGAGGACCATGAACCGTCCGTTCGACAGGGCGACGATCACCGGGAGTGCCTTGCCGAGCGTTCGAAGGCCGTCCCATTCGAGTGTCACGGTCTTCGCCTTGAGACCGAGGCTGAACGCGCATCGGACGATCTGGTCCGCCGTGACTTCGCAGCCCGCGATCTGGTTGTCGCGGCTGACCGCGCCGGCCGTGGTGTCGATCCCATACCGTTTGGCGACCGCCACCAGGGCCATCAACCCCGACTCCGCGGTCACCTTGTCATCGAGCTTTCGCGTTTCGGCCAGGGACATCTCGTTCTCGCGCGGAGGCCGTGCATGGCGTCAGCCACCCGGCCGGTTTCGTTCGGCGTTCGGCCGCGTCAGGCCGGTGTGGCTCGCAAATGCAGCCACTTGGTGTTTTCCCCGTCCCAGCACCGCAGGTGCAGCACGCGCCGCAGCGTCGAAGGGGGCACTTCGTCCGGCAGGGTAAAGAGAATGTGACGTCCGTCGATGATCGGCTCGATCTTCACCTCGGTCGTGTCGGCGGGGTCGGTCCCGAGCGTGACGATCTCGGCCTTAAGATCGGTGATCGTCCTGTCGCTTTCGAGCTTCAGCATGTTGCCCCTCATGCCGAGGGCATTGAGGCTGGCCGTCGTCGACAGGTCGATGTGCTGGAATTCGCCCGCGGCGACCGTGCGGCCGGTCTGGGCCAGAGCGGCGTTGAGCTCGACGAGGCTGTCGAGATAGCGGTCGTAGTAGGGAGCGAAGGACGCGTCCTGATCCTCCGTCAGGGGTGTCGGCCGTATGGTATGGCCCTTCATTTCGGCGAGGCCGACGACGATGACGTGGCCCAGCAGCGAATCCATCCATCGCCCGACCGTGGCGACGTCGGTGATGGCTGAAAGATCCTCGGGCCGATGTTCCCGCAGGTAGTTCGTCACGTAGAAACGTGCGCGGTTCACCGCCGTGCGGGCACTTCGCCACTGCGTGAGGTGAGCCGCGAAGGCGATGGTGTCGGGATGGATGAGGTCGGGATCGCGACGGCCGAAGGTCGTCTTTTCCGCCTCGGACACGAAGAGCCACAGGTAGCTCAAGTGGTCGCGTGCGCTGATGCGGTTCCGGTCGAACAGCACCGGCAATCGCTCGATAGGAGCGTGGATGCCTGCTTCGTCGCATCTCGTGCGGATCCAGCCGGGAGCGAGGTAGAGCGGGATTTCGATTTCGGCCACGGCTTTGCCTGACGCGAAGAATCGCTCCAGGGCGGCATGGTCGGGGAACAGGATCTCGTCGGCGTCGATGCGCATGATCCATCGATGGGAACACGCGGCGTAGGCGGCCGCGCGCTTCTGGCTCTCGTCGTCCCACAGGCCATTGACGAAGCGCACCTTGTCGGCGAAGGGAGCGAGGGCCTCGGCGACGCGGGGATCCGATTTCGTCGGGTCACGACCGAGGGCTTCGAGCGCCGGTGCCATCCATCGATAGGCTCCGTCCGCGACGACGATCTCATCGAGCATCGGGGCGACGGATGCGACGGCCGGACCGAGAAGATCCCAGTCGTCGAACACGCTGAGGTAGGCGCTGATCGGCATTTGATCTTTCCAGCGTTTTCGCGCTCTGGGATTATATCCTGGTATTGATGGAGAACAGGTTACGTGCGTCGTCAAGGCCTATTCATCTCACGTCGGAATCTCTTCCGCTTGGCGGTTCCCTCGATCATCGCATACGCGGCGACGCGCTCGAAGCGCGCTGGGGCGTTCTCGAGCGGCAAAACGCCGAAGCGCGTTTCGCCGGCGTTCGGCCGGGGAGAGGTGAACCTTCTCAACTTCCAGCCGGCCGGCGACGGACTGGCCGACGATCTTTTCGCATTCCGGCGCGCCATTGCCAGCGTTCCGCCGGGTCAGCCCGTGCGGGTGCGCGTGCCTCGTCCGCCGGTGAGTTACCGGACCACCGCGCCGGTTACCAGCGAAGGGCGTCTCGTCACGATCGTGCTCGAGGATGGGGCATCGTTGAGCGGCGTGGGCGTCCTCTACGTGGACCGGGTTGAACGAATGATCGGCAGCGTGGTGTCGACTGAGCTGCGCAACATGGCCGGAGGCTTGCCGGGCGAGGCCAATCTCGTCGGCAAGGTTCTCCGTGTGGAAAGTCGGGCCGTCGCCGGCATCGGCCGATACTACTCCTATGACAGCCATGTGGAATCGCCGACGAACCTAAACGGGGGTGATATCGGCTTCCAGCAGGTCGCCACTTGGCATGGTCGTTCGGTCGAGCGTCCTTTCGGCATGTTCGGGGCATGGAACATCGCGGTGTCGCCGCTGACGAGCGAGGCGGATAGCCGGCGTGGCGTGGCCTGGGGTTGCGTCGGGGTCGAATGGAACCCCGTCTACCACGGGCCTGACCTCGGTTGGGCGGGGGCACGCGGGGAGCACACCTGGGCCGTCGGCATGCAAGTCGTTCCCGAAGGATGGGCGCCGACCGGCAACTATGGCGGCCATATCCTGGCCGCGTATGTCGTGGCGCCCTGTGGGCGGCCTAACGCGCGGCGCGCCTCCTACCCCGGCGACGACGCGGAGCATCTGCCATCGTCTCGGCAAGGTCCCTTTGTGCCGAAGTCGTACAATGGACTTCTCCTCGAACGCGACAGCATTGCGCCAGGTGGGCGTGGCGTTTACGCCCATGGCGACACGTCGGGAAAGGCCGAGGCCGAACCGTTCGCGCCGTTTCAGGCCGTTGGCCGATGGCGGCGAGGCCTCGATCTTAGCGAAGCGGAGATCGGCGACAGGAACGCGGTCGTGCTGAAGCGCGGTCAGGCGGTGTCCCTCGACGAACACGGCGCGGCGAGAGTGCGGATGCGCGATGACGGCCGCATCGTGGTCTCGCAGGACCATCGTGACGTTTTCAGCATCGACGCTGCCGGCAACTTGCGTATCGCGGGCAAGGTCATGGCAGAGGCGGAGATTTGAGGCTCCCGTCTAGTGGATCGACTCTAAGAGTCCGTCCGATAAGTCATGCAGCACAACCGGTCCTTCGTAGCAGGATCATGACGGAAGCGGCATAGAGGAAGGCCTTGGCGGAGGCGATCGTGGCTTCCGGGTCCTTCCAGAGCCTTCG
>JAABUM010005555.1_pt1 | contig 13152 bp, 7 predicted proteins | sample 5559161 | NCBI WGS metagenome assembly JAABUM01 (sample SAMN10711868, study PRJNA513369) | rock metagenome | isolation source: Antarctica rocks | place: Antarctica: Victoria Land, Siegfried Peak nord | reverse complement strand
ACATGGGCGCTCCTTCGGCCGGCGAACCGTGACCAGTACGGTCTACACCGTCCCCGACCTCCGCGCTCGTCGACACTCGGCTGTTGGCGCTCTGCAAGGATTCAGTGGAGCGCAGAGGCGACGCGGCTGCCCGTACCCGCGACTATCGGGCAGGAAGGGATTTCTAGCGCCGAAAATACCGTGAGTAGAAAGTGTCGCCCTTCGATTAGCGACCGGCGCGAAGCGCTCAAACGCGAATCACCTGGGCCCACCGACGGCCTCGATCGGGGTAGACCGTCGAGCGGGACGGGCGACCTCGGGTCACGTCGGCCCCTCTTCCGCAACTTGATCACTGTGCCCATTGGCCAATTGATCTTATCAACTGTCCCGAGGCAATCATCGGCCCGACGACACGCTGTCGTCGATCAGCTCAAGCCCAGCATCACAACGATCGGCCGCCGCCCTCGCCGACAGCGAACGCGTGCTGATGGTGATGAAGACTCCCGATCGCCGGAACTCTCATCAGGGCCCCGACGAACGGCGTCAGCTGGTCGGGGGCACGTCGCGGCGAGCTCTCCGGCCAGTTCCAGATCGCTGCACCTGCCGGTCATGCGACCGGAGAACTCTGCCAAGAGAAGGTCTACGAGCGGCGCAGATCGCCGATCAACTCCGGAATGACACGTTCCTCCATGACTGCGCGGCCGCGCTCGGCCATCACCCGAGCGAGCTCGGGCTCCCACGGCGATTCGGCCGGGGCACCCTTGAGCGCCTCCGTCTCGGCAAGGGGTGCATCGAGGGCGATCAGGTAGTCGGCGGTCGACATCCGCCACGGCACGGCCCCGTACCGGCTGACCGCGGCGGCGGTGGTGCGCAGGCCGGTCCAGTCGAAGTCACCGCGCCAATGGATCGTCCCCGTCGCCTGACTCAACAGCCGATGACACGCGGCCGACGGCTGACCTTCGGTACAGATCAGCGGCGCGCATCTGTCCGCCAGCTCGGCGGCCGCCGCGCGCAGCACCGCGGGGTTCTCGCAGACATAGATATGTTTGTCCATCAGGGTTGTCGGGTCACCGGTGAGCTGGTGCAGGGTCAGCCGGAAAGGAATCCCGAAATTCGCCGCGTCACGCAACCAATCCGCCACCACGTGGTCTTCGACAGGGCACAGCCCGGCGACCAGCACCTGGCTGGCCAGGTCGTCGACGATCACCCCGGCCGACTCCCATCGATCCCGCCGCTCACCGGCCGTCACGGGCGGATTCACACCGTCCTTCGCCGAGAGCGCCCGGAGCACCAGTGTGGCCACGGACGTGCCGGAGAGCGCCTTGGTGTTGCCGGTTGCCCGCTCGGCCAGCACCGGTATCGGAATCGACTGCACCGGAAGCAAGGCCAGTACCTCGCAGGCCCAGCTCAACTGATCGGCGTCGCCGCGGCGGACGAGTCGGGTGATGGTGCCGTCGGCAGCGAGTTGTCGAAGGAACGTCTCGAACCACGGTTGCGCCGCGTGCCCGCCAACCCTCTGCCTTGCGTCCTGCTCCGCAGCCAACCTCGCCTGGTTCTCCTCCGATTTCTCGGCCGGTCGGTTGCGGACGGGGCCGTTCAACAGGGCAAGTGCCGCCACCAGGGATATCTGATGCTCGGAGTACACCGCTTCGTCGAGATCCGCGAGATCGACCTTCATCGATTTCACGCCGGCCGAGCGGTGCATCCCGGTGATGCCGATGATGAGCTTGCGTTCAACGTCGCTGGGCAATTTCAGGGTGACCGCCCCGGTCAATTCGCCTCCGCTGCGCTCCAGAGACCGCCTGGCAAGTGCCAGCAGCCGCGACCACGCCGGTGAGCGCAGGGATTCCAGACTCATTCGAGCTCATCCATCCCGACCGGACCGACGACGACCCGCCGGGTGCCGGGCGACCCTAGGTCCGCTGCCAGATCACCGCTGCCACCGGCGATCTCACCGTCAGCCAGGATCCTGGTGCCATCCCACACCAGCAGCAGGGCGCTGACCGTGTGTTCGATCGCGGAGTGCGAGAGATCATGGTGGGCGCAGCCGGGAACGGTGGCGTAGGTGGCCCAGAGGTCGTAACCCGTCATGACCAGGTCGAGGTCGAACTGGGCTGTCAGGCCGAGCAGTTCGCTGCGGCCGGGTTCGTCGATCCCGGCGAACGCCTCGTCCAGCGCCAGCAGTCGCGGGGCGTGCGGCGCTGCCGACGACAGCATCACGTGAGCCGCCGCGAATAACGGAAGGTGCAGGGAGACAGACTGTTCGCCGCCGGAGAGCGTACTGTGCCTGGCCTGGGTGAGCCGATCCTCCTGGCCGTCCGGACTGACCAGGGTGAGCGCGAACGTCCGCCATCTCCGATAGTCCAGTGCATCGGCGAGGATCTCCGCGTAGGGACGGTCGGGTCGAGCCGCGCGCAGATTCTTGATCTGCGAGGCGAAGTGCGCTCGCATCTGGGCCAACTCGTCGGTGGACAGCCGAGCCGCCTCCCTGTCGAGCAGCCGAGAGACGCCCTTCTGCTCGGGTCCAAGGGCGTCCGCGAGTTCCCACCCGATTCCGACAGTGGCTCCGGAAGACATCCGCCGGCTTCGCATCTCGCGACTCATCGCGCCGACAAGATCGCGGGCGTCGGTGGTCCGCACATGGATCTGCTGCGCCAGCCTGCCCAGCAGCGCGTCCTCCAGCACCCTGCGTTCAGACTCGGTGAGCAGCACCTCCTGGTCCCTGCGGGCATCGGCGATACGTCCCGCGAATTCTCCGATGGACGAAAAACCCTGCTCATCAGCGACTTTGACCACGATGACCTCGTCATCGGCCTCCCATTCCGGACGGTAGTCGTGACCGGCCGCCGAGAGCTGGTTCTGCAGTTCCGCCAGTGAGGACGAAACCCTTGTCCTGCTGGACTTCAGCGACGACTCGGTCGGCCGAAGCTCGGCCGTCGCCGCCACGATGCCGGCCTGCAGGGTGGCGACCGATTCAGGAATGCAGACCACCGGCGCATCAGGGTCCTCCTCCAGCCGGCTCGCGGCAGCACGGACCAACTCGACCGGGTCGGGCCACTGCTCGGCCGCCGTTGGCCACGCCGCGAGTGTTCCGGCCGGTTTGAGCACATTCCGGATGTCGGGACGGGCGTACGGCGCCAGCCGGCGGGAGTCACGCTGGGCCTCGGTGATGGCGCTGATCAGTGCGACATTCGCCCCTTCAGCGCGGCCCTGTGCCTGTCCAGCCTCGGCAATCGTCTCTTCGAGTCGCAATTGCGCTGCGCGCACGGCCTTCTCGGCCCCGGCGAGTTCACGGATAGTCTCTGCGACTTCCCTTTCCACCTGACCGACCTCGGCACCGACCGCCGTCCGAAGCGTCGCCAGTTCCTCGGCGCGGGCGAGGTGCGTCGCGGCGGAGTTCTGCGCTGCCTCCAACGCGCCGTCGTAGCTTTCCTGCGCGGCCGTGACTTCCAGGTGCGCAGCGGCCAATTGTTCCGTCCGAGCCGCCGCCGTCAGCCGCGAGGATTCCAGAGTGCTTGCGGCCCTGGTGAACTGCAGCACCGCGGCCGCGACCCGGTCGGTCGGCATTGATCGCTGCGCCGCGCTGGTCATCAGGAGGCGTTCGCCGGCGCCCACCTCCGCGACGGCCTGGTCGTGGTCGCTCCGGACGTTGTCGAGCTCATCGTTGACCGCTTTCAGTGCGGCCGCCGCTCGATCGATGGCGCGGACGGCAGTGAGGACGGCCTCCCCGGAGGGCAGCTCCGCCTTGGAAGCGCGTGCCGCATCCAGGATCGCGGTGATCGCAGCGATGTCCGCCTCGATCTCGGCGGCTTCGGCGCGGGCGACGGCTATCAGCCGGTCCAGCTCAGCCAGCCGGCCGGCCCGCCGGCGCGCTCTGGCTGTGGCGCCGATGTACTCGGCGTGCGGCTTGGTGTGCGCTCCCAGCTGGACGCCCTGCGCAAAGGCGCCGTCCACGGTGATCGACGGCGGCGCGGTCGGCCGCGCGCGCGAGGCGGATCCGGCAGCGACGGGGCGGATGACCGCGACCGACGACAGCAGAGCCGCCACCACACCTTCCGGGACCGGACCGCCCGGCTCCGGTACCAGCAGACCGGCGAGCGTCTCACCGGTCGGCCGCGAGTTCCTCGGCAGTGGCCGCAGGAAGGTTTCGGAGGTGCCGACCACATCGGCGGGCCCCAGCAGATCAGCCATTCCATCGACAGGAGCAGTAATCCAGGCGTCCAGGAGGTTCGCCGCATGGAGCGCTGCCTCCACTGCGGCTGCCGTCGATTCGTCCACGCCGTCGGCGAACGCCACCGTCGCCCAGAACGGGGCGCCTGCCCTACCCTCCCGGGGGGACGTCCTAGCCGCGAACGGTGGCGGCGCATCGTCCTGCTCGGCCGCGATCGCCGTTCGTTCCCGTTCACGGTCGGCAATGTGAAGTTCCAACTGCACCAACGATTCCCGCAGACGTCCGAGCGCGTCTCTGATGAGCTGAACCGCTTCCGCGGTGCGCGCCGTCACCACCGACGAAAGGTCCACGGCCGCGGATGTTCCGAGCAGCTCGGCCGCAGCGAGCAGGTCGGTCGGCAGGCTTGCCGCATCGAGCCGCTCGAGGACCACTCGATGCCGGGAACCCCAATCCCGCAGCGATTCCGAGAGTTGGGTTCGCGCGGCGGCCAGGCCGGTCTCGGCGAGCTGCAACGCCTCTCCGGACGCTGACCACCTCGCCCTGGCGCGTTCCAACGCCTGGGCCGCACGATCTCTGGCCCGCCTCAACTCCTCCAGCCGGGCCAGCAGCTCCCGAACGGCCGCGACGTCCTCGTCTCTGGCAGCACTCCGTGCGGAGGCCCGCACACCCAAAGACCTGTCGTGCGCCTGATCGACCTGCCGCCAGGCTATTCCGGCGTCCGCAGCGAACTCCAGCAACTGGGCGGCCGCCCTGGAAACGGCGGCCACCGCAAGGCGATGGGACTCGTCGGCGCCCTTCACGGCATCGCTGCGTCGAGCAAGCTCACCGGCGGCCCGCTGCGCCGCCGCGGCGTCCCGTTCAACGGCGCCGCGTAGCTCGTCGGTCAGGGCGGTGAGCCGGCCAAGAGCCTCCCTGTCCCGGTATGCCGAGGAAGCCTTCAACGAGTCGAGGTGTGCAGCGCGGGTCAGCTTTTCGCGCTGGGCGTCCGCCTGGTCGGTCCTCGAACCATCTCTGGTCGCCTCCGCAGCGGCCCTGACAGCGAGCGCTCCGACCAGGGCGGCCCTGGACCCCTCCACCTGTTGGAGCCGGCCGCCAAGGACATCGGCCGCCGCCCTCGCGTGGGTGCGCAGGTAGGTCGTGTAACCGGCCATGAAGCTGGCCGCCGCGCCATCCGCCTGCACCAGGCCGGCCAGGGTGGCCTGCACACTCTCCATGTCACCGAAGGAATGTGCAGCCTCGTTGATCAGCGACTCATCGAGGGGCCTCAGCCCATCCGACAGTGCCTGTGACAGGCTCCTCGGGTCCAGGTTCTTCGCCAGTTGAGGCCGTCGAAGCGTGAGGATCAACGTCAGGAGCTGTTCGTACCGCTCCAGGCCAAGGCCGAACAGCCTGCTGTCGATGGCCTGTCGGTGTTCTACCGGGCGATCGGTGACGGCGTCCTGGCCGATCTGGTCGGCCAGCTGCTTGCGGGTCAGCGGCCGATCGTCTGGACCCAGGAGCGAGAAGGTCCGCCCGACCTCGCCGTCGACCACGAAATACCAGCGGGTCACCCGGTCGTTCTGCCGCTGGGCCCGCAGACCGACTCCGACCGTTACCACCTCGGAGCCGTGGGCTGCGCCCTCCTGACCGGGCATGCCGCCGCGGCGAAATTCCATCCACACGTAGGCGTAGGCCGAATCCTGGCCCCGGTAGAGCAGATTCGACTTCATCGTCCGCTCTTCGCCCGCGAACGGATTGAGGCGGCGGGGCTCGATCCGACCGTCGAAGACGAACGGGAAAAGCACTTCCAGAGCCTTGGTCTTTCCAGACCCATTCGGGCCGCGGAGCACCATCCGGCCGTCGGCGAAAACGAACTCCTCGTCGCGGTAGTCCCACAGGTTGATGATTCCGCAGCGGGTGGGCCGGAATCGGTGCGACTCCGCATGCTGGTCCGGCCTGCCCGCGGTCGGCACCGTCCTCTGCTCGCGTGCCACAACCCAGGACAGTAGTGGACCCCGCTTCCCGGTGTCACACGTCGAACAGGCTCACCTCGGAGCGATCGGCCCTGCGATTGACCTCGATTCGGGCGTTGCGGTATCGGGCCAGCAGCGGCAGCGCCAGGATGCCGCCCGGCACCGGCGCGACCAGGGACAGTTCGGCGAGGAGTCCCAGGGCAGCGGTCAGAAGCCGATCAGGATCGGCCACCCAGGCAGCGGCGAAGGTGCCGCCGAAGTCTTTGATCAACTCGGCCGTCGCGGTCTGCAGCCAGCCGTGTTCCAGCAACGGATGTCGGACCGGCGTCGCGGATTCGACGAGCCCGTCGTCATCACGTCCGGGGCAGGTGGCGACAGATTCGTGTTCTCGCTCGGTCGGGGCGTCGGTCATCGCGGACCGAGGCAGCGCCAGATCGAGCCGAGCCGCCAGGCTCACGCTGTCCGGATCCGGAGCAGTCAACCGAATCAGGTCCGGCGCGTCCACATCGAGCACCCGGTCGGCGATGGCGTTGGCCAGCAGCAGGGCCACCTGGGTGACCGTGCCGGGACCGGGAAACCGGCGGTCGGAGAACGAACCCGAGATATCTAGCAGCGCAACGCCTTCCGATCGGCGCTCCACCGCCATACCGGTGAACTCGGCCACGTCGTTGGCCGAACCAGGATTTCGCAGCGCTCCTCGATCAGCCGCATTCAAGGCGTCGTAATACACCACCGGCTGTTCGACCAGTGCCCGCCGGACCCGCTGCGCGGACTCCAGTCGAAGCGAGTCGCGACTGACCGCCTCCGGCCTGGCCATCAGCGCAGTCACGCTGTCAAGGTGCTGCAACACCCTGGTCGGCCGGTACAGCGCGCGGACGACGTCCCTGTCGATGTCGTAGAGCGCTTCCCCCGCGGACGGATCGTCCGCCCACCTTTTCGCGTTCCCGTCGGCCAGTCGCAGCGCACCGCGGATCTCCAGCCACGACACCGCATCAACGAAGGCGCCTCTGTCCGACGCCTTCTCGGGTGAGAGCTCGAGGCCGTCGATCCGAGCAGTCTCGCCGGCGACCCGCTGTGCCAATTCCGAGAGCGCCAGCTGCGTCCCGGAACGGCCAAGGACTGCGACCGTGAGCGTGAGGTAGGCATACCGGCGCCGGTCGAACGGACGAGGGCTGGCGGTAGCGGTCAACGCCGGATGCCCGGCGTGCAGCTGATCGGCGACCCGGCGCAGCCGGGCCGTGGTCGGAGTGAGTTCCAGTCGGTAGTCGAACAGTTCGGCGAGGTCCTCAGCCAGCGCCGTTGCCCACCGCCGGACCAGCGGCAATGCGTCGGCGTTCGGATAGATCTCGGAGATCAGCGGGAACATCAGCAGCGTGCGCGCCGCCTTCTGGTAGGCGTTGCGCTCCATACTCGGAACACGCTCGAACTCGGCTGCCATCAATGCGTCCCCGACACGGTCAGGGCCATCCGGTCCAGGTGCAAAGTGCCGCGCACCGTAGCGACGGCGGTGGAGCGCTCGGTTGGGGTCAGGGTGAGCCGAACGCCGTCGGAGGACCCGGTAGCCACTGCGCGGCCTGACACTGGAACCCTTGCTGCCAAGGCGATGTCGAGAAGCCCCAGCAGCAGCGTGGTCTCTTCCTCTGTCAACATGCGGCCCGTGAGACCTGCCTCGGCCAGCGACCTGGCCGCAGCCGCGCGGCCTCGCTGCCTGGCGATCTGGGCGTCCCGCAGCCGCCGGCGGGAGGCGTCGTTGCGATCCACCCGGCCAGGGGCCCCGGGGCCTGCCGTTCTGCCGGTCTCGACCAACGTCCGGGACACCTCGACCGGAGGGGCCTCCCACCAGGTGCGGCGGGTCGGAATGAGTTCAGGATCTGGGTGGACCAGGCTGACGTGCCGTGGGCGGCGGAGGTCGAAGGTGATGTCGAACAGCGCATGAGCGCCGACCAGATCGGGAGTGGCCACGAACCAGGCGGCCAGGTGCCGGAGTTGACTCTCTCGGCTGACTCCGCCGCGCCGGGCCTCGGTGACCCGGCGCAGCAGCGACAGCACGGCGGCGATCGCACTGACCGTGCCGTCCTGCAGCCGATCAGCCTCGCTCCGGCGTGCCTCCTCCGGCGCGGCTGTGAACCAGTGCCCCAGACCCGACCACCGCTGCCGCCAGTCTGCGATCCTCTCGGCCGGCGAACGGAAGATCCGGTCGTCCGCCTCCGCTGCCAACTCGATCAGGCGTTGGGCGCCGGTGGCTTCGACAGCGCGTACGCCAGCCGCCAACCTGGGCGCATAGCGGGCCAGCTCGGAGGAGAACTCGCGCATGTGCGACAGCAGAGCATCCTTGTGCGCCAGGAAGATCTCAGCGCTGGATTCGTTGGTGCGGGCCAGGTCGGACAGCATCAGATAGAAGCGCGCCGCCCGGCCCGCCATTTCGTCGAGCGTGGCATCCAGCCGATTGAGTTTTCGGTACACCATCTCCGAATCCCCGTCGGCATTGGCTGCGGCGAGTTCTTCCAGATCGGCGAGCAGTTCGGGCAGCACCAGCCGGGACAGGGTGGCGTCATCCATCCGGGCACCGAGCACGTCCTCCACCGCCCGGTACGCGCGGTAGCCGGCCTGGGTGAACTGATAGACGTAGTGCCGGTTGCGGTATTCGGCCAGGCTCGCCGCGCGCGCACCGTCGTAGCTGCGATCCAGCAGCTGCCACAGGTACAGCTGGTCGAGCAGTGGTGTCAGTTCCTCCACAGTCAGGCGTGGCACGTCCGCCTGGCCCTGGTAATCGACGCCGAGTTCGATGAGCGAGCCCGCGACGTCGCCGGCATGCAGGAGCACGACATAGTTGGCCCGCGCGCGTTCGAAGGCCCGCAGCGCCCACAGATAGAGGTTGCTTTTCTCCGCGTTGGCGAACGAGAACAGCCGAAGCCGGTCGTCCTGGGTGAAGGCTTCCAGTCCGAAACTCCCGGCCTGTTGTCCATCGGGTGTTGGAGACGTCATCGGCCATCCCCGGTCGGCTCGGCGTATCGCGAGGCCATCGACTCCATTTGCTCCATCACCAGCTTGATCGCGCTCTGTTGGTGGTCGGGCGGATACTTGTATTTCATCAGCAGACGCTTGATCGACGAGCGGAGCTTCGCCTTCACGTCGTCTCGCACAGTCCAGTCGGTACGGACATCGCGGCGCATCACCGCGACTAGTTCCCGGGCGATCTGCGCGAGGACATCGGTGCCCATGACGTCGACTGCCGACGGATTCTCGGCGATCGCGTCGAAGGTGGAGAGCTCCGCATTGGTCAGTGGCGGCGTGAAGGTTTCACCGCGTTTCGCCTCGGCAGCAACATCTTTGGCCAACTCGACCAACGCCGCGATCACCTGCGCCGAGGTGAGCTGCTGATTGGTGTACTTGTTCATCAGTTCCATCACCCGGTCCGAGAATGCCCGCGCCCGGATCACATTGTTCCGGGTCGATTTCACGGACTCGTCGGAGATCAGCTTACGGAGCGCCTCGATCGCCAGGTGCTGATTGCGGGCCTGCTGCGCCTTGGCGACGAACTCCGGGCCGAGATCGGCCAGAGTCGGCTTCGGCATCCCGGCCGCCTCGTAGATATCGAGCACTTCGCCGGACGCGGTCGACCTGGCGATCAGGTTGGCCAGCAGTCGTTGGATCTCCTCCGGAATCGGCTGCCCCTCAGTGATGCGCGCATCCGCGTCGAGTTTGGCCATCCACACCCGGACTCTTCGTAGAACTGAACTTCCGGCTGGACCGGCTCCAACGCATCAGAACCGGCGCACAGCGCCCACGCCCGAGCGAGCCGGCCCGCCTGCCGCCGGAACTGCGCGGCCAAAGTTTCCTCACCGTCGGCAACCTGGTTGCCCGGTGTCTCGGCGCTGCGTACATAGTTGACAGCGCCGGTTGACGCCACCAGGAACGGTCTTCGACCACCGGCGGCCATCACCGCCTTCCAGTCGTAGCCGGCCAGCAGCTGCCGTATCCCGTCGAGCAGTTCCATCGCGATGCCGACGGCCTCATCGACGTTGCGGCCGATGGACTGTTCCTGCTGGTCCTGGTCGGTGTACTCGGCCAGCGCCCGCTGCAGGTTGTCGGCGAGCGGCGCGTAGGCGACCAGCAGACCGTCTTGTTTGCCGCGGAACGTGCGGTTCACCCGGGCCAGGGTCTGCATCAACAATGCGCCCTTGAGCGGCCGATCCAGATACAGCGTGTGCAGCGGCGGCGAGTCGTAGCCGGTCAGCATCATGTCCTTGACGATGACGATCTCCAGCTCGTCGTCGACCCGCCGCAGCCGTTCCTTGATGACCTTGTTCTCCGAATCCCGCCGACGATGCGAGGTGACCACGCCCTCGTCGCTGGCACTGCTGGAGTAGACGACCTTGATCTTGCCCTCGGCGAGATCGTCGGAATGCCAGTCGGGACGCAGTCTGACGATCTCGGTGTACAGGTTCGCGCAGATCTCCCTGGTGCCGCCGACCAGCATCGCCTTGCCCGGCGCCTCGATGAACTTCTCCAGCTGTGCCCGTCTGATTTCCCAATGCGCGACCAGATCGGCAGCCAATGCGGCAAGGCGTTGCGGCGCACCATAAACGGCGTTGACCAGCGCGACGCTACCCTCCACCCGGGCCCGCTCGACATCGTCCAGGCCGGCGGTGGCGTCGTCGGCCGCATCGTCCAGGACGTCGTCGGTCATCTCGTCGGCGCGGGCCACCTTGATCAGCCGCGGTTCGAAGTAGACCGGCACGGCGGCACCGTCGTTGACCGCCCTGGTCAGGTCGTATTTGTCGATGTAGTCGCCGAAGACCTCACGGGTGTTGCGTTCAGCGAACGAAATCGGCGTACCCGTAAAAGCGATCAGGGTGGCGTGGGGCAGCGCGTCCTTGAGGTGCTTGGCGTAGCCATCGAGATCGTCGTAGTGGCTGCGATGCGCCTCGTCGACGATCACCACAATGTTGCGCCGGGTCGACAACGTCGGATGGTCGACGCCGGCGTCCTTCTCGTCCTTGCTCCGGCCGAACTTCTGCAGGGTGGTGAAGTAGATTCCGCCGGTGGTCCGGTTGGACAGCTCCTCGCGCAGTTCAGAGCGCCGCTGAATCTGCACCGGATCCGGCAGCAACAGGCTTCGATCGAACCCGTCGTAGAGCTGCCCGTCCAGTTCGTTGCGGTCGGTGATGACCACGATGGTCGGATTCAGCAGTTTCGGCGAATGCATGATGAGGTTGGCGTACAGCTCCATCTCCATCGACTTCCCCGAGCCCTGGGTGTGCCAGACGACTCCGGCCTTTCCGTTGCTTTCCACCGCGTCGATGGTGCTGCCGACTGCTTTGGTGACGGCGAAGTACTGATGCGGCTTGGCGATTCGCTTGCTCAGCCCGTCCGCGCCGCCGTCGAAGGCGGTGAAGTTGCGGGTCAACTGCAGGAACCGCTCCTGGTTGTAAAGGCCGAACAGTGCGGTCTCCAGCCCGGTCCCGACCGTGCCGTCGGCGTCTGGCTCACCGAACGCCAGCACGGCACCGTCCTCACTAACGTTCCACGGCGAAAAGTGGTTCAGCGGCGTGAACGGTGTCCCGTATTTGGCAATCACCCCGTCCGAGACCAAGGTGAACACGGTAAACCGAAACGCCAGTGGAAATTCGTCCAGGTACGTCTGCAGTTGGGCGTGGGCGCCGGCGACGTCGGCCTGCCGGTTGCCGCCCTTCTTCAGTTCGATGACGCTGACCGGCATCCCGTTGCAGTACAGCACCAGGTCGAAGCGCCGGACGAAGTCAGCGCGGCGGACGGTCACCTGGCTGACCGCCAGCCAGTCGTTCTCGTCGGGGTCGGCGCTGAGTAACCGCAAGGTCGGTGAATTCTCCCGCCCATTGTTGTCGATATAGGTGATGCCGCGGAACCCATTCACCAAGGCGTCGTGGATGCGGTGGTTCTCGGTGATCGCGTCGGTCGATTTCGGCGCGAGGATCTCGGCCAGCGCCTGCTGCAGGTATTGGATCGGCACCTCGGGGTTGAAGGTGCGCAGCGCGTCGAGCATGCGCGACGGGATGTGCAGGTCCTCCCACTTTTCCCGCTGACTGGTGCCGGGGGCGATGCTGGTGCCGGGGGCCGGTGCCCAGCCGAGCTCGGCCAGGGTATCCAGCGCGTGGTGCTCCCACTCGGCCTCGGACATGCCAGTCATGGAGCGCTCGTTTCGGTGGGGGTTGGCGCATCGGCCAGCTCGGCTTCGAGGTCTTCGATGCGCGGCAGCGCCGCGGCCAGCTCTTCGGGTAGGTGGGTGGTGATCGCCCCGGTCCATTCGGCAATGCCGATCGGCAGAGCCGAGCTGCGCAGCGCGTATTCGGCGACCACGTTGTCCTTCGTCTTGCACAGAATCAGGCCGATGGTCGGTCCGTCGTTCGGCCCGGCCAACTGGTCGTCAACGGCGGCCACGTACATGCCAAGTTGGCCGAGGTAGCTCGGGTCGAAGGCACTGTTCTTCAGCTCGATGACCACGAACGCGTGCAGCTTGAAGTGGTAGAACACCAAGTCGGCAGAACTCGCTGTCGTTGATGGTCAGCCGCAGCTGCCGCCCGACGAACGCGAAGCCTTGGCCCAGTTCGAGCAGGAATCGCTCGACGTGGCCGTCCGCCAGACCGATGAAATCGAAAACGTAGGGGTCTTTAGTCGCCTGCTGAGCCATGTCGGAATCGGCTGGCGGCAGGGTGACGGCGAAGTTGCTGATGGCCTTCCCGGTGCGTTCGTGCAAGCGGCGGTCGATCTGCCAGGCCAGCACATCCCGGGTCCAACCGTTCTCGATCGACTGCTGCGCATACCATAGGCGCTGGTCAGGTTGGTCAAGCTTCTCCAGCAATGCGATGTGGTGGTACCACGGCAATCTTGCAAGCGGGACTTGCAAGATTGCGCGGTCCGGCCAAGCCTGCGCGAACGAACGCATGTACTGGGTGGCTGCTTGAGTCAAGTAGTATCTGGGCATGTCATCGCCGGTATCGATTCATCCAGTCGGTGGCGAGCACTATCCGTCGGTGGCGAGCACTATCCACGGACGTTTCAGGAGCTGCA
>JAABUM010005553.1_pt1 | contig 13155 bp, 18 predicted proteins | sample 5559161 | NCBI WGS metagenome assembly JAABUM01 (sample SAMN10711868, study PRJNA513369) | rock metagenome | isolation source: Antarctica rocks | place: Antarctica: Victoria Land, Siegfried Peak nord | reverse complement strand
CACTGGACGGATCAGCTCGACATCCCCGCAGCAGCCCGCCTTCCACTGAATCTCAAGTCCTCCTGGTTGGAAGCAACCCAGCGCAAAAGTAGAAAAGGCAAAATTTAGCATCCCACCTGCAGGTAGGCGACCAGCTGCTCCTCGTACTCGACGGTGAAGTTACGCAGCGACGGCGGCTGGCCGCTGCGGTCCGGCGCCTGGTACAGCTGCGCCGCCGCCGCCGCCCCCTGCTCTGCGCCTTCATCTGCCTCCTCTGTCGCCGCTGACATGGCCTCCGCCTCGTCGGCCTTGCCGTCCGTCGGCAGCTCACCGGCAAGCGCCGCCGCTGCGGCCGCGGAGCGCGCCGCCATCCGCCATCTGGCACAAGGAGCCTCCAGCACGGCCCAGTCCGCCGGGCTCATGCCCGCTGCATGCACCGGCGCCGCTGCCTGGCCCGCCGCGCCAGCCTCCAGGAGCGCCGCTGGGTTGTGGGTGGGGCGGATTGGGCGGGGCGCCGGACTGGGCAGTCCATACCGCCATGAGGGCGGCGCCGCGCGGTACGGCCACGGGGCCGGCGGCCAAGCTACAGCGTGGAAAGGAGGACTGCCCTCGGCAGCCGGCGGCGCCAGGCATGCGGGCTCGTGCTGGCAAGCAGCCAGTTCCTGCGCAGATTCTGAGCTGTCCGGGCTGAGCTCGCGCACCTGCAGCCGCTGGGCGCTGCTGTCAGCAAGCGACCGCTCGCTGCGCTGCGGGCTGTGCCGCGGCGTCGCCGGCGAGTCCAGCGGCCGCGGGCTGCGGCTGCCGGCCCGGTCGTACAGCGGGCTGCCGGAAGACTGCTGCTTCGCGGCCGGCGGCGAGGCGGCGTCGGCCGCGCTTGTGCCGGTGCCGTAGCCATATGCTGGCGAGATGGGTGTGCGCATGCCGTCTGGCAAGACGTCCCCATAGTATTTCTCGACGACTTCTTCGTGGGTCAGCCCTCGAAACCTCGGCAGCTCTGGGGGCGCCGCCTCGCTGACAGCGGCGGCCCCGCTGGGTGACTCCGTCATGCTGTGGCCGCCCCGTCCGTAGCTCCTCACACGGCGGCGGTTGCGCCGGCCACGGGGCCGGCCTGAGTTGCCGCTGGAGAGCGCGGAGCTGCTGCTCGGCTGTGCGTCCGCTGGCTGCTGCTGCTCCGCTATCGGCTTTGCTGCGGGCTGCGGCTGCGCTGACGCTGGTGCCTCGGTGCGCTGCTGCTTGACGGGCCGCCAGTCTACCCTGCTCTGAAAGTCTGCCTTCAGCTGCGCGGGCTGCTTCATCGGCAGCGACCGCCGACCTGTGCACCATTCCCCTGTTTCAGTCAGCGCAAAATTCGCAGGCAAGTTCTGCAGCATTGTGGTCAGCACGGCAGCGTCCTCGGCCGGCGAGCTTGCACAGCACCTGCATCATTGCCTATTCCTCTCGCGTGCCCAATGCGGCCGTGCGCCTGAATCGTATGGAAAGCTCTTGGCGCTCACTGCCTGCAGCTTCATCGGCTGTGGCGGTTTGGCCATCACCTGCATTCGCGGCTTCATCGCCGGTGGCAGCTTCGCCACGCGGTGCTTGTGTCCGCTGCGGCTCAGGATGCGACTTGGTGCGCTGCCGCTTGACGGGCCGCCAGGCCAGCTTGCTGACGAAGTCTATTAGCAGCCGCTCGGACGGCCGGCTCAACGACGCCAGCCAGCCGCTGCACCACTGGTCCACTGCCTCCGTCACATCCGCTGGCGGCTGGCCGCGCAACCACTTGGAGAAGGCGGCGGCCTCCCCGGCTGGCGAGCAGCGCTGCAGCATCTGCAGGATCGCAGCCAGTGACGCTTCGCATTCTTCGCGCGCGCCCGAGTCCGCCCGCCGGCCGAATACGATGGACCACCCGCGGCGCTCGTCGCCTGCATCTGCTGCGGCTGCATCTGGCGTGCCGGCTGCTGCTTGTGCAGCTGCCGCCGCCGCCGCTGGAGCTGCCGCAGCGGCCGTCTCCCTTGACATCTCTGCCAGCGGGATCAGCTGCAGCGTCGGCACTGCTGCCGCCGCAGTGGCTGCGGACGGCGCCGCCGCAGGCGCGGCTGCCGCCGCCGGGATGGGCTCTGTGGCCGACCACCGCCGCCGCTGCTCCGGCGGCGGAAGGCAAACCTCCTCAACTAGCGCGCCCAGCAGCCGGCCACGCTTGGCGTCATGGAGTGACTGCAGCTGCGCCTCGATGGCCGCGCGATCCGCCTGCACCATGACAAGAGAATCGCTCTGGTGAATTTGCTGTCCACCGAAACTGGACTGAACGTCAAACTTACAAATGTATCCAGCGATGTAAGCCACAGGACTTGGACGGTTGAACCTCGTGGGGCACAAGAATGATGGGAAGACAAGTGCCGATACACTATGCTTAAAGACAGCGACCAGCTGCAGCTCGTCCAGCAGACACTCCCGCATGCAGCTGCCGCCGAACCTGCTCAAGAGGCAGAGTCTTCCGCCACAAGGAGCTTCTTCTCACAAAGTGGCGCAGGTTCTCTTTGTGAAGGACGAACGGACGACCTCCCAGCGGTCTGAACCCAACACAAACATAGATGCCCCGCAAGAAGAATAGGACAACACCTGCGGCAGCGTGTCCAGCAGGCGGTCCGCCAGGAGCTGCCCCGGCGGCGCCAGCAAGATGCGGAAGGTGCGCTGCACATCGTCCACCGACACGCAGCAGCGGAATGCCGCCGTCCAGCTCGCCTTCCTGTGGGCTTACAGGCAGGTGTTCAGCTGAAAGAAGGGCGTTCAGCTGAAGAAGATTCAAGCAGTGGGCTGTGTGATATTGTGGCAAGCGCCTGGCACATGTGTTTGCCCAGACTGACAGTCCTCGCTGGTAGTGCCCTCGTGGAGAGAGGGAGATGGTTGATGCGGCACCTGAGCATGGCACTCAACTTCATCCACGGCTGCAGCAGCGGGTAGGGGATGGCACGCTCCGCGGGTGTGGCGCCCTCAGCGCCCGCGATTACCATCACGTGGCCGTCCCAACCGTGCCTCACCGTCTGCCAGCCCTCTGCAGCAGTGGGAAACAGTGGTCGAAATCAGGTGTTATAAGATGTGCCGCTAGAGAAATGAAAGATTGATGTCAGGACATTCTGTAGGTGGGTGAGAACAAGCTGCGAAGCGCGTGACGAAGCGACGAGCGCTGCGCTAATTTCTGTGCATTGCAGCTGCGACCTCGCACGGCGCAGGAACAGCAGGGCTATGACAATGCCGGTTCTTCGCATCAGCTGACGACATCCGCTTGTTGTAGGTAAAGGCCGTCACCTTCGCCGTTCAGCGACATCAGGCTGCTCAGCTCCAGTTTGGGCGGCAGCACTCGTGCGTCGTGATGCAGCAGGAGCTTCAGCCCCTTGCCTGCAGAGACGCATGTACGATAGTCGGTTTGCTGTTCAGTCAGCCAATGCTGCCCGTGCATGAACACCATGGGCTGTTAGCCACAACATGGCAGCTGATGTTGCCTGATGCCATGGGCGCCGGCAGTACATACTTGTGGCGACCTCTCATTACATTGCCGCACTTCCTCTTGCCGCACATGGAGCTCATAGCCCTGCGGCTTTGCCAGCATCGTGGAGCAAAGGCAGGCCACCGTACCTGTGGGGACGAGCCAGCCGGGCCCAGCCCGGGCCTCCGCGGCCGAAGCGCTGCCGTAGCGCGTGAATGTCGCAGAGACGCTGGCCGCCATCACGTTGGGGTTGGCCGGCCAGCACAGCTTGCGCGCCTGGCCGTTCCAGCACTGCGCCAATGCAACGCTCAGCTGAGACAGGGATGCATGGAGATATCAGCGTCGACTGCATGCCCAGCGATGGCAGAGCGACCTAGTTTCCAAGTATGAAAGCAACGCTCGTGCATTGAAGGGTTGCATGATTTGTGGCTAGGACCGATCAGCATTGGGTGCAAATCTGTGCAAAGGCAGCGGCCAAAATCAAACATGTGTGATGTAGGTAAACGTTTCACATTGAGAAAAGCGGCACCTGCAGCGAGTTGCCCTGCTCGGCGGGGTCGTTGGCCGCCAGCGCCGCGGTCTCCTGCAGGTACTCCGACAGCCACGCCTCCAGCAGCGGTAGCGGCGGCAGCTGCCGCAGGAACACGCCTTCGGAAAGGCGACAGACGTCATTCAGTGCGGTTGTTCAGTGCAAATTATGAACCTCATGGGCATTGGCACAAGCGTGGGCACGTTCAGTGAGACACGACTGCATACACCTGGCACAGACACCAAGGAGCAGACGACAAACAGAAAACAAGTCACCAGAAACCGTACACAATGTCTGGAAACACTCATACAAAAGACGCGCCGTCGGCAAAATTGTAGTCGGCAACCAGCGGCAGCGGCTGCTGGGGCACCACGACAGCGCCCGCGTCCTGCGGCGGCAGCTCTATTGCGGAGCCGAACGCTCCGCTGCCGGCTGAGCTGCCCTGCGGCAGCTGCGCCGCAGAGGCAGCACGGAGGGCCAGCTCTGCGCCGGGGGCGCTGCTGCCGCCGCCGCTGCCGCCGCCGGCAGGCTGGGGGTGGTACCGCGATATGGGCGTCTTCTCCCCCGCCGCCAGTGCTTCCGCCCCTTCCCCGTCTGCGATCCGGAGGGCAGTGCGCTGCAGCGCCGCAGCCGGGCTGCTGGCGGTCTGGCCAGCGCTCTGGCCGGCGTCAGCTACATTGCAGGGTGCACCGGCACGCGCCGCAGCGCCTGTCGCGGTGGCGCCTGCAGGCTGGAAAGATGCGCGGGCCTGCTGTGCCATCTGCGCCTGCCGCAGCTGCTGCAGCAGCGTGCGCGCCAGCGACCGGGTGCTCGTCTCCGACTGCGCCTGCGGCTGCGCGGGGCACCAGCGCTCGCCCAGCCTGTGGCAGAATGAATCGTCGTCGTTCAGGTCGGTTTTGTTGAGGCGGCAGGTGGCCTCCGGTTTCAGTGTCAAGGGTCAGGAGGTGCCTACGCAACTTCCGAGTCACGCTGCACAGCTGAAACTCATTGACACATTCCAGCACGAAACCGCCCTCGTCCTGTTGTTTCGGTCGTTCTTTCAACGACATGTTTTCAGTGACAATGGCTGCGCACAGTGGCTCACCGCTTGGGATTGGCGCTGCGGAACACGGTCGCAAGGGCCTCAGGGGGCACAGCGCCCGCCGCGACGTGCTTCTTGAGCTCCTTCAGCAGCGCCCCCTTCTCGGTGTCCGGCGCCCTGCAGTTGAATCAAGTACCAATGCGTAATCTGCGCCCAGCCAGTGCCAGTCCAGTGATCGCGCGTCATGATCAAGCTTGGCCCAAAGCCATGCAGACAATTGCAAGAGTGAGTGAGTCTCTACATCTGCCATTGAATGTCACCTGCTCCTGTTTCGCACCACAAACCAACATGATTCCTGTGTAGGGAAGCTCGCAGGCACGCACGCGACCCAGGCATGGCCCAGCTGCAGGTTGTGCGACACGCGCGCCACCTCCCGCAGCGCCAGCGGCATTGCAATGCTTACGAGGTTCACAAAGCTGGAAACAATAGAAGAAAGCACCCAGCCCAGGCGTTGCCCAGCTCCAAGTTTCGGGCCACGTGCGCCACTCTCGCAGCGCCAGCGGCATTGTAAGGCTTGAATTTTTTTCATCATACTGGAAAACAATAGAAGAAAGCACCCGGCCCAGGCGTGGCCCAACTCCAGGTTTCGGGCCACGTGCGCCACCTCTTGCAGCGCCAGCGGCATTTTACGGTTTAAAAAGTTTTCAAAATGCTAGAAAACACCAGAAGAACGAACGCGGTCTAGGCGTGGCCCAGCTGCAGGTTGTGCGAAATGCGCGCGACCTCCCGCAGCGCCAGCGGCCGGCGGCTATCCTCAAACAGATCACTCGGTTGGAGCAAAAGCGGGACAAAAGGTAGACAAGAACGCACGCGACCCAGGCTTGGCCCATCTGCAGGTTGTGCGACACGCGCGCCACCTCCCGCAGCACCAGCGGCCGGCGGGCGCCGTCGGCGATGCGCTCCCTTAAACCCTCCAGGTGGCCCTCCAGCGAGCCGCCGCAGATGCCGCCGAACGCCGGCGCCGTCAGCTCGACGCCAGTGGCCTGCTCGCAGGCATCAGGGGACAGGGTCAGGAAAGTTTGGAGGCTGCAGTTTCAGCGCAAACCTCGCAAATTAATGGCGGCTGCTCCGATGCTCGCTGTCCAACAGCCAGCGCTGTCCAATGAGAAATGGAGTCAATGCCGGCTCATGAGAAGCCGGCTGTGAATGGAGCATAATAAAAATATTAAAAGTTGGCTGAAACCCGATACATCACCGTCATCAAGGCTAACTTTTGCGAGCATAATGACTAATGACCTCTCGTCACTTTGCAGGAAATCTAGTTTCAGGCAATGAGCTCCCCGTTTAGAGTCCACCTGAATTGGGAGCTGCAGCTGCCGCACTTCCGCGGTTGTGTAAGATGCCCGCAGCTCCTCCAGGGTGTCTGGCGCCTCGCCCGCGGTGAATGCCCCGTGCAGGATGCTCAGCCCGGCTGCAGGGTAAAAATCCAGTACGACGGGTCAGGTTCTGTGCCTTTTAGGCATCTGACCAGAGCGGCCGCACCAGCCAGCACGCAGCAAACAAACTGTCATACGAGCATTTCTCGTGGACTGTGGACAATATCAAATGGCGAACGTGCGCACCCCGCTGCATCTCCTTCTCCAGCCGCCATAGGCGCGCCAGGTCGGCGCGCGACACGAACATGTGGCTGATGTTGGAGGGCGCTGGGGGCACCACCTGCATGGAGGGCAATGCACAACACATAAAGCTGCAATTCTGCGATAGAAAGTCGCCTTGTGCAACATGGTCATAACCTGATGATTCGACAGTCGTTCCCGTTGCAGGGCATCTTGCTCACCTCGTCGTCTGGGGACAGCCAGTCCTTCTGCATCTGGCCCTTCTGCCCTGGCTCGTCGCAGCGGAAGTACGCTGTTGGGCAGCCCGCCGCGGCATCAGGCGGCGATCCATTCGCTGCCATCGCCGCTGCCGCCGTGGGTGCTGCTGCAGGTGCCGCAGCAACCGCTAATGCTGCAGGCTGTGCAGCCGCTGGCTTGGGTTGTGAACTGGCGGCAGCCCTGGATGCCGCTCCCGGCACGGCAGCGGCGGTGCCTGTTGCGCCGACGCCGACAGCGTCGGGCCGTGGCTGCGGCTGCGACCGCTTGCGCTGCTGCACCGCCAGCCTCGGATCTGCTGCAGGTTTCCACGCCGCCGGCAATGCCGCTGGCGGTGCACGCACAGCTGTCCGTGCAGCATCCGCCGGCTCTCGCTTGACGGCTTTTTGCGGGCCAGGAGCCTTCGCGCCGGCAGGGAGCGGCCGCTTCTTGGGACGCTGCGGCCTGGCGGCAGGCATGTCGGCCAACTCCTGCTTTATTGCGACGGGCGGCGTGGCAGCGTCCTTGCGGGTGGTCGGTGGCGGTCGCCCTGCCGCGGGCCACGGTCGCCCCGCCATGGGCTGCTGCTGGCCCATCGTCGGTGCCGTCGCGGCCTGGCTGGGGCTGATGGCCAGCGAGAAAATGAACGGCCTGCTCCTTGTCGCATTCCGAGCCGCCGCTGCCGCCCTGCGGCGGTCAGGGCCTGGCGCCGCATTTGCCGGAGGCATGTTCTCCTGCACAGCAAGAATGTCGCGTGCATGCTCATCTGCGACGCAAACGGAGCTCTGCAGGTTGGGCAAGGCTCCTCAGAGTGTGTTGGAATGCTGATTGAGGGCCTACATGCTGTGCAGGCAGTGCCAGCACGGCAGAGGGTGCCCTTCCTTCCGCTTCTGACTGTACAGATTGTGGCATCCGCTGCTGTGCATGCGTCCCGCACCTCGCGCAGAAGCGGGCAGCTGACTCTGCGGCCAATCTGTACACGACATCAGCGACGGTGTCGCATCGGCCAGCTCCTCTGACCGCCTGTGCCGGTTCGCGGTCACAGCGAGGCTCCAGAACGCGCGGTTCTATACGTAGAGAATCTGGCAGCTCTCGCGCGGTGAGCGGTTGGAAGATAATGAACGGAATGAAGTTGTGAGACACAATGTCCCAACGCCGCTGCATGAAACATTGTTCAGAGCTAGCAAGATCTGGCGTTTTGCGGAGGCTTCCTCCCGCCAAAATCGTGTGAGTACAGCGGAGATGGATGCAAGTGCACCATCTGAGTGCACAGCCAGGCGACTATTGCATGCGGAGGAGAAGTATTGCTTGAAGCACTCGTTTGTATCGGCAGAGCGTGTGGATTTCCCAGCGATCTACACCTACATCATCCTACCTAGCTACATATAGACGTGCATGTCGGTCGTGATCTCAGAATTCAAAGTTTACCAACGATGCGCCGCGCAATCCGAATCAACAAAGTCAGCAGAAGAATTGCTGATCATCGGCAAGCTGCAGAGAGAACAAAGCATGAGATTCACAAAAAGGTTCCACCAGTTCAATCAACAGCTCTTCTACTTGAATGTTCCAGCACGTGCGTTTAGATGACTTGCGGGGCTGTGACCGCCACACCCAGGCTCTGGCATGAGGCAGCACACACCAGGCCCTGGCAGATCTGGCTCATCTGGGCGGGCTGGACGGCCGGCAGCGCGCTTGCGCTGCCGTCCGTCGTGGCAGCGCCAGCACCTGGGTGCAGCAGCGCCAGCACCTGGGTGACTAGGTCGCAGCCGGCGTAGCCGCCGATGTTGTTGAGGGCGGTGGCGATGCAGTGTCAAATGAATAAAGGCGCTCAAGGTCACGTCCGCTGTGCAAAACCTCCAGACATATAACCGTCCACAAATGTTTGCTGCTGCAGCACCATTCGGAGTTGGGATGTGTAATTCCACTGCAAGTCATCAATGAAACACCTCGCCGTCCGTTGCCCAGCACTCGGGCGGCAGCAGCAGCGGCGGCGTCTGCACCGGCCTGGGGCGCTTCACGTACTCGTTGACGTACCCGTTGATGTACCCGTGCACGATCGTGGCTGCTGCGCCGGCCAGCCGCTTGTGGCAGGCAGGCAGGCCCTGCGTTGGCAGCGGCGGCATGCCGCTGGCGGCAGGGGCCCCCCGGCCGCAAGGCGACATGCCATACGAGGGCGGCGACATAGCGGCGGCGGCGGCGGTGGAGGTGCCGCCGAGGTGCGTCGCGCCTCCGCCTGGCATGGCGGCCCAGGCGGCAGTGCACGGGGTGGGCCACGTCCCGCCAGCAAAACTTTGCGGTGCATGCACAGCATGGCGTCAGCCGGCAGCCCTTCCGACGGCAGCATTTGATTGTGCAAGGAGGGACCCTCCTGCTGGCCGCAGCTGCTGGCGCTGGTGCGACTGGCTATGCTGCCTCGCTGCTGCAAAATGGTTTCACAGGAATGATCGGATGAACTGACACATGCGAACACACGTCAGCGCGCACCTGGGGGACGGCTGCATGATGATGGCTGGCGGCGCGCAGAACTCGCAGCGGCCCGCGGGCTGCGCCGGCAGGGCCACGGGGACGCCGTTCGGAATGGCGGAACAGCCGCCACTGCCGCCGCCGCCGCGGTAGCACAGCCCGCAGCCGCCGCCGTCGCAGCAGGCAATGACGCTGCGGCCCACAATGCTCCAGCCGGAGCCGATGGTGCACCCGTTCCCGGCCCCGGTCAGGGGATCTGCGCCGCGGTGGCTGCTCGCTTCCGGCAACGTCAGCGACTCTGCCCTGGCAAACCCGTGGCCGTGGGCCGGCAATGTGATGCCCGCTGCTGCACTTTCGATCTCCTGTGGAACAGATATGGCGCCACCGTCATTGCACATTCCTCAACACAGTGGTACTAATGCTATGCGCTGTGTGCTTCTGGCACGAAAGGCGAACGGTAAAGGGCAGATTCAGGGGTTCAGGGTCAACGGCTGGACAATGCAGCCTGCATGTAACGCCGCGGTCATTCCAAATGGCAATTAGAATCTGTCCAGCATTCAGCATGTAAGCCAGCTGCTGTCCACACAGACATCTCAAGGGAGAACAGGATCTGCACACAGCTGTCAGGGAGCTCCTGAGAATTGGGTCCGCAGCCAGCACCGTGTGGCAATGGAGTAATAATTTCCAGCCCATAACAAGAGGCTTAGAATGCTTTAGCAACTCTGCGCAGCACACCTGGTAGGGCGTAAGTGCGGCAGCCGGCGGGACGGCATAGGGCGGTGGCTGCTCCAGGCGTCGGCGGCGGCCGTCAGGCAGCAGACAACGCGGGATGCCGGTTGCGGCCGCCGCTTGTGGTGACACATGGTGGAGCGCTGCCTCCCTGCAGGATTGCCAAACACTGTCACAGTCTTGTGGTCAACGGCTCATATGTCAACTGCGAAAACCTCTGTCTGGATGAACGCATTTTGCAGCTGCGCCGCCAACCGCGCTGCAGGATGCATGCTGGCACCCTTGTCTAGTCAGCAATCGAAAGGTGAAAGGAGGGATGAGAAGGACGCGATGTCACCTCGTCGCGTCGGCTGTCTGCAGCGGGCTCCTGTCCGGGAAGACGAGCCCCAGCGGCAGGATGTCGCTGTCGGCTCTCGCCAGAAATGGCGACCCCGGCGGCAACACTGACGGCAGCGGCATCGACAGGCTCTCCTGCAGCAGGTGCCCCTGCAACAGAAAGTGCCAGGAATTTTCATGTTCGTTCACATGGCAGTGGGACTGCTTCAAAAACGGCCATGCGGCAGGCTGATATGCTGTGCGTGCTAATGATGCAGTAGCTGGGCCACAGTGCTCAGATGGGATCTGATATGCTGCCTGCTTTTGCGGCCGCCATGTGCAACCGAATCACCATGCCTTCTGGAACTGACACCCTTTCCAGAATTCAGAGCACGTCCAAGCCATTGGCATGCTGGTCACTATCGACTGACATGTGTCGACGTTCTGCTGTGGCAGAATGCGGCACAGGCACTGCACCTTGAGCTTCTCCTGACGGCGACGCCGCTTTGCCGCTTGAAGGGGCGCCGCAAGCCCGCCTGCACAGCCTGCAGCGCAAGGTTTCGAAACTGTCTGGATAGCACATCCTGCCAGCAGACCGATGAATGAGGTGCACGTGTATACATATGTGCCTTGCAAAACATTCAAGAAGGAAGTCATGATGCGGGCGCCGCACACGGCCGATCACCAGATGTTTGCTGCAAGCATGGACATCGGGGCAGGAGTATTTCTGCAGCCTGCCATCGCGGACGGCGCTCGCAGCGGCGTCCTGAAATGACAGCCGAACAGCGATAATGTATGCGCGTCATGAAACCAGCTTTGCGTGCACCGATATGCGCGAGCCCCAAGAACAGGGATGCGTTGCAGCGCGGGCAGTTTGGCAGCTCCGCATCGTGGCCGCCTTGTTTGGATGATCGCCAGTGAGCCCGCAGCCTGCCATGCACAGACAGCATGGCGGATCAAGAGGTGCGCAGCGTATCAGAGCACCCAGCCAGCTTGTGTCAGCAGTCCAGCCAGAAGGTGAAGCGCAGCAGGCTCGCAGTCGACACTACTCCTGGCCCTGGAAGATACTGAAATGCCTGGCACTCTGCGCACTGCTGGCGGTTCCGATGCAGACAGAACATTGCAGATTGGTGACGATGCATGATGCATAAGCGGTCAGCAGAAGGGACTCACTTCCATAATTCAACGAATCTTCTGCCGCAGCCTGCAAGCAGGTCGAATGGCACACACTGAAGCTGCATCCGGAATTGGATGGGTTTATTTGCAAAGCAACCCGACCAGTGCAGGCACGCCCGCCGAAAAACAAATGGAAGTGCATTTCACATAAGTTTCAGCTGCATGCAGGACGTGTAAAACTGCTTTGGCACCGCAGTCGCGTCAGATATGACACGGCATTTCGACTAGAATATGTAGGTAGGTTCTGCGCAACGTGAAGGGTGTCTGACGTCGACCGAATCTTGGTACGAGACGCACCTGGAAACTGACAGTTGAACCTTGCCCACGAGGCTGCGGGCAATGCATCCAGCACCCCCCCTCCAGCAGGCCCGCGTGGTGCTGGTGACTCAGCGTCGCGGCTGACTCATCGTCTGCGCAGCTGGACATTTCCTGCAAGCAGCATTATTTAGGCTGCCTGAGCTCACCGGCATGCGCTCAATGAGAGGAAAACCCATCGTAAAACAGACCAGGGGGACCGCGCCGCCTGTAGAAGGCGACGTCCCAAGGCGCGGTCAGCACATTCGATTACATACCCTCCAACAGCATGGCTGGCGCCGCAATGCCGCTGTACGCAGTCATGCTCATCGCGTCAGCCCATACTTGCGGGAGTTCTTTTGCCCAACCACTGCAACTCTCCTGCTTTGTTCTCGCCTTGTTGAGCTGCTGGTGCTTCTGGTCGATCTGTCAAATTCTACCACGAGAGTTGTACGGCCACGGGCCATGATACAAGCGCGAGACTTGCTGCGCTGGCGCTACCTATCCGTGGCGGCTCTGCCTTCACAGTGGCCGCACTGTGGCGATAGAAAGCGCAGGCAGGGGTGTGCGGCCACCTGCGTGCATGCGCCTGCTTCGATTCCAATCGGGCATGCGGAATCGTCATCCTGTGATGACAGTCTGTTGTCCAGGACCCAACGCGCCCATGTGGGTTGGTTATCCAGAACAAAACGTTCGAACTGTGGTGCGGCATGCACCTCTGCATCCACACAGCCGCGCTGCTGCTCGAAACTCGAGGGTATCGTGAATTTGCGTCAGGTTGATGAGGCCAGGGCAACTCACTCTATCTGTGTTTGGAGGGCGCCCCGGTGCATGCGCATGCGGCAATCGCGGCGAGCTCACAGTCCGCAGAAGCCCAAATGGACCGCGCTCCGTCGGTTTGCAAGGCGCAAATGTCCCACAAACATGCACCCCAGTCGAGCTGTCGGGGTGCTCGCGTCTAGCAAATCGAGATCTGTAGACGGTGGGAGGAGATTCACGTGGGTGGCGTGTGTGCATATATCTTACATGATCAGAGTGCACATCGGCCTTCTTCATGTTGGAGGTGACAGCGCAGTGGAAGACGGACACACAGCGCCCCGATGCATGCTCGCGTCCACGTCGATGAGCGGCATGCGCGGCGGCACACCAGACACGGGATGCACTGAGAACGCCGAACTAAAATCTGACGAGATACCTGCCTGAAAGCTGTCACCCAGCAGAAACGTTCAAAGTAAAGCTGTCACTTTATTGAGGCAGGCCAACCTGATCACACCAAATTCTAGGGCAGCAGCACATTCTTCCGGTTCACGCGCGTCAACCATGCATGGCATTTGTG
>JAABUM010005551.1_pt1 | contig 13158 bp, 13 predicted proteins | sample 5559161 | NCBI WGS metagenome assembly JAABUM01 (sample SAMN10711868, study PRJNA513369) | rock metagenome | isolation source: Antarctica rocks | place: Antarctica: Victoria Land, Siegfried Peak nord | reverse complement strand
GGTCATCCCGCAAGCCGTACCGCCGTGTCATCCCCGCCCCTTTCGCCACCGCCACCGCTCAATACACCCACTGTACCACAACTGAGGACACGCCCTAGTGTTGTCGCTGGCAAGGGGGGGTAGGATGAGCGCCACCGAGCAACAGACCGACCAGCAGGCCGAGCCGATCGAGGTCAAAGAGGCCATGATCTGCGGCAGGCAGGCCATCATGGAAACTGTCGAGATCGAGGGGAATCCGTTCTATAACCTTCGCCTCGAAGAGGCGCGACACGACGCCGAGCGGGGCGAATGGCTCATCACCTTCGGTTATGACCTTGCCACGCAAGAAGTACCCGGCACGGCGTTGCCCGCCAAGAACGCCCTCGCTGGGCTATTCCCGCCGACGCAGGCTGTCCGCGTCCACCGCGTGATCGCCCTTAATGACCGCACAGGCAAGTTCCTGGAGGTGCGACGGCGTGAATCGGCGGCGGAACAGTGAACGAGGAGCGAGCGTTTAGCTTGCTCCCGCGCTTCCTGCAAAGCGGCCTCCTACTCGACGCCAATCTCCTCCTGGTGCTTGTCGTCGGGCGGCACAACGCCGCGTGGCCTGGGCGACGCAAGCGGGTGAAGGAGTACAAGGCCAGTGACCTCGACCTCTTGGTGCGCTTCGTCGGGGTATTCGGTCGCATCCTGACGACGCCGAACATCCTCACCGAGGTTAACAGCCTCTCGAATAGCACGACGGAAGCCGAGGAACGCGCCGCCTTCACGCTCACCTTCCGGACGGTTCTCGCCGCCTTGACCGAACGCTATCCGCGCAGTGAGGATGCGATGGCCCTGCGGATGTCGCGCGGCTTGGCCTGACCGACGCCAGCATCGAACATGTCGCCCGACATCGGCATGCCTTCGTCCTTTCGGCGGACGATAATCTCGTGCGGCATCTCCATACGATGGGCCTTCCCGCTCTTACCTTCGACTTCCTGCGCCGCTTACCCCGGCGTAACGTTCCGCGATGATCCCCAAACCGGTCGCCGCCCCTATCCCGCTCACCACCGGCACCCGAACTCCGATCTCGCCGCCCGCCGACGAATCGCTGTGCTACACTCCACCCCCGAAAAGGAAGGGATGTGAGGGGAGCATGGACTGGGGGCGATCGGGCGCGATGCTGCGAGGCTGGGCGGAAGCGCGGGGCTGGCGCGGCGGGCTCGCGCCCCTACTCGCCCTGCTCGCCATGTCGGCGGCCAGCGTGGTGCTGGCCGGGGCGCTGCTCGCCCTGCTTCTCCTGCCCAAGGGTGGGAACGTTCCGGTCCAGAGCAACGGCGTGGGGACATTGCGCGAGCCGAGCGCCACCGCCAAAGCGGCGGGTGGGCCGAGCGGGGCGACCGCGACCCCCCCAACGCCGGAAGGCGCACCCGCGCCTCCCGCGATGGGAGGAGGCATCGCACCCCCCACCCCGACTCCTGGCCCCTCACCGAGTCCCGCGCCCGGCGCTGCGCCAACCGCGCCACCGCAGGTCGCGGTGCAGCCGAGCGCCCTGCCGACCCTTGTGGCGACCGCGACCCCACCGCCGAGCACCGCACCGCCAACGGTTGCCCCCGGCGCGACGCCCGGTGTCGCGCCGACCGTCGTAGCCACGCCGCGCCAGACGCCGACCCCGCGCGCACCGTTGCTACCACCCCCGGCGATCGGCGCGCGGAGCGCGATCGTCTGGGATGCGACGGCGGGGGTGGAACTCTTCTCGAAGAATCCCGACGAGGCGATCGCCCCGGCGAGCACGGCGAAGATGCTGACCGCCCTGGTGGCGCTCGATCTGCTGAAGCCCGACACGCGCCTGGTCGTCGATCCGCGCGACATCTCCCTGCCGGAATACAACGAATCGACGATGGGGCTGGCCGCCGGGGACAGGCTGACCTTCGGGGATCTGCTGTACGGCATGCTGCTGGTCTCAGGGAGCGACGCGGCGCGCACCGTAGCGCGGGCCGGCGGGCTGGTCCTGCTCGCGGGCGCGTCGGGTGACCCGATCGCGCGCTTCATGGACGAGATGAACGCGCGCGCACCCCAGATCGGTGCCACGAACTCGCACTTCGTCAATCCGTACGGCGACGACGCGCCCGGCCAGTACAGCACCGCGCGCGATCTCCTGCGGATCGCCGACGAGGCGCTGGGTCGCCCCGACTTCGCCCGCGTGGTCGCCACCCCGACCATCACGGTTAAGACGGTCGATGGTGCGCGCAGCTTCGCACTCCGCAACACCAACGAATTGCTCTTCACGCGCCCCGGCATCCACGGCGTCAAGACCGGCACGACCCCGGAGTGCGGCTACTGCCTTGTGGCGGCGCAATGGCGGGCCGGCGGGCGGGTGATCGCGGTCGTGCTCGGCGCGGCGGATCGCGTCGCGGACGCGACGGCCCTGCTCGATTGGGTCAACGCGGCCTACCCGTAGTCGCTACGCCGAGGTCCCGCCGCCTGCCCGGCAGCGGGCGGCGGGACGTGCCTGCTGGACTTGTCCGTTGTTCCGGGAATATCTTGCTACCTGTCAAGGGTGGTGCCGAACGGGTATACTGTTTTCTCGTGAGCGAACGCAGGGACGATCGTACGCGGTGCCCGAGGCGAAGGGCAGGAAGAATGGCGGGCCGCTGGGCGCGAGTCTGTGGCGCGCTCCCGCTCGTGCTGGCTTTGCTGCTGACCGTGCCGGGTGGCACGGGCGCGAGCGAGGCGCGGGGGGGGCGTGAGCCGGGTATCGTCCCCGGCGGCGCGGCGGACGAGTCGAGCGTCACCCTCGCCGAACTCCAACTCCTCCGCACGCAGCCCGCGCCGCCCGCGATCGGCGCGCGGAGCGCGATCGTCTGGGATGCGACGGCGGGGGTGGAACTCTTCTCGAAGAATCCCGACGAGCGGGTCGCCCCGGCGAGCACGGCGAAGATGCTGACCGCCCTGGTGGCGCTGGATCTGTTGCAACTTGACACGCGCATCGCCGTCGACCCGCGCGACATCTCCTTGTCGGAGTATGGCGAGTCCTCGATGGGGCTGGCGAGCGGCGACACGCTGACCTTCGGCGATCTACTGTACGGGATGCTGCTCAAATCGGGGAGCGACGCGGCGCGTGTGGTGGCGCGGGCGGGTGGGCTGGTCCTCCTCGCGGGTGCGCCCGGCGATCCGATCGCGCGCTTCATGGGCGAGATGAACGCGCGCGCGGCACAGCTCGCCCTGCCGAACTCGCACTTCGTCAACCCGCAGGGGGACGACGCGCCCGGCCAGTACAGCAGCGCGCGCGATCTCCTGCGGATCGCCGACGAGGCGCTGAAACGCCCCGACTTCGCGCGTATCGTCGCCACCGCGACGATCACCGTCAAGACGATCGACGGTCGCCACTCGTTCGATCTTGTGAACACCAACGATCTGGTGCGGAGTCGTCCGGGTGTGCACGGCGTCAAGACCGGCACGACGCCGGAGTGCGGCGAGTGCCTCGTCACGGCGCAGTGGGGGCCGGGCGGGCGGATCATCTCCGTCGTCCTCGGCGCGACCAACCGCTTGGCCGACACAACGACCCTGCTCGACTGGACCAACGCTTCATATCGCTGGCTCACGCTCGGCCAGGGTGGCGACCTCGCGGGCCTGAACGCGGCGCTGACACGCTGGGGAGTCGGCTTCCGCGACAAGCGGGCGGTCGTCCTGCAAGCGTGGGAAGCGCCGACTTTGCGGTACTATTTGCTCTTAGACGGGACCGGCGGCGCGCTGGGCGGGCCGCGCGGGCAGGTTGTCTTCATCGCCGGGGTGCGCGAGGTGCTGCGCCTACCGGTGTACGCGCTCGTCCCGACCAGCAGCCCCGCGCCTGGCACGCCGACACCGCCCCGACCCTGAGTTTCGATATATCCCTGGCGGGCGCGCTTGCGCGCCGCGATAGCGAATAGAGATGAGAGGACGATGCCAGCACGACAGCAGCATGACGACGACCACGACGACGAGGCCCCGCAGACCGAACGTCTCCAGAAGATCGTGGCGGCGCGCGGCGCGGCCTCACGGCGCGCGGCGGAAGAACTGATCTTGGAGGGGCGCGTCACGGTCGATCGGCGCGTGGTTATGGAGCTGGGCACAAAGGTCGATCCGCTCAACGCCGAGATCCGTGTGAACGGCAGGCTGCTGAAGCAGCCGCGCCTGACCTACCTGATCCTCAACAAGCCGCGCGGCTACATCACCACCGCCAGCGATCCCGAAGGGCGGCGCACCGTCTACGATCTCCTCGAACCAGGGGCGACGAAGGAGCGGGTTTACCCGGTCGGGCGGCTCGACATGGACAGCGAGGGGCTGCTCCTACTCACTAATGACGGCGAGTTGACGAATCGGATCGCCCATCCGCGCTACCGCCTCGACAAGGAATATAACGCCCTGGTGGAGGGGAACCCGAGCGCCGGTGCGCTCGCGCGGCTGGCGCACGGTGGCTTCCTGATCAATGGCGGGCGGACCAGTCCGGCGCAGGTCATGACGATGGGCCACGAGGCCGGTGGTACCTGGCTGAAGGTGATCATCCACGAGGGGCGGAAGCGTCAGGTGCGCCGGATGCTGGAGGAGATCGGCCACCCGGTACGGCGGCTCCGCCGCGTCCGCCTGGGGCCGTTGACCCTCGCCGGGCTCCCCGCCGCGACGCATCGCCCGCTCACACCGGAGGAGTTGCAGCGCCTGCGCCGGATGGTCGGGCTGACCGCAGAGGGGTCCGCCGAGGAGCAGGCGACGACGCCGGAGACGCGGCGCGAGCCGGACGGGCGGATGCCGACGCGCGCCCTCGGCGAGGGCCGCGCGCGCTCCGTGCAGGGCAAGCCGAGTGGTGGCGAACTGCCGCCACGCCCCTGGAAGAATACGAAGCCTGCGCCGCGCGAGGGTGGCGATGCGGGACGGCCAGAGAAGTTTGGCGGCGCGCGGCGTGGCCGGAATGACGGGTCGGGTAACGCCCCCCTTGCCGCCCGTGACGCTGGCGAAACCGCGCGCACCGGCGCACAGACGGTGCGCGGCGGTGCGCCGAGATCGCCGCGCGGGGCGGGGGACACGCCCCGACCCGAACGAGGCGGCCCACGGACGGTGCGCGAGGATGGTCGCGGGAGTGCATCACGGCCCCCGCGTGCGATCGGGGACGCGCCGCGTCCCGAAAAGGGCGGTGGTGCACGAACGGTGCGGAATGACGGGCGGAGTGATTCGCCGCTGTCGCCGCGCGATCCGAGCGGCAAGGTACGACCGCCGAAGGGCGGTGGCGCGCGGACGAGCCGGAACGACGGGCGGAGCGGTGCCCCTCGCGACGGGCGGGGCGGGGCCGGTAAGGGGACAGGAGGACGCGGTGGTCAAGGGTCAGGCGGAAAGCGGCCAGGGCGTACGAGGCCGTAGCGCGATCCCCCGTACGATCGCGATCGACGGCCCTGCCGGAGCTGGGAAGAGCACGATCGCCGATGCGCTGGCGCACCGGCTCAACTATCTCTACTTCGATACCGGCGTCCTCTATCGCGCGGTGACGCTCGCCGCGCTCCGCCGCGCGCTCGCCGTCACCGACCACGCCGCGCTCGGCGCGCTCGTGAAGCAGTTGCACATCGACGTTCTCCCCCCGACCGTGGCCGACGGGCGCGGCCTGACCGTCCTTCTCGATGACGAGGACGTGACCTGGGCGATCCGCGAGCCGGAGGTCGATCGCAACGTCTCCGCCGTCAGCGCGCAGCCGGAGGTACGGGAGGCGCTCCTCCAGCGCCAGCGCGAGGTCGCGGCGCGCGGCGGGATCATCATGGCCGGGCGTGACATCGGCACGGTCGTGCTGCCGGACGCCGACCTGAAGCTTTATCTGGAGGCCACCCCCGGCGAGCGCGCCCGCCGCCGCGCGGTCGAGGAGCACGGGCGTGGCCTCGATCGCCCCTTCGACGAAGTCCTCTCCGACATCGCCAGGCGGGACGATGTCGACTCGCATCGCGCCGTCTCGCCGCTGCGCCCCGCCGGCGATGCGATCATCATCGACACGGACGCAATGGGGATCGATGAGGTGCTGGCGCGGATCGATCAGCTCGTCTCCGGCGAGCGCTGACCGATGAGCGCGCGACCGCCGGTCGCCCCGATCGTCCGCCCACCACACTTCACCCTGCGGCGGCGGCTGAAGTGGCGGGGCTATTTTTTGCTGCGCCGCATCGTCCGCTTTCTCTGCTTCATCGTGTTGCGGATGCGCGTGCGCGGCGAGGAGCATGTCCCACCGACCGGGCCGCTGATCGTCGTGGCGAATCACCTGCACAACTTCGATGTGATCGTCCTCAGCGCGGCGGTGACGCGCCCGATCTTCTACATGGCGAAGCGCGAACTCTATCGGCAGTCGACCTTCGCGCGACTACTCCTCACCTTCGGCTCGTTCCCGATCAACCGCGACGGCGTCGATCGCTTCGCGCTGAAGCAGGTCGGCCTGTTGCTCGATGAGGGGATGGTCGTCGGCATCCTGCCGGAGGGGACGCGCAGCCTCACCCGCGCGCTGACCAGGGGCAATCCCGGCGTGGCGCTGCTGGCCTACCAGCGCGCGGTGCCGATCCTGCCGGTGGCGATCACCGGGGTGCAGCATCTGCCGTTCGACGCCAAGGCGACCGGCGAGCGCTGGTTCGGGCGACCGGTGACGGTGACGATCGGCGAGCCGTTCTATCTGCCGACGAAGGAGCGGGGCGTGCGGCCCGATCTCCAGGCCGCGACCGACGAGATCATGCTGGCGATCGCCGCGCTGCTGCCTCCGGAATATCGGGGCGTGTACCGCGAGCAGCAGTTTGCCACGCCCCGGGCCGATGCCAAGTAATTAATCGATTGATCGCCCGAGTTGCAGCCAGCGAGCGTCTGTAGTCGTTCTCTATGCGTGCAACGCGGAGCGCGACCCCGTGCGACCCTCGTGGGCACACCACAGCTCAGGGCGGCGCTATCCGGTGGTCAGGGTGAACTGGCTGCCGCTGCCGGAGACGACGATGTCGTAGCGCCTGGGGGCGTCCTCGTAGCCGGGGCTTTGCAGCCGCACGTCGGTGACCATATCGCCGAAGATTTGATCGTCGAAGGTCAGCGCGGAGGCCCAACCCTTGACCCGAACGCGCGCGGCGACGCCCGGGGGGCGCCGGACGCTGACATCCGAGGCCCCGGCGGCGATTCGGACGCGGACCGTGCCAGAGGGGTCCGGGAGGTCCAGGCGGATCTCGCTCGCCCCGCCCTCGACCTCCAGCCCCGCGAGGTCGAGGCCACCCAGCTCGGCGATGACCGCCGACGCGCCGCCCTTGATCGCGATCTGCCAGGGGATGGCGGCGCTGAGCGCGACCTCCGCCGCTTGCTGGTGCCGGTTGAAGAGCCGCAGACGCTGCGGGTAGCGGATGGTGACGGTCCCCCCCTCGGCCTTCACCTCCGGCACGGTCCCCGCGAAGCTGGCCCGGTAGAGCTCGGTCATCCCAGGGTCCGCGCGCAGGGTGAGCAGGGTGCCCCCGGAAGAAACAACGAGCCGCCCGCTCCCCACGTCGCCCAGGGGCGCCGAGAAGTCCCCGTCCGCGCCCCCCGCCGGTGCCTCCCGCAGCCGGGCGATCTCCCCGCTGGACACCGCGTTGCCGCGCTCGAGGAAGGCCAGGAGCAGGGCGAGCTGCTCGTCGTCGTAGCGCGACGCGAGTTCCACCCAGGTCCTCTCGACCACATCGAAGACCGCGCCGAGTTCCCGCATCGCGCCCTCGCCCGGGACGGGCCGGACAATGACCCGGCGACCGTCGTCGGGGTCGCGTTCCCGGCGCACCAGCCCGGCCTCCTCCAGCCGGTCGAGCATTTGGGCGATGGCGCCAGTCGTCAGCCCTGTGAGCGCGGCGAGCTGTCCGGCGGTCGTCGGACCCCTGACAGCCAGGATGTCGACGACCTGCACGTCCGCAGCGTTCATCCCGACCCGACCAGCTACCGCCCGGAAGAATGAAGCGCCGGACCCATTGAACTGCCGGACCTCCCGTACAAGCCTCCCCAGCAGCGCATCCCGTTCTTCCGGCACACCCCTTGACAACGGCCCCACCTCCGCATATCCTGTATTTAGGTTAGCTACTAAGGCATTCTAATAGAATTTCTGCTCAGTAGCTTAGCGAAGACGAGTGTAGCACACGTTTCGGAGAGGAGGGACCATGACCGTGACCCCAGCCCGAGCGGCGATTGCGGTGACCGGGCTACGCAAGTCGTTCGGCAAGAAGACCGTGCTGAACGGCATCGACCTCCATGTCCCGGCGGGGACGACCTTCGCCCTGCTCGGCCCCAACGGCGCGGGGAAAACCACCACCGTCCAGATCCTGTCCACGTTGATCGCCGCCGACGGTGGTTCGGCGTCGGTGGTCGGTCACGACGTGGCCCGCGATCCCGACGCGGTGCGCGCCGTGATCGGCGTCACCGGCCAGTTCTCGGCGGTGGACAACCTCCTCACCGGCGAGGAGAACTTGCTCCTGATGGCGGATCTGCGCCACCTGGGGAAACGGGAGGGTCGGAGGCGCGTCGCGGAACTTCTCGCGCAATTCGATCTGGTCGATGCGGCCAAGCAATCGCTCGCCACGTACTCCGGTGGGATGCGACGGCGTCTCGATCTGGCGATGACCCTGGCCGGCAACCCGCGCCTCATCTTCCTCGACGAGCCGACCACCGGCCTCGACCCGCGCAGCCGGCGCACGATGGGGGACATCATCCGCGTCCTTGTCGCCGAGGGAGTGACGATCTTCCTGACGACGCAGTATCTCGAGGAGGCGGATCAGCTCGCCGACCGCATCGCGGTGCTCGACCAGGGGGGACTCGTCGCGGAAGGATCGCCGGGCGAGCTCAAACGCCTGGTCCCTGGCGGTCATATCCGCCTGCAATTCGCCGATGCCGATCGGCTCGCGTCGGCTGCCAGCGTGCTCGGCGAGGCATCGCGCGATGACAATGCGCTCACGTTGCAGGTCCCGAGCGATGGCGGCGTGCGGTCGCTGCGCGCCGTGCTCGACCGGCTCGACGATGCCTCGATCGAGGTCGGCAGCCTGTCGATCCACACGCCCGATCTCGACGACGTTTTCCTCGCTCTCACGGGCCAACCCCATACGGAGAAGGAGGCCATCCGATGAGCACGCCCACCCATACCCTGAGCGATTCGGCGACGATGCTGCGCCGCAATCTCCTGCATATGCGGCGCTACCCGTCCCTCACGTTGATCCTCGCCGGGATGCCGGTGATCTTCCTGCTACTGTTCGTCTACGTCTTCGGGGGGACGCTGGGTGCCGGGCTCGCCGGGTCGGGCGGTCGCCGCGAATACCTCGCATATGTCGTCCCCGGAATTCTGCTGATGACCGTGGCCGCCGGTGCCCAGGGGACGGCGATCACGGTCGCTATGGACATGACCGAAGGGATCATCGCCCGGTTCCGCACGATGGCGGTCTCGCGCGCGGCGGTCCTGGCTGGCCACGTCGTCGGCAGCATGATCCAGACGATGCTGGGGTTGGCGATCGTCATCGGCGTCGCGCTGCTGATCGGATTCCGGCCCACCACCGGCCCCCTCGCGTGGCTGGCGGCAATCGGCGTCCTCGCGATGATCACGTTCGCGCTGACCTGGCTATCGGTCGCGCTCGGCCTGGTGACCAAGAGTGTCGAGACGGCGAGCAACCTCCCCATGCCCCTGACACTCCTGCCGTTCCTCGGCAGCGGCTTCGTCCCCACGGACTCGATGCCGCGCGGGATACGCTGGTTCGCCGAGTACCAGCCGTTCACCCCCCTCATCGAGACGCTGCGGGGACTCCTCCTGGGCACCCCCATCGGCAACAGCGGCCTACTCGCCATCGCCTGGTGCCTCGTCATCGCCCTGGGGAGCTATCTGTGGGCGCGCGCGCTCTATAATCGCCCCACCGCCCATTAGCTGGACCTATCCTGACCGCGAGACGGAGCGGGTTCGGGCGCTGTCGAGGGCCGATCCCTGGTGCGCCGAACGGGGCCGCTGATGGCGGCGACGATCGGGGCGATAGATGGCGCGTTGGGGTGAGACGCGAGGGGCACTCGTCGTTTCCCCTACCGCGCCGTCCGCCCCCCGCCAGTCATGGATCTGTACTGGGACAAAGCGTGTCGCTCGGTTCAGTAGCCGCGCTGCTTGTCCACCACGTTCTGCAACGGCTCGCCCGCGAGGAAGCGCCGCACGTTCTCGCTGATGATGGCGTAGGCGCGCTCGCCGTACTTCGGCGTCAAGCCGCCGTAATGGGTGAGCAGGATCAGGTTCGGGGCGCTCCAGAGGGGGTGATCGGCGGGGAGCGGCTCTGGCTCCGGCACATCGGTGCCGCACCCGGCGATCGTGCCGTCGTGCAGCGCGGCGATCACGGCGTCCTGATCGGTGACCGCGCCGCGCCCGACGTTGAAGAGGTAGGCGCTGCGCTTCATCAGGCCGAGCTCGCGCGCGCCGATCAGCCCGCGCGTGGCGGGGGTCAGCGGCAGGCAGATCACGACGTGGTCCGACTCGACCAGCAGCTTGTCCAGCTCGTCCGGGCCATACTGGTGATCGAGGAGTCCCGGCTCCACCTGCTTGTCGGAACGCCGCCAGCCGGTGACACGCATCCCCAGGCCCCTGGCCTTGCGCGCCAGGGCGATCCCGATGTGGCCGAGGCCGAGGATGCCCATCGTCTGCCCCTCGATCTCGAACATCCCGGTCGGCCAGTAGAAGCGATGGTCGGTGTGCTGGTTGATGATCTGCTCCGGCAGCCGCCGCGCGAAAGCGAGCAGCATCGCCAGGGTGTGCTCCGGCACGCTGGCGACGTGGACCCCCACGCAGGATGTGCCGACGATATCCGTGCGCGCGAGCATCCCCGGCGTGCCGAGCGCGTTCGCGCCAGCGCCGGTCACCTGCACCCAGCGCAGCCGACCCGCGCGCGGCAGGAGGCGATCCGGCACGTCGCCGATCACCGCGTCGGCTTCCTGGATGTACTGCTCCAAGATCTCGGGCTTGCCCTCGATGGAGATGAAGCGCGCCTGCGGAAAATCGGCGGTGAATCGCGGCTGATAATCGACGCCGTCGTTGCGCCCCATGTTGCCACCGACGAGGATGGTCGTCTGCGTTGGGGGTTGACTCACAGCTGCCTCCACGATCGTTCACTCCCCACGACCGCCCCGTCGCGCTCGCGTCGCGGTATCCTACCGCACGCGCCTCACCGAGGGATAGCGACGGTCGATCATCGATCCCTTTCATTAATCCTTCTTGCCACTTTGTGCGTAGTACCAGTCAGTATCCCATTCCTCCTCCTCCTCTCCTGGCGGACCCGCAAGGGTCCGCCTTTTTGTGTGGAGTTGTGCTGCGGCAGGCGGCCTGCACGGCACGTGTCCGCACAAGCGCTCAGCCTATCCCGTGCAGCGGCGCGTTGCGTACGCGGCGAGGGGCGGACACCTGGGTGTCCGCCCCTCGCCCCTTCGCCACTCGGTGTATCAGGCCAGGGCACCGGCCCATGCCGTCTCCTCGTAGCGCGCCCGTACCGGCAGCATCGCCGCCAGGAGGCGTTGCACGGCGATCACATGGGCACACCCCTCGCGCGCGTCGAAGGCGTGACAGGCACAGCCCCAACGGTCGTCGCGCAGGGTGATACCGTGCGCGTCGTTGCTGCCGTGGAACATCGCGTCGATCGCGGTCAGGGCGAAGCGCTGCGGCTCGTCGGCATAGCGCCGGGCCTTCTCCAGCTTCCCGATGATGCTCGATCCGGGATCGGCGGTCCACGCCATCTGCTCGTATTGGGCGGTGGGTGGGAGCATCACCGCGAGGAGGCGCTGGACCGCCATGATGTGGGCGCAGCAGCCGAAGTGCGCGAACGAATTGCAGCTACAGCTCCACCGGCCCTCATCCAGGGTCAGCGTGTACTCGTCGTGACCGCCACGGAAGCGCGCGGCGATCGAACCGAGTTCGATCCGTTCGGGCTCCTGCGCGTAACGCCGCGCCTTGTCGATCTTCCCGATCATCGTCGAATACATGCCCACCTCCATTGTCGATCGTTGGGCCGCTCGTCGCCATCGCCCTCGCGCTGCATCGACGTTCGGTCAACCGAGCACCAGGTCGCGCCGGTCAGATCCCCGAGCTGGCTGCGCGTCGTTCGGCTCCGGGGGCATCGGGACGATTGCGGGGAAAACAGAAAGGCACCGCGCATCGAGCGGCGGTGCCTCAACCGATATATGGAGCGACCAGTGAGTAATCCATCGGCTCACCTCGCGACGCTACCCCTCCCGAACCGTCTCTCCCGCGAGTATAGTACCCGCCCCCGGCATGGTCAAGATCATGGTACGTGGCCGCAGCCGAAATCTGACCGTCGATCTGACGGATTCGAGTCGGGACTGTGGCTCAGAAGATCAGGGTCCGGGGACACTATTCCCCGGACCCGCAACTCGTCATGCTCCGGTCGTGCCCGGCTCATCGGGCGTGGGGGTGGCCTTGCGCGGCGCGCGACGGCGGCGCGGCGCGCGGGCTGGCGGCGGCGCTTCCGTCCCTTCGACGGTCGCCGCACTACCCGATTCCGGCGTGTTTTCCGTGTCCATTACGGCGGGCGGTACTCCATCACCGCTCGCCACAGGCTCGGTGGCCGCGACCATCTCTTCGCTCGGCGCGGCAGCCTTGCGGCGTGGCGCGCGGCGGCGCTTCGGCGCTGGCGGCGTCTCCGCGCCCTCGCCTGCTGGCGGATCGTGCAATGTCGGCTCGCTCGCGCCGCCTGGCGACGGGGTAGCGCGCCCCGAGGCCTCGGTCGGCGACGGAACCGATGCGCGTTGGCCGGATTCCGGTTCGGCGAACGATGCCATGCTGTCCGTCTCCGGGGCGGCTGTCGGCTCTTCCGCTACGTCTGGCTCAGCGGTCGCCGTGTCGCCCTCGATGGCGTTCTCCCCGCCCTCGGTGCTACGGGCGTTGCGCCGACCGCCGCGACTGCGGTTGCGGCGACGCGGCGTATGTGCGACGGATTCCTCGTCCGGGGGAACGGGTGCCATCCCTTCGGCGTCGGCGGGCGTGGCAACCATGCCCGCCGACGCCGGCCCGGCGATGGGCGGCGGCTCCTGCATCGCCGCTGTGTAAGCGTTCTCTTCGGCCAACTGGTCCGGTTCAGCGGCGGGCACCGACTCCGACGGTGTGGCCCGCGTCGCTAGGGCCGCCACCGCCATCGTTGGCAGCGGTTCCTGCTCCAGCGTCGGCGCGCCAACCGTCTCATG
>JAABUM010005550.1_pt1 | contig 13158 bp, 6 predicted proteins | sample 5559161 | NCBI WGS metagenome assembly JAABUM01 (sample SAMN10711868, study PRJNA513369) | rock metagenome | isolation source: Antarctica rocks | place: Antarctica: Victoria Land, Siegfried Peak nord | reverse complement strand
TCCGCCGCTTAGTCAAAGACTATGAACGACTGCCCGAAACCCTCAAGGGTCTCCACTTCCTGGCCTTCGCCTGTCTCATGGCCACAAAACTCGTCAAGGTCATCCTCAGTCACTAACACCCTCTAAGCGCATAGCGTGGATGCGCATCAAGTTGTTCTGTGTCCAGAGGACGCCTGATGAAGTCGGATGCCTGTGGTTGCAAGCACCGGAACACCCAGACTTCTGCGACAACCACAGCACATCTCGCAGAAGTTGCATCATCTTGTAGAAATGGGGCTTGCTCTGCTCTTACCCCACTATGTTGAGGACAGAGCAAGTCCCGTCTCTACAATTCGCAACACATGCAACCACCAAGCGCGGCGCTTCTCTAAAGTGCCGCGTCCGTCGTTTTGCGCGTCAAAAAAACGTGGCGAGCGCAAGAGCAAAAAACGAAACTTGCGCTTGTTACCGCGTGCCTCTTCCCACATATTTTGAGGCGCCGAAAAGAGGTTTATGAAAATCATCCCGTCGCTTCTCGTTCTTTTGCTCGGCGCGCCCGTTTTGCCGTTCCTTTGTCGGTGTCCGTTGTAGATGATAAGGGCGCGCCCGTCGCGGGCGCCGATGTTCAACTCGAATCGTTTGGCACAACGCCGCGCGGCGTTGTCGTTCATCAAAGCGGCGCCGATGGGCGCGCGACTTTTGAGGTGAGCGCGCCGGCTCCTTCGCTTTACGGCGATTTCGTCGGTCGTCTCGCGGTCTTCAAAGAGGGTTTCGCGCTTGGAGGCGGGAGCTTGAACCGCAAAACTCCCGCGCCGATTACGCTTCTTCCTGCGGGGCCACCCATTAGTGGAACGGTGGTCGATGCGGACAAAAAACCGGTCGCGGGCGCGCGAGTCAAGTTGTCCTATTGGAGCAAAAGCGGCGCACCGGCGTTGACATTTCTGGCCGATGGCCCGCTTCAGGCAAAGTGGCAAACCACAACCGATGCCGCAGGCGGCTGGACGCTGGGCGTTTTGCCTTCCGGTGTCACAGCAACGATCACGGTGTTGGCGCCCGGTTTTGCGCGCGCTCAAACCGAAATCGCGGGCGGTAGCCGCGCACAAACTGTGCTTCACGCGGGCGCACGCTTCACGGGCCGCTTGCTCGGACTCGATGGCAAGCCGCTGCCCGATGTGCGCGTTTACGCTCAACCGACCAATGACAACCCCGGTCGAGAAGGCTACGGCGAAGACAAAACAGGAAAAGATGGCACCTTCGTTCTGGGCGGCCTGAACGCGGGCGTTTATAACGTGATGTTCCAACCCGGCGAGGAGGAGCTCTACGTCATCGCCGGGGTTGAAGGCGTGGAAGCCTTGGTTGGCGCGCCCGTTCAGTTACCCGATTCCCAGGCGGTCAAAGGCGTGCTCATCGGCGGCAAAGTCACCGAGCGCGGCACAACCAAAGGAATTCAAGGCATCGAGATCGGCGTTTACGGCGCGGCGAATCCCTCTTCCAGCGCGGCGGTTTCCTCGGCGACAACCGGCAAAAACGGCGAGTGGACGAAACGCACCCTTCCCGGCCCGAGCAAGGTTTATGTCATGGGCGCAACACAAGAGTTCGTGCGCGATCAGGGCCAGAAGAACCTCGAAATCCCGGTTACAGGCAAGAGCGACTTGAACTTCGAGCTTTCGCGCGCCGCGAAAATCACCGGACGATTGGTGGACGAGAACGGGCGCGGCGTTCACACATCGGCGCTGGTGTTCCGCCAGAAATACGAGGAATACGCCATCCAGAGCGACGAACAAGGCAACTTTTCGGCGTTTGGCCCCAGCAATGGCGAAGTCGAAGTTTCTCGCTCGCGTTGGAATAGCGGAGCAAGTGACGAGGACAAAGCGCAGTGGGATGTGGTGGGAACGACCAAGTTCGCGGTTCAAGGGGACAAGTCGCTGGAAATCAAGCTCAAGCGCGCTCAAGTATCGAGTTTGGAACTGGGCGTGTTCGACCAGAACGACGCGGCCATCGAAGGCGTTAAAGTCGTGCTCAACTTGATGAGCGGCGAAGGCGACGGGCAAACGGGGCAATCGCGCGAATTGCTCAGCGACAAAACGGGCCGCGTTCATCTGGGCGGCATCCGCGCCGACGAAAGCGTGTCCATCCAAAGCGCGAGCAAAGTCGGTTTTGACGCGGCGCTTCTGCCCAAAATCGAAAAGCAAAACGGCGTTTATCGCGCCGACCTTTCGCTTGCGCGGCGCGATGGCAAAGCGAGCGGCGACGTGCTTGATGCGCGCGGCGCGGTCGCGGCGAACGCGAGCGTGTTTGGAAGCGGCATCGAGAGCGCTTCGGATGGCGCAGGTCATTTCGCGCTGACGCCGCTTCCAAGCGGCAAAACCGAGGTCATCGCGTTCAAAGACGAAGGCTTTGCGCTGGGCACAAGCGACCAAACGCGTTTGGAACTGCGCCCGCAAACTTTGGAGCCGACCGATGCGGCGCGCGCCAAAGCCGTTCTCGATGCGCTGCGCGAGGAAACCAGGAACACCAACTATTGGCGCCGCGATTCGTTAGGCGAAGAACCGGTTGGCGGCGACTTCGACACGCTGGCGACCAAGGCAACGGCGTCCGGCGACATCAGGGATTACTACCGTTTGACCGCGCGTTTTGGCGCAAACGCGAGCATCGCGCCGTCCAAGTGGATCGCGCTGTTTCAGGGCGCCAAAAAATCCTCCGACCGGCTTTACGCTGTGGCGATGTGGACAGCCAAAGCGCCTTCGGTTGGCGAGGGCGAAGCGTCGCGCGGTTTGCTCGCCTCGCTGGAAAACGATGTGACGCAAATCGAAGCGGGCACCGACGCAGGGCAGAAATGGCAAAACGCCATCGGCATCTTCGGCGCGGCGGCTTTGGCCGAGCGGCTGGGCCAGACCGAACGGGCGGACGCGTTGTTCGAGCGCGGCCACGTTTTCGTTCTCAAAAACTTTCCCGAAACAGGCGGCAAGAACGGTGGCAACCCCTCGCAAGACGACACTTTCGGCGTGATGGGCGACGTGGTGGCCGTGTCGCCCCGGTTCCTCACCAAATTGGTCGCGCTCGTGGACAGCGATTCGGGCGCTTACTCGCGCTTGCTTCAAGAGGGCGCCCCCGTGGTGGCGCGCCTGAGCGGGTTGAAAGCGGCCCGCCCCTTTCTCGACCAACTCAAGAATGCGCCCACGCCCAAACCTAACGCCGATGGCAACTCATCGTCCATCGAGTGGTCGTTCGCGCAAGCCGTCACCAACTCGATCATCGCGGGCGGCAAAGCGAATCCCAAGCTCGCGCTCGATCTGGCGCAGGCTCTTCCCCCAAACGCGCAACTGGGCGGCGAATACGGGCGCGACCGCGCCGTGGTTGAAGCCGCCTTTTTCCAGTCGCCTGGGGTGGCGCAGGGTTTGTGGCGCGAGTCTTTGCCGCGCTTGGAAGCGAGCGCGGCCATGCGCTTCATCGCGCGCATATTCGCAACCGACGAGCCTTTGGCACGCGGGTTTTACGAGGTCGCGCGGCGCGACCTCGACGCATTGCCTCAGGACGACCCGAACTCGATGATCTATCACCCGCAACCTCAGACCACCGCGTTCGCGTTTTACGAAGCGCGTTTTGCTCCGGCGCGGGCGCGTTACCGATTGGAAAAGGGTTTTCAACTCGCGCAGCGCAATCCGAACGCGCGCTATGATTTGGGCCGATACGCCCGCGCCATGGCCGTGTTCGACGCCACTCGCGCCATTCAGTGGGCGACCCAAATCGGGGCTGATGACAGCAACGGCTTCGCAGGATTTGAAGCCAAACGCCAAGTCGCGCGCTGGCTCACTCTTGACGCGGCGGCGCGCCAAAAAGCGAGTTTTGGCGACCGGTTCGGCAACGGCGACAGCGATTTTTAAGTTTCAGATGGCGGTGCATCCAAAACGTATGGCAATACACTTGGACACGACGCGACAGGGATGTCCCAATTTCGAGATGCGCTTCAAAGCACAACAGCCGCCCCTTTCGGAGCGGCTGTTTGAGTTTTCAAGTGTTTAGCGGTTTTGCCCATCGTGCTTTTGGCGATAGATGTCGCGGCTGGTGTTGTCCTGGCGGCGTTGCAAATCGCGGCGTTCGGCGTCAGTCAAACGCCCGCCCGAACGACGGTCACGCGATTCGGTGCGGCGGATGCGCGCTTCACGGTCGCGCAGTTGCTGCGCTTCACGCGTTGTAAGCGAACCATTGCGCACGCCCGATTGGATGCGCTCGCGCTGTTCGTCGCGGCGCGAGTTGACGTAGGGCGCGCGGTCGCGGTTTTGCCCATCGTGCTTTTGGCGATAGATGTCGCGGCTAGCGTTGTTCTGGCGGCGCTGCAAATCGCGGCGCTCGGCGTCGGTCAAGCGGCCACCCGAACGACGGTCACGCGATTCGGCGCCACGGATGCGCGCTTCACGGTCGCGCAGTTGCTGCGCTTCACGCTTGGTCAGTGAGCCGTTGCGCACGCCCGCTTGAATGCGCTCGTGCTGTTCATCCTGGCGAGCATTGACGTTTTGAGCATTGGCGGCCAAGGGCAACAGCAAAGCGCCCAGCAGAACGGGGGCGATGAGTTTCGAGATGTTCATGGTGTGGTTTCTCCGAACGCGATCTTAAATCGCGTTTGGAACTTGAACGCTTTGGCCTTCCCCGCTGTTCAACTTCAAGCGTCACGTTTAGTTGGATTCGTCCCAAACTCGCTTACGTTCAATGACACCCGCCCAACAATTCGCCCAGAAGCGCCTCGAAGCCGAAACGCTGATTCGAGAACACGCGCCCGCGCGTTTGCAAGAGCAACTCATCGCGTTGCTTCGTCCAGCGATTGCCCTCACCGCAACGCGAACCGATGACGCGCAAATCCCGTTGGCGCGAGCAAGTTCGGCGGCGCGCCCGATGTTCCGAGCGATTTCGTGTGGCCAATCGCTACCCATTGCAGCGCGCCAGAGTTTCGAGGCAGACGCATTGAGTTTGTCTGCCAGTTCAACCTGGCAGAGGTTGCTCCCTTTGATTCGAGAAATCAATTACCAGCAACGGGCGTGTTGTCACTTTTTTCCGACTTGGAAGATTGGTGGCAACATGAACTCTTCTACTTCAACGAACCTCTCACTCGTTCTACCGACCCTCTTCCGCCCTACACAGAAACACTGTGTTGCCAGGCCCATTTTGCTCCGCTCTATCAGATACCCCCCGAATGGTGGTTCAATCTTCCCGACGCGGAAAACTTTCCAAACGATGAACAGAATGAATTGGCCGAGTTGGACGACATCTTCGGCGCTCATTCTCATCTGCTCGGATGGCAGACGACCTATCACAGCGCCTACTATCCCGATGACAACGAAGCGCGTTGGCTACGATTCGGAGAGGGCGCTGGTAGATATACGGGCAGTTACGATGAGGTCGAGACGGACAAATGGCTCACGCTCTGCCAGTTCCGTGATCTGGACGAGGTTTACGACGATGGGATGATGGCGATGGGAATGGGAATCCTGCTCATTCACGAAGACGATCTCAAAGCCAAAGACTTCTCTAAGACGTGGTTCACCATTCAAGGGATGTAACCAAACCCGCCGCTTCCCGCTTGTTAAAATTCAATGGACAATCGCATCATGAGCAACTCCGACCACAACGGCGCACAGCCGACTGAAACTGAGGCCATCGAAAATCAGGAATGGCTTGAATCGCTCGATTACGTTTTGCAAAGCGCCGGGCCGCAGCGCGTGGCGCAACTTCTCGAACGGCTCGAAACGCACGCCAGCAAAAAGGGCGTTCAAATCCCGTTCACTTTCAACACGCCCTACATCAACACCATTCCCGTTGCAGCGCAACCCGATTTTCCCGGCGATTTGAATTTGGAACGCTCGATTCGCAACATCGTGCGCTGGAACGCGATGGCGATGGTGGTGCGCGCCAACAAGCAGTCCGATGGCATCGGCGGTCACATCTCGACTTTTGCTTCCTCGGCCACGCTCTACGATGTCGGCTGGAACCACTTTTTCAAGGGCCGCGACCATCCCGATGGCGGCGACCAGATCTATTTTCAAGGTCACGCTTCGCCTGGAATGTATAGTCGCGCGTTTTTGGAAGGGCGTTTAAGCGAAGGCAACTTGTCCAATTTCCGTCAGGAACTCCGCGGCGACACCTTTGGTTTAAGTTCCTATCCGCACCCGTGGCTGATGCCGGATTTCTGGGAGTTCCCGACGGTTTCGATGGGATTGGGGCCGATTGGCTCGATTTATCAGGCGCGTTTCAACCGCTATCTCGCCGACCGGAGCCTAAAAGACACGAGCAAACAGCGCGTGTGGTGCTTCATCGGGGACGGCGAATGCGACGAACCGGAAACGACGGGCGCGATTTCCCTCGCGGGGCGCGAAAAGTTGGACAACTTGTGCTGGGTCATCAACTGCAACTTGCAGCGTCTCGACGGGCCGGTGCGCGGCAACGGCAAAATCATCCAAGAACTCGAAACGCTGTTTTTGGGCGCGGGCTGGAACGTTATCAAGGTCATCTGGAGCAGCGAATGGGATCCGATTCTGGAGCAAGACAACGGCGATCTGGTTCAGCAAATGGGCCGCATCGTGGACGGGCAATACCAGAAATACACGGTTTCGTCGGGCGAATATGTGCGCGAACACTTTTTCGGCGCAACCGAGCACACGCGCAAGTTGGCCGAGCAACTGAGCGACGAGCAAATCCGCACCATCAAGCGCGGCGGGCACGACACGGTGAAGATGTATGCCGCTTATGACGCGGCGACCAAAACTAAAGGCAAGCCGACGGTGATTCTCGCTAAGACGGTGAAGGGTTATGGCATGGGTGATGCGGGCGAAGGGCTCAACTCGGCGCACGGCAAAAAGACGATGGAGGACAACCAGGTTCTGGCGTTTCGCAACAAGTTCCACATCCCCATTCCCGATGAAGACGCCGAAAAAGCGCCCTTTTATTTGCCCGCCGACGATTCGCCGGAAATGCAATACGTGCGCGCTCGCCGCGCCGCGCTTGGCGGCCCCGTTCCCTCGCGCCGCGATGAAGCGCCGTTGTTACCGGCGCCAAATGACGCGATTTTCAAGCAGTTTTTGATTGGCACCGATCCCAAATCGTCTAAGCAGCCTTCGACCACGCAGGTGATGGTGACGGTGATGCAAAACCTGTTGCGCGACAAGGAACTGGGCAAATACATCGTGCCGATTGTGCCCGACGAAGCGCGCACCTTCGGCATGGAAGGGCTGATCAGCAGCTTTGGCATTTATTCGAGCATCGGCCAGTTGTATGAACCGGTCGACCGCCAGAACGTGATGTATTACAAGGAAGCCAAAAACGGGCAAATCCTGGAAGAAGGCATCAACGAGGCCGGTTCGATGGCGAGCTTTATCGCGGCGGGGTCGGCTTATGCCACGCACGGTTTGCCGATGATCCCGCTTTACATCTACTATTCGATGTTCGGCTTGCAACGCGTGGGCGATCAGGTTTGGCTGGCGGGCGACCAACGCGTCAAAGGCTTTTTGCTGGGCGGAACAGCCGGACGCACCACGCTTCACGGCGAAGGCTTGCAACATCAGGACGGGCACTCGCACCTGTTCGCGTTTGCCGTTCCCAACCTGCGCGCTTATGATCCGGCTTACGCTTACGAACTAGCGGTGGTGGTTCAAGAAGGCATCAAGCGGATGTATTCGGAAGGCAAATCCGAGTTCTATTACGTCACGCTGATGAACGAGAAATACGTGATGCCGCCGATGCCCGCGCGGGAGGGCGTGCGCGAAGGGATTCTGAACGGAATGTATTTGTTCCGCTCAGCCGAAGAAGCCGTTGGCGGCGGCGCCCCTGATGGCCCGATTGAAGCGCCCGACGCGATGGTTCAAACGGGCGAAGGCACATCGGGCGTAGGCGAAGGCGGCGCGGGTGATGGCGATTCCAGCGCCTCGACTACCAACACCCAAGCAGCAGTTGAGGTCGCGCCCGCTCCGACCGAAACGCCACAATTGCGCGCGCAACTGTTCGGTTCGGGCGCCATTCTCAACGAAGTCGTCAAAGCGCAAACCATGCTCTTGCAATACGGCGTAGAATCCGACGTGTGGAGCGTGACGAGCTATCAACAGCTCTACCGCGACGCGATGGAAACCGAACGGTGGAACTTGTTGCATCCCGGCGAGGCGCCGCGAGTGCCCTTGGTTGCGCGCAACCTGGCAGGTCGCGGCGAGGTCGTTGTCGCCGCGAGCGATTACGTCAAGGCATTGCCCGAAAGTATCGCGCACTATGTGCCGCTTCCAATGAAGTGTCTGGGCACCGATGGCTTTGGCCGCTCCGACGGCCGCGCTGCGTTGCGCGATTTCTTCGAGGTGGATGCCCGCTACGTCGTGCTGGCCACGCTGAGCGAACTGGCAAGTCTGGGCAAGATGGAGTGGAGCGCGGTGCAAAGCGCGATGCAGGATATGGGCATCGACGCGAACAAGTTGAATCCGCATTCGAGCTAAACGAACCCGCATTTCAGTTACCTAAAGCCCATCTCACAGAGGTTGCAACATCCGTCCAAACATGGCTTGCCATGTCCGCCCAGGCACGATGTCGCACAACGGACATGGCAAGCCATGTTTGGACGATGCACTTCTTCTGAGATGCGCTCTAATACAAAAAGCCCGGCTCTTGAAGCCGGGCTTTTTGCTGCGTGTTTCCAGCCGACGGCACTTCCCAATGTGGAGCCACGCGGCTCCATTGATGAAATCAATGTTAGTTCCTCACCTGTTGATTTGTTTTCTATTATTCATAATCTACCAACACAAAAGGTTGAAGTTATTTATCACCAAGCTTCTCACCACTTCATGTCAGGTTTAACCATTATAACTTTGGTTTGTCAAAGGGCCAAAATTGTGCTTCTTGTGTGGCATTCGCTGTGCCTATATGATGAACCAATTGGAACATGAGGAACGTGGTCTCCTTTCTCTTGAAAGTTTCGATCCCTCCCCGATTTTCTCCCTTCAACACGATGAGGATGACCTGTCCGGTGCCCTTGTTTTCGAGTGGCAAACCGACGATGACGTGTCCGACTGCTTAAAGTGGTGGGGCGACATCGACGAGACTTTGGGCTTTCCCAAAGGCGCCTTTCCCCACACCTTTTCGGCGTGGGTAGACGCGCTCCACCCCGATGACCGCAACGAGGTTTTAGGAGCCATCGAAGCGCATCTGTCATCGGGCGAGCCGTATCGCGTCGAGTGCCGCGCACAAAGGCGCGATGGAAGCTTGCTCCGTTGGACGCATTCGGGCCATTCTACCCGCGACGAAGACGGCAACCCCATCAAGCTGACGGGCACGCTGCAACTCGTGGCACCAACTGCAAGCCATGGGCACAACGGCGTTTGTGCCCATGGCTTGCACCTCAACGGCTCTCACGCCAATGACTTCCCGTTCGAAAGTTTCCACGCCAACGGTCACACCATAGCCAAAGCCCATGACAGCACGCCCCTTCATGCCACGCCTCTCAAAGAAGCGCCTGCAGAAGTCGCGCCCGTGGCAGAAGCACCTGTGGCAGAAGTTGCGCCTGTGGCAGAAGTCGCGCCTGTGGCAGAAGTTGCGCCTGTGGCAGAAGTCGCGCCTGTGGCAGAAGCGCCTGTTCAAGTCGCGGCGCCTGGCAAGAAACGAACTTCCAAAAAGGTGGCGGGTTCAAAAAAGGCGGCGGTTCAAAGTGGGGCGCTCGTTGAAGAGGAATCTGCCGAGCAACGGGCGCGCGATGAACAGGCGCGGGCGCAATCGCTGCTTCGCACGGCGGCGCACTTGAATGCGCAACTCGATTTGCAGGACGTATGCGAGGCGATTTGCGAGGAAGCGGCGCTTACGCTCAATGCTCCCTCAGCGGTGATGCTGTTCAACAAAACACGCGACGCGTTTGTGCCGGCTGCCGTTCGCGGGATGCCCACCGATTACGATAAGCGCTACATCCCAACGACGCGCTCGATTTACGACGGGCACGTCGCCGAAATGGGCACGCTGTTCCTCTTCACCGACGCGCAGGCCACGCCCGACCTGCCCAATCACAAGCTTTATCAGGAAGTCAATATGCGCACGATTGGCATCGCGTCGCTCATCCGCGAAGGCGAAGTGCTGGGACTTCTCAAGGTGTATTCGTTTGGCGAGTCGCGCACCTTCACCGCCAACGAACTCGCGTTGCTCCAAGGTTTGGCCGATCAAGCGGCGCAGGCCATCGCCAACGCACGATTGCTCGCCGAATCGCAGCGACGGTTGGCAAACTTGAACGCGCTACGAGAAATCGACAAAGCGATTTTGGGTTCAAGCGATATCAGCGTGGCGTTGGGCGTGGTTCTCGATCAAGTCGTGGCGCGTTTGGGCGCCGACGCCGCGAGCACGTTGCTACTCAACGCGCACACGCGCACGCTTCGCTATGCGGCGGGTCGCGGTTTTCGCACCAGCACGCCGCGCCGCACCGACTGGCAACTGGGCGAAGGTTTGGCCGGACGCGCCGCGCTGGAACGGCGCGTGATTCACGTGCCGGACTTGAGCCAGCCCGACCTCATCGCGGCGGATTTCACCGATCCCGAACTCAAGTTGCCCGGCGTTCATCCCGCCCTTGATGCCGCCAGTGGACGCTCCGATTCGCACGCAGAGCGCACCGCAGATGCCGCAGAAAAGGGAAAGAGTGCGGGCGAAAGAAGTGACACCTCCGTCGCGCGCCCACCAATTGGGGTTGAGGTCAACCCCAACCAGGAGCGCTCCCAGTTTCGGCGCACTGGCATTCCGTCCAACGAAGGGTTCGCCTCGTATCATGGCGTGCCGCTCGTGGCCAACGGGCAAGTCAAAGGCGTTTTGGAAGTGTGGCACCGCTCGCCGCTTCATCTGGACGAGGAAGAACTGGAGTTTTTGGAAACGCTCGCAGGACAAGCGGCCATCGCCGTAGACAACGCGACGCTGTTCCGCGACTTGCAGCGTTCCAACGACGAGTTAGTGCTGGCCTATGATTCGACTCTGGCAGGTTGGTCGGGCGCGCTTGATTTGCGCGACAAAGAAACCGAAGGCCATTCCGAGCGCGTGACGCGCGAAACGCTGCGGCTGGCGCGCGAAATGGGCATTGGCGATGCCGAACTGGTTCACGTTCGACGCGGCGCACTGCTCCACGACATCGGCAAAATGGGCGTGCCCGACGCGATTTTGCTCAAGCCCGGCCCGCTGTCTGACGAAGAATGGGTGGTGATGAAACAGCACCCATCATTCGCTTTGCAACTGCTTTCACCCATCGAATACCTGCGCCCCACGCTCGACATTCCCTACGCGCACCACGAGAAATGGGACGGTAGCGGCTATCCACGAGGACTTTCCGGCGAACAAATCCCGCGCGCCGCGCGCCTGTTCGCGGTTGTCGATGTGTGGGACGCGCTGTGTTCAGATCGACCGTATCGCAAAGGCTGGCCCGTTGTGCGCGTGCTGGAACACATCCGCCAAGGCAGCGGCACGCACTTTGACCCCACCGTTGTTGACGCCTTTTTGCGCCTGCACGCCGATGATTTTATCCCGCAGGCAAGCGAACCTGAACAGGTGCCCGAACCTGAACAGGTGCCCGAACCTGAACAGGTGCCCGAACCTGAACAGGTGCCCGAACCTGAACAGGTGCCCGAACCTGAACAGGTGCCCGAACCTGAACAGGTGCCCGAACCACCAACCGAAGCGCTTGTGCGTGCGCCCGAACCAAAGCGCACTCGTCGCGCTTTTTGGCCTGCCCGCTTGTTGCAGTCGCTGATAGGAGGCAACTCTTCGTGAATCAATCTCTTCCATTTTCGACTGGCACAGGCGCGCTTGTTGCCAAGGGCGCGGTTGCCACCAAAGGTGTGATTGCCCTGAACGGCACAGGTTCGATCAACGGTCAAGCCCTGCGTTCGTGGACGGATGCCGACGAGACCACGCGCTCACGTTTGTTCGAGTTCACCGTGGAGCACGCCAACGATCCCGTGATTATCACGACGACCGAACTTGGCAACCCCGGCCCGCAAATCGTCTATGTCAACCGCGCCTTTACGCAGATGAGCGGCTATTCGCCAGAAGAAGCCATCGGTCGAACGCCGCGCATCTTGCAAGGGCCGCTCACCGACCGTAGCGAAATGGCGCGGATGCGCCGCGAACTCGAAGCGGGCCGCCCGTTTTTGGGCGAAACCATCAACTACCGCAAAGACGGGCGCCCCTACTTCACGGAGTGGAGCGTGTATGGACTGCGCGATGACGAGGGAGTGATTCACTTTTACGTCGCCGTTCAGCGTGATATTTCGGCGCGCAAAGATGCCGAGCAGCGCATCGAAGATGGCGCGCGCGAACTGGCCATCGCCAACCGCGAACTCGAAATAGCCAACGAGCGATTGGCGGCTTTGGCCCTCACGGACAGCCTGACGGGACTTGCCAATCACCGCGCCTTTCACGCGCGTTTGGGCGAGGAAGTGGCGCGCGCCAAACGCTACGCAACGCCGCTTTCGTTGCTACTACTCGATGTCGACAGGTTCAAAATTTACAACGACACCTTCGGCCATCCGGCGGGCGACGAGGCGCTGCAAAAAATCGCCGTCGTGCTGCAAAACCACGCGCGCGAAAGCGACCTGGTCACGCGTCACGGCGGCGAAGAGTTCGCCGTTTTGCTTCCTCAAACCGACCGCACAGGCACGCTGCGCGTCGCCGAACTCCTGCGCGCCGCCATCGAAGAAGCCGTGTGGCCCCTGCGCACCGTCACCATCAGCATCGGCGTAGCCACAACGTCGGCGTCTCACGTTTCGGCCTGCGCCCTCATCGAAGCCGCCGACGAAGCGCTCTATCGCTCCAAAAGCGCGGGCCGCAACCGCGTTTCCTAAATGTGGTGCGTAGGAGTTGCATCCTCACGTTAAGGGCGGGGCTTGCTCCATCCTCAACATAACAGAGCGAGACGAACGGAGCAAACCCCGTCTCGACAGCCAACATCAGACACGCTTGAAGCGCGATTCAACCGCATCGCGGAAGCCGTCTTCAAACGCGTTTGGAGCAAACGCCTTGTTCAGCGTGCCAAAAGCGTGTCCTCATAGCGAATCGCGTTCAAAACAATAGTCCAAGACAGTTCCAAAAGGTTCTCTAAATGGTATAGCAGTTGAGGAAGCGTAGGATACACAGTCACAGGTTATAGGAGCGGGACTACCGTCCACTTCCAAGAAGGCTTCCTCACTCGATTGG
>JAABUM010005546.1_pt1 | contig 13169 bp, 19 predicted proteins | sample 5559161 | NCBI WGS metagenome assembly JAABUM01 (sample SAMN10711868, study PRJNA513369) | rock metagenome | isolation source: Antarctica rocks | place: Antarctica: Victoria Land, Siegfried Peak nord | reverse complement strand
CATTCACCGACCCGCCCCGAGGAGGATATGCGGGCCCGCTCGCCACAAGCAGCTTGCACACCCAGTATTACGCCGTCGCCGACGAAAAGGAAGAGCGATCCGGCTGGCACTTTAGTCCCGGTTCGCCCTACGCCGGATTTTCTTCGCCGGTTTTCAGGTCTTTGTCCTGTTTGCGCTCCGCTTGGGTCTTGCCCTGCTGTAACTCCTCTTCCTCCGTCAGCGCGACGCCCCCCGGGTCTTCGCCCGGCGCGATCAACGCCCGCTCGTTCTCTAATGCCCCATCGTCCCCGCCGTACTTGCCGGTGCGGTCTTCGGCGTCCTGCTTCTGCTGGCCTGACATGTCGCCCTCCTGGTGCCGCTTCGGGACACTGATGTTTCTATCGCGCTGGACGAAAGACCCGGCCAACACGGGATCGTGCGGCCGGGTCGTGGTGTGTGCTACGCGTGGCGAGCGCTTAGCTGGTCTTGTCCTTGACGGTCTCCTTGATGTCGGAGACCGCCTCCTTGACGCCACCCTTGGCCTGATCGACGTTACCCTTGGCCTTGTCGGCCATGCCGGACTCTCGCATATCGGTGTCGCCGGTCGCCTTGCCGACGCCCTCTTTCGCCGCCCCGACGGCCTCCTGCGCCTTGCCCTTGATCTTGTCGCCCAGTCCGCTCATGGTGGTCCCCCTTCCGCCCGCACCCATACGGCAGGCTATAACCACAGATACGCAGCACCGATGGCGCGGGTTACAGCATCGTGAACAAAATAAGAGCCGGGTCAGTCTAGACCCGGCTCGGAGGAGTGGAGGAGGATGGATGGAGGATGGATGGAGGATGGAAGGAGAAGTGCCACGCCGCCTGTGCCACTGCTCATAGTGTAGGACTGTGGAAGTAGTGGGAGTATCGCCCGGAGAGGTGGATTGCGGGCGGGACGAAAGTACTTGCGACACTACATGATTCTTGATCGTTCTTGATAAGCGTGAATGAGCCATTGTTGCCCTGTTTCACCGGTGGTTTCGTCTTGTACTTATGGACCTTGATTAATGAGCGTCTTGTCAGTAATCTTTTATGAACGTACACAATGAGAGTTTGAGTGTTGAGGTGGCCAGTGTCAATGATTCCGAAGCGATATTCTTCGACGACACCCGCCCGTGCTTCTCAGGCTATTGAGGTTTACCCTGAGCGGGCGAATCTCTACGCCTTGGAACTCACGTCCATGCCAGACATGCTCTATCTTGAACGCCGAGATATAGACGGGGAAACGGTCGAAACAATCCACTTCCAGGAAGTCCTAGATTCGGAGGAAGTCGAGGCGAGCGTACGCAATATACGCCGCGCCCTAACCACTTGTATTCTTGCATGCCTACCGTCGGGAAACTACCGCACCGGAGATAGGGAAGAGATCATCATCGATACGTCGATAAACTATGCGCCTGGTCCCTCCGCCCTTCAGATCTACCGCTCTTTCCTCCTACGGGTTATGCACTTCAATAATCACTACTATCTCTGTATAAACCACCGGCTCAAGCTCAGGTCGATCTTCTCGCTCGCCAAACTTGCTGAGTACGGTTACGATCTGCCAATCCACCAATCTCAACGCGCACTGTTCCGCGAGAACGACGAATGGCATGAGGGGCATTTGGTGAGTGTGGATGGTGAGTTTTGTCGCGTGAAGCTCATCGGCGGCATAGAACAGAGCCTCCCTCTCAAGTCGGTCATTCCACGCCTCTCACGTAGCCAGATTGCCGGACTGGTGCCGGCAATTGATGTAGACCCACGCTCGTTGGAGAAGATGGTCAAGGACCTATCTTTCCTCACGAGTTCTAATGCGCCACTAGAACGCCTAGCCGCCTGTAGCGACTTTGCTGAGAAGATTTCGGAGTCGTCCTTTCCCATTGCCAGTGGGGGGATGATGATTGATATCGACCCAAGACCAGCGGTACTCAAGACTCCTGACTTTTCCCTTGGGAAAGAATTGGCAGAGGCTCAAGTTGTCTTTCACCGTACTGATCAAACCAAGCGAGCCACCGACATACTTAAAGGCCTCACAAGTTTTGGAGCATATGAGAAGCCGGCAGCGCAACTCCGCCTCGTAGTGTTCTGCACCGAGAGTCGCGCCCCGATGATGCAGAACCTGGTTGATCTACTTAATCGAGGTTCGCAGCGCTACCAAGGGTCGAGAAAGACCTTTGGGAGTAATTTCGTCGTGGTGGAGACAATCACTTGCCCCTCCATCGACGATTACTCGGCAGCTATTCGTATCTTCGTACGCTCACCCAAGCGCGATGAGACGGACGTGGCACTTGTCTACCTCCCGAAGGATGAGGCGGAGGTTAGTGACCCGAACCACCCGTACTTCAAAGTGAAGGGCCAGCTGGTGCGAGAAGGGCTCGCGTCGCAGATGATTGACGAAGGCACCCTGCGCAACCCTAATTACCGCGATCTAAACATTGCGCTGAAGATCTTTGCGAAGGCTGGCTACACGCCTTGGGTGCTAGACGAGTCGATCGATGGGGTGGATCTATTCATTGGGCTTTCTTCCAGCCAGATCCGACGCGATGGTCAAATTTCGCGCGTGATGGGTTACGTAAATGTGTTCGACGCCTACGGGCGCTGGCGTTTCTACGAAGGCAATGCGGCATCCTTCCGCTTCGAGGATAGACTGCAACATTTCGGGGAGTTGGTCCGGAACTCTGTTGCAGCTTATAAGGTCGAGAATGGTGGCAAACTCGGCTTTATACACATCCACCTCACTAAGCCTTTTTCAAGGCAGGAGCGATCCATTCTTGCGAACGCCGTTCACAAAGTGGAGCCCAAGGCCACCGTCATCTTTGTCTGGATCAACCCGAGCCACGGACTGCGCCTGTATGATCTCAGCGAAGGAGTCGGCGGGCGCATCAGACGGTCGAAGAGTCTCCTCGACGAACCGGGAGACGATGAGCCGACGCGACTCTATCTGACAACTACTGGGGAGAACATCTTCGGCCAAAAAGGCATGGGTACGCCTATACCACTCGAACTCACCATCTGGACCGACCCTGAGAAGGCACCAATATCGCCTGAGGAGATCGCTCAGCAAATCTTGTCGCTGACGAGGCTCAACTGGGCCTCTAGCCGCAACTTCTGCCATGAACCGATCACCACGAAGTTTGCGGGCGACATCGCCAGGAAGATGAACGCATTCATGGAAGATTCTTCGTTTACTGTCGATTCGCGCCTCCGCAAAGTGCCATGGTTCCTGTAGCAACACCCAGTCTCGACCTCATCACGCTCCGTTACGATCAGCTTACCAAGTCGGTTGACCTGGCAATTCGCGATTTGTTGGCGGCAGGGTCCGACCCTGTGGCCCTAGCCTGCTATCTTTGGGTCTGCCGACGGCACAACCTCCAACTTATTAATAGCGCCGGGCTAGCGAATTGGGGTTCATGGTGGGTGCAGCATATACTCTTAGATGAACACTGGGGCCGGAAGCGCGATGACGATATCTCCTCGGCGCTCTTGGTCGCAGGCGTGATGCAAGAGGCATCGAGCCTGCGCGGTCTATCCGATAGTGTTAGGGAAGCTGCAAACAAGATCCTGGCGAAGGAGCTTGATCGCCACGCAATTCCTTTCAACCATCCAGGTCCAGGAGCTTTGACGCTACTTGGATCAGCAGACCTGGCTCTTAGTGACACCAGATTGCTGTCGTCCATCACAGCGATGGTTGGAGCGTTCGAGCAGTCAATATCCGCTGGAAGAGCCTTCGGCATTACATTCGCCATACTTGCCCACAAGAGGGCATCCAGGGAGGGTGACCTGTCTTTATTAGCCACGTGTATCATAGAAGTCATCGATGATCCTGAGACTGATTACGAGGATAGAATCTACCTTTCGCAAGCGCTATGTCATGTCGCTCTTGATGGGCGAACTAACGAGGACAGTTTCCGGTATCTTGATATGGTTGTGGCCGACTCCCCCGCCTGGACGTATCTTATGAGCGGTCAGGAGGACATCCCTTCGGCCAGCGATGGACGCACGATGGTGGTAGTCTCACACCTCTGCCGTGCTGCCCTGCTCGACACGCTTATCATTTATCAAGAAAAAGCAAAGGAGAGAGCTGAGAGGCGCATTGATGTGAAGTATCGCGGTCGTTTACTGACGGGTCTGCCCGCCTTCGGATTCTATGTCATCATTTTTGCGACAATGTGGTTCTACGTCTTACGCATCCTCATCGACAACAGTGATCTTGCGTGGCGTTTCCTGATTCTGCACGAATATGAGGGTATCTCCTGGGTGGACGTGGTCACACAGCAGTTTGCCATGTTCTCTGCCTTGCCTCTGCTCATGATCACGATCACCTCGCTGGCAACCTTTTGGCAGTTCCTGGTTCGATCTCCCGTAGAGAGCGATCAGCGGATCATTGAAGTATTATGGCGACGAAACCGTTGGTTTCTGGGCTTTTGGTGTGTCAGTATTGTATTCGCTATTATTGTGAATCTCTACTCGGCCCTAGTCGGTCCGGCTGTAGAGCACATAGTAAGTGGCAAGTAGGATCAGTTTGTTAGCACTTGCTGCTCGAGACAAAGTATGAGTCACGCTAATGCAATTCTATACAAGTAGGAGGCTAGGACTTCCGCACAACGCGCAGTATCCTTGTGTCCATCTCAGGATCGACAACTGGGATGACTATACCTACGGAACCACATTCAACTTCTCATACCACAATCACGCAAGCGATCAAACTTCGTTGCCCGATATAAAAATCCTCGACAAAACAAGCAAGAAGACCGTCCTTCCAGGAAGTTTCACCAAACTAGTATTACAATAGCAGTTGGATGTCGAGTACGAGTTGGCAGGGGTGGTGTGGCGAGGGAGCTGCTGATGGTCGACGACGTGGAGGCGGCCGCGGCGGCCTGGACGCTGACCCTGGCGGACGTGCAGGAGCGCCTCGCCCCGCGCTTCTTGCGGGCCGAGCCGCGGCGGCGGGCGCGCGCCTATGTGCGGACGTTGCTGGAGCCGGTGGCGCGCAAGAACGGCTGGCAGCTGGCCGAGGCGGCGGGGGAGGCGACGCCGCACGGCATGCAGCGCCTGCTGGTCGGCACCGGGTGGGACGCCGACCTGGTCCGCGACGACACGCGCGCCTATGTGGCCGCGCAGCTGGGCGACCCCGGCGGCGTGCTGCTCGTCGACGAGACCGGGTTCCTCAAGCAGGGCCCCAAATCGGCGGGTGTGGCGCGCCAGTACAGCGGCACGGCGGGGCGGCGCGCGAACCAGCAGGTCGGCGTCTTCCTGGCGTATGCGGCGCCGCGCGGCTGCGCCTTCCTCGACCGCGCGCTGTACCTGCCGGAGGAGTGGGCCACGGACGCGGCGCGGCGGGCAGCGGCGGGCATCCCGGACACGGTCGCCTTCGCGACCAAGGGGGAACTGGCCCAGGCGATGCTGGCGCGGACGTTCGCCGCCGGGGTGCCCGCCGCCTGGGTCGTCGGGGATGTCGTCTACGGGCACGAGCAGCTCCGGCGCTGGCTCGAGGCGCAGCGCCGCGCCTACGTCCTGGCGGTCGCCAGCGACCACGGCCTCTGGACGGCCGGGGCGCAGGTCGAGGCGCAGGCGCTGGCCGACACGCTGCCCCGCGACGCCTGGCACCGGTGGTCGGCGGGCGCCGGGAGCCAGGGGCCGCGCTGGTACGACTGGGCGTGCCTCGCCCTCCCCTATGCGGCCGCGCCCGGCTGGGCGCACTGGCTGCTCGTGCGTCGCAGCGTCAGCGTCCCGCGTGAGCGCGCCTACTATCGGGTCCATGCCCCGGCGGATACGGACCCGGCGGCGATGGTCGCGGCGGCGGGCACGCGCTGGCGGATCGAGACCGCGTTCGCGGAGGCCAAGGGGCTGGTCGGGCTGGACGAGTACGAGGTGCGGCGCTGGGAGGGCTGGCACCGCCACGTGACCCTCAGCCTCCTCGCCCACGCCGCGCTCGTCGTCGCCCGCGCCCGCGCCGTCGCCGCGACGGCGGAAAAAGGGGGGCGCACGACCGCCCCGCGCTGAGCGTGCCGGAGACCTACCGCCTGCGCCTGGTCGCGGCGGCTGCGGCGCCCGCCCGCGCCCACCGCCTGGGCTGGTCGCGCTGGCGCCGCACGCAGGTGGCCCGGGCGCAGCGCGCGCATATCCGGCGGCGTGCCCCGGCCGCGCCCCCGGCCCCCCCGCCCTTCGCCGTCATCGCCGTGCCGGGGACGCCCCCGCTGACCCCAGCGGCCTGGGCCGCCATCGTGCCGCTGCTCCCGGTCGCGGCGGCGCGGGGCCGCCCCCGCCGCCCGGCGGAACGAGTTTTGGCCGGGATCCTCTGGGTCATGCACACCGGCGCGCCCTGGCGTGCCATCCCGACCGCCTACGGCCCGTGGTCGACCTGCCACGACCGCTACCGGCGCTGGCGGCGTGATGGCACCTGGACCCATATCTACGCCGCCCTCATCGCCGCGCCTGTACTCGACGAGCAACTGCTATTGTAATACTAGGGCGTGTCGTCAGTTGAGGAGGATAGTCGCGGCCACCAGGTGGATTGCGCCGAGGAAGTTGCGCTCGGTCTTGTCGTAACGGGTGGCAATAGCACGGGATTGTTTCAGGGCACAGAAGAAGTTCTCGATCAGATGGCGCGCTTGGTAGAGTTCGCGGTCGTACTCGCGCTGTGTGCGCCGGTTGCGTTTAGGCGGGATGACCGCCGTCTTGCCCGCAGCGCGCAAGGGCCCGAGCACCCGCGCCTCCGCGTCATACCCCCGATCCGCGATGAGCGTCGGGGCGGCGAGTTGCGGCACCAGCACGTCCGCCCCGCGCAACTCCGAGGCCTGCCCGCCCGTCAGCACGAAGGCCGTCGGGTTCCCGAGGGCATCGATGGCGGCGTGGATCTTCGTGCTCAGGCCGCCTTTACTCCGCCCGATGGCTTCATCGGCCCCCCCCTTTTGCGCGCCCCGGCGCTGTGCTGGTGGGCGCGCACGATCGTCGCGTCGAGCAGCGCATATTCGTCATCCGCATCGGCGCTTAAGGCACCGAAGACCCGCGCCCAGACCCCGCTCGCCGCCCAGCGGCTGAAGCGCCGATGCACGTTCTTCCAGTCGCCGAAGCGCTCCGGCAGGTCGCGCCACGGCACCCCGGTCCGGTAGCGATACAGCACCGCCTCCACGAAGAGCCGGTTGTCCCGCGCCGTCCCGCCGACGTGCCCCGCCCGCCCGGGTAGCAGGTGCGCGATGCGTGCCCACTGGTCATCCCGCAGCCCGTGTCGCTGTACCATCGCCCCCTCGCTACCTATCCCCTATCTACATGCACCCCTATCATACCGTAACTGACGACACGCCATAGCTAACGCGATGTGCGACTTAATCGGCGGTGAGGAGTTGGTCGAAGGCGAGGGGTGCAAGACCCGCCTGCTGACAGAGCAGGATGGCGACGGTGTGGCTGAGCACCTTGCGCAGCCAGCGTGCGAGCAGATGCCACGCGTCACGCGCCCGGACTTTCTTGGCGTGGAAGCGCTCGGTCAGTTGGCCGATGCTCGTCTCGATGCGGCGGCGGGTGTCGGTGAGCCACTGCGGCCAGGGCTGGGGGTCGCGAGAGGCCCACTTGTAGGGGGCGAGCACCGTCAGTCCGCGCTCGCGCAGGCGCGCGGCCGCCGGGGGCCGCCAGTAGTTGCGATCCCCCAGCAGCCAGCCCCCGGCGTCGTCCACCAGGTCGGCCTCGGCGACGGCCATCTCGTCGGCGTTGGCCGGGGCCAGGCTGGCGGCCGCGATGACGCCGGGCCAGCAGATGCGGATGTGGGCGCGCAGCCCGTAGAAGGTCTGGTGGTCGGCGTGGTCCTTGCCGTAGGCGGACACCTCCCGTATGGGCGCGTTATATCGTGACACGCCACCTCGACGAAACGATAGATGCCCTTGCGTACCCCGGAGTGCGAGCTGCCCTGGGCGTTGGGGAAGAGACCTATACCGCACTGGCCCAGATCCCGGCGGAGGTGCGGACTCGGGCACGGTCCCTGCTCCGTAAAGCCGGAAGACCAGCGCGAGCGTTGCCCGAGGCTACCGCCACCATCCTTTCATGGATAGTCGTGCCTATGGGGGCGATCATCGGGGCTTTGGTGGGAAAGGCGCTGATAGAAGATTTGAAAACGTTTTGCGGCGCGGCGGGAAACATTATCGATGCTTTCCTCCTCCCATTGCCGGTACGAATATTAGTGGGTGGTGTCATTCTTTCCAAGATTATCCAATTTATCCGCGAACGCAAAGAATCGACCCTGGTGTCGTATTGGATGAGGACAGAAGCGGCAAAACATCTGATTATGGTTGCACAGCAGGCCGATCCGGACTATATCGCCGCGTTGAAGCGAGAACTGGGTCTGATCTTGCAGCTAAAGAGAGAAGACCCGGCTGCATCAGCGGCAGTCCTGGAGATTCATGATATCCCGGTGAACTATGGAGACCATAGCGTGTCCCGGTATCGCCGCCTCAAGCTATCCGGTTATAACCAGCTCTCGTCAATTCAACTCCAGATGGTTCTGGGCATATACCTCGGCTTGGTCGTTCCAGCACTGCTGGGAACCTCGTGCTAAAAGAAAAAATGATGGAGTCAGTAACTCGCGGGCCGCGTCGGCACGGCGGTCCTGGATGGCACAGCGGCCCTGGTCGGCACACTGGCGCGTGTCGGGGAGGGATCACGGGCAGTCACGTTAGCGATGACATCTTCGGCGGCGTTATCCACCAAACTATCCCCATTCACAGCAGCCAGGACCACGGTCTTGGTTGCCATCAATACTCCGTCACCTGAGCGGTGCCGTTGGCCGCGTCCCAGATGCCACTAATCACGCCCTTATACAGCGGCGTCGGCAAAACATATGACACACCTGCGGTCAGCTTGATCGTGAAGGCAGTCGCGGAAGCCGTGCCGGTGAAGGCCAAGAAGAGGTTGGCGGTCGAGTTGTTGAAAATGAGGGCTTCCTTGCGGTTGGCGTTGGCGGCGAGAACATTGACAGAGGTGATACTAGAGGCGACCTGCGTCAGGGTGGCGGCGCTGTTGCTGTCTTGCACGACAGTCACAGTATCTAAAGCGGCGGTCAGGGGCGCGGTGGCGACGGGCAAAGGTTTTGCAGCCGAGGCGACGCGCTCTACCCCGCTGTCGTTCCAGGTGACGGCCGTGCCGGTCGGAGTGGCGGCGGCTGTACCATCGGCATACTGCGTGCCACTGCCACCACCAGACCCGCCGTTGATGCTATGGGTCGCGTCGTTGAAGATGTCGTTGAATATTTCCTGGAGGCTGTAGAGGGTGGCTTTCGGGCTGAGGGCCATAGGTGATCCTTAGCTGGCTTTCTTAGTCGGTTCTTTGGTTTGGGTGGCTGTATCTACCTTCTTGGGCGTTGCGTCCTTGCCAGGGGCCTTCTCGGGCTGCTGTTCTACGACGAGGGCGAACTCGCGTGGGAAGTCGGTGGTGAGTTGCGCCGCCTTCTCGTCAGACACCTGGTACTGGCCAGGCGCGGTCAGGACGAGCGCTTGCTGTCCGTCCGCCCCGCGATAGATCGTGCCAGTAAATGCAACGGTGGCCATACGTTAGGCAAGCACGTGTGCGCCGTTACCGTGCGAGAAGACCCATGTCGTGTTGGCGACGGTGCAAACGAGGTGGGCGGTGTCGTAACGGTTGGCTGAAGACAAGCTGCCGCCTGTTCCAGCGGTCGTTGCTGTAGCAGACTTGTTGATTTGCTGACCGGCGTTCTGGGCGATGCGCCAGCCACCCGCGCCGTTACCCACAACGGCTAGCCGTTGGCCGACCGCCGCTGTGGCGGGTAGCGTGATGGTCACCAAGGAGGCGTTGTTGGGGATGTACGAGGCGTTGCCGACCGCTTGCTGGGTCGCGCCGCTGACGACATCATAGTTCGCTGATCCTGCTTGTAGCTCGTCGATGAGTTGGCCGAGGCTCCCCGTCTTATCGGCCAGGATTTCGGGGTTATTGGCGTAGGTCTTGAGGTTTGCTGTGCTGGTGAAGGCCATGGGTGGCGGCTCCCTTTCGAGTGATAGATGCGTCTTGCGCTGACTCCCGCCCCAGGGTTAGCGGGGGCGGAACAGTCAAAGCACGAGGCTTATTGACCGACTTTCTTCTCTTGCGTGCCGTCGGCGTCGAGGGTCACATGGTCGCCGTTACGCAACTCGCGCACGGAGCCGGGTAACGCTTGCTCTTTCACTTCCGCTTCGGTCGGGGCGTCTTTGGCGTTCTTGCCGCTGACTTCCTCGAACTGCCAGGCGTACTGGACGCGCAATTGCTCGGCGCGAGACTCTTCCTCGGTTGAGAAGGATTTGCCGGGGAGGATCATCAGGTCGCCGTCTTGGAAGACTTGCTCGGTTGTATTCTTGAATGTTGGCATAGGTGTTCTTTCTTCCGGTGCTGCTAGTCCCCGCTCCCCGCCCCGGTTAAGGGACGGGTGGGATCAGGGTTGAGGTTGCGGTTACAAGCCGATGTTGTACAGGATACCGACCGTGGGTTGGGTGACGACGTTGAACGCGGCCTTGAAGTCCACGCGCATGTCGGCCAGCAGCTTGATCTGGCGCAACTCTTTCGGCGTGTTGTCCTGATCCAATTCGATCATCTGACGGTCGCCGATCAGGAAGCCGCCCTTGTGCGCGATGATGGCTGTGTCACGGTTGATGGTCGTGTTGTCGTAGACGCCGGAAGCGTTGAGTGTCTCGCGCATAAACGGGGACACGATCACGGGCATACCGTCAAGCTTCATCAGCTCGCCGGTCATCACCGTTGCCTGTGGGCCATACTTATCCATCGTGACCGCCTCGGGGATGTTCAACATCTGCACGTAGGTCTTCGGGCCGACGATCAAGACGAGGTCGTCAGGGTTGACGCTGTAGATACCCAGCATGGCGCGGACCGCACGCAGCTTGGATAACGAGATAGCCCCGCCGCCGTTGTCGATCTTCCAGCCGTTGGCGAGGGCCATCCGGCGCAGGCCGGGGAACGCCTTTTCTTGCGCGTTAGCAGCCGCCACGTCAGAGTCTTGGTGTGTACCAGAGATATCGCCGTTCAATGCTGCGTTCTCGAAACCTACCGCTAATGAGCGCAGGAGGTTGCGCTGGATCAACGGCACGATCGGGGCGATCGAGTCCTGGTCCAACTCTTTGCTGACCCGCACCATCGTGCCGATCGAGACGGCGTTGAAGGTCACGTTGCCGGTGCCGACGTTGGATGCCGGGATTGCCGTCTGGCCGGTGTCCCCGGTGTTCTCAGGGATGATGTAGGCCAACGGTGGGTTGACCTCGACCGGCAATTTGTAGGTCGGTGCGGGCATGTAGATGTGCGGGAAGATCGAGGTGACTTTCAAGTCGAGGCGCACCTGGTTGATGACGTCGGGGCTGAAACTCGTCGGGACGAGCTCGAAACCTCCGCCGACTTCAGCGGTGTCCATCGCTTTGAAGACGTGCTCTTTCTTCACCATCTCGACGGCGGTGGCGATGTCGTCCCGGTTAATGGCCGCCGCTTTGTGCGCGACTTGCATACTCTTGGAGATGTGGTCGCTCAATTGGTGGAGTTGTTCGTAGTTTTCCATGGGGTGTGTGACTAACTTTGCGGGTAATAGTGCTTGTGCTTACTTGCCGGTGATGAAGGCCGCGAAGGTCTTGTCCAGGTCGGACGGGTCGGTCTTAGCGGCCATATTGAGGGCGGTATCGAACTTGGAAGCGATCTGGTAGCTCTTGCGGGCGGACTCCGTCTGGGCCGCAGCTTGGGCGTCAGACAGGGACTTTTGCGCGACTGCCAGGGCTTCCTTGGTGCTGGATACTTCTGTAGTGGCCGCTGCTAGCGCGGCTTCTTTCTCGGACAGGGTGACGCTGCGGTCGGCCAGGGCTTTCTTGACGGTCGCTAGCTCGGAAGCGGTGGCGTCCAGGGACTTCGCTAAGGTGATGCGGGTTTCCTTGTAGGACTTCGCGGCCTCGACCGCGTCGGAGGCGGCATCGGCGTCGATCAGGACGGTGGCGACTTTCATGACCAGGCTGTGAAACTCGGTCAAGGTGGCGTCGATGGTCGCTTTCTGTGTCGCGGGGTCCAGGGTGTCGTCACCGATAGTGTTCCAGACGGCGCTGGTCAGGCGGTCGGCCAGGTCGTCGATGACACCCACGGTGGCCTCCGTCTCGGCGTACTCGCCTAAATAGACCGACTTGGCGACAGACTTCTCGGCGTGTGGTGTGGCGTCAGGCTGGGTGCTTTCCGTCGAATGCGCCTCCTGGGAGCCAGCCGTATCGGTGGTCTGTACCGCTGGTGCGATGGGTGTCTGCGTAGGAACTACGGGATTGGCTGGTGTGGTTGCTGGTGCTACCGGTTCTGCTGCTTGATTGGAAGTGTCAGAACTCGGACAACGTCGTAACCATCGATCTGAATCTCCCCACTCAGGCCGTAGATCGAGGGCGTCAGGCTCCAGCATGCCCCGAAACTGGCGTGATCAGTGCTGTCAATCCCCACTTTTCGCCCGTCTCAATCCGGTTCCGGCCAGTCAGCACCGAGTTCTGACACTTCCCCCGGCGGGGGCTGCGCTACTGCGAGGCGTTGGCGTTGCCGGCGCCGACACCACTGCAGCAGACGCGCGTCCTGATCATCCACCAGCTCGCCGTGCAGTTGGCGCAGACGGTGGAGGCGATCGGCATCCTCACGGCCGAGCTCACGCGCCGGGTGCGGTCGGTCGGGGCGCGACTCGCCGCGTTGCGCGGCCTCGGGCCGGTGTTGATCGCCCGCCTCCTGGGCGAACTCGGGAGCCTGCCACGGATTACGTCGGCGGCCACGCTGGCCGCGCTGGCCGGGATTGCCCCGATCACGACCGCCTCGGGCGGGCGCGGCGGGCATCGGCTCAATCGCGGCGGGAATCGGCAGCTGAATCGCGTCTTCCATCTGATTGCGCTCTGCCAACGCCGGTGGGAAACCCGCGCCCAGGTGTATTACGCGAAGAAGCGGGCCGAAGGCAAGATGGCGCGTGCCGCGATGCGCTGCCTGAAACGGCGTCTGGTGGATATCGTGTTCCGTCTGCTCCAACCAGTCCCGGCGATCCCGGCGCCGCCGGAGGCCGTTCGCGCTGCCTGAGCCGATGCCCGCGAACTGCAGACGCGTATCAGTGCGGCCACGATCGCGGCCCCAGGGTAGCCGCTTGCCCTTGGCGCGCCATGCTCTTTTTTCATGCTGGCGCGACCAGCCGC
>JAABUM010005545.1_pt1 | contig 13170 bp, 24 predicted proteins | sample 5559161 | NCBI WGS metagenome assembly JAABUM01 (sample SAMN10711868, study PRJNA513369) | rock metagenome | isolation source: Antarctica rocks | place: Antarctica: Victoria Land, Siegfried Peak nord | reverse complement strand
CATCTGCACCCTCAGTCAGCAAGCCAGTTGCGGCTGCCACAGTGCCCGCTGCCAACACATAGTCAAACGAATTCAGCCGGTCGAAGCCTCACCCGCGATGTGCGGCGCTGCGGCCTGCAGCTCGGGCGGCACCTCTGGCGTCAGCGCGCCTGCAATTGCTACAACAAGTGCTCAGGCAGCAGCAACCTAGTCGCGAGGTGACTGATGACAGCGAGGCCGCCGCATGCAACCTGACCAATTGATGCAGTGCATGGCGGCTTGCCCGCAGTTGCCTGAGTCAAAAGGCTTGGTGTGCCATGGTGGATTTCAGTCATGCTGTGTGCGCAGCTTCAGCAACCAAGCGCGCCTGCTGAACGGCCACAAAAGACAAAAGATATGCGAGTAATATGCGGCAGCTCGTGAGCAAAGCTCAGAACACGGAAGATGGTGGCAGAGTTTGCGCACTGCTGGACGTAGCGGTGGAAGGGCCCTTTCTCCTGCAGCTCCGGGTGCTTCGCCAGCACTGCCGCGAACAGCGCCAGGTACCCTGGGTGGTGCTTCGAGACCGCGGGCGTCAGGTACTTGAACGTTTGGCTGCCGTCCGCGGCAGAGACCGGCGTACCAGGCTCGCACATCTGGTGGCGGCGTGAGCTGGGCGTCTCCAACAGCGGCTACCCCGCCAGCGGGTTGCGCATCGCGCCGTCGATTTGCCAGTACGGGTTGGTCACTGCGGCGCCGACGCTGCCGGGCCGCCGCCCCGCCACCGGGCTGTCCAGGAATACCGAGTCGCCGTCGCTGTCTGACGCCGAGCCGCCGCCGGCGGCGCCGCCGCCAGTCGCCCTGCCGGCCCCGGGCCGGCTGTCGTCGCTGCCGGGAGCCGCCGCCGAGTCCGCGCGGCGCGGCAGCAGCGTCTGCGCTTCGTTGTCGTCCCCCTCGGCGCCAGCGTCTGGCTCGGTCGGCGCCGGGGCTGCCGCAATTCCGGATGGGTCTGCCATAACTGACCGTGGGGACGCTGTGGCCTTCACCGCCAGCTTGTGATGCTTGCTGCTGGCCATGATTGCCGCCGCCACCGTGTTGACCCCCACGGCCTTGGCCAGCAGCATGCGCGTGGCCGCGTCCGCCGCCGCCAAGACCGCCGCGGCCCCCACCGTCAGGCTGTTGTGGCTGTGGCAGCGGCAGGTGTCCGGGGCCGCTGCCGTGACCTCTGCGGCCTCGGCTGGCAGCCTGCGGCGGCTGCTGTTGCGGCTGCTGGCCGGGATGGCCACCCTGACCGCCGCGGCCCTCGCCGCCAGCTCGGCCTCTGCCGCGACTGCCGCGGCCCTGGCAGACAACCACCTGCCATCCTCCACCGTCGTCACCCGGCTGAGCCATGGTTGCACCGCACGCAGATGCCGCCGGCTTCAGCACCTGCCGGACGGAATGGCATGGACAAGAAGCCATCAGTCCATGTGCAGACACAAGCAACCGCACTGCACAGAGAAGAAAACCCGGTGCACCCGGCGCTTATGAAGATGGGACGCCAAGGCAGAAGCTGACGCAGACCGGCAGAGCAACGTGGTATTCAAAATGATTCCAGAACACCACAGGACGTGGGCTCAACCTGCCTCAAGGACCTGACGGATGCGGCTATTTGCCAACCGACTCCCAACGTCCCACCGCAATCCGCTTTGTTTGGAGAGGTGGAACACATGCAATTCACTCACATCTCTGGGTAAATTCGAGCCCGCAGATCCAGTCCGCCTTGTTTCCAACTTGTAGAGAACGCGCACCATAAAGGAGAGGCAGACGGCGCGCTTGCGGTTGCATAATCCAACTTCATTTTGTTTTGGAGTACTCAAAATGCTGCGAGTGACTCACAGCTGAGCGGAGCGCAACGCCTTCATGGAGCCACACTATGTATGCCATTTTGAGAGCTAAAGAGCATGCAAGTGACTCACAGCTTAGCTGCGAGGCACACGACCGGCCAGGGCAGCACGCCGCGCGTGCGGTGGTTGCACGGCTCTGGCGGCACGGGCTGCCCCAGGAAGCGCTCCAGGCGCTGCAGATCTTGCCAGTCCACCAGCGCGCGGTACTTGTTCTGCACCACGGCCAGGTGCGCCCGGCTGAATACGTCCTGTGCAACAAAGCACATGACAACGACGGCTCAGTCGTGTGGGCTTGACGAGGAACTGTGAAGGTCGATGCATTGCAACTCCTCCCGCCACATCGTCTGCCAGACGCGCATCCCAGTCCTTGTCTCCTTTCACGCAGAGGCGAGCAAAGGCGTGTTTGATGACCTAGCCTGAGGCAGCTGTCGAGCAAGCAGCGGCTGGCCGCATGATGAGACACGGCATTCCAGTGCCTCTGAACACCATTTGCTTGTTCTGAACCGCACCGTGCTTCGGAAGCGACCGTCGCGGTAGGCGTCCAACGCGTGTGTGCCCCAGTTTCGGAACCAGTCCTCCGAGTACAGGTACGCTTTTACCACCTGCATGCGCAAGTAAGAATGCTGGATTGCAGGCAGCGCAAGAGACTTGGAGTGGCCAGATGTTGAAGACTGCAGGCCATGGACGGACCGCCCAATGGGTTCCACGTCCACTCGAGACTTGGCAGATCCGCTGGTGCTCACCGCAGTCGCCCCTGTGCCATTGACAGCTGGTGCAGCAGCCCACGCTCAGGCCTTCAAGCAGGGTGCAGCATTCTGTTGGGCATCCTTCTTGAATCAGTTGACGTACCTGCTGCACGGTGTCCCGGTTGACCAGGGGCTGTCGCAGACACAGGTACTTGACCGCGCACAGCACCTTGTCCCACCCCAGCTGCGCCGCCGGATGGTCTTCTTCCTGGACTCAATACACATGCAATCGTCAGGCTTGGTTTCTGCCACCTGGTGACCGTGTGCAAACCGATTAGCTTACACGTTCCCACAGATACAGAATGCAGGTACGTCAGTTGGCCTGCTGGCTCCGGTCCTTTGTCAGCAGTGCTGAGTTGCACAGAAAAGATCGCACCGTTGAGTGTTTCTTTCCTGTTCGAGTTGGTAGTGTTGCATTTGCCCTGGCAAGTCGATGTTGTTGTGACGGATTACCTTGCGGTAGGTGTCCAGGGGGAGCGCCTCGAGCGCCTGCAGGATGGTGGCGTCGACCGGGGCGTCCTGCACCACTCGAAGGCACGCGGCTTAACGACCAGTTGTCAACACGGTCAGAGATATCTGTGCAGTACACATCAATTGGCACCAGGATCGGAGGTTACCACTGGCAGCCACCATCGTTTGCCATTGCAACACCTCGGCACTTTGAGTTGCTGGCCAAAATTGAGTGCAGGCCAACACGGTCCTAAAACGCGCACAAACTGGGCCGTGGTCATGCAGGCGGCGCAGCGGCAGAGTGGCCTCTCTCGAAGGCTGCCGGCCAAAGCGGTCCTAACATGCGCACAGCTACCAACATCTGTCAAAGTCAAAGTTGCATGCCAACCTTGAGGTCCGGGGGCAGGTTTCGGAAGAACACGATGAGCGCCTGAAACTCGGTCGACTCCTGCTGCTCCTGGTGCAGCTGGCGCTGCAGCTCCGCCCAGCTGACTGCCTCCGCCGACTTGGGCGCCTGCAGCAGAGCGTGCAAACTTTGGAATACAGGCGCGCATTGCTCAGAAGGCCCCTGCATGCTTCGCAAGGCAGTCTGCGCAAGCATTCACTTTCGATGTGGAAAGCGGCATGACCCCGGCCTCGAGTAAATTCACATCGCGATATCAAGACTTGTGAAGCGCATTTCAACCCCTAAACCCATGGCACAGATGCAAATGGGCTTGCTGGCTACAGCCATGACATTTTGTGCAAACAACAGCAGCGTGTGAGGCATCACCGTCTCCTGGTCTGCGGATCCCTCGTTGTCGCTCGAAGATCTGTCGGTGACCGGCGACGCTTCACTGCGCTCCTCGTCCGGTCGGGCAACCTGTGGACGCACGCATCAATCAATCAATGAGCCCCAGTGCACGAGAGCCACACGATGTCGAGGCTTCTGAAGCACATCGGTAGAGCCCTCGACGACGAAACTCAAAACAGGAAGGGGATAGCATGTTGCCTGCTGCATTTGCCATGCAGAATGGGGCCACGTCATTGGCATGCACAATCGTCCAGCGCGGTGGACAGCTGGCAAAGCATCACACGGACAACAGAGTCCTGACTCGAGTCAGGCTTCTTGAATGTCCACAGAGCGTACCGGTTTTGTTGGCGAGGGTGTGAACGGCGGCGGCGGCGAGTCCGGCCCTGGCTCTCGGTTTGGCGCTGGTGTCGCTGTGATGTCCGGATGACTGCGCTGCGGGCACTTACGGCCTTGCGACGCTTCCTGTGGCAGCGTGAGGAGGCGTTCATGCGATGCGGTAAGGGTTGATAGTGGCAAGTTGAGCACGCTGAGGCGGATCATCAGCATATCGAACAGGTCAGAACCCTTGTGCGAGCGTCCACCTTGGAAGCCGGCGTCAGGTATGTGATTGCAGCATCCTGCAGAGGGTGCGAGAGCAGCTCAAGACTTCGAAATCTTGTCTGCCCAGGCCTGTAGGGATTGTGGTGCGGTAGGCTTGTTGGGTCTCGAGTGCAGAAGTTCACGCGTGGACACAAGGTCATCCGGGCAGATGTCAGGTGCGGCTGAGCACAGAGCTGTCTTGACTGGCAGCGCACCTTGCCCATCGGACAACCGTGTGCTCACTGGTGTAGATGCATAAGCGCCCCCGAGCGGCCGGTACAGTTCAACAGCGCGAGAAGCTTGCAGCACGGCACTGCAGAAGATGGTGTATTATGCTAGGGTTCGGAACCACCCGCAACTCGAGTGTGGGCAGATTAATTCCCTCGGTGTGTTTGTAATTAATTAATTAAGTATTAACACGATGTTACTAATCATGTTATATTAATGCATATAATTAATTGCGAACAGGGTTTGTAACAAAGGGTGCACGCGCCTTCGGCGCCGGCATTTCGAGCAGTGCAGGGCCAGTTGCTGCTCAGACCAGTTTGCGCACGCCGTGGCAAAGTCCTATGGCAGGTGCTTCGAGGGCCGGTCGACCCGAGCACCCTGTGAACGCGCACTTTGTGAAGTCTGATCCCAGTCAGAGGCTGCTTGTGCAGTGCAAGTACTGCACTGTCTGGCGACGGAGCTGCGCGTAGCCACAGCCGCGCTGGTGCAGACTGGCGCAGCCTACAGCCTGCCTGGCGATGACGACGAGGGCGACAGCACTTCCTCCGTCATTGAGCCGGCGGAGGACTCCGCCTCCGCCGAGGAGCTTATGTGGGCGCTGGCAGAGTTCACGGCAGCCGACCTTGAGTCGGGCTTCCCTGACCTGGTGGATGGCGAGCTGCCGCTGGAGGTGCTGCAGGACTACGACCTGAGCAGCGACAGCAGCAAGACAGCGTTTGGCAGCGGCGCAGCGCAGCCAACGCAGCAGCCGGTGGCTACCGAAATAGCGCCGGCCGCCCCCGGCGCGTCGACCCCGACGCATTCCTGAACGTCGACTTTTCCCGAGGTGTTTCAGCTTCAGTGGCGGTCAGGAAGGGATTAATACATGCAGGGTGTTTATAACAACTAATTCGTGTTTATAACAACTAATTCCGAACATGGCCCGTGTTCAAAACCTGTTAATAACACGTTATTAAAACTGACGAATTAATTACACGGCCCACACTGGGTATGGTGTACCGATGCGGACATCCTCGAGCTTGGAGCTTGGACATTAAGCGGCTCAAACGCCGTAGGTTTAAGGAGGTGTCGTCGCAGAGTCGTCACAGCCTACATTGACGCGGAGCAATGTCGCAGCAGCAATTAACCTTCGTATCATCTACAAGTTGACTCCAGACCAGTTTCAGCGTTCAGACGGCCTACACGCAGCTCGCGGCCGGCTGTCACCCAGGATTGCTTTGTGTCGTCATCAGCATCTAGGCGTCAACATTGCGGGCAGCTGCTTCGACCGCGTCGCGGCTCGTCTTTGGATTGACTGTGGCTCCGCTGGCCTGCTGTGCTTTCATCTATCTACTCGGCACCGGCTTCAGCTTGGCTTCGGCTCGGCAGGCATGTACGATGGCTCCATCGGCTTCGACTCGGCTTCGATTCGACTGCCCGGACACCAGCGGCGTGCGGCTGGCGGCGGCCGGTGACCCAGGTGCATGAGCATGCTGGCGTCCGGATTCAGAGTCCCGCACAGCCACGCAGCATTGCAAGACCTGTGGATGTCTGCAGCCCTCGATATATTCCGACAGACACAAGCGCTCAGCAGCAGGAAATGGAACCAACCTGACAGCAGCAGTCCGGACGAACTGCATGACTTGCATCCCCATCTGCTGACAACCTCACCACCTGATGAACTGACACGCACTGCACGCAGCGCGCGGCCAGCGGCATCGTTGGCTTTGGCTGCGCTGCTGAACCGCGCCAGCAGCAGAGCGGCGGCCCTACGATGTGCAGGCGCCCATGGAGCTGTGGCACTTGGACAGTGAGCGCTCCGCTCCAAAGCATAGCTCTGCTGCTTGCCGGGCGCCGCTCTGCTTACTGGGAGCTTCCAACCTCGATAGTTTCTCTTTGCGCTCTTATATCCTGCAAGGAAGCACATGCGACAGCTCAGGGGAGGTGCAGAAGCACGGCGCCTAAGCTACTGCGTGTGAAGAATACTTCATGCCCCTCGCAATGCCCTCTTGCGGCGCACAAGGAAAAGCCCGCCGACCGTGTGAATAACCGCGCTGCCAGTTGGCGTACTGGAACCACCAGTCTGTGCCCTGCAAGCTGCAACAGACTCCATAGCCGCGCCGCCGTGCCAACATGCAGTCAATTGCTCAGAAATTCCTGCCAGTGTTGTGAGCTCCCAGCGCTGTGTGCCCCTCAGGTTATGAGAAGTTCCACATGTACGGCCTGTGGATCCATGCCTGCATCGACGGCGGCAGCAACTATGTCGTCTACTGCACCGTGTCGGCTTCGAGCGCGCGGTCGCAGACTTCGGCTTCCCGCTGCGCGTCCGCGCCGACATGGCGCTCGAGGGCCAGGTGGGGCCTCCCGGTAGCCCACCTTGCCAAATTTGTTGTGCCTCTTTTTTCTTCTTACTGGGTGGCCCTTTGAGCAGGAGGCATGCCGAACTTGGCAGCGCCTTCCAAGTGGACGAAAAGCTGGGCCATGCCCCGCTTTCCAGCTGTTGGTTCATGACAATGGGTCTCTTTCGTCTGATGCCGTAACTTGTCCGGGCTGCAGGGCATCGGGCAACGCATGCTGGACGTGCGCGGCACCGGCTCCTACCTCACCGGCCCATCCACCGCCAACCAGGTGAGGTCAAGCGCTGCGCCTTGCATGTGTGGCGCATGGGCGAGGCTGCTTGGAGCGCACGTTGTTGTGGGAAGCCACGTTGCATGCCAGAACAAGCATCGCGCTCTGTAAGGCGTCACGCTGTTATGCCGCCTGCTGTGCAGCGCATTGAAAATTGGTGGAACTGGGTGGCCACCCACCTCACCTGGTTCTGGCGCAACGTCGTTCAGGGCCTCGAGCAGCGCGGCCTATTAGACCGGTGCGTCATGTCGGTGTTTGGATGTTGCAGTTGTGTGTGTATTTCAGCGTCCCCTCGCCAGCCAATCATGACACCCTGCCGGCTTCAGCATGCATCGCGCACAGCGCGCACCGCCCTTTGCTGCCCTTGCCACCAAGTTGAAGTTTTACACGATGCCCTGCTGCAGGTTCAGCCCCGCGGACCTTTCCTCGCTGACGCAGATCTACCTGCCGGTGCTGCAGCAGAAATTGTGCGACGTAACTAAGACCTGGTGCGCCCAGCCCTGCTGCGGCAGCAACAGCGTGTTACCTGCCGCAGATGTCTGCTTTGCCTGCCAGACGTACACTTTGACCACTCACATTCCAGAATGCAACGGCCAACATTGAGCCGCCGGCCTTGATGCTGCCAGCCAAGTTGCGTAAACAGGAACTACCATACTATCCGGCCGCAGTCCTCGCGGGAGGTCCACGCGTACGTGCCCATCAGGCGGTTCGACGTGGGGCGCACCGATTTCTCGCGGTGCGCATCCCACAGCTTTGGCGGCACACCGTCTCTCTCATCCTGTTGCCATTGTGACCGTGCAGCGCTACCGCGTGTGCCCAGAGCTCGCAAATTCTGTCTTGGAAAGCTGCATCTCTGCACGGGCGCCCGTCCCTGCTTGTACGCATTTCACAGGCGCCCATTCACAAAAGCTGCACCGCTATTGTCTGTTTGCGCGCCGCGCAGGACGATGCAGGCGGAGCTGCGAGCGCTCATGGTGGACAGCGTCAGCATGCCAGACGAGCAGTGCTGGACCGCCGCAGAGCTGCAATCCTGTGGCGGGTCAGCGGCGGCGGGGGCCTGCCATACGTGACCCGCTCGCCACCGACGCTTGGCGCCTCCTCCGCAATACAGTTCTGCGGTGCGGGCTTGCGTCTCCATCAACATTGTAGCGGATTCTCTGTCAGCTTTGCGGTGAATTTGCATTCAATGTTGCCGGGCATGTTCTTGCACGAGAAGCAATGTGCAGATTGAACAGGTTTTGCAGTGTTGGGAGTGGGCATGCACATGTATCAAGGGACTGACGCGGATGCACTCTCATCAAACAGGCACCTGCTGCACACGTCGGACCGCCACGAGGAGCGCTGCCTCTTCCGCCGAGGGTGCGCCCTGAGACGGCGTCTCCTCCTCCTGTCTTGCCTTGCCTTGCTTTGCCTTCTGCACCTGTCCAACTTGCTTCTGCCATCCCTTCTGCTCATTCTGGCAATGCCTCATGAGCATGCAACTTTATCTAATCTGACCAGGAGACTGCGCAGACTGACCACCCGCATCCTGCCGCAGGTGACGCAGCAGCTGGTGGCGCTATGGACTACCAGCAGCAGATGGGCGCGGCGGCCATTGACGCCGGCTACCTAGCGCAGCCAGCCGGGCCCGCAGCGCATGCCGCCGCCGTGCGGCATGTCTGCGATGCGATCTTGCAGCACCTCCATTGGTAGTGGACGCAACGGGATTTCGAGAGATTGTCGCGCCGCAATCGCAAGTGCCGGCAGCAGAGGCCACACGGCTGTGCACATCCTCTCAGACGGTGCTTGCCAGCGCAGTTGATGCTGTGGTTCCCAAACAGCGCGGGACTGTAGGCCGCCTCGCCCCTTTCGCAATTAAGCCAGCATCCAGTCTTTGATCTTTGATCTCAACATCCAAGCTCAAATCAATTGTACCACCACACGTGTGTGCAAGGCTGCCAGAATGCTGAGTGAGAGAATCGTCAGTGCACCACCTCTCCTGCAGGAGAGCCAGCTGGCTGCTGCAAGTGCACTGTGTCTGAATCACCAGTTGGCGACATCGCTCGTGCTGCTGGCACCGCCAACCTTACTCTCCGCGAAATTGTGCCTATGCTGGTTATAAAGTTATAAAGTTGGCGGCACCTAATTAGGTGCCGCCACCTTTGGTGCCGCCACCTTTGCCTCTGTTATCTGGTTGGCCTTGTATGTCACGACTGATACTACAACTGATGTAATGCTCAGCTGCTAGTTTATTTAATCGGCTGCCAGTCGCAGGCGATGTCCTCCTCCTTCACGGTCTTGTCCACCCAGTCAACTGCGCGCCTGCAGAGTGCAAAATGAGGAGGGTTCAGATGCAACGGACCTGAAAGGTTGTACTGTGCAGATGCCGTGGCGGCGTCGGTCTCAGCACATCGTCGACTGGACTGCTGTGCAAGCAACGTGTGCTTGGCCTTGGGTACCGAGGGCCTGGGTACCGAAGATACCAAACAAAGAGCGGCGCACTTGATGCTGCTGACCAGGATGGTGGCCTTGTCCGCGCCCAGCCGTGTCTCCGCATCCTGAAAGGAGTGCATCCACTAGCGCATCGCCTCACAGCATAGGATCGACCATTGTATTCGAAAGAAAAAGCGACGCACTTGATGCTGTTGCTGCCCTACTAATTGCTGCCCTTGCTGCCGTCAACATGTATGTAATGTGAGTTGGGGCTGCCCCCGCCTCGACAGCATGGCTGGCATCGCCTACGCGTGCAGTTCCATTCGACGTTTGGTTTATATATCAGACACTCAGGGCGTGGCGCCGCGCGGCGTGTGTCTCTGTATGTATCATGCGCAACTAGCTAGTTGCGCATGCATGCGCAACTAGCTAGTCCGCCTATAGGCATATGCCTATAGGCGGAAGCCGACGCGCTGCGGACACAGCCAAAGCATCGCCATGTGATATGCATAGCTCGCACCACGTTGCATGGAATCGTCAGTATGCTCCCCGAGCTGAAGCTTAGCAGGGCTGCGTTATGGCGCTGCCATGTGCGGCAGTTGGCGCTCAGCAGCCAAATAGCGGCGCATTGCCTGCCGTGACCCCAGCAGACGGCGCCTCGATGCCTAGCAGCATTGGGCGCAAGGTCTGACATAGGCTGATACATACATCATTCGCAAACTCCTCCCAAGGCAACAGGATATGAGGTTATTCGACACATGACGGGCAGTGCATGCCCAAGCGGCCGCCGCGCCGCAGATGGGCGAGGAGGTACTGCAGTCGCTTCGAGAACGCCGTAGATGCGCTGGACCTATAAAAGTACATTCCTGACCGTGCATGTCAGCTGCATCAGTCGCAGTCCCTGTGCCACCGCCGGCACTGCTAGTCACCTTATTGCTGGCCCTCGGGCGCATTGTACTGGTGCTGTCGCGGACTGGCGAACAGATTGGCGACCCTGCCCGTCAGGAAACCAGATGAAACTGATGTGGGTTGAACTCGGGTCTGTTTCGAAGAGCGCGACAAGCATACAGCGCACAACGGCCAGCAGTCGTCATGGCGCCATGCCTTGCGCCTGCCCGGAGACAGGTGCTGGCACACCGGATGTCTACCTCGGGCAACGGACAATCCGTTTGGACGTGGTCCAGTTGATTCAAATCAGGCACCTGCAGCACCGTCGCTGCCTGTGCGCCGAGGTGCCGCCACCCCTCACCGCTTGGGGACGTTAACGTTTGTGGAGAATGCGTGACTACGCTGCGGGAGCGGGCCTTCGCCGTGCTGATCGGTCGCCAGCTGGAACATACTAGAATTGCCAAAGGCAATCTGAACGAGTAGCAGTGGCAAAGGTCGCTTGGAAAGCGCATTGCACCAGCTGCAACTGGGCACGCGTGGTGCACGACAGAGGTGATGCTTGGCTTTATTCACCTCGCGCAATCATGGTGCCGTGCCGTACAGCCGTTCCGAATAACAGAGGCTCTTGAAAGCATCGGTGTGGATTGAATGTGTGCTGCGTCCGATTCATGATCGGCTTTGGACGTGCAACGTTTGTGTGACCGCGCTTGAATGACGCGACTGCAGCGTACCCATCCATTTGACCCTTCCCGCTATGTTACAGAGGCGCGAGCTGCGTACAAGGTGGCCGCTTTGAGTCCATACACATCATAGCGTGCCCACTGTATCGCCCACGAACATGACTGCTGGTCACGACCTGTATGGACAGCGGCAGATCACGCAACCGCCTACAGTCGCCTGATGGTACTCGACACCTCTGCTCTGCTTCTGCCTACAAAGACCGCTGCCACCGCTACCCCAAGGGCGTGCTGGGCTGAGGCGTTCTGGGCCTCGCCGAACTCGGCGCCTGTGCCCGCGCCGCCGCCGAAGCTGGCGGCGTGTAGCGAGAACTGCTGCGCTGCAGGCAGCTGCCTGCTGGTACGAGACATAGGGCGGAACCTCAAGCGTGTCAAAACACGCGTTTGGGGTCGTCCGGCTGCGCCGGGCGCGACACCGCCACGGTCTCCGGCACCGTTTCCCCTGCCGCCGTCAGCGCCACCACCACGTCCGCGGCGGCGGGGCTGCTGCTGGGAACCTGGCAGGTCACGCTGGCGGCCTCGTGCACCACGATGTCGATGACATGACCGTCCGCCGGAGGTCCTGCATATGAAGATGGTCAGCTTGAAGTACGTCACAATTCGGAAGGGTGGCGCCGTCATCCCGAACTGCAGCAGCGCATTAAAGGCCACGCGATGACGAACTGCTGAGTGTGAGAACGACCAAGGACCGAGACAGTGCTTTCGCAAAGTGTGCCGACGCAGCAGCGCGCCGCATAGCTGGCGCGCGGTCCTCGAATATTTTACGCTCTCAAGACCAGCAGCCAGTCGCCACAAGTCCGCACCTGACGAGCCGGTGCCAAAGCCGGCGAGGTCCGCCAGCTCCTCTGGCGTCCGCTCCGGATCATCGATCCACCGCCGCAGCAGCGTTGCCAGCCTCCGCCCCTCTGTGATTTGAGTGAACAATACATTCAGGGGGCTGCGCACACAGGTGCTGGGGATAAATATCGGTCACATAAAAAGCAGCTAGCAGCAGATTCTGGCTGGCTGCCTCGTGGTGCAGGGCTGCAACATATTGCTAGTCGTGCAGCGAGCGAAAAGCTGGACAGGCAATGCAGGACCTGGTGCCGAATGTTAGAACTTGCAACACTCGTCGAGCCTCGAGCACAGCGCACGCCCGATCAGCTGCTCACCTGCACCGCGGCCGGTGACGACGAACTGGTCTGCGCGGATGCCAGCGCGGCTCGACACCACCTCTTGCAGCGCGTTCAGGCCCGCCAGGCGGCTGAGCAGCAGCGCGCCCGGCTCCCCCTCCCCTCCGCCCAGGCGCCAAAACGTCTCGCATGCCCTCCTGGAAGCGCAGCGTTGGTGCCCGCAGCGTGGACCTGCCAGGATAACGACGTTCGTGTAAAGCAGTGCACGAAGCTTTGCGTTTCTTGGGTGCGGAATGATGCAGCTCAACGCCTACAGACACGCTGGCTGAGACGCCCAAGAAGTGCTGCCAGCCTGTGCCAGCGGCGACAATGCCAGCGGGCCGCCATAACAAATTGAAGACAGCAGCGTCAACGAGAGAACTCAGCAATCCCCCGCCAGACACGTTGCAGCCATCGAGGCCAGGTTGGAAAGCATCTCCATAGCCCGGCTGATGCTAAAGGTTGTTTGGGGCTGAGCTTGCGGCCACCGCGCCAACGCATGCAACGGAGTGGCGAAATCAGAAGATGTGGGCAGGGGGCTCACCACAGGTACAGCTGCAGGGCACGCTGGTAGGAGTCCGGCCCTGTGACGGTGAAGCCTTCGTCCAGCAGGCCGGCGCCAAGGAGCGCGTCATTGCTGCGGTGTCCAGACCGCTTCTGTGCTGCTGCGACGGAGGTGGCCGTCGCCGTGTACTGCCCCTCCGATGAGGCCGCAGCGCTCAGCGGCGATGCTGC
>JAABUM010005544.1_pt1 | contig 13170 bp, 12 predicted proteins | sample 5559161 | NCBI WGS metagenome assembly JAABUM01 (sample SAMN10711868, study PRJNA513369) | rock metagenome | isolation source: Antarctica rocks | place: Antarctica: Victoria Land, Siegfried Peak nord | reverse complement strand
CCGACTCGTGGGTGACCACGTTCGGGGGGTGGATGGCCGATCTGGGGTACAAGCCGATGATCAGTTCGGTGTCGTTCACGGTGGAGTCCTCCCCCACCGGTGGGGTGAACCAGCGCTCCTACACCCAGGGCCGCATCGACCCGAAGGCCCCCGCGGTGGCCCGCAAGGTGATGCACGAGCTCGTCGCGTCGCAACCGACCTCCACGGCGGAGGTGGTGACCACGGTGACCATCAACTTCGACCCGGCCAAGGCCAACCCCCGCCCCAAGGACCTGATGTCCGGGGCGGCGGAGGTGGTGCGGTGGCTGCCCGGCATCGAGGCGTCGTTGACCGCCTCGGGGGCGACGGTGATCGGGAGGGCCAGCACCCCGTGGCTGATCCGCCGGATTCGCTCCGCGTTCGACCCCGCGGTGCGGGTAGCGATGTCGGATGCCGAGGAGTCGGAGCTGACCGAATGGGCCGACGCCGGACCGATTAGGGCCGAGGCCGATTGGGAGGTCTACCGCCACGACTCGGGATATTCGGTGTCCTGGGTGATGACCGCCGCCCCCTCAGGGGTGGTGCGCCAACGCATCCTCATCCCGTTGACCGCGCCGGGCCCGTATTCCCGCCGGTTTTCCATGGTCTACAAACCGTTCCTGGCCTCCCAAGCGGCGGAGCAGGTGGAACGGGAGATCAACGCGGGCAGCCTGCGCCAGGCGTGGGCGAAGAAAACCAAGAAGGACGAAACGCAACGCGACCGCGATGACCGGGCCAAGGCCCGCCAAGCCGCCCGGGAGGAATCCCTGGGGGCCGGGGTCGGCCGGTTCACCATGTACCTGACCACCACCGTGCGCAACGAAGCCACCCTGGATGCGGCGGTCGCCGACACCGAGGAACGCGCCGCGCAGACCAAGATCCGCTTCCGCCGGGCCCGCGGGGCGCAACCGGCGGCGTTCGCCGCCTCCCTCGGGTTGGGGATCGACCCCACCAGTGCCCTGTCCCGGCGTGCGGTCGAGCGGTGGATCGCATGACCACGACCCCGATCCGCCCCACCGACACCACCCCGACCCGCCCCCGGCGGGGTTCCAAGGGCGACCCGTGGCTCTACCGGGCGCTGGAACGCTTCCGTACACCCGAGCCCGGCGAGCAGTCACCGGTGGCCTCGGTGACCGACCGCGGGTTCACCGAGCGCCAGGAGAAGGCTCCGACCCCGGCGGCGGACCCCTACCGGGGGTTCACGGTGCCGGAGTTCATCCCCAACGCCCGTGGTGCGCGGGCGGCGTTCGGCGGGTACGCCGCCAACGTGGACGCCGGTGCCCTGTGGCAGGGCACCACCGCCCAGATCGCCGGGTTGTTCCCGTTCGCCGCGGCGTCGGGGGCGCGGGTGCGGGGGGTGCCGTTCGGTCGGCATCTGCACACCGCCGAGCCCATCGGGCTGGACCCGGCGCAGTGGTTGGTCGACGGGCTGGTCACCAACACCGGGCTGTGGGTGCAGGGCCAGCCGGGGGTGGGGAAGTCCACCGCGGCGAAGCGGTTGATGGTGGGGCTGGTGGCGTTCGGGTTCACCGGCGTCATGCCCGGCGACATCAAGGACGAGTACACCGCGATCACCGAGCGCATGGGCGGGCAGGTCTTCCGCATCGGGCCGGGCCTGGACTCGTTGAACCCCCTGGACCTCGGCCCGATGCGCGACGTCATCGCCGGGGCGGTCGGCGCTCACCGCGCCCAGCTCATCGCCCAGGCCCGCTCCCGCCGCCTGGAGCTGCTGGAGTCGTTGCTGGTGATCGCCGGGGCTCCGGCTTTGTTGCCCACCGACCGGCTGTTTCTGGCCCGGGCGGTGGACATCGCCTCGGCCGGGCACACCCGAGCCGGTGAGGGTGACCCCACGATCCCCGACGTGCTCCGCGTGATGGAGCAAGGCCCCGCCGAGTTGCGCCGGGTTCTGGTGGCCTATGAGGACCGGGAGTACGAGCGGGAGTCCCGCGATTTTCGCAACACCCTGGATTTGCTGTGCAACGGGCCGATCGCCGGCATGTTCGACCGGCCCAGCTCCTTCTCGATCGAGCGGGACACCCCGGCGTTGTCGCTGTCGCTGAAAGCGATCGAGGAATCCGGCGACGACGTGGTGGCCTCGGCGATGATGTGCGCCTGGGCGTGGTCGGCGGCGGTGATCGACGGGCACGCCGCCTCCGGGCGCCGCCGCAACGTCATCCAAATCCAGGACGAGCTGTGGCGGGCGTTGCGGGCGGCACCGGGGTTGGTGGAGCGCTCGGACCGGATCACCCGCCTCAACCGCCACCGCGGGGTCGTCTCGGTGCAGTCCACCCACTCCATCACCGACCTGGAAGCCCTGCCCACCGAAGCCGACCGGGCCAAAGCCAAGGGCATGGCCGCCCGCAACGACATCAAACTGCTCGGCGGCATGGACAACGCCGAAATGAACCGCCTCCACGAGATCGCCCCGTTCACCTCCCAGGAACGGGCCCTGGTCACCTCCTGGGCCGCCCCCCCGACGTGGGTGCCCGGCCAACGCCACCCCGGTCGCGGCAAGTACCTCATCAAGTCCGGGGGGCGGATGGGCCTGCCCGTGGCCGTCACCCTCTCCGCGACCGAGCTGGCCCTCTACGACACCGACACCGCCTGGGACTCCCTCGACCCGGCCGCCGGACGCACCACCCCGTCTTTGAAGAAGTCCCCGTAACCACACGCTCAGGAAGAGGCACCGACCATGACCAACAACAGCGCCACGCCGCGCCCCGCCGCCCCGTGGGTCGCCCAACCCCACCCGTTCGGGTTCACCGGCGTCATGCCCGGCGACATCAAGGACGAGTACACCGCGATCACCGAGCGCATGGGCGGGCAGGTCTTCCGCATCGGGCCGGGCCTGGACTCGTTGAACCCCCTGGACCTCGGCCCGATGCGCGACGTCATCGCCGGGGCGGTCGGCGCTCACCGCGCCCAGCTCATCGCCCAGGCCCGCTCCCGCCGCCTGGAGCTGCTGGAGTCGTTGCTGGTGATCGCCGGGGCTCCGGCTTTGTTGCCCACCGACCGGCTGTTTCTGGCCCGGGCGGTGGACATCGCCTCGGCCGGGCACACCCGAGCCGGTGAGGGTGACCCCACGATCCCCGACGTGCTCCGCGTGATGGAGCAAGGCCACGCCGAGTTGCGCCAGGGTTCTGGTGGCCTATGAGGACCGGGAGTACGAGCGGGAGTCCCGCGATTTTCGCAACACCCCGTCTTTGAAGAAGTCCCCGTAACCACACGCTCAGGAAGAGGCACCGACCATGACCAACAACAGCGCCACGCCGCGCCCCGCCGCCCCGTGGGTCGCCCAACCCCACCCCGACACCCCGCTGGACGCCGAAGCGCAGGACGGCGCGGCCCCCGACGCCGGGCAGGAGGACGAACCGGCCGCCGAGCACGCCGACGGACAGGACGCGCCCGCCCGGGCGGGCGAGGCTTCCCGGCCGCCGCTGCGCCTCGCGAATTCCCCCGCACCGAGCACCCCGGCCCCGGCAGGCGCTCCGGGGCCGGTACCACCGTGGGGCCGGGGCGCGGCCGCCCAGTTCGACACCCCACCTCCGCCGAAGCAGACCTCGGGTCGGCGACCCACCGAACAGCAGCCACGGCCGGTCGATGCTCCCCTGGCCCGCCGCACCCAGCTGCCCCCGCCAGCCGGTCAGCTGCCCCCGCCCGCCACAGCGGAACAGCCCGGGCCCCGGCACAGCGGGGAGATCAACCGCGACCTGCTGTTCCGCCCCACGAAGCGCCCCCCGGCGTCGGGGTGGCGGCGGATGGTGCACCGCATGAGCGGGGGCGGGGTCAACCCCGGGGAGTCCCGCGAGGATGTGCGCCGCCGCCACCTGGTGGAGCGGGTGAACCAACCCATCCGTGGTGACTACAAGATCGCCGTGCTCAGCCTCAAAGGTGGAGTCGGCAAAACCACCACCACCGTGTCCTTGGGCTCCACGTTCGCCGCTCTGCGCGGGGATCACGTCGTGGCAATCGACGCCAACCCCGACCTGGGCACCCTCGGCGGGCGCATCCCCTCTCAAACCCCGGCCACCGTGCGGGACCTGCTCCACGACCAACAGCGCATCCACCGCTACTCCGACGTGCGGGCGTTCACCTCCCAAGCCCCCTCCCGCCTGGAGGTCCTGGCCTCCGAGCGTGACCCGCACAAAGCTGAGGCGTTCTCCGAGACCGACTACCGCGAAGCGGTTGCCATCCTGGACAACTTCTACAATCTCATTCTCACCGACTGCGGCACCGGTCTGACGCACTCGGCGATGCGTGGGGTGCTGGACACCGCCGACGCCCTGGTGCTGGTGTCCTCACCCGCACTGGACGGGGCACAGTCCGCTGACGCCACCCTGAACTGGCTCACCGCCCAGGGCTACGCCCACCTGGTGGAGCGCACCGTCGTCGTCATCTCCTCGGCCCGCCCCGGCTCCAGTGGCATCAACATGAATGAGCTGGTGGAGCACTTCGCGAGCGAGGTGCGGGCGGTGAAGGTGATTCCCTTCGACACCCACCTCGCCGAAGGCTCCGAAGTCGACCTCGACCGCATGTCCCCCACCACCCGGGACGCGTTCGTCGAACTCGCCGCTTTGGTCGCCGACGACTTCCCCGACGCCGCAGGCCGCCACCACGGGCCGATCCGATCCCGCACCGGCACCCGCAGTCCGGGCGGCCTGTGATGGCGGGCGGTGACGTGCACCCGCTGGGTACTCCACACCTGCCGTGTGTGTGCGGGCCGCCGATGTCCCCGGAGGCGGCCCGGGTGCTGCACGGTTCCTGGGTGCAGCCCACAGGCTGGGTGCTCGTCGCGGTGGGCGTGCTGGTGAGCGTGGCGGCCGCGGCACTGATCGTCCACCGGTACCGCCGTGGTGTGCCCGTCGCGGCATCGGCGGCGGTGGTGTTCGTCACGGTCTACCCGGCTGCCTTCGCCCGTGCGGTGGCGCCCGCCCTGTGGGTGGTGCGGCTGAGCGCCACCACCTCGGCAGCGCTTGTTCTCACCGTCGCCCTGGGCGTGCCCGCGGTGGTCGTCGCGATGCGCAGACGCGGCGGCGAGTCGCCGGGTCGGCTCGGGCTGGTTCCCGGACCAGCACTGCCCCGCCCCGCCGATCCCGTCTCCAGGAAGGTGCCGTGATGGATCACGACATGTGGAAGCCGTTGGCCCTGGTCGCTGCCTTGGGGGCGTTCTTCGGGGTCCGCAAGGCCGTGGACCTGCACGCCCAGGGTTGGCCGACGTGGCTGCTGATCACCCTGGGCGTGCTGATTGTCGTGCTGCTCGTGGTGATGGTCGTGGTGGGTCGGCGTGTGTTCGGTCGCCGTGACGGACGGGCGGCGATGGGCTCGGCAGCGTCGGTGGCGGTGATGACCGGTCGCGACGCCAAGCAGCGCGGCAAAGCGCTGCGCCCCTCGCTCGCCTCGGCGGACCGGAAAACCCAGATGAGGGAGTACGGGTCCCTGCTGGGCACCGTCGGGCGATCCCCGGTCTACAAGTCCTGGGAGGACGTGGCCGTGGTGTTCATGGGCCCACGGTCGAACAAGACCTCGGCGATCGCCGTGCCCGGCATCCTCTCCGCCCCCGGGGCGGTGGTGGCCACCTCCAACAAACCGGACCTGTGGATGCTCACCGCCGCGTTGCGCCACGAAGTGGGCGCCGTGTACGTGCTGGACCCCCAACGCATCGCGTTCGTCCCGCAAACCTGGTGGTGGAACCCCCTCTCGGCGGTCACCGACATCGACAGCGCCGAACGCCTCGCCTCGCATTTCATGCGGGAGGTCGACGGCGGGGGTGGCACCAGCAGCGGTAGTTCGGCGTTCTTCAACCGGGCCGCCTCCCAAACGTTGCAACGGTTGATCCTCGCCGCCGCGGTGTCCGGGCGGTCCTTGCGCGAGGTGGCGTCCTGGATCGCCACCCGCAGCCCCGAACCGGTGAGTCTGCTGGCCGATCACGGGTTCGGCGAGCTGGCCGAGGCCCACGAAGCCGACCTGGAAGGCCCGGTGGAGACCCGCGGCGGCATCTACGCCACCGTCGCCGCCGCCGTGTCCTGCCTCAACGTGGAGTCGGTGGCCCGGTGGATCACCCCACCGACCACCTGGCGGGACCCTCCCACCGAACCCATCGCCGAGTTCGACCCCTGGACCCTCGTCGCCTCGGAGGTCGGCGGGCGCCACCCCACCCTGTACCTGCTCTCCCGCGAAGGCTCGGGCACATCCCGGGTCCTCGTCGCCGCGCTCGTGGACCGGGTCTTCGAGGTCGCCGGCCTCGCCGCGACCGCTCGCGGCGGGCGGGTCGACCCGCCGATCACGGTCATGCTGGATGAGGCCGCGAACGTGTGCCGCATCGACGCCCTGCCCGACCTGTACTCCTTCTTCGGCTCCCAAGGCATCTCGGTGACCACGATCCTGCAGTCCTACAAACAAGGGGTGCGGGTGTGGGGAAAGGACGGTATGGACGCCCTGTGGTCGGCGGCCACCGTCGCCATCGCCGGCGCGGGCTTGAAGGACATGGAGTTCTGCAAAACCCTGTCCGACCTCGTCGGGCAACACGAGGTCGACAAACGCTCCCGGTCCTCGTCGAACACCGGCAGCTCCCAATCCACCAGCACCCACTGGGAACCCATCATGCGCCCGGAGGAAGTCGCCGCCCTGCCCAAAACCAAGGCGCTGCTGTTCTCCTCCGGCGCCTCGCCGGTCACCCTCACCCTCAAGCCCTGGTACGCCGAACGCGACGCCGACCAGATCACCGACTACAACCAGACCGCGACCGGGGAAGTCACCTCCGCCGCCGTGGCCTACCTCGGCCCCCGCAACGCCCTCGCTCAAGCGTTGCAGCACAGCGGGCCGGTGGAAGCCCCGTCGCTGTGAGCAACCCCGCCGAGATGCCCGACGAGCACGACCCGCTTGCCGCACTCGAGCTGCAGATCCAGCAGCAGGCGCAGCAGCTGGAGATGATGGCCGACGCGGTCGACTTGGTGGAAACGACGCTCCGCGCCATGCCCACCGCCACCACCGGTGGGCTGGCTACGGGTGCACAGTCCCCCGCCGGCGAGGCCGCCACCAGAAACCAGGACGTTGGCGATAAACCGGCACGGTTCGACTTCGCGACGCTCTACACGTGGGTGCACATCCACGTCGCCACGATCACCGAACGCAAGGTCAGCAAGAGCAGCGGCTCCGAGTCCGGTGTCGGGGTGCGCTGGTGCACCCGCTGGTATGACCACGACGAAGCCGTCTCCCGCCTCGAAGCGCTGCGGCGTGCCTGGGAAGAGCAGGTCGTGAAGCCCGGGGCCAGCATGTCCACCTGGTACCTCACCCACTACGACCCGCACATCACCGCCCTGACCGCCCCCGGCGGCCCGTTCTGGCAGTGCAGCCCCGGACACCACCAACCCGCCCGGCCCCTTGGACACGACCTGCTCGACGATTACCCGACCGTTGACCCTGCGGACACAGAACAGCCCCCGACGCGGTCGTGACATCGGGGGCCGGGTGAGCGCCTAGCGTCCTCGCCCTCGGGCGCGGGTCTGGGCGAAGGGCGCTGCGCTGGGACTGGGCCGGACGGTGCTTCCCCGGGCTGTGGACGCGGCGGCAGTGGCACTGCGGGTGGGGGTGAACTGGGCACCGACTTTCTCATCGCGCGCGTGCTCCATCTCACTGCTCGCCTCCGACGCGCGTCCGCGGTGCTCGGCGGCTTCCCCGTCCTGGGTGACCGCGGCTTCCTCGCGGTCGATGTCGTGGTCGCCACCGAGTCCACCGACCACGTCGTCGCCGCGCAGGGTGCGGGCGGTGCTTTCAGCGGTGAGCGCTTCGACGGTTTCGCGTTGCTGCTGGGACAGCGCACCACCGTCAGCCCATTCCACCATGGTGCGCCTGTCGTGGGCGGCGGTGAGCAGTCCGGGGTAGGCACCTGCGAGGGTGGCGTCGACGTCGGGTCCGTACCGGCCGACCGCCTCGGCCGCGGCGGCCCGGTCCACGGCGCTGGTGGGGTCGAGCTGTGTGGCCCACTCCGCGGTGACTGCGGTGCTGTCCCCGCGACTGCTATTTGTGCTGCGGTGCTCGACCGCCCACGCCCGTTCGGTGTTCTCCAGCGACCACCGCACCAGCGCGTCCGGGCGCCGAGCCCGGTCGAAGTCCAATGCCTGCACCCCGGCCGCCAGGGCGTCCGGGTGAACACCCCGGTCGGTGAGGTCGGCGAACTGCGCCTCGATCCGCTCCCACTCCGGGGTGGCGGTCAGCGAGGCTGGCACGTTCTCGGCGCGATCGGCGAGGGAGCCGCCCTTGGTGAGGTCCACCTGGGCCGGGTCCTGCGGTGTGTGCTGCCCCGCCGACTGCGCGGCGCCCGGGGTGGTCTCGGCGGCGACACGGTGCCCGATCTGCTCGCTGAGTTCGTTGAGCTCATCAACCACGGCGGGGTTGTTCTGCGCCCGTAGGTAGTCCGCGAGGCGGGCGGCTTCGGTGATGTTCGGACACACCACCGTGGCGGCATCCCCGGCCGGGGTGACCGCGCGGACACCCCATTCCTGACCGACGGGGGCGGTGGCCACGCTGAGCCCGTGCTGGGGTACCTGCGGGTTCCCAGCGTCAACGGTGAACTGCTGGCGCTCGGTGTCACTCATCGGCCGGAGCACCGGGTTGTCCTGGGTGTCAGCGATGCGGGCGGCGTGTTCGGCGTTGCTGTAGGCGGCGCGGCCGCGGTGCTCACGCTGCTCGGCCAGGCGCTGACTGAGCATGTTCAGCAGCTGGGTCATGGCCATGATGTGGTCCCGCGACAAATGCAGCTGGGGAACTTCGGACTCGGTCATCTGCGTGGTCCTCTCCGTGGTGGTTCAACCGTGGGTGGCCGGGTGGCTCCCGGGTAGCTGGTCGGCGCAGGCTGCGCCGAGGTGGGCGCCTGGCGGGTTTGCTGGGCCTGTTGCTGCAGGAGATGGCGCATGCCGGCGGCGAGGTCCGGTGGTGGGGGTGCGAGCACGGTGGGATGCTCACGCAGCAGGGTGCTGGTCTTCGTGGCGGCCGCGGCCTGATGCAGCCGCCGGGCCTGCTGACGATCGGCGGCGACCTCTGCGGTCAGCGCGGCGAGGGCCAGCAGCAGCGCCACGGTGGCGGCGTTCTGGTCCTTGCCCTTGCCCGACATCATGCCCATCATCCCGATCTGCCAGGACGCCATCCGCAACCCCTGCGCCGCGGTGCCCCACTGGTTGGGTTGCACAACACCCGGTGTTCGGGCAGCTCGGTCGTACACCGCGGCGGCGGCCGCACTCGGCCCGGCGTGGATTCCCTCGGTGGCCCGGGCCAGCGAGGCGAGCAGGTCTCCGGTGGCGTGCGCGATGCCGTCCGCCGCCTCGGTACCGGCGGCCAGCGCGGTACGCGCCTGCTCCGCCGCCGCTGCCCCGGTACGCAGCGCGGTCACCTTGTCCTCCTGTGACGCCTTCGACAGCCGGGTCGGAGTCACCTGCACCTGCGGCGTGGGGGCGCTGTCCCAGCGTTGCAACAGCTTGGGCAGCGACAGGTCCGGGGCCAGGGTGCGGCCCCCGAACAGCACCTGCTTGCCCGTGCGGTCGGTGTCACCACCCATCCCGACGGCGTACCCGCGGAGCGTCCCGTCCGGGCCGTGGTTCTCATGCACCCGCAGCCCCTGGGCGCGCAACGCCTCCAGGAACTCCGGGGTCCCTCGCTTGGTGGCGGCGGTCTGCGACACGATCTGGCGCAGCCGCACCCGCGAGGGCAACACCGCTGTCGTGGTGCCACCATCGCCGCCCGCACCTCCCGGGCCGGGCCCGGATAGGCCAGGCCCACCGCGGCGGGCGGCCTTCTCGATCTCCCCCCGCGTCGGTGCCTTCGTCGCCGTCTTGTCCGCCCCGGCGGTCAACGTGAGGCCGAGTTTCGTCTCCCACTCCCGGCACACCGACCGCACCACGGTGAAGTCATTGCGGGGGTGAAACCGTCGTTCACTGTCCTGGCGGACCAGGGTCGCCATCAGGTGAATGTGGTTCTCGTCGTGGCGCACCGCGATCCACCGGCACCCCCCCGGATCGTCGGTGGGGGCGATGCCGGTGCGGTCCATGACGTCCTCGGCCACACCCCTCCACTCGGCATCCGACAGCACCCGGTCGGAGTCCTCGTTGCGCAGCGAGCACTGCCACACCCACCCGTACTTCGACCCTTTCTCCCCCGGCCCCGGTGCTCGGTCGGGCAGTCCGGCGGCCTTGCCGGGGGCGGTCATGTCCTCGATCAACTCACCCATTTTCCCCTTGTCGTAGGCGAAGTCACCCTCCCCGACCCTGGCGGGTTGGTGCATGTCGGGGTCACCGTCCCAGGAGGCAATGACCCGCGGGGCCACGTGTTCCTCGTGCGTGCCCCGTCCCATCAGGTAGCGCACTAACCCCGCCGGGTACCACCCCCGGCTGATCTTGTCGATCATCGGGTCAGCATTCGAATGTCCTCGATGACCCGGTCCATCCGCCGCGCCAACTTCCGGATGAACTCCATCATCGCCACCACCTCAGGCTTCAGCTCCCCGGTGGAGTTCGCGTGCTTGGCGACGTCGTTGAGGTTCCCGGAAATGTTCGTCGCCAACCGCCGTACCGCCAACAACTCCGACCGCAACCCCTCCAACTCCGGATGCTTCTGCGTCGCACTGGCCGCCCCCACCGGACGTGCCGCCGCCGTCGTCGCCACCGCCGCCACCCACGCCCCCGGCTTCAACCCATCCCGCGCCGCGGCCTGGGTCACAGCCACGTACTCCGCCGCGTTGAACCGCCCCGTCACCCGCTTCAAACGCCGCTCCTCAGCGTGCTCACGATGCCCACGCAACGCCTTGACCACGCCCACTCCCCTCACCCCGATCCCTGTGCCGACCCGTCGCCGGGTCAGCGTCCCTGCATGGTCACCGTCGCCGGTGACCACCTCGACTCGCGTCGAGCATCCCACGCCCGGCGTACGTTGTCACCAAAAGGGGACCTTTTGGTATATCTCGCTCCCGTTTTAGCGCCTCAGACCGTAGACTCACGTTGGTGATCTTCCCGAACGCCCACTGTGCAATGCGGACTGTCCGACCTCAAGGGCGCACATCGTCGCTGCGCGATGGTCCTTCGGCCCACCCTTGACGTCGACCATCCCGCATCAGTCGGCTCTCTATCGGGAAGATGCAGCCATCCGATTGACCGGGCAGTGACACACCAGGAGGGGAACTGTGGCTACCGCAGCAGAGCTACGCAAGCACGCCGAGAAGATCCAACGAGACGCCTTACAGACCCGGCTCGACGCGGCGCAGCCGCTGATCGATGACCTCAGCAAACGCGAAACACTGACCGAGAAGGTCGCCGCTTTGCAGACCGAGATCACCGAACTCGACACCAGCATCGGCGTCCACTACCGCGCCGCCCTCAACGGCGGCTGGACCGCGGACGAGCTGGCAGCGGCGAACCTCAACGTGCCCAAGACTGCGACACGCAAACGCGCATCGACACCACGCGTGCGAGCGACCGCACTGGACGCACCAGTGGGGGAATCGACCGAGCGCCACCACGCGTCCACCTCGACCACCTCGACCACCTCGACCAATGAGTGACCCCGCCCAGGGCGCCCTGGTGATGGCTCTGAAAGAAGAAGGATGGCGAGTCGAGTTTGTTGACCGACCCCGCCGCCGCGCCGAGCTGCGCCGTCGCTTCAAAATGGTTATGGCCCACCCGCGCACTGGGGGGACCCTGATAGTCGAGGTCGATCGCCGCGGTCGACAACGCGACCACGCTACCTACGTGCACGCGTCACTCACCGCGTGGCTGGACACCGCCGCGGCGACGCTGCGGTGTGGAAGCTCGCGACCGCGCACCGCGGCGGCCCTGTCGACCATGCCCGACGTCCGGCTCATTACGCAGTAAGACGACGGGCGCCATTTCTACCGCTCCCGCGGCGTAGACCCGCAAGCTCAGCGGCGCGGACCGTGACCGTGCTGTGGCGGGGCGACATGCGGCGGCGGGTCGTTCGGGCGCGGCGCCGTGACAGTGCTGGTGTGCTCACTGCGTGACGCGCGCAGCGCGGACCGTGAGGGCATCAGAGTGCGCGCCGCGTTGGAGCGGTCACGTTCACCCCGGCGTGCCGAGTCGTTGCCCGCCGCCCGGGCAATACGGGCCTTGTACTCGACCGGGTCGACGCCCATATCGGCCAACAGAGCCGGTGTGGGGTTGAGCAGCAAACTCCACCCCGGCTTACGGCCCATCGCCTCCATCCGCTCCCGCGCCTCGGCGGCCGCGGCCCGCGCCTCCGGTCCTGACGCCTCGATTCGCAGCTGCGCGCTCAACTGCGCCAACTCGGTCTGCTTGTCGGCCAGTTCCCCGGTGTGCTCGAACGGGCTGTCCGCGACGGCAGCCAGTTCGTCGATGCGTCGCACCGCATGCTCGTAACGGCCCTGAACCTGCTCGCGGTAGTCCTCGGTGTTGCGCACCAAGTTCTCCACCCGCCGCAACAAACCCATCCCGGCACCAGCATTCAAGTCCTGGGCGGCGACGGTGTTGGTGGCTGAGGGGATCGACAGTGACAGCGCCAGCTCGTCGCTGCTCAACCACCGGCTGGCCCGGACCTGCACGCCGCGCAGCTCCGCGATCGGGAAGGACCGTTGCTGCCCGAACTGTTTGCCGTCCGCGTACGCCTGGCGCGCGGCCTGCAGCAAAGCCGGGGCTGCCTCAGCCCGATCGGTGTAACGGCGGTCGTTGATGGTGATCGCGAACGGCGCCTCTGCGGTTGCCCGAATCTGCGGCAGCGCCGCGTCGAGCTTCTCCCTCTGCTCCGTGGTCGCGGCGACCTCGCTGCTGTAGGTGCGTTGCTCACTGCGGTGACGGGCCTGGGCGTCGCCGTAGGCATATTTGAGTGCGGTCAACCGCTTCACGTCGTCATCGAGTTGCACCTGCTGCAGGTACCGCGGATCACCGGTGGCGACGGCCTTGGTGGCCGCGGCGGCGTTGCCCAGCTCGTCGGAACCGATGTCCTCGGCGGTGCGCGCATCCAGGTCCCCGGTTTTGATCTGGGCGATGAACCGGGCCTTGCGTTCCACGGTCTGCCTTCTCCGTACTTGGCCCGTCGTCAAGTCGTGGCCTCCTTCTCGGTGGGGGGTCGGGTTGCCGGTTGGAGCCGTGGTGGGCCGAGTTCGATGATGGTTGTTCGGCGTTCGGATCGTTTGAT
>JAABUM010005542.1_pt1 | contig 13179 bp, 12 predicted proteins | sample 5559161 | NCBI WGS metagenome assembly JAABUM01 (sample SAMN10711868, study PRJNA513369) | rock metagenome | isolation source: Antarctica rocks | place: Antarctica: Victoria Land, Siegfried Peak nord | reverse complement strand
GGCGGAATGTCGTTGCAAGCACTGATGTCCCTGCTCGGTCACGTCACCGCCGAGATGACCCTGCGCTACGCCTCTATGGCCTCCCCGACCGTACGCGCCGCCTACGACCAGGCCATGAACAAGGCCCACGGCCGACTCACCCTGCCGATCGCCCCGGTCGGCAAAGGCCACCGTCCCGGACCGAGTGCAATGGCTGCGCGCCGAGATGCTCAAAACCCGTGTCGCGCACGGCCACTGCTCGCGTAGCCTCGTCGCCGAGGCGTGCTCCTACGCCAACATCTGCGAGCAGTGCGACAACTTCACCACCAGCACAGAATTCGTCCCCGCGCTGCAAGCTCAACTCGCCGACGTCACCACGCTGCACGAGGACGCCCAGGCCCGAGGCTGGAACACCGAGGTCGCCCGCCACGCCCACGTCATCACCAGCATCACCAGCCACCTGGACCGACTCGCACACACAGCCCCACCCACCGCGACCACTTGACACCGACCCCAGGGCCGGTTAATCGAGGTGTGGTTCTCCCTGATCGAACGCCAAGCCATCCACTGTGGCACCTTCGGCTCCGTCCGCGACCTTAACGCCAAGATCCGCGCCTTCATCGACGGCTGGAACGACCGCGCACACCCATTCGTGTGGACCAAGACCGCCGACCACATCCTCGGCAAAGCCAACCGTAAAAAGACCTCAAACGCGGGGCACTAGGCTCAGCCACACCCGACTCTCCGGACCACCCAGCAATCTACGGATCGAGGCTCAGGGCGCGCCCTCACCAGACCTGAGCCAGCACCCGCATGATGTTGCCACCCGTGACCGCGAGGATGTCCGCGTCGCTGTAGCCGTGCTTGACCAGCCAGCCGACGATGTTGAAGAAGTTCTCGGTGGGGTTCTCCAGCCCGGAGACGTAGGGCACCGGCTGGTAGTCCGGGCCCTGGGCCTTGTGGACGCCGAGATTGGCGGCGAAGGTGTTGTGCAGCCCGACGTGGTCGCCGTACAGGGTGTCAGGTCCGAAGGCCACGTGCTCGAGGCCCATCAGGTCGACGCAGTAGGTGAAGTGGTCCATCACCGACTCTATCGAGTGCAGCGGGTGCTCGCGGGACAGCGATGTGTGGGGGGCGGCTTCGAGCCCGAGCACGCCGCCGGTCTGCACGCAGCCGAGGAGCACCTCGTCCGGCATCATCCGAGGCGTCGGCCACACCGACCGCGCCCCGGCGTGGGTGATCAGCACGGGCTTGGTCGAGTGCTGGAAGGTGTCCAGGCAGGTGCGGTCACCGGAGTGCGATACGTCGATGGCCATCCCCAACGCGTTCATCCGGGCGACCGCCCGACGACCGAACTCGGTCAGACCGCCGTCGGCGGCCTCCTTCAGACCCGAGCCAAGAGCATTGGCCTCGGAGTAGGCGATACCCATCTGGCGGACGCCGAGGCCGTACAGGATGTCGATCCGGTCCACCTCGTTCTCGATCGGCGTCGATGCCTCGAGGGACAACACGATTGCCACCTCGCCGTTTTCGTGGGCCTGGACGATGTCGTCGAGTCCGTAGGCGATTCGGGCGTAGTCCTGGTGGGCGATGTCGGAGAGACGCATCCCCAGGTCGTAGATGATGTCGTCCCACTTCCAGCCTGACTTGCTGGTTACGCAGGCCGTGCCGTCCATCATGTTGTCGAAGACCGCCGTCAGGCCCGAGCGGGACAGGCCGTCAAAGCTGGTGTGCTCGCGACCGGTTCGGATGTAGTCGCGGACCTGGGACATGTCCTCAGGGAAAATCTGCGGATGGTCGTGCAGGCTGATGATGATGTTGTCGTCGATCAGCCGGCGGGTGCGCTCCGTCTGTTCCTCGTCCAGGCCCATGTCGTGGCTGGGCACGCGGTGGAACTCCTTGGCCAGTGTGTACTCCTCGTAGTCCACTCCCGCCTCGAGGTAGGAGTAGGACCGGTATCCGTCGTAGCGGGTCTTCTTGAAGTCGACGGGCAACGCCCGCAGGTCGTCATCGCTCACGTTGTTCTGGCCTTTCTGGGCACGTTGGGGGCCGCACGCGACGATGTCGCGCCGGCTGAGGGGTGAAGCGCCGTCGGTCATTCCCAGATGGCACTTTGGTGAACTAGCCGAATCGTGCGCCAATGGCGCGATCATCGAAGAGATCTGTCAACCAGTATTGCGCATCTGCAGGATCCCTGCAAGAGTCAATGTATCGCCGCGGGAGCGACCGCAGCAGGAAGTCTCAGTTAGCCGCAGGTCAGGAGTTGTCGGTGTCGCTGTCCAGGTTGGAGTCGAACCCGGTCCTCTACCGAGCGCGTGGGGTTTTCGACGGCACCAGCGAGGGTCTGCGGGAGGGGGTCGGCGTGCTGGTCGGCGGGGCGACCGTCCTCGGCGTCGGGTCCATCGACGAACTGTCCTCTGTCTCCGGCGAGGTCGAGATCTGCGATCTCGGTGAGCGCGTCATCCTCCCGGGCTTCGTGGACGCCCACACCCACGTGACGATCCGCCCCGGGGAGGGTGACCAGCACGGACAGCTGGTCAGGTCGCCCGTGTGGCAGACCATCCGCGGTGTGCAGAACCTCCGCCGGATGCTGGCCTCCGGAGTGACGACCGCCAAGATCATGACCGAGGAGCACGACATCGACTTCGAGTACCGCGACGCGATCGTGCGGGGCGAGATCGAGGGCCCGCGGCTGCTCGTCGCTGGACCCGGGCTGAGCCCCCCGGGGGGGCACGGCAGCGCCGCCGGTGCGGTCACGGGCGTTGGTCCGCTACGAGAGGCCGTCCGGGTGCGGGCCGCGCGCGGCGCAGACCACATCAAGATCTTCACCACCGGCGGGGTCTCCTCGGTCGGCTCGTCGCTGGCCGAGTCGAACTATTCAGCCGAAGAGATCGCGGCCGTGGTCGACGAGGCTCGCGAGGTGGGGCTTCGGGTCTCCGCGCACGCCCACGGCGGCCTGGGCGTCGACCTCGCCGTGGAGAACGGCATCCACTCCATCGAGCACGGCGCCCTGCTGGACGAGGGCAACATCAAACGGATGGTCCGCAGCGACACTTGGCTTGTGCTCACCACCTCGATCCTGTTCCATCCGGGGGGGATCGAGCAGGGCGATGCGCAGGTTCCTCAGGTCATGGAAAAGGTCCTGGCCGCCCGCAGCTATCTGGAGGCGAATGCTCCCCGGCTGCGCGCCGCCGGTATCCGCCTCGCCCTCGGCACCGACTCCATGCACGGGCTCTTCGGGTACGAGCTGCAGTGGCTGGTCCAGCACGGCTGGACGCCGCAGCAGGCGCTGGTCGCTGCGACCCGGCACGGCGGTGAGCTGATCGGCGACCCTACCACCGGGGTCCTCGAGGCGGGATCTCGAGCCGACTTCGTAGTGCTGCGCCGAGACCCGTTCGCCGACATCGACGCCGTGCGCGAGGTCGATCAGGTCTACCGGGGCGGCCGGCTCGTCATCGGCGCCGGCCGGTGACCGGGCATGGCTGACCCGTCGGACCTGCGTGTCGACGGCCCGCGACTGAGGCGGGACCTGGACACCCTCGCGCAAATCGGTCGGCGGCGCGGCGGCGGGATCAGCCGTACCGGCTTCTCTACCCTCGACGACCAGGCACGGCAGTGGTATGTGGACCGCTGCAGGCAAGCGCGGCTGACCGTCCGCACCGACGGTCTGGGCAACATGTTCGCCCGCCCCGAGGGTGTGGACCCGGCCAAGCCGGCGGTCTGGTCCGGCTCGCACATCGACACCGTGCCCGACGGCGGGCCGCTTGACGGCGCACTCGGCACGGTGGCGGCGCTGGAGTGCGTCCGCCGGCTGGCCGAGACCGGTACGGAGCTGGCCCGTCCCGTGGAGGCGGTGGTCTTCTCCGACGAGGAAGGCAACTACGGACACCTCCTCGGCTCGTACGGTGTCGCTCACGGCTACGCCGAGGCGGAACTGGCCGCGATGACCGGCCGCGACGGCGATCGGCTCGTCGACGTGCTCGCGCACTGGAGGTGGGCGAGCGGTCTGCCGACCCAGACCCGGCTAGTCCCCGGCACCATGCGCTCCTTCGTCGAGCTGCACATCGAACAGGGCCCTCACCTGGAGGCCGCCGGCACCGACATCGGCGTGGTCACCTCTATCGTGGGCCTCGGCGGGGCCGAGCTCGACTTCGTGGGCCGCGCTGATCATGCCGGCACCACGTCGATGACGATGCGCTCGGATGCGCTGCGGGCGGCCGCGGAGTTCTTGACCAAGCTGCCCGGGCTGGCGGCGTCCGTCGGGCCGACCGCCGTGATCACCTGCGGGATTCTCACTGTCGAACCGGGTGGAGCGAACGTGGTCCCGCGGTTGGCGCGGCTTGCCCTGGACTTCCGCGATCCGGACAGGGACCGGCTCGACGACTTGGGCCGGGTCATCCGGGCGGCGGCCGAAGCGGCGGGGACCGAGCACGGAGTGAAGGTCGACTGGCGGCCAGCACGGCCGGTGGAGCCGGTTCCGCTGGACCCGTCGCTGCGGGCCGTGATCCGCGCTTCGGCGGAGGATCTCGGCTGCACCTGGGTCGACATGCCCTCCGGCGCCGGCCACGACTCCCAGAACATCGCCCTGCTGGCTCCGACGGCGATGATCTTCGTGCCGAGCCGGGACGGCCGTAGTCACTCACCGCAGGAGTACACCGACTTCGACGCGGTTGAGCGTGGGGCAAATGTGCTGCTTCGTACGCTCGTCCAGTTGACCCTGCTCTAGGCCGTGGTCGTCTCCAGGTGCGAGATGGCGAGCTGCGCGTACAGGGCAGCTCCGGCGCTCAGCACCGACTCGTCGAAGACCGCGTACGCCGAGTGGTTGAACGGGACGCATGCCGGGTCTGCCCCCTGCGGCGTCGCGCCGAGGAACGCCATCGCGCCCGGAACCCGTTCCAGCACCCGGGAGAAGTCCTCCGACCCAGCCATCGGGGTGGCCATGGTCGTGACATGTCCGGCACCCAGCAGCTCGCGCGTAACCCGCTGGACGAACTCGGCGCGGTCGTCGTCGTTGACGGTGACCGGGTACAACGTCTCCCACTCGACCGCCGCCGTCAGGCCGTGCGCTTCGGCTATGCCACGGCAAAGCGCAACGGATCGGTCGCGGACCCGGCGCTGGGACGAGGTCGAGAAGGAGCGGACGGTGGCTTCGAAATCCGCGTGGTCGGGAATGATGTTGTGCTGCGTACCGGCGTGGAAGCTGCCGACCGTGACGACCACGGGGTCGAAGACGTCGAACTGCCGCGTGACCATGGTCTGCAGGGCCGTGACCACCTCCGCGGCGACCGAGATCGGGTCCTGCGCCGAATGCGGAGCCGAGGCGTGGCCTCCTGTTCCCCGCAGCTGAACGTGCAGGACGTCGGCGGCCGCCATGAAGGGTCCGGGCCGGGTCGCGACGGTGCCCGTGGGGAACATCGACGCGGTGACGTGCAGGGCGAACGCGGCCTCGGGCAGCGTTCCGGCCGCCTCGAGGACGCCCTCGTCAATCATCAGCCGGGCACCGTCGTAGCCTTCCTCACCCGGCTGGAACATGAAGGTGACGTCCCCGCGAAGGCTGCCGGCTCGGCGGGCGAGCAAGCGCGCTGCGCCAACCAGCATGGCCGTGTGCAGGTCGTGACCGCAGGCGTGCATGACCGGTTCCGCGGCGGCGAAGTCAAGTCCCGTCTTCTCGGTGATGGGTAGCGCGTCCATGTCGGCTCGCAACAAGACGCTCCGCCCGGTAGCGCCCCCACCGCGAAGCACGGCAACCACCGAGCCGAGTCCGGCTCCCGTGGTGATGCTCAGCCCCAGACCATCCAGCACCACGAGTACGCGCTCTTGGGTCTTGGGCAGGGCCAGCCCGAGCTCTGGCTCACGGTGCAGCTCCCGACGCAGCCGAACAAGGTCGTCCTGGTGTCCACGAGCATCGTCGAGCAAGCTCATTCCAAGTCTCCGTCGTCTCTGGCCGGCGCGGCGGCCTGCGGAGTTGCCGCCAGGTTACGGCCGTGTTTCCTGACTGGCCCGCGCCGCATCACAAGGAACATTCATGTTACAAGAATATAGGAGACCTGCACAATCGCTTTACACGGCGCAGGAATCATGCAAATCTCTGCCAGTGAGCGAACCGTCCGTGGCCCCCCGCCTCGATGACTTGGACCGGCGTATCGTCGCCGCGCTGCAGGCTGACCCGCGTGGCTCCTGGTCCCAGCTCGGCGGTGTGGTCGGTGTGTCGGAGACGACGGTGCAGCGGCGGGTACAGCGGTTGCGCGACAGCGGCCTGCTCGTGGTCATCGGTGCGCCGGACGCGCTGCGCTGCGGCCTGGGCCAGCCCGCGCTGCTGCTCTTTCAGGCGCTCCCCGGTGAGGGACCTCGGCTGGCCCACCTGCTCGCGGAACGGCCCGATGTGCGTTACGTCGCCCTGCTCACCGGCCGCAACGATGTGATCTGTGAGTTGGTGGCCCCAGACCGGCGCTACCTGAGCCAGGTGCTGACCCAGAAGCTGCCGCAGACCGGCGCGCTCGTCAGCACGACCACCGCGGTGCTGCTCAAGACCTTCAAGACCCAAGACCAGTGGAGCCGCGCGCTGTTGCACCCGGGGACTTCGACCTGGCCCGGCGAAAACGCTGCGGAGGAGCCGACCGAGCGTCGCGGCAAGCTCGACGAGATGGACATGCGATTACTATCTGCGCTGGTGCCGGACGGGCGACGCAGCTATGCCGACCTGTCCCAGGACCTGGGTCTGAGCGAGACGGCGATCGCCCGCCGGACCAACGCCATGACCGCGGCGCAGCAGCTGTACTTCGTGGCAATGGTCGACCCGGCAGCCCTCGGGTTCGAGCTCGAGGTCTGGGTGTACCTGAGGGTGGAGCTTGCGGCTCTGGAGTCGGTCGGCCAAGCACTGGCGAACATGACGCCCGTGCGGTACGTGTCGGCGACGGCAGGTCACAGCGACCTCGCGTGTGAGGCAATCTTCCACGACACCGCAGAGCTCTACGAGTTCGTCACCGGAAAACTCAGCCAGCTGCCTGGGATCCGAGAGATCGAGGTCGACGTCGTGCTCGAGTCGGTCAAGCGTGCGTTCCGTTACCCCTTGTTCGGTGCGAGCAACACAACGGTCGCCGCTAAGCCCGCGGCTGGGCCGCTCAGCCAAGGCAAGCCCCGCGGGTGGATACCGCCCGGCAGCGACGCGTCTAACGTGCGCGCATTCATTGGCACATCGACGTCCCACCGCCTGACTCGGGCCAGCGAAACAGAACCCGCAATGCTCACTGCCAGCCAGGCCTCGGTCTGATCTCACTACGGGAGACCAATATGTCTGCATTCGAACCCAACCGCCGCACCTTCTTGAAGGGCGTTGGCGGGTCAGCCGTGGCCGCCGCTCTGGCCACCCCGCTGCTGTCGGCCTGCGCTGGTGGCTCGTCCTCGTCCAACCCGGAGTCCAGCGGCGGTGTGAGTGCGGCGGTGGTCAAGGGTGGCAAGGCCACCCTGGCGATCCAGGACAGCCCGGTAAACATGGACCCGGCGGACGGTCAACTTTACTCTTCGCTGCAGGTGTACCAAAACATCTTCAGCGAGCTGATCTCGGTCGACAGCGAGTTCAACTTCAAGCCCAACCTGGCGAGCGACTGGACGCAGGACGATGAGAAGACCTGGACGTTCAACCTGGTGAACAACGCCGTGTTCCAGAACGGCGAGCCCTTCACCGCCAAGGACGTCGCCTTCACCATCGACCGGATGAAGACCCACGCGCTCGGCGCCTACCTCGGGTTCTTCGACACGATCACGGCGGTAAGCGACCACAAGGTCCGGATCCAGCTCTCCAAGCCGTACGGCCCGATGGAGGCCACCATGGCCAGCCTGGTGGACATCGTCAACGAGAAGGCGATCAAGTCCGCCGACCCGAAGCAGAGCCCGATCGGTACCGGCCCCTACAAGATGACCGACTGGGTCAAGGGCAGCCACGTCACGCTCTCTCGGTGGGACAAGTACTTCAAGTCCGATCGTCCCTACCTCGACGAGGTCACCTTCCAGTCCGTCGGTGACGACACGGTGCGGCTGACCGGGCTGCAGACCGGTCAATTCGACTGGATCCAGACGGTGCCGCCGCAGCGGATCCCCAGCCTGACCAGCAACGCCAGCATCAACCACACGAAGGCCTCTCCCTACTTCCCGTACCTCATCTTGTTGAACACGACCGCCCCGCCGTTCAACGACATCAGGGTGCGCCAGGCCGTCAGCTGGGCGATCGACCGTTCCGAGATCGTCAAGCTCGCCTTCTTCGGTGCCGCCGTGGAGGCCACCGAGGCGGTGTCGAAGCCCAACCCGTTCTACAGCGGCGTGAACCCGTACGAGGGCGGCCCGAACCTCGACAAGGCCAAGTCCCTGCTCAGCGAGGCCAGCACCAGCGTTCGCGACGCCGAGCTCGTCGTGGCCCAGGAGGACCAGTCGTTCGTCGCCATCGCCCAGGTCCTGCAGTCGCAGCTGAAGAAGATTGGCCTGAACCTGAACATCAAGACGATGGCCTCCGCGGAGTCCTTCGGCAGGTTGGCCAACAAGCAGTACGGGATGGGCATCACCTACTTCAGCGCCTCGCTCGACCCGGCACTGACCTACTACCTGCTGGGTTACTCCAGCTCGGGCTTCAACCTCAGCGGGTACAAGAGCGCGCGTCTCGACGCGGCCCTGGCCAGGTTCACCTTCCAGGCCGACCAGAAGGTGCGCAAGCAGGTCTACCCCGAGATGGTGCAGGCCTTCGCCGAGGAAGCACCCTTCCTGTTCATCGCCAACCGCCTGCAGCAGTACTGGAGCAAGCCCGGACTCAACGGTGTCAAGGTGCTCCCGTCGCTCGAGATCCGGGCTGAGGACATGTGGAAGCAGACGTGACCGGGCGCCCCCGGGCTGCGATTACGACGCGACAACCATGATCGCGCGCCGTCTCGTGCTGACCGTACCGATCCTGATCGGGACCTCAGTAATCATCTTCTTGATCCTGCGCCTCGTACCCGGCAACCCGGCCAACGCCATCCTGGGCGCAAACGCGACGCCGTCGATGATCGACCGGGTGACCCGGGACCTCGGTCTGGACCGACCTATCTGGGCGCAGTACGGCAGCTGGATCGGTGATCTGCTACGCGGCGACCTCGGCAAGGACTACATCACGAACCAGTCGATCAACGCCGAGATCGCCGCCCGGCTGCCAGTGACGCTCGAGCTGGCGGGCATTGCCTTCCTGCTTGCGGCCGTGGTGTCCATCCCGGCGGGTGTACTGTCCGCGGTCTACTCGGGGAGCTGGCTCGACCGGCTAGTACGCGGCTTCAGCGTGCTCACCATCGCCATACCCGACTTCGTCTTCGGGATCTTGGGCATCTTGTTCTTTGCCCTGACGCTGGGCATGGTGCCCTCCTCCGGCTACACCCAGGTCAGTCGGGGCCTGGGGGAAAACCTGCACTCGCTGATCTTACCCTCCGTCGCGCTCGCATTAGGGCTCGGTGGCGTCCTGGCCCGGGTCAGCCGCTCGGCCATGCTGGAGGTACTGGACACCGACTACATCCGGTTGGCCCGGGCCACCGGGCTGAGCTCGGGGTCGATCGTCTTCCTCTACGCTCTGCGCAACGCCGCGATCCCCATCGTGACCGTGGCCGGGATGCAGGTCGGCTATCTGCTAGGCGGCACGGTTGTTGTCGAGCAGCTCTTCGCCATCCCCGGGCTGGGCCAGCTGGTCGTACAGGCCATGCTGAGCCGCAACTATCCGGTCGTCCAGACCTGCGTGCTGATCTTCGTCGTCATGTTCATCTTGGTGAACCTGGTGTCCGACCTGCTATACGCCGCGCTGAACCCCAAGCTCAGGAGAGTGACCGCGTGACCATCTCTGCCCTCGACGCGTCGGCCGGAGCTAGGGCCACGACCGATGGGCCGGCGAGCCGCCGTAACCTGCGCCACGTCCTGCGGCACAACCGGACCCTAGTCGCCGGTTCGGTCCTGATCTTGATGGTGGTGCTGATCGCCGTGATCGTGCCGTTGCTGGATTCCGGGGGCGCCACCCGGATCGACGCGGAGTCCTCCCTGCAGCCGCCGTCGGGGCAGCACCTGCTGGGCGCCGACCAGCTCGGCCGCGACCTACTCATCCGGGTGGCCCAGGGCTACCGGATCTCCTTGGCGGTCTCGGTCGGCTCGGTCGCGCTCGCCTTGGCGATCGGGATTCCGATCGGACTGGTGGCGGCGATGGGTCCGCCGCTGCTCGCCGGGTTCATCATGCGGGTGATGGACGTGTTCATGGCCTTTCCCGCCCTGCTGCTGGCCATCGTCGTAGTTGCCCTCGCTGGTGCCGGCACGGGCGTGCTGCTGCTGGCCATCGCCCTCATCTACATCCCGATCATCGCCCGGGTGACGCGGGCTGCAGCCCTGGAGACCAGCCGGGAGAGCTTCGTGGACGCGGCCCGAGCCCGTGGCGCCTCCTTCGGCCGGCTGATCTTTCGCCACGTCACCCCGAACAGCCTGGGACCCGTCGTGGTCCAGGCGTCGATCCTGATGGCCGTGTCCATCCTGCTCGAGGCCGGGTTGAGCTTCATCGGCCTGGGTGTGCAGCCGCCGACCCCGTCGCTGGGTCTACTGCTCGCCACGGGTCACGACTTCATGGCCACCTCCCCGTGGGTGGTCGCCGATCCTGGCGTCGCCATCGTGGTCATCGTGCTCGGCTTCACCCTTGTGGGCGACGGCCTGCAGGACTGGCTCGACCCCAAGAAACGTGCGATGGCGCGATGAGCGACCTGCTGCAGGTCCGCGATCTCACCGTGCGCTACGGCGGATCCGAGCGGCTCGCCGTCGACCGGGTCTCCTTCAGCCTCGACGAGGGTGAGGTGCTCGGGGTGGTCGGCGAGTCGGGTTCGGGCAAGACCACGCTGGGAACGGCTCTGCTGGGGTTGTTACCGAGCGGGGCGACGGCGACCGGCAGCGTCACCTTCGATGGCGTGCAGCTGCTCGATAAGACCCATAAGCAGCTGCGTTCCCTGCGGGGACACCGGTTATCGACCATCATGCAGAACGCGTCGACGGCCCTGAACCCCAGCTTTACTATCGGCCACCAGCTCACGGCGGTGCTGCGCCGGCACCGTCGGCTCTCCCGATCGGACGCTCGCGCCGAGGCCATCAGCTGGCTCGGCAAGGTGGGCATTCCCGACCCGGAGTCCCGGCTGAAGTCCTTCCCGCACACCCTGAGCGGCGGCATGAACCAACGGGTGGCGATCGCCATGGCGCTCGCTCTGGATCCCAAGCTGGTGGTCGCCGACGAACCAACCTCAGCGTTGGACGTCACGGTGCAGGCGGCGGTGCTTCGGCTGTTGCAAACCCTCATCGACGACTCAAACTCGGCCATGGTGCTGATCACCCACGACCTCGGTGTGGTGGCACAGCTGTGCAGCAAGGTGATCGTGATGAACGATGGCGAAGTAGTCGAAGCGGCCAACGTCGACGCTCTGTTCGCCGACCCGCAGCATCCCTACACGCGCCGGCTGCTCGCTGCCCTGCCCGGACGGCGGGCCCAGGCCGCCACCCTGCACACCATCGACGGCGCCGTTGACGGGGGGCGGCGGTGACACCGGTACTGCTCGAGGTCAACCAGCTGCGCAAGGAGTTCGGTGCCCACCGGGGGGTCTCGGCCCGGCTCGGCGGCCGACCCGACGCACCGCTCGTGGCGGTCCGCGACGTCAGCCTGACCCTAGCGGCCGGTGAGACGCTAGCCATTGTCGGGGAGTCAGGCTCGGGCAAGAGCACCCTCGGACGGATGATCCTGGGACTGATGCGCCCCACCAGCGGTTCGATCTCCTTCTTGGGGCGAGACATCACCGAAGCCACCCCGTCGGACCGTCGGGCATTGTCGCGCGACATCCAGGTAATCTTCCAAGACCCGTACGCCTCGTTGAACCCCCGACAGCGCGTCGAGGACATCATCGCCGAGCCGCTGCACATCCACGGCGTCGGCTCCGCAGCCGAGCGTCGGCAACGCGTGCACGACCTGATGGACCGGGTGGTTCTGGCCGACCGCTATCGCCGGGTCTTCCCACACGAGCTCTCGGGCGGCCTGCGACAGCGGGTAGGCATCGCCACCGCACTGGCGCTGAACCCCAAGATGATCGTGGCCGACGAGCCGGTATCGGCGTTGGACGTGTCCGTCCAGGCTCAGATCCTCGACCTACTCGCGGAGATCCAGCGTGCCACCTCCGTGGCCATGCTGTTCATCTCCCACGATCTCAGCGTCGTGCAACAGATCAGTGACCGCGTCGCGGTCATGTGCCAGGGCGACCTAATCGAGGTCGGTGACGTAGCGACGGTGTACGCCAAGCCGCAGCACCCCTACACCAAGGCGCTGCTGTCGGCCATCCCGCCGGCCGACCCACGGCAGCCCTACGAACCAATCGGGATCGGCGAGGTCCGCCCGATGGCCGAGGCCGAACCCGGCTGCCGGTTCCACAAGCGGTGCTTTCTCACCGAGCAAATCTGCACCGCGCAGCACCCACCCCTGTCCCTGCGTTCGACCGGAACCCGGGCGCGTTGCCACGTCAGCGCTCGAGCTCCGCAGGACTGGTTCCAACCCACCGAAGAGAGATTCCCAGGAGGCATGTGATGGCACGAGTCGCGCTGTACGGCGGGGGCGGTTCGCCCTACAACCATGCGGCCATCCTGGCGCGCGCCGGGCACGAGACCGCGTTCGTCTTCGCGGCGGACATGCTCGAGGGCGCCCTGGATGGCTTCGACGCGTTCGTCATGCCCGGCGGCGGCTACCGCGCCATGGCTGGCCAGCTGGAGCCGCTGGGCGTCGCCGGCTGCCGGGCGATCCGGCAGTACGTCGAAGCCGGCGGGATGTACATCGGCTCGTGCGCCGGCAGCTACGACGCCGCGACCGTGCCCGCCCGGTTCCTGGCCGTCTGCCCCGAGCAGGCCGAGCTGTGCCTGCTGGGCGCGCGCGTGTGGAACGACGGCGACTCAATCTTCGGCGTCATCCAGTCGCCAGGCATCGGTCAGCTGACCGTTCGCAATGCAGCATCGGACCATCCGGTGATGGAGGGGATGCCGACCGAGTTTGCGGTGACGCACTACAACGGGCCGCTGTTCACCGAGGGTGAGGCGCTCACGGTCGTCGTGGGGACGGAGGCACGGTTCACCCCGGCCGAGGACTTCCTCGGCCGGGGTGAGGGGCCGTACCTGATCGACGAGGCGATCTCCGCC
>JAABUM010005541.1_pt1 | contig 13180 bp, 10 predicted proteins | sample 5559161 | NCBI WGS metagenome assembly JAABUM01 (sample SAMN10711868, study PRJNA513369) | rock metagenome | isolation source: Antarctica rocks | place: Antarctica: Victoria Land, Siegfried Peak nord | reverse complement strand
TCGGCGTGCGTGCCGCGCTCGCCGATCGCCCCGCCATCGACGACGAGGATCTGGTCGGCGTCGCGGGACGCCCAGAGTCGATAAGGGCGCAAGAACGCCAGGAGTTCGCGCGTCGCCCGCACCGTTGCCCTGCCCCCGCTCCACACACTGAAGCGCGTTACCTTCATCAAAAGGAGCGCGCATCGAACTCTTGCCAGTATGGAGAGGGCGTAGAGGGAAATGGAGCGGGCGTCAAGCGCTAGCGGACCGGGCCGCGAGAGCACGATCGTGGTCGCCTTGACCGGCCCCGTATCATAGTAAGCAGCGCGACTGCAATGTATCCGATTCGCAATGATAGAGGAGTGCAGCATGACCACTATCACTCGCCCGAACGCCGACGAATACGCCCCCGCTGCCGCTGATTATGTAGAGTTGGTGTCGGATGGCGATGTCCTCACGCTGCTCGGCGAGCAGCTGCCCGCTTTGGATGCCCTGCTCGGGTCGCTCACCGATGAGCAGGCACTAAGCCGCTTCGCGCCGGGCGAGTGGAGCATTAAGGAGGTGGTGGGGCACCTGATCGATGCCGAGCGCCTCTTCTCCTACCGATTGCTCTGCGTCTCGCGCCACGAACGCGCCGATCTCCCCGCGTTCGAGCAGGACGACTATGTGCGCGCGGCCAACTTCGACGCCCAGCCGTTCGCCGACCTCCGCAAAGAGTTGGCGCTGCTGCGTCGCGCGAATCTGCTGGCCTATCGCGCCATCACCCCGGAAGTCGCCACGCGGCGCGGCACGGCGAACGGCCACGAAGTCACCGTGCGCGCGCTCGTCTACATCCTGGCCGGGCACCTCAACTACCACCTCACCGATCTGCGCGAAAAGTATCTGCCCGCACTGGCGTAGCGAGAGGACGGAACAGGAGACACAGAGACACAGAGAGGGCACGAGAGAGGGCACGAGGCTAAGGGGCGCTCTGCCACAGCACGCGCAGCACCTGTCACCCCGCAGCTATCCGAAGATTCACAGCGGCGATGGCCCCCTCTCCTCGGATGGGGAGAGGGGGTGGCGCGCAGCGCCGGGGGTGAGGGTCGTTTCCAGCACCCGCCCACGCCATTAACGCCACCCCGCTCCCGAATTGGGAGCGGGGTGGCGTGAGGGAGCCGTTGGACTAGGAAGTACCCATAGCGGGGAGCCACTACCCATGAAGGGCGCACTGCCTCCGGGGGACACTATCCCTCCGAAGACTGGAGCGCCCAATCCCCTTCTCTCTCTTCCGTCCTCTATGGCTCTGTGTCTCCTGTTTCGTCCCCTATTCGTTCTCTGTGTCCCTGCGTCTCTGCGGCCAACGTCCCCTCACCCTCATACCCCTCCCACGACCTTGACAAGCGTCCTCCGAGATCGCAATATATGTATAGGTGTGCATATATGCTCATGGAGGGGTCCGATGTTTGTCTACGAGCCGCAAGCCGATCGCTGCGACGTCCCCTGCCTGCACCCGGAGACGGTGCGCGCCGCGCGCACGACCCTGCTCCCCCATGAGGAAGCGCACGGGTTGGCGGACATCTTCAGCGTGCTGGCCGATCCGTCGCGCGTGCGGCTGCTGGCCGCACTGGCGGAGCGCGAACTCTGCGTCTGCGACCTCGCCAACGTCCTCGGGCTGCGGCAATCGACCGTCTCCCACCAACTGCGTCTCTTACGCGCGCTACGGATAGTCCGCTTCCGCAAGGAGGGGCGCGTCGCCTACTACGCGCTCGACGACGACCACGTCACCGGCCTGCTGGCGCAGGCGCTGGAGCACGTCCGCGAAGGGGTCGGCGCGGAACGCGTCGGCATCACGCGAACGAACGTCGCCTGAGTACGGCGGGTCGGCATTATTCGATCGATGACACCGCGCGTCCGTGGCGCGCGATAGAGCGGGAGCGGCGACGATGGCGAGCACCACGGAAGCGCCCACGACGTTACGGTTCACCGTCGAGGGGATGGATTGCCCCTCCTGCGCGGCCAAGATCGAGAAGGCCGTCGGGCAGATCCCCGGGGTTTGTGGCAGCAAGATTAACTACGGCGCCGGGACAATGCTGATCGAGGCCGATCGGGCGATCGATCCGGCGACGGTCGCGCGGGCGAGCGCCGCCGTCGGCCACCCTGCGATACTCGCCCCCGCTGCCCCTGCCGGATACCACCAGTGGACCGTCGAGGGGATGGACTGCGCCGACTGCGTCAGGAAGATCGACACGGCCGTCTCGCGGCTGCCGGGCGTCGGCGACGTGGCGATCAATCTCGGCACCGGGCGGCTGCGCCTGGCGCTGGACGAGGGGCTGACCGCGCCGGGCGAGGTCGTACGCGCGGTCCGCAACCTCGGCTACACCGCGCGCCCCCCGTCCGCGCTCCTCGCCGCGCCGACGCCCTGGTATCGGACCGCCAAGGGGCGGCTGGTGCTGGTCAGCGGGGCGCTCATCGCCCTCGCGTTCGTGACCTCGTTCCTCCTGCCGCAATTCTCCTCCTGGGCCTACGCCGCCGCGACGGTCGTCGCCGCCGTGCCGGTCGTGCGCAAAGCCTGGGGGGCGGCGCGGGCGGGGAGCCCGTTCGACATCAACGCGCTCGTCTCGATCGCGGCCATCGGTGCGCTGCTCATCGGCGCGCAGGCGGAGGGGGCATTGGTCGTCTTCCTCTTCGCGGTCGGCGAGATGTTGGAGGGGGTCGCGGCGGGGCGTGCGCGGCACTCGATCCAGGCGCTCGCCGCCGTCACCCCCAAGACCGCCCTGCTGCTCGACGGCACCACCACGGACGAGGTTGCGGCCGACAGCCTCGCGATCGGCGACCGCGTGCGCGTCCTGCCAGGCGGGCGGATACCGGCCGATGGCGTCGTCCTCGCCGGGGAGTCGTCCGTCGATGAGGCCCCGATCACCGGGGAGTCGGTGCCGGTCCACAAGGGGCCGGGCGCGGGGGTCTACGCCGGCAGCATCAACGCCGATGGCGCGCTGACCGTCGAGGTGGCGAAGGAGGCGAGCGACACGACGATCGCGCGGATCGTCCACCTCGTGACCGAGGCGGAGGCGGGCAAGTCGCCGACCGCGCGCTTCATCGACCGCTTCTCGCGCTACTACACCCCCGCCGTGCTGCTCTTCGCCACGCTGACGGCGATCGTACCGCCCCTCTTCTTCGACGGCGAATGGCATGCCTGGATCTACAAGGGGCTGGCGCTGCTGCTGATCGGCTGCCCCTGCGCCCTGGTCCTCTCCACCCCGGCCGCCGTCACCAGCGCCATCAGCGCGGGCGCGCGGCAGGGCTTGCTGGTGAAGGGGGGTGAGGCGCTCGAACTCCTCGGCAAGGTCCGCGCGATCGCCTTCGACAAGACCGGCACGCTGACCCGTGGCGAGCCGCGCGTGACCGACATCGTCCCGCTGGCCGAGCCGGACGAGGCGCGCCTCCTCACCCTCGCCGCCGCCGTCGAGGCGACGAGCGCCCATCCGCTGGCCCGCGCGATCGTCGCGGAACTCCATGCGCGCGGGCTGGTGCCCGCCGAGGCCACGGACGGCGCGGCGCTCCCCGGCCGGGCGGCGAGCGCCACGGTCGCCGGACGGGCGCTCGCGGTCGGCAGCCCCCGCTACGCCGCCGAGGTCGGCGCGGGCTCCGCGCGGCTCGATGACGCCGTGGCGGCGCTCGAAGATATGGGCAAGACCACGGTCGTGGTCCTCGACGGCGACCGCGCGCTCGGGCTGATCGCCCTGCGCGACGAGCCGCGCCCGGACGCGGCGGCGGGGGTGGCGGCGCTGCGGACCCTCGGCATCGAGAGCGTCATGCTGACCGGCGACAACGCGCGCACCGGCCGCGCGATCGCCGGGGCGCTCGGCATGGAGGTCCACGCCGAACTGTTGCCCGAGGATAAGGTCGCGGCGGTGGCCGCGCTCAAGTCGCGCGGGCGGGTCGCGATGGTCGGCGACGGGATCAACGACGCCCCGGCGCTGGCGACGGCGGACGTGGGGATCGCGATGGGCGGTGGCACCGATGTGGCGCTGGAGACGGCGGACGCGGCGCTCCTCCGCAGTTCGGTGACCGGCGTGGCCGATCTCGTCGGCCTCTCGCGGGCGACGATGGGCAACATCTGGCAGAACATCGCCTTCGCCCTCGGACTGAAGGCGATCTTCCTGGTCACCACCCTCCTCGGCATCACGGACCTCTGGGTCGCGGTCCTCTCCGATACCGGCGCGACCGCCCTCGTGACCCTCAATGCCCTGCGCCTCCTCCGCTTCCGCGCCCGACGCTAGCGCGCGCACGCGAGGAGGACGATCATGGCCCACGAGCACACGCCCGGCCACAACCACGCCCCGGCGATCAGCCTGATCATCGTGGTGGTGATCTTCGTCGGTGCCTGGGGCCTCCTGCGCGACTTGGTCAACCTGGCGCTCGATGGGGTGCCGGAAGGGATCGATGCCGCCGCCGTCGCGGCCTACCTCGCCACCTTGCCCGGCGTGACGGAGGTCCACGACCTGCACATCTGGGCGATGAGCACGACCGAGACGGCGCTGACCGCACACCTCGTCATCCCGCGCGGCGGCGGTGACACACTGCTGGCGCGGGCCAGCGCGGACTTGCACGACCGCTTCGGCATCGCGCACCCCACGATCCAGATCGAGCGTGGCGACCCGACGCATCCCCGCGACAGCGCCGCGCCGGAGGCCATCTAAGCGCGCTGGCGGGGCTCGCCGATGCCCGGTGGCCCCGGACGAGCACGGGGCAGGCCACGGGGTATACCACGGGTGCGCGGGCGGTGTATACTCGCCCAGACTTGCTATACAGGGATGTTTAGCCGACCGGGGGATGCGGTGGTCGATGCGGCAAGCGAACGGGCGGTGCGCGCGGGATGGTTCCGCGACGCCTTCGAGCAGGCGCTGATCGGCATGGCGCTCGTCGGGCTCGACGGGCGCTGGCTGGTGGTCAATCGTGCCTTCCCGGCGCTCCTTGGCTACACCGAACCGGAACTCCTCGCCGCCCCATCCAGTTCGTTTCTGGATCTCGACGAGCAGGCCGCCGAGCGCACGGTCCTCGAACGCCTGCTCGACAGCGAGGGCGAGGCGTATACCACCGAACTCCGCGCCGTCCACAAAGACAGTCGCGTCCTCTGGTTCCTGTGCAGCGTCGCGCTCGTCCGCGATGCCACAGGCACACCAGCCTACCTTATCACCCAGGCGCAGGATATCACCGCGCGCAAGCGCGCCGAGGCGGCGCAGGCGGCGACGCAGACCCAGCTCGCCCACAGCAATCTGGCGTTGCAGGAATTCGCGTCCATCGCCGCCCACGATCTGCAAGAGCCGCTGCGGAAGATCCAGGCGTTCGGCGATCGTCTGCGTCTCCGGCACGGCACGGCACTCGGCCCGACAGGGGGTGATTACCTCGCGCGGATGCAAGACGCCGCCGCGCGAATGCAACGCCTGATCACCGATCTGCTCGCGCTCGCGCGGCTCAGCGCCACCGCGCGACCATTCGAGCCGGTCGATCTGGCGGTCGTCGCGCGCGCGGTATTGGGCGATCTGGAGACCCACGTGGCCCGGACAGAGGGGCAGGTCGCGCTGGGCGACCTGCCGATCGTCGAGGGCGACCCGACGCAGTTACGCCAATTGCTCCAAAACCTGATCGGTAATGCCCTGAAGTTCCACCGCCCCGGCCATCCCCCCGTCGTGCGGATCGGGGCCGACATTCGCCAGCGCGGCACGACGCACGCGGACGAGCCAACCGGGAGGCCGCCCGCGCCACCGGTCTGTGTGTTGATCGTGGCCGACGACGGTATCGGCTTCGACGCACAATACGGGGAGCGTATCTTCGGCGTCTTCCAGCGCCTGCATGGCCGGAGCGAATACGAGGGAACCGGGATCGGCCTGGCGATCTGCCGCGTGATCGCCGAGCGACATGGCGGCACGATCGTCGCCACCAGCGCCCCCGACCAGGGCGCCACCTTCACCGTCACGCTGCCCCTGCGGCAGCCACACCCGGGGGTATGAGGACCATGAGCGCGAAAGCCCGCCCGATCACCATCCTCCTGGCCGACGACGACGCGGACGACCGCCTGCTGACACGCGAAGCCCTGGATGAGAATCGCCTCGCCAACGACTTGCGCGAGGTGAGCGATGGCACGGAGCTGCTCGATTACCTCCATCGGCGCGGTGCCTATGCCGCGCCGGGTGCGGCACCGCGACCCGGCCTGATCTTGCTCGATCTGAACATGCCGAAGATGGACGGGCGCGAGGCGTTAGAACATATCAAGGCCGATCCCGAGTTGAGGACGATCCCGATCGTGGTGCTGACGACCTCACAGGTTGAGGAGGACATCTACCGCACCTATGACCTCGGCGTGAATTCCTTCATCAGCAAGCCGGTCACCTTTGTCGGCTTGGTAGCGGCGATGCAGGCGATCGGGCGCTACTGGTTCGAGATCGTCGATCTGCCCCCCGGCCTACGACCCGAAACGCCCGCCACATCCGCCTGGTCGCCAGAGGCGGACGTTTAGTCCGACGCGACCCCGCGACCACCCGGGAGAAGCTGCGGCGGCGGCGCGGCGCGGCGCGGACGTAGCGCCCTCGCGGTCGGCTTGGGGTGCGTGCCCCGCCCCGGCCTCGTCTCGCGTAGCGCCTCGCCCGCCAGCAATTCCTCCAGTGCTGCGGCGGGGAGTGGGCGGGCGAAGTGATAGCCTTGGGCCTGATCGCAGCCGAGCGCGCGGAGCAGGGCCGCCTGCTCCACGGTCTCGACCCCCTCGGCGATCACGCGGAGCCCGAGCGTATGTCCCAAGGTGATGATCGCCGACACGATCGCCGTATCCTCGTCGTCGGTCCCCAGTCCGTCGATGAAGGCCTTGTCGACCTTCAAGGCGCTGACCGGCAGACGTTTGAGGTAGGCGAGCGAGGAGTAACCGGTCCCGAAGTCGTCGATCGCGATCGCCACGCCCATCGCCAGCAGCGAACGCAGGGTGTCGATCGTCGCCGCCACGTCGCGCATCGCCAGCGACTCGGTGATCTCCAGGTCCAACCAACGCACCTCGGTCGCGGCCGCACTGGCCGCAGCGGCGACCTCTGCGGGGAGATCGGGATGCTGGAATTCCAGCGCCGTCAGATTCACGGCGATCACCACCGGCGTTCCCGCCACCTGCCAGGCCCGCGCCTGACGGCAGGCCTCCCCGAGAACCCAACGCCCCAACGGACGGATCAGCCCCGTCTCCTCGGCGAGCGGGATGAAGGTGCCGGGGGAGACGAAACCGCGCGTCGGGTGCTGCCAGCGCACCAACGCCTCGACCTTCACCATGTCTCCGGTACGCAGATCGACGATCGGCTGGTAATAGAGGTGGAATTCCTGCCGCTCCAGGGCGTGGCGCAGATCGCGCTCCAGCTCGAGCCGCGCGACGATTTGCGCCTGCATCGCCGGATCGAAGATAGCGTATCGCGCACGCCCCCCGTCTTTCGCGCGGTACATGGCGATGTCGGCGTCGCGTAAGACCTCCTCCGGTCGTTGATGATCGGGACGACCGAGGGCGATGCCGACGCTCGCCGTGAGGCGATATTCCTGCCCGTCGATGACGAGCGGCGACGTCAGGCTGTCGAGGAGGCGGATCGCCGCGCGCGCCGCCTCGCTCGGGTCCGCCACGTTCTCGAGCAGGAGGGTGAATTCGTCGCCGCCCAGGCGGGCCAACGTGTCGCCAGCGTACAGGGTCTCGCCCAGGCGCACGGCGACAGCTTGCAGTAGCCGGTCGCCCGCGTCATGCCCGACCGTGTCGTTGACATCCTTGAAGCGATCGAGATCGAGGAAGAGCGCCGCGCACTGGAGCCCGTCGCGCCGGGCGCGGTCGAGCGCCTGCCCGATGCGCTCGAAGAGGAGGGCGCGGTTCGGCAGCCCGGTCAGCGAATCATGGAAAGCCTGATGCCGCAGTTGCTGCTCCAGCGACCGCTGCTCGGTCACATCATGCACCACGCCGAGCCGCCGCTCCGGTTGGCCTGTCGCGTCTGACAAGCTCTCGGTGCGTTGCTGGATAAATCGTATCTCCCCATCGGGCCGCAAGAAACGGAATTCGATCTCATTGGTCGCGCCTGTGGCGGCGGTCTCGCGGAAACGCGCGGCGACATAGGCCCGATCCTTGGGATGGATTATCGCCAGCCCCTTCCTCATCGTAGGCCGGAACGAACGGGGGGCGAAGCCGGCGATGCGGAAGAACTCATCCGACCAATGGATCGTCTCCATCTTATGGTTGTATTCCCAGCTCCCCACATGGGCGACACGTTGCGCCTCCGCCAGGCTGGCCTCATTCGCCCGCAGCGCCGCCGCCAACGCCCGTTGCTCCTCATAGGCGGCGGCGTGGCTGAGGGCGGCACCACCCACGCCCGCCAGCAATTCCAGCGTCTCCAGATCGCCCGCACTGAACGCCGACGGGTTCTTCGCGAGCACCTTGAGGACACCGAAGGTACGGCCATCGTAGCGGAGCGGCACCAGGAGCATCGACCGTACCCCGCCCACATCCCAGCCGGACCGGTCGGCCCGCTCGTCCCGTTCGGCGTCGTCGCAGCGCTGTGCTTCCCCGGTTCGCACACAACGTCCCGAGAGCGTTCCCTGCATCGCGAGGCGCAGGCCGACGTACGGTGCCGCCCCGCCGCTGGCGGCGCGGCAGACGAGTCCTGTCCCCTCGAGCAGTTCGAGCATCGCCCCATCGGCGTTGGTCAGGGACTGGGCGTGCCCGATCACGACCTCCATCAGGGTATCGTGATCGAGCTGGGCAGCGGCGACGGCGTTCTGCGTCTCGATCAGCGCCTGGCGGCGCGCCGCATCCGCGCGCAGCGCATCCTCGGTACGCTTGCGAGCGCTGATGTCGCGCACAGTGGTGAGCCGCGCCGGGCGTCCTTGATAGCTGATACTGCGCCCGACCACCTCCATCGGCACCGACGAGCCATCTTTGCATCGTAACACCGTCTCATAGGGCTGGTCGTAGCCCTCGGCGATGTATATCAAGGTCTGCGCGCGATACTCGGGAGAGACGAGATCGAGCGCGGCGCGCCCAACAAGTTCGCTCGACTCGTAGCCCCACCAGCGCGGTGTAAGCGCGGTTAACGGCGGTGATCCGCCCGGCTTCCATGATGATGATCCCGTCGCCTGTGGCATTGAAGACGCTGGCGAAGCTCTCCGCGCCCTGCCGCAGCGCCTCCTCCGCCGCCATGCGCTCGGTGATGTCGCGCGCGGTCACCAGGCGGGCCGGACGTCCCCGATAGACGATCGCCCGCCCGGCGAGTTCCGCCGCGAAGATCGTCCCATCGCGGCGAAGCGCGGTGACGGTGTAGGGACGCTCGTCGCCGACACGCCGACGCCATGCCGACTCCTCTCGGGATTCGGGCGTCAGCGGGGCGTCGGCCTCACCCCCGATCAGCTCTGCCGGTTCGTACCCGATCATCGCCGCGTAGGTGGAATTAACCGCGAGCACGATGTTGCCTTCGTGGATTAGTAGCCCCTCGCCGGTGGCATCGAAGAGGCTGGCGAAACTCTCCGCGCCCTGTCGCAGCGCCTCATCCGCCTCGATCCGTGCGGTGATGTCGCGCGCGTTGAGCACCATCCCAGCCACCGTAGGGTCATCGAGGAGGTTGGTGCCACTCGTCTCGAACCAGCGCCACGAGCCATCGCGATGGCGGGCGCGATGGGTGACCTCGACCGCGACACCCGGTCGGGCCAGCGCCCGCGCGAAGGTCGCGCCCACCAGCTCGCGATCGTCCGGGTGGACAACGGTATAGATCGGCGTGCCCACGAACGCTTCGGGGGCATAGCCAAGGGCACGCTCGATCGCCGGACTGGCGTAGCACACCACGCCGCGCGTGTCGACGATGGCGATCACATCGCTCAGATGCTGCACCAATGCGCGGAAACGAGCCTCGCTCGCCCGCAGCGCCGCCTCCGCTGCCTGCCGTTCCGTGATGTCGCGGATGATGATCTGCACCCGCCCATCGTCCAGCTGCGCGGCGCTCACCTCGGACGGGACGAGCAGGCCATCCTTGCGGCGCACCAGTCGCTCGCGGGTGCGTGGACCGTCCGCCAGGTCCGCCACCCGCGCCGGGATCGCGCTCGCCTCTTTCGGCGGCATGATGTCCACGACCTCGAGCGCCAGCAATTCCGCGTGGGCATAGCCGGTCAGGGCGCAGGCGCGCGCATTCACCGTCAGGAAGTGCCCGTCAGGGCCGAAGATGAAGATGGCGTCGGCTGCCTGCTCCAAGAGCTTGCGGTAGTTGCGCTCGCTCGCCTGCAACGCCTCCTCGGTCCGTTTGCGCGCGCTGATGTCCACGGCGACGCCGACGACGCCCGCCAGCCGTCCCTGCGCGTCGTGGATCGCCGAGTCGGTCACGTAGGCTGGGAAACTGGTCCCATCCTTGCGCCGCACGGAGAATTCGCCCGCCCAGACCTCGCCCGCCGTGACCCGTTTTAGGAGCGCCCGGCCCCACGCCGCATCTATTGGTCCGACGGTCAGCATCTCGGCCGATCGCCCTACAGTCTCCTCGGGGGTCCAGCCATAGAGGGTGGTAGCATGGGCATTCCAATGGGTGACGACGCCCGCCGCATCGGTGGCGATCACGGCCGCCGGAACCTGATCGAGCAACTGTGCCTGGAAGCGGGCCTGCTCCTCCGCGAGATGGCGCTCGGTAACATTCTCGTGGGCGACCACCGCCCGGATCGGGCCATTCCCGGGGAAGCGGCTGATGCGCATCGCGAACCAGCGCCGTTCGTGCGGACCGTGGCAGGAGTCTTCGCGCACTACTGTTGTGCACCGCCCCGCCAGGATATCGCGGATTGCCGCCGCACTTTCCGCCGCGCCATCCGCGCCGTCCCGCGCGCCCGCGTCGCAGACGGCGAGATAATCCATCCCCAGGCCGTAGCAATCATCCGGGAAATCGTTCTGCGACGCGAAGCGCCGCCAGGCCGCGTTGGCGGCGACGACCACGCCCCGCTCATCGAGCACCGCGATGTGGGCCGAGAGCGCATCGAGGGTGGCCTGCAAGAACTGCTGAGCCTCTGTCAGAGCCGCACGCTGCTGGGACTGATCGAGCGTGTAGCGGATGGAGCGCTCCAACATCGGCGCGTCGAGCTGCCCTTTGATCAGGAAGTCGAACGCTCCAGCCACCTGCGCCGCCGCATCGACAGCGGGGTCGCCCGTGCCGGTCAGGATGATCGTCGGCGGGAGATCGCTCATCCCGTCCGCAGCGCGCAGCAGATCCAGCCCGCTCTGCGCGCCGAGCCGGTAGTCGATCAACGCGACGTCGTGCTCACGACGGGCCAATGCCGCGAGGCCTGCTTCGTAGGTCGCGGCCCATTCCAGGCTTGGTGCCGTGTCAGCGGTTTCGCCTGGATAGTCTCGTACGAGGAGGTAATCATCCTCGTCATCTTCAATAAGCAGGACTCGTAGCGGCGTCTTAATCATGGTCGTCCCCAGAATTGCATGGCCTTTACGACAACGCGGACGACCACTCCCCATTTATACAGCAGAAGCCAGTATAAAATGTAGTATGTCGTGACACCAATCGGGCCGCCATGACCTATTGGTCCCAGAGTACCAGTACCGCAGTTACAGCGCGCAACGGTGGCAGAGGCGCGTCGGCGCGCGCCCAAGCAGATCTGCGCCGTTCGCGCTGCCACAGGCGGCAGGGACCGAACACGCTACAATACGCGCTACACAGGGGGCGCCAACCGTGACATACGGATGCCAACAGCAGGGCGCACGCGGCCATGCAACAGGGAGAGCACCACCGATGACCGCCGTCATTCTCGGCTTTGTCGCCGCATTCTTCTTCATCGTCCCCAGCCTCGTCACATTGCGGAATGAGGCGCTGACCGGGTCGGGGCGCTCGTTCGCGATCGCGATCGCCGCCGGGATCCTGCTCGTCCTCGCCTTCGGCGACCTCTTCCCGGAAGCCTACGAGGAAGCGGGGCATGGCGCGGTCGTCGGCTTCATCGTCGGCTTCGCCCTCCTTTTCCTGGTGGAGACGTTCACCCACGCCCACATCCACCACGCGGCGGATGAGCACCTCCAGCAACACTCGCTGACGCCGTTCGTCCTCGGCCTCGGCATCCACAACGCCGCCGATGGCTTCGCGCTCGGCGTCAGCGCCGATCTCTCACTCGGCTCGTCGCTCGCGGTCGGCTTCGGGATCATAATCCACCAGTTGCCGGTGGCGATCTCCCTTGCCGCCGTCTTCGCCACCGCGCACGCCTCCCGCCGCGACCTGCTCCGTACCTCCGCCGTGCTCGGCCTGATCATCCCGGTCGCGGCAGGGCTCACCGCCGCCCTACCGCTCCCGAACCTCAACGCGGTCGGCATCCTCACCGGCGTGGCCGGGGGCGTGCTGACCTACATGGGCGCGACCCATCTCCTGCCGGAAGCGCAGGCGGAGCACCCGCGCCCGGCGGTCGGCATCACCTTCATCGCCACGCTGGCGATCATGACCACACTGCTCTTCTTCGTAATCGAGCGCTGACCAGGGGTAGGGCCGATGGGGCGCGCGGCACGGAAGTTGCCTTTAGGGTCGGCAGAGCGCGCCAAGGGGTGCGGTCGGCGATGTGTTGTTGGTAGGAGAGGGTGTGGCGATGCGAATGCGAATGCTCGGATGGACTGGTGGCTTCCTGATCGGGCTGTTGGCGCTGATGGGGACAACCGGCGCGGCGGGAGCGACCGTCCTGGCCTGTGATACGACTGCGTTCTCGGGCCAGGTTACCAAGGCGGGTTCTCCGCTGACCGTGCGCAGCACGGACGGCAAGGATCGGGCAGTGAGCGCCGGTCCGGGGCTCGTGGTAGTCCGTAACGGCGCGAACACCCAATTCAACGATGTACACGAAGGTGATCAGGTCAATGTCACCGTCCCGGCCGGGGCGGCGGAGTGTGCGGCCACCCGGATCGAGGCGGCAAGTCCTGCCGCCGTGCCGGGTCCGGATCGCACCGGCTTGTGGGGCCTGTTGGGCTTGCTCGGTCTGGCAGGGCTGCTACCCTTGCTACGCCGCCCAGCGCGCCCGGTCCATACGACGGAGCGCACCGTGGAGTACCCAGCGGCTGCCCGGGTCGAGCCGGTCGTCACCGGCCACCGGACAGAGACCGTAGAGCGCGTTGAGAACGTCGCACGGCTCGATCCACACAACACTCGCGACACCGACACAACGCGGCGGTAACCCACCATCGACCGATACTGACAGGTGAACGAGGGGT
>JAABUM010005540.1_pt1 | contig 13184 bp, 8 predicted proteins | sample 5559161 | NCBI WGS metagenome assembly JAABUM01 (sample SAMN10711868, study PRJNA513369) | rock metagenome | isolation source: Antarctica rocks | place: Antarctica: Victoria Land, Siegfried Peak nord | reverse complement strand
CGTGCGGCGGCGACGGCGAACGGGCGGGAGGGCATGACCGGTGTGGTGCTCTGTTGGGCCAGCCCGGCGACGTACACCCGACCCGCGTTCGGCCAGTTGAAGCCGGTCAGTCCGCGCTGCCGCGGGGACAGCCACAAGCCCGAGGCGAGCACGACGATCGCTGCTGCGACGGTGATGCCTGTCGCCAGGGACAGCACGCCGAGCGTTGTCCTTCGCTGGCGTGCGGGTAACGGCGGACGGCTCACGACCTCGTGACGAGAACGCCCAGACCGAACGTCACCACCCACCCAGCCCCGGCGAACAGCAGGGCCCGGTCGCCCAGGACCACGTCCTCCGGCGCGCCGCCTTGGCCGCGTTCAAGCAGCAGCCCGTAGCGCAGCAACCCGAACGTCATCGGAAGGATCGACAGCTGCCCCCACGGGAAGCCGTGCGCCGGTGCCTGCTCGAAGGCCCACAGGCAGTACGCCACCAACGTCACGGCCGCCGACAGCTCGCGTGTCTGGCGCAGGAAGTTGACCGGGTACTCGCCGAGGATCCGCCGTGCGCCGACCGCGTTCTCACCAAGGCCGGTGGCCTCGGCGTACCGCTTCCCGACGACCATGTACAGCGAGCCGAAGCCGGCGACGATCAGAAACCACCGGGACATGGTGACGTGGGTCGCCGCGGCACCCGTCACCGCTCGCAGCAGAAACCCGGCAGCGACCAGGAGCATCTCGACGATGGCGACGTGCTTCAGCCAGGTCGAGTAGGTGACGGTGACAGCCAGGTAAACGCCCAGCGCGGCGCTGAGCTCCCAGCCGCACAGCAGGCCGCCGAGCGCAATGGCGGCGAGGGCAAGCAGCCCGGCGGTGCACCGGGCGAGCCCGACCGGGACGATGCCGGCTGCGATGGGCCGGAACCGTTTGGTGGGGTGCCGGCGGTCCGCGGCGACGTCCCCCGCGTCGTTGACGAGATACCCGGCGGCGGCGCAGGCGGTGAACGCGGCAAAGGCGATTGCTGTCTGCCCCAGCGCCCAGGGCCTGAACAGTACGCCGGCCGAGGCGGGGGCGGCCACCACGAGCACGTTCTTGACCCACTGCTTGGGTCGGGTCGCGCGCAGCAGACCGCGGGCCGTCTGCCGCGCGCCGACCGGTCCGCGTGGTTCAGGCTCCCTCGCCGGGACCGCCGGCGAGCTGGTTCGGGTGCGGGGACTCATCTGTGGCGGGGAGTTAAGCATCGGATCGGATCACCTTCTGCAGCTAGGGGAGAGGTCGGGTGAGAGCGGTGGGTCGCAGTCACGGGACGTCGACCCGCCACAGCGACCACTGGTGGGAGCCTGGCAACGGCCGCGGAAAGCGCCGGTCGAGCCGGGCCCAGGGCGCGCTCGGGCTCGTTCCAAGCTCCGGCCAGGCGTGCCGGACCGCGTCGTATACGTCGCCGCCGTCGTTGACGAGCAGGTAGCGGATGTGGTGTCCGACGGGGTCGAGGACGGCACCAGCGAAGTCGCGGTCGGATGTGATCACGAACTGGAGGGGCCGGCGGGTCGCTGCCAAGACGGCGAAGCCGGGGCCGGAGTCCAGCAGGATGCTGCCGGCGGGCAGGTGCATGCGGTCAAGCGTGGCCGCGATGGACCGGTCGGAGTCCCACACACCGTTCGAACCGGGGTCGACGTGATGATCACCGGCGAGGGTCAGGGCGGCCGGGCGCAGGTGGTAGAACTCCTGGTTGGCCAGCTTGTTGCTGGTCAGGATGGTGTTCGCGGACAGCGCCACACCGGGCACCAGCAGCCCTGCAGCGGCCGTGCTCAGCCAGCGGCGCCGGGCCCCGAGCCTGTCTGCCCCGCCGGCGAGCAGGCATCCGACGAGCACGGCGAACAGCGGCAGCACGGCGATCTGGTAGCGCAGGAAACCGAACAGGTTGCCCGCGAGGTAGGCAAGGACCTCGAAGGCCAGTACCGAGCCGAGCAGGGCGACCGGAGCGAGCGGGTCGAGCTGGCGTCGGCGGGCGGAGCGCACCGCTACTGCGAGACCGACCGGCACCAGCAGTGGTGCCAGCAGCCATGCCTGGGTCAGCAGCAGCGACAGGTGGGGATGGGCGAAGTCTGCGCTGGTGCCGCCGCCTCGCTCTCCGGCCACGAGTGCGGAGTTGCCGTACTGGGAGCTGAACTGCTCGAACGGGTGGCCGACGATGACGTAACTGGCCAGCGCCCACAGGGCGAACGCGAGCGCTACCGGCAGCCCGATGAGCAGGGCGTCGACGATGACTTCCTGCTGTCGTTCCCGCCCCCGGTGGGGGCTGCGCGACGCGCTGACCACGACGACGAGAGCCACCGCCGCGGCGCCGGAGGCGATGACCTCATAGCGCGACAGGTAGCCCAGCGCGAGCCAGAGCCCGGCGGCGACCAGGTGCCGGGAGTCCTCGGCCCGCAGCCATGCCATCAGGCGCCGGGTGGCGAGCAGCACAAACAGGATCAGCAAGGCCTCGCTCATCCCGTTGGCCCCGAACCACAGGATCAACGGGTGCAAGGCGAACAGCGTGACCACGCTCAGGCGTGCTCCGCGCGCCACCTTCAGGTCGGCCAGGATCGCGGACAGGGTGCGGACCGACAGGGCCATCGCGACGGTCGACTCGATGCAGGCCAGGTACCCGGTGGAGACCAGCGCCGGCCAGAGTGCTTTGAGCGGCAGCAGCGGCATGAGCAGCAGCGAGGGCAGCGGGGTCCAGACGAAACCGACGTTGGCCAGCTTCGGCTGGCGGCTGTACAGAACGTAGGTCGCGTTGGAGACCCGCGACAGCGCGTCCTCCATGATGCTGTGGAACCCCAGGACCAGGACGGCGCCGGTCGCCGCGTAGGCGCTCATACACAGGAGCAGCACGACTGTCGGCTCACTGACCCGCCGGCCGGGCGGCCGGGGCGGGGCGGATGGTCGTTCCGCGGCACCCGCGGCGGGCAGATGGCGGGTGGCTACGGATGTGCTCATGGCAGCCTCGTGACCGTGCCAGCCGCGGCCAGGGGCGCCGGCGGGGTTGCTGCGGCCTTGCCCGGACCCAGCGCCTGCACGGCGCCGGTGCCGCCAGTGTCGTCGGTGTCGTCGGTGTCGTCGGTGTCGTGCTCGACGGTGGTGTCGAGGCCGTGCGTGGTCTTCTCCCAGTACGACGGCTGGGTAACCAGCTGCACCATCGCCTTGACCGCAGCCAGCGACATGAGGACCCAGTAGAGCGGCACCGTCAGCGCTGCGAGCACCAGTTGCGGCTTTCCGCTCGCCCGAACGTTGGCGACGCTGGCGTAAAGGAGCCCAAGACCGCCGATGATCCAGCACGCCATCCCCAGGTGGTACAGCGGTGCCGGGAAAAGCTGCTCGATCACGGCCGGGTGCGCCAGCCACCACAGGACGCTGAGCGCCCAGAACAGTGGGTTGATCAGCGCGAGCAGCGGGGTGCCGCCGACGAACAGCAAGAAGCCGGCGGCCGCTTTCCAGCCGAGCTCGTCGACGAGGCGCCGAGGCGAGCGGGTGTGCACCAGGGCGGTCTGCAGGTAGCCCTTGTACCAGCGGGAGCGCTGCTTGACCCAGTTGATGACGTCGCTGTTGGCTTCTTCGTAGGTCGTGCTGCCCAGCACCGCGACCTGCCACCCGGTGCGCGCGAGGCGCACCCCGAGGTCGGCGTCCTCGGTGACGTTGAAGGCGTCCCACGCCCCGACCTGCATGAGCACGTCGCGGCGAATGTGGTTCGAGGTCCCGCCCAGCGGGATCGGTGCGCCCGTGGCCACGAGTCCTGGGAGCAGCCAGCGAAACCAGGTGTCGTACTCGCAGGTGAACCAGCGCGTGAGCAGGTTCTGCTCGGCGTTGTGATAGGACAGGCGGGCCTGCAGACAGGCGGTGCGCGCACCGCTGCGACGAAACGCGACGACGGCCTTGCGTAGCTGGAGCGGCTCGGGGCGGTCCTCGGCGTCGTAGATCGTGACGAACTCGGCCTGGCTCAGGGCCAGGCCGTAGTTGCACGCCTTGGGTTTGGTGCGTGGCTCGGCCGCCGGGACCAGCACGATCTCGATGAGCGTCCCCCGACACGCTCGTTCGGCTGCCGTGATCGTGTCCTGGTCGTCGGCTTCCAGCATCAGCTTGACGTCCAGCCTGTCGGCGGGGTAGTCCAGCTCTCCCAAGCCCCGTACGACGGAGGCGATGATGGCCGGTTCCTGGTAGGCGGGGACCAGAACCGTGTACAAGGGCAGCGATGCGTCGGGCACCGCCCGGGCAGCCGCATCGCTGACCTCGATCGTCGCGTCGTGCGCGACTGCTCGGCGAACCAGCTCGATCCGGTGGATGAGGGCGGCGGCGTAGGCCAGGGTGATGACGCTGACAGCAGCCACACCCACCATGGCGGGCCACCACGCGGTCAGAACGACGATCAGCAGTCCGGTGGATGCCCAGAGTAACCGGGCTGGCCGGCGGCGGGAGCGTTCACGCGGCCGCGCCGAGAGCTCCGGTGTGCGGTCCGCCAGACCTTGGCAAGCGTGCTCCAGCAAGCTGACGCTGGGTGTGGTCACCGTGTGGTGACCGGTCAAGGTGCTCGTCATGATGCGTCTCCTTGGATCGGTGGACGACCATCCCCATACGGCGGAGCACGGGCGGGAATCGCACTGCGCTGTCGCCTGGGTGCTCCTGTCGCATGAGGGGCCGGAAAGGGCCGGCTCGGGGGAGCCCGGCGGCGGCGGGGGAAGCCGGGTCACGGGGCGGCTGCGGCGGCCAGTTCGCTGGCCACACAGACGCCGGCCATGACGGCGAGGACGCCGAACGCGAGTCGGCCCCGCGGGACAGCGTCCTTGATCTGCCCGACGACCGGGGACACGCCAGCGCGTCGGGGGCGTTGCAGCCCGCGGGGCAGCCGGCTCAGAGCCCGGCCGAGCGCGGCGAGCAGGACCGCGGTCGCCAGCAGCACGACGCCTTGACGCGCCAGGCCCGGCACCGAACCGGCCAGCTGCTGGTAGCCGTGACGGACGACGACCGCGGACAGGGACACGCTCAGTGCCTCAACGATGCCGCCCACCACGGCTCCGGCCACGACGACAGCTGCGCGCAGCATCCGTGACCCGCCGTAGCTGCAGGCCAGCACGAGGGCGAGCAAGAGCCCGGCGAAGACGCCGAGCAGAGGGCTGTCCAGACCACCGAGTGGAAGATCGAGCAAGCGGTGTCCGGCTGCACTGCGGCCGGCGGGCACGACGAGGGACGCCGCCGGTTCGGGTCGCGGGCCGTCGCCGCTACCCGCCAGCTGCTCAGCGCTGGTCTGCACAAGCGCGACCAGGGGCCCGGCGAGTAGACGCGTCAGCGCCTCCCATGGGGGTGGCCAGGTGAGCAACAGAACGCCGAGCGCCGCCCGAAGCTGCCACGTCATCCTGGTGCCCACCAACAGAACCGCCGCCGCCGCTGCCGTGAGCGGTAGCGCCAGCAGATCCAGGCGAGCACCTGACAGGGCTGGGCGCCGGGTGTCCTGGACGAGCAGCAGCGTGAGCGCCACCACCGCGAGCCCGGCGCCCAAGATGTAGTCGAGCTGCCGGTCGTGGATGCTCGGCCCGTTGTGCCCGCGCACCGCCCGCTGCCACCCCACCGCGGCCGCTGCAGCGGGCGCCAGCGCAAGGATGACAAGCGGCCCGGATGACTGGGGGTGTCGTACCAATGACCACAAGCCGGCGGCATGCACGGTCAGCACCATCAGCGCGACGGCGGCCATCCGCAGCACGACAGAACGTTGCGACAGTCCCGCTCCGCGTAACAGGCCCGGGCGTGCAATGGTTGGCATGCTCATCCCTGAGTGGTCACCAAACGTGATGGAGCGCGACGCCGAGCGTCCCTGTCAGCCGTCTGACTAAAAGTTAGGTGCGCCCTGATACCGCGGTGCTAAATCCCCGTGAACACAGGATGGCCGCTCTGCTCACCACGCGGTGCGGCCGTCATCGAGATCTCACGCGCCGGTGGCGATCGCCAGTCGAGCTCGCTTTCCAGGTAGTGACGACAGTCACAACGCGTGACACATGGCTGGGCCGGCGCAGCCCGCCGTCGGGTGGGCAGGCGTCTCGTTTCGTCCAGGGTCGATTCACCCGCGTGCTGTTTCACTGCGCGCCCGGGCGCGTCGACAACAGTGTCGGCGGCCGCTTCGGACGTCATTTCCCAGACTGCTGCTGGAGATGTCGTCGTGGCTCGTGGAGGTCCCCGCACCGCCCTGCTCACCGGAACGCTGCTCGCGACGCTGGGCACTCCGGCCCTGCCAGCGGCAGCAGCAACCAGCAGTACCTCCGCCGCCAGCTCCGTCGTCAGCTCCATCGACGACACCACCCTTAGCGGCACGACGGGCCGGTTCAGCTACGCCGGCCCGTGGTCGACCAGCACCGGCGCCGGTGACTACGCCGGTTCCGACCACTACGCGTCGACAGCGGGCGCGAGCGCCACACTGACGTTCACCGGTGTCCAGGTGCAGCTCTACGGTGCCACCGCCCCGTGGCACGGCCGAGGCAGCGTCTCGCTCGACGGCGGTCCTTCGCAGCAGGTCGACTTCTACTCCGCCACCCGGCAGGACCAGGCGCTCGTCTTCCGCAGCCAGCTGCTGGCATCCGGGGTCCACACGCTAGTCCTGACCGCGACCGGCAGCCGCGGGCCAGCCAGCAGCGGCACCGCAATCACCATGGACCGTGCTGATGTCACCACCAGCGTGCCGCCGCCCGCACCCCCGGTCAGCAGGATCGACGACGCGGTCTCAGCCGCAGTGACCTACGCCGGGGCGTGGTCGACGAGCACCAGCCCGAGCGCGTTCGAGGGGGGCGACCACTACACGTCCGCGGCAGGCGCGACGATGACTCTGCACTTCTCCGGCTCGGGTGTCAGCCTGTACAGCGCGGCCGCGCCGTGGCACGGCCGCGCGACCGTGAGCATCGACGGGTTCGCGTCGGGGACCGTCGACGAGTACGCCGCGGCCCGGCAGGATCAGAGCCTGGTCTACAGCTCAGCCCCGCTGGCGGACGGCGCGCACACTCTCGTGGAGACGGTCACCGGGACCGGCAGCCGCGCCTCCAGCGGAACTGTGATCGCCTTCGACCGGGCCGACGTGACCACCCCCGTCGCCGGGTCACCAGGCGCCGCGGCCCCACCCGCGACCGGGGCTCCGCCGCCGTCATCAGTCCCCATCGGCTTTCTTGCCAGGTGCGGCACGGGGCTCTGCCTGGACGGCAAGCCGTATCGGTTCGCCGGCTTCAACGCCTACTCGATGGCCACGCAGTGGTCAACGAACATCGGCTGCGGCTCCCAGGTGGACGACCTGGACGGGTACTTCAACAGCCTGCGACCGGCCAGCGTCACTCGGGTTGCCGCGCAGCAGCAACAGGCCATCGACCCGGTGACACACCTGCTTAGCTTCGCGGCGCTCGACCGGCTGGTTACCGCGGCAGCCGGACACGGGCAAAAGCTGAGCCTGACGTTGGGCAACGAATGGGCCGGCTGCGACGACGGGGCACAGAAAGACCAGGCCTGGTTCGCCGGCGGATTTCGCCAGGTCCGGAACAGCACGGGCTTCTACCCCCTGTCCTACTGGGACTACGTCCGCGCTGTCGTCTCCAGGTACAAGAACTCGCCTGCCATCGCAATGTGGGAGCTGGTCAACGAGCCCAAAGCCGGCACGTGCTCGACCGGCTTCGTCGGCGACACCTGCACGGGCACGTACACCTGCCCGACCAGCGCCGCGCAGACGTTGCGCACCTTCTTCGACACCGTCGGCGGGGAGGTCAAGCGGCTCGACCCCAATCACCTGATCGCCAGCGGGGTGGTGGGGGACCAGTGGCAGTGCGGGACAATCGGCGCGGACTATCCGGTCGCGCAGGCGTCGCCAGCGCTCGATCTTGTGACCTACCACGACTACGGAGCCGACGGCACAGCGCTGCCGGGGGACTCGGCCAACGGACTGGCAGCCCGGATCAGTCAGGCAGCGGCGATCGGCAAGCCGCTGTTCGTCGAGGAGGCGGGCATCGAGGCGACAGCCGGGCCGGCGGGCTGCGACTCACTTCCCCAACGGGCAGTGCAGTTTCGCGCCAAGATGGACGCCCTGTTCGCCGGCGGCGGGGTGGGCTACCTCATCTGGAACTGGATGCCCACCGCTGCCGCCGGCTGCGACCACACAGCGACCACCAGCGACCCCCTCCTCGACCTCGTGCGCAGCTACCCGCTGTAAGGAGCCTGCCCGAGGTTCCGGCACACATCCGGTCCTCCCGCTGAGGGCTTGTCGCGCGGACACGTCGGCAACTCCCCGCTAACTCGATGTCACCTTCCCTTCAGCTGACCGAAATCTTTCGGCCGAGCGGTATCCGTCAAACGTTCGTCCGGACGACCTCAGCGCCGCCCCGGCCTCTGGGCAGCATGGCCTCGAAGCCAGTCCTCACTCGGCGACCCGACGCCGGCACCGGCCGACGGGATTGCACAGGGTTCACCTGCTGCCGGTGCCAAGAGGAGATCCGTGCCCGCTACCTTGCAGCATCAGTCACCTAGCGAAAAGGGTGATAAAAATGCTAACCGGCTACGGTCGCCGCAGCGGGCGAGCAGCGGCCCATTGCGGCTGGGGCTCCGGGTCGTCGCCGCTCTAGCGGCCCTGTTTGTGGTGCTGGTGGGCTACTCGGTGGGCGGAGCCCTGCTACGAGCCGGCAACGACAGCCTGTCCCAGAGGGTCGCCGAGTGGGGGCGCGACCACCATCTGAACTGGGCGGTGACCGGCCTCGAGCAGACCCAGTACGACCTGCACCAACCCAAGACCGGCGGTGCCCTGGTCGGCGGCATCCCGGCCGCGTCCGGGGAAAAGGCCACCGTTCCCGCTGCGCCCAAGATGCCGCACATGCCGGCGCCGGCCGCCCTGACCCCATTCGTCAGCAACCCCGCTCCGGCCGAGGGCAAATGGCAAAGCGTCGTGTTCGACCACGGCTTGCCGGCGGTCCGGATGACCTACCTGCGGCCCGACGAGGGCTACACCAGCTACCTGGCAGCCATCATGTGGCTCGACCCCAAACTGCTGACCGGCCGGTTGCACGAGGGGATCACCGACCCCGGGGGCATCCACATCACCCCCGACCACATCACCCCCGACCTCGCCAAGACCGTCGCCGCAGCAATGCCCGGCGGGTTCCGGACCAACAGCGGCCCGGTAGGCAACCGCGGCGGCTACTACGACCAAGGAAAGGTCGTAGAGCCGCTGCGTACCGGAGCGGCATCGCTGGTCGTGCACGCCGGCGGCGCGGTCACCATTGGCCAGTGGGGACGGGACGTTTCCATGGGGCCAGCCGTGCGAAGCGTGCGGCAGAACCTGGACCTGCTCGTCGACAGCGGCACCGTCAACCCCACCTGCGCCAGCGGCAGCACACCCCTTTGGGGTTATGGCGTGAACAACGACGCCTATGTGCCGCGGACCGGCATCGGCCAGCGGTCCGACGGTGCTGTGGTGTTCGTCAACAGCCCCGTCACCTCCGTCTGCTCCCTGGGCCGTCTGCTCCAGTCAGCTGGTGCCGTGCGCGCAATGCAACTGGACATCAACTACGACTGGAGCATCGGCTACTACTTCACCCACGAAGGCGGAGCCGTCCACAGCCACGTCACCCGAGCTGACCAGAGCAAAGGCCCCGACCACTACTTCGCCGCCCAAAGCCGCGACTTCATTGCCTTCTACCTTCGCTGAAGAGCGTCGTCGGTCTGCCACCGGCCACGAGCCGCGCAATGCGTCGGCGCGCATCCGTCCCGCAGCGGTTCAGCACACCTTGCCCGATGCTGGCCGAGCGGTTCGTCCCGGTCGGCTATGGCGTGAGCGAAGGTGCGGTGGGGCTGGCCGCGTCGTGACTTGTCGCCTTGACCCGGGCCGCGTCTTCGGGGCGTTGCAGCCGCTGCCAAAGGGACGAGTGCTGCGCCGTGGGCGGCCGATAAGGCACCGCGAAGATCAGCCTGGACGCGCCGACGCGCAATGGCGGCAGGCCATGGGCGGGATCAGCTGGAAGACCGAAGGGGAGCATGCACAACTTCACGGCGACCCCGGCCTGGCCGCACACTCCCAGAGCTTCGAGCCCGTGATTCAGCAGACCGACGGCCAGACGGCCGTTAGGTCTACTTGGCGGGGGGCGCCTCGGCGGCGGGCGGCTGTCGAAGGGATGCTGTCAGCTTGGCGGGGTCTCGCGCAGGACGACGATCGCGTCGCCGACCGGGCGCTCGCCGGTGGCGTCAGATGGTCGGGTCAGCAACCGGCCGCCCGCGACCAGGGTGGTGGACCCGCCACCATCGAGGTTGAGCGCTGACACGGCGCCGAGTGCGGTCAGTACCCGGGACTCTTCGGGGAATGAGAGCCCGACGCTGTAGCTGGGGGCACGTCCGTCGACGGTGACCAGCAGCAGGTCACCGTTGGCAGCAATCCCGGCCATGGTGCGGGGGTTGCGACGTACCGCGAACCCGTAGGTGAAAGACGGCCGGTCGCGCTGGACGAAGCCTTCTGCGTCCGCGTCGATGAAGGGACGCCCTCCCGCCACGAGCAGCGGCCCTCCGTTGACGACGTCGGTATGCGGACCTGCTTGCAGCGGACCGCGTCCGACGGAACGCAGCGCTTCGCTGACCCGTAGCAGGCTGCCCACGTGGGCGTGGGCGAGGAGCCAGGTGGCGCCGGTGCCGATGCCCTGCAGCAGCCGGCCGGTGGCCGGGATGACGCCGCCGCGGTGATTACTCAGCGAGGTGACCTGCCCGTAACGGTCCAGGGCTACCTGAACCCCCGCACCGGGGTCGGCGCTCGCCCCGAAGTCGGTGTCGAAAGCGACAATCTCGTTGGGGTTGGTGCAGGTGACGTCGTGCAGCGGCCTGTTGGTGGGCATGTCGCCGGGCCGCCCGCAACTGCGGATCAGGCCTGGAACTCGATTCAGCCCGTCTAAGCGGCGGGAGGCGCGGTCGCCGGCGCGCAGCTGCAACGGTGTCGAGAGGCGAAGGATGCGGCTGCGGCGCGGATCGAGGACGAGCGCGGCTCGCCCGTCGACAGCCTCGCTGACCAGGTGGCCGCTGCGGACGGCGATGCCGGCCAGGTCACCGGGGGTTCCGTCCTCGCCACCGATGACGAAGTAGCCGCCGTTGACCGCTGCAAGGGCGTGGAGTCGGTTGGCGACCGCGTCGGTGGTCTCCCGGCCGGGCACTACCTCGGTGGCCAGCCCCTCGCGCACAGCACCAGCTGCCTGGCGCTGGTCGACCCGCAGTACGTGCACGACCCACGGTCCTGACGTCGGGCCGCCGTCCTCGGCGGTGTCCTGCACCGACGGGCCGGCAAAGCCCGCGCTGGTCAGTCGGTCGGCCAGTGTCTGCGCTTGGTCCTTGGTCGCCGTGTTTCCGACCCGCACTACGACACCCAGCCGGCCGGCGAGGTGCTCGCCGACCGCAGACAAGGGAACAGCTGTCAGGGTCGGCTGGTAGCCCGCCGCGCTCAGCTTGGCGACGAGAGGGCTCGCCTCGGTGGTGGAAGCTGTCACCGCGACTGTGACCGTCCACCGGTTGGCGGGGTCGGGGGCGCCTCGCACGATTGTCGTGAGCGTGACGCCGGGGGCGAGCGTCTCGCTCAAACGGCTTTCGGGCAGTGCCGCGGAGCCGAGCGGCAGCCCTGGGCGGCCGGTGGCGAGGCGGGTGAGGGCCCCCGCGGCAGCGGGTGCCGGCCTGTCAGCAGCGGGCACCGGAGCCGGCCCGACGGCGAGGGCTGGGACCGCCAGTCCGCCGCCGAGCACCACAACAGTGCCCAGCGTGGTCAATGCTGACCGGCGTCTCCACATGCCCGCGACGTTCTCACGCGTCGAGCTGTGCCGGGCAACCGTGGGAGGAACGGGCGGTGAACATGTCCCTGGCGATTCGGTCGGCACGGGTTCGGCTTCCGGACGACTTGGAAACCTGCTGCCCGGGGGGAGACGCACATGCGCTTCCGCGGCTCGAGGACGGGCATTGCCTGGGGCGGGGGGTGTCCACGGCGCGCACGCCGCGTCCGTTGGGTGCAGAAGCGCGCCCGTTCCCTGGTGGTACCGGCGGGGGCAGGATCAGCTCAACGGGGCACACCCGGCGTGCCCCGCCGCTTTGTCTGGGGTTAGCACGGGATTCATGTGGCTTCCGCCTTGGTGTGAGCGAACTGCTGTCCACGGGGTTGGACGCTGAATGCATGCGCGTGGCTGTGGTCACCGAGTCTTTTCTTCCGCAGATCAACGGCGTCACCAATTCCGTGCTGCGCGTCTGCGAACAGCTGACGCTGCAAGGACACGAGGCGCTCGTCATTGCGCCCGGCTCTGGTCCGACCGTGTGCTCCGGCGGTCCCGGCGTGCCCGTCGTCCGGACGCCGTCGTGGCCGCTGCCGGGCTATTGGGACTTTCGGGTCGCTCGCCACTTCCCGCAGATGCTGGCAACGCTGCGCACCTTCGGCCCGGACGTCGTGCACCTGGCCTCACCGGTGGTGCTTGGTGCGCAGGCCGCCTATGCGGCGCGCCGGCTGGGCGTGCCGTCCGTCGCGGTCTATCAGACCGATCTGGCGGCGTTCGCGACCCGCTACCGGCTCGGGCTCGCCGAGTTCGCTGTGTGGCGACGACTGTGCAAGGTGCATGCGGTCGCTGCCCGCACCCTTGCGCCGAGTCGTGCCGCTGTGCGCCAGCTGGAGGCGCACGGTATCCAGCGGGTCGCCAGGTGGGCCCGCGGGGTCGATCTGCAGCGTTTCAGCCCGTCTCGACGCGATGAGCAGCTGCGCAGCAGGTTGGCTCCCGACGGACAGCTCCTGGTCGGCTACGTCGGACGCTTGGCGCCCGAGAAGGAGCTTGGGCTGCTCGCCGCGGTGCAGAACCTTCCCGGCGTTCGGCTACTCGTCGTCGGTGATGGCCCTCAGCGTCGGCAGCTCGAGCGCGAGCTGCCCATGGCTCACTTCGCGGGGCTGCAGACCGGCAACGAGCTCGCGGCGACTTTTGCCTGCCTTGACGTCTTCGTGCACACCGGGTCGCACGAGACGTTCTGCCAGGCCGCCCAAGAGGCCCTCGCCAGTGCCGTACCCGTCGTGGCGCCAGCCGCCGGGGGGCTGCTTGACCTGGTGCAGCACGGCGGCAACGGGCTGTTGTTCCAGCCGGGTTCGGCGGTCGAGCTCGCCGGCAGGGTGCGGACCCTGCACGCCCTGCCCGGCGCCCGAAGGCGGATGGGCGAGCAGGC
>JAABUM010005539.1_pt1 | contig 13191 bp, 12 predicted proteins | sample 5559161 | NCBI WGS metagenome assembly JAABUM01 (sample SAMN10711868, study PRJNA513369) | rock metagenome | isolation source: Antarctica rocks | place: Antarctica: Victoria Land, Siegfried Peak nord | reverse complement strand
CGTGAGTGAGGAGTCGTCAGTCGTCAGTCGTCAGAAGGGCAACGCTGTTGAACAGCATTCCGCTACGGACTGCGGACTACGGACTACGGACGTCCCTTTCTCACGACCCACGACTCACGACTCACGACCCTACTTGTACTTCGCGTAGATGGCGTCGCCGGCCTTCTGCGCCTCGTCGATCGCGCGGTCGAGATCGTAGTTGTCGATCACCACGCGCTGGATCATCTTCGGCACGATGAAGTTGTTGTTGAATTCCGCATAGGCGGTGTTGCTGACATCCGGGAAGGCCGGCGCGGTGCCGTTCTGGGCGAGATCGGCCAGCCCGGCGCGGATCGGATCGTTGAAGGCGTCGAGCTTCAGGTGGTTCTGCAGCACCGGCCCGTAGATCGCCACCTTGTAGTACTTGTTGAGGAAATCGGCGCTCGACAGGTACTCGATCAGCGCCTTCGCCGCGTCGATGTTCTTGCCCCCCTTGGGGATCGCGCGCAGGTTGGGGCCGAAGGAGGAGACGAGCATCTTCGGGCCGCTCGGCAGCGCCGAGTAGCCGGTGTTGTTGACCAACTCGTCGTCCTTGTTCGCCTTGGCTGTGATCGCCACGCTGCCGGTGTTGGCGATGAAGACCGCCTGCCCTGCCAGATAGGCGTTGTTGTCGCCAGCGCCGTCCCAGGTGGTGCAGCCGGGCGGGAAGAGCCCCTTCTTGTAGAGCCCCGTCACCCATTCGAGGTACGTCTTCGTCTCCGCCGTCTTCAGCGTGCAGGTCTTGCCATCGGCGGAGGCGATGCGCCCGCCCCACGATTGCAGCACCGAGACTTGCAGGTTCCCGTCACCGACGTTCGAGAGGGCGAAGCCCATCCCGTAGAGCGGGGACTTGGTGACTTTCTCGGCGGCAACGCCAAGCTCCTCCCAGGTCTTCGGCACAGTAACGTTGGCCTTCTGCAGCACGTCCTTGCGCGAGAAGAGGAGGTTGCCGGAGACGCCGAACGGGATGCCGTTGCGGCTGCCACCGAAGCTCTTCGGGTCGGTCGCCAGATCGGTCCCCTTCAACCAGCCGCCCTGCGCCGAGCCGATCTTGTTGTAGAGATCGTCGAGGGCGGTGAGCTTCTGCGTATTGGAGAGGAGGAGCATCAGGTCGAGGCCCATGTCGAGCGCGTCCGGCAGGGTGTTCGACTCGACCGCCGCCGCGACCTTCGTGTTGGTCTCGTTCTGATTGATCATCACCACGTCGATGTCGATCTTATTCTGCTTGCCCCAGTCCTTGACCGTGCTGGAGAGGAGATTGTTGGCCTCGTCGGAGAAGATCAGGCCGCCCCAATAGGTCATCTTCCCGGTGGACGTGAACCCGGTGGAGGCCGCCGGGCTCGCCGCCGCGCTCGCCGCGCTGCTCGGGGCGGCACTCGGGGCGACGCTGGCCCCGGTCGATGCCGAGGGGGCCGCGCTGGTCGACGGGGCCGCGCTCGCCGTCGGCTTCGTCGCCGTCGGCGCGACGCTGCTGAAAGGGTTCGCTTGTGTCGGTGCCGCGCCCGAGCCGCCGCTCGGGGCGGTGGTCGCCGTCGTCCCGCCGCAGGCCGCGAGCAATGCCGCCGCGACGCCGCCCAATGCGCTGCCCATGAACACACGTCGTGATAGGTGCTTCCGGTCCATCACCCCGATCCCTCCCCTATAAATTGTCCGCCACATGGCGTTGTACTAGCGTTATAGCCGACGGTACGGAAGATGTAAAGCCTCTGACGATCACGATCGTGTTAGTTCGTCTGTCTGGCGCTTGACAAGTCGGGCCGGGCGGGCGCTCTATACACGCGGCACCTGGCGTCGGAGTGGTTTGAGCGGTAGGAGGGCAGTGGGCGATGGCGGAGTTGGGGATACGGATCGCGGTCGGACAGTTCAACGAATTGACAGAGGAGAAGTTGATTTTCGCGCAGCAGATCGGCGTGCCGGGGGTGCAGATGAATACCCCGCGCCTCCCGGAGCATGACGGGACGTGGGCCTACGAGGATCTGCTGGCCCTGCGTGTGAAGACCGAGGAGTATGGCCTGCGCTTCGAGGCGATCGAGAATGTGCCGATCCACTTCTACGATAAGGCGATGCTCGGCCTGGACGGGCGCGACGAGCAGATCGCGAAGTATCAGGAGTTGATCCGCAACGTCGGGCGCGCGGGCATCCCGATCCTCGGCTACCACTTCATGCCCAATTCGGTCTGGCGCACCACCAGCACCGGGCCGGGTCGCGGCGGCGCGCACGTCACCGCGTTCAACATGGCGCTGGTCGAGTCGGCACCGGGCGGCGGGCAGAGCGCCTTCGTCGCCAAGCGCGACGAGAAGCTCGACGCGCTGTGGGTGAAGGAAGAGATCGGCGGCGATGTCGTCACCGAGGCACAGATGTGGGCCAATTACGAGTACTTCATGCGCGCTGTGCTGCCGGTCGCGGCGGAGGCGGGGGTTAAACTGGCCCTGCACCCCGACGATCCGCCGGTGCCGATGCTCGGCGGCGTGGCGCGGCTCTTCAAGGATGTGGCCGGGTTCCAGCGCGCGGAGGGGATCGCGCTCGATTCGCCGGGCGGCGAGGCGTGGGCGCTCGACCTCTGCCTCGGCTGCTGCTCGGAGATGCCGGGCGGCGCGACAAACGTCCGCGCGATGATCGAGTACTTCGGGCCGAAGGGGCGGATCGCCTACATCCACTTCCGCGACGTGAAGGGGACGGTCCCGGAGTTCGCCGAGTGTTTCATCGGCGAGGGGAACTACAACGCGGCGGCGACGATGAAGCTGCTGAAGACGAGCGGCTTCACCGGCTTCCTGCTCGATGATCACGTCCCGCACATGATCGACGATAGCACCTGGCAGCATCGCGGACGTGCGCACGCGATCGGCTACATGCAGGGCATCCTCGATACTCTCGACCTTTAGGGTTTGCCGATCCACATCACGAAGCCGTCTGTTGCAGCGCCCCCGCCTGAGCGACAGGTGCGGGCGCTGCGCCGTTTCGCTGGCGATCAGCGGGAGGTGTGTGGCATGGGCGAAGCGCCGAACGACAGTCCGCCACTCGTCACGTGCGGTCAACTGCGCGCCGATCTCCGCGCGCTCGGGGTGCGCCCGGGCGACACGCTGATGCTCCACGTCTCGGTGCGGGCGCTCGGCTGGATCGTTGGCGGGCCGCGTGTCGTCCTCGCCGCGCTCCTCGATCTGCTGACGCCGACCGGGACGCTGCTGATGCTGGCGAGCTGGGAAGGAAATCCATACGGGCTGGCCGAGTGGCCGGATTCGACGCGCGCGGCCTGGCTGGCGGAGTGCCCGCCGTTCGACCCCGCGACCTCACCGGCGGATCACCGGGAACTGAGCATCCTCGCGGAGTATCTGCGGACGTGGCCCGGCGCGCGGCGCAGCGATCACCCGCTCGCCTCGTTCGTCGCGGTCGGCGCGCGGGCCGAGGAGCTGACCGCGCGGCACCCCTGGCACTACGGGCATGGCCCCGACGGGCCGCTCGCGCGCTTCTGCGCTGTGGGCGGCGCGGTGCTCCTCCTCGGCGCGTCCTTCGCGAACGTCACCCTCCTGCACCACGCCGAGCATCTGGCGGCGATTCCCGATAAGCGCGTCGATCGCTACACAATGCCGGTCCTGCGCGCCGGTGCGCGGGTCTGGGTCGCGATCGAGGAATATGACACGACGAATGGCATCGCCGACTTTGGGGAGGAAGAGCCGTTCGCCGCCATCGGGCGCGACTTCCTCGCGGCGGGTCAGGGGCAACGGGGCGTGGTCGGCGCGGCGGATGCCGTCCTGCTCCCGGCACCTGCGCTCGTCCGCTTCGGTGTCCACTGGCTGGAGACCCACCATCGGCGGGACGAGCTTTCCTGATCTGGCGTCGCGGCTGCCATCGAATCGCGCGGCCTCCCCTCGTGTCGTCTGCCGCCGCCGGTTTGGGCGGTAAGTACTATAGGCACGGCACAACCGCTGGTAGGAAAATAATCATGGCGGACGCGCCTGTCTGCCCGCTCGCCCGTAGCGGCGCGCACGCTTTTGCCCTTCGCTTCTATCGCCCCTGGCGCGCAGTTTTGCCGCCTGAATCACAGGAGAGCGCGATGTCACCGCGACGATCCCTCTGGCTCGCCACGCTGCTGGTCCTCGTGCTCGGTCTCGGCGGCTGCGGAGTCGGCGGCACGACCCCGACGACCGCGCCCACCACCGCCCCACGCCCCACAACCGTCCCGGCGACGACCGCCCCGACGGTCCCCGCGCGCGCCGCCGCGAGTCCGACCGGCACGGCGGCGACCCCACGGAACACGCCCGCGACCGCCACGCGCGCGGCGGCGACGCCTACGCGCCCCGCCAGCCCGCGCGCGACGACCACGCCACAATCCGCCGGAGCCTGGCTCGATGCCCAGCCGGTGGCGAATTGGAACGTGGCCGGTGCGACCGTGCCGAAGGCCCCCGCACCGGTGGTGACGATCACGATCGGGGGAGCGCCAGCGCCGGGCGCGACCCCGCGCGCGAGCGGCACACCCCGCGTCGGCTGCACCCCGCCGAGCGTCGCCCCCGCCACGATCGCCGAGCGCGCCGTCGCCGGGGCGGGGTGGACCGTCTTTCTGGCGGAGTCGCGGCAGGGCAACGTCGCCCTCGTCGCCGGCCTCGCCTCCTACGATGGCATGTGCCGCCCGACGCAGTATCAGCTCTTCGTCTTCGTCAACGATACCTTCGCCGGGACGCTGTCCCCCCAGACGATGGACTCGCGCACCGACGGCGCGATCGAGACGCCGACCGTGAGCCCCGATGGCGCGCAGATCGTGGCGAACTACCTCCGCTACGGCGCGAACGATGCGGCCTGCTGCGCCTCGCGCGTCAGCACCGTGACCTTCGCCCTCGGCGGCACGCCCGCGCTGGTGACGCCACAGGGCATCGCGACGCGCGCGACCGCAACAGGCACGCCTTCGGCCGCCCCTTCCGGTGCCCCCACTGCCGTACCGGCCACGCCCACACGCTGAGATCGCGCCGCACGGCGGGGTGGCCCGGTGCTGCGGGCCACCCCGCTCCCTTGCCCTTGTTACTGTACCGTCTGGACGGTATACTCTCCTGGTGTGGTAGTGCCGATGATGGGGGAAGATGACCAAAGAGCAGCAGCGTCAGGAGACGCGGCGGGCGTTGCTCGCCGCCGCCGTGCAGGTAGTTCAGGAGGACGGCATCCAGAGTCTCACCCTGGAAGGGGTGGCGCGGGTCGCGGGGGTGAGCAAGGGGGGGCTCCTCTACCACTTCCCGAGCAAAGAGGTGTTGATCACCGAACTCGTCGCGGATCGGCTCGCGCGCTTCGATGCGGCGATCGTCGAGGCCACCGCGACCGAGGGGGGGCCGATCCGCGGGCGTTGGCTACGGGCCTACGTGCGCCTCAGCTTCGCGCCGCCGCAGCCGGGGAGCGACCTGACCCCGGCGCTCTTCGCCGCCGCCGCCACGAATCCGGCACTGCTCGCGCCGGTCTGGGCCGCCTTCGATCGCTGGCAGGCGTGTGCGATCGCCGATGGGCTCGCTCCCGCCTCGGCGACCCTGGTGCGGCTGGCGGCGGACGGTCTCTGGTTCGCGGATCTCTTCGGTGCGGCAGCGGTGACCGCGCCACTGCGCGTGGCGGTGCGCGACGCGCTGGTCGCCTTGATTGAGACGGCTGACAACGGGGTCACCGTCGATGCGGGATGTGGTGGGGGCGAGGGACGATGAGGGGGCTGGTGACGCGCCTGCGCGGGCGCGGGAGGCTGTTGCGGGGGTCGGAGGTCTATACCCCGGTGCTCCTGTTACTGGCGGCGATCGTGGGCGGCTCCTTCCTGGGGCTTGGCTTCATCATGCCGCTCCGCTCCATGTACGCGCGCGATACCGGCTCGACCAGCATCGAGATCGGTCTGATGACCACCTCGTATCTGCTGGCGAGCGTCCTGATCGCCCCGCTGATCGGGCGGCTCACCGATCGCTTCGGCGCGAGCCGGATCCTCTGGATCGGCCTCGCCTGCCACGCGGTCGTGGTGCTGGCCTACATGGCGGTGCATTCGCCGGTCCTGCTGATCGCCCTGCGCGCGGCGGAGGGCGCGACCGCCGCCGCCGTCCTGCCGCCCGCCCGCGCCCTGATCAATCGTTTGGCCCCCAGCGCCCGCCAGGGGGAGGCGCTGGGCCTCCTCGGCGCGTCGCAGGAGGCCGGGATCCTCCTCGGTCCGGCGGCGGGTGCCTTCCTGGCGAGTCAGGTCGGTTACACCCCCTCCTTCCTGATCGCGGGGGGCGTGATGGCCCTCGGCGCGCTCGTGGCGCTCCTGTGCCTGCCCTATAGCGGCGGCGTCGAGACCGCCACGATCAGGATGCAGCGCCCCGGCCTGGCCGGGATCGGCACCTTCACGAAGCCGCTGCGGCTGGTCTACTCCCTCACCGGCGTCATCGCGCTGCCGCACGGCGTGATGATGGCCCTCTGGACGATCTATATGCTCGATCGCGGCGTCTCGCTGCCGCTGATCGGGCTGACCTTCACCGCCGCCGCCCTCCCGGCCCTCTTCGTCGCGCTGATCGCCGGGCGCTGGTCCGACCGCTACGGGCGCTACTGGCCGATCGCCCTCTCGATGATCGGCGTGGGGTTGATCTACGCCCTCTACGGCCTCCCCGTCAGCCCGCTGGTCCTGCTCCTCCTCTGCGCGATCGAGGGGGGCGTGGCGACTATCGCTCGCAGCGCGCTCGATGGTCTCCTGGCCGACGTGACCCCGGAGGGGATGCAGGGCAGGGTCCAGGCGAACTTCACCGCCGTCACCGCCGCCGGGCGCCTGCTGGGCGCGACCGCCGCCGGCTTCATCTACCTCGCCGATCCCGGCCTGCCGTTCATCGTCGGTGGGGTGAGCTGCCTCGTCGCCGGGCTGGTGTTGCTGCTCCCCCGGTTGGCGCGGCTCTTCCCCCCGTCGCCGCAGCCCTTCGCCCCGGCGGTGGCGCGCGAGGCGCAGCCGTTGTCCGGCGAGGTGGCGATCGAGTCGCCGCGCTGAACTTGGCCCGCCCGCACGGTTGACCCCCCCTGCGCCCGCATGCTACCGTGTCGTGGATACGAGGCATCGGGACGCAAGGGAGATGGGAAATGTGGTCGCTGATCCGGCGTAACCGGGCCTTGCGCCGCATCGTGCTCTTCCAGTTGTTCAGCGGCTTGCAGCTCGGCACCTTCGGGTTGCTGTTCAATCTCTATCTGCTGGCGCTCGGCCATAGGGAAGATCTGATCGGGCTGATCGCCAGCGCCACCACACTCGCCCTCTCGTTCATGGCGCTGAGCGCCGGGCGGATGGTGCGGCGCTTCGGCCTGCGCCAGACGATGGGGGGTGGGCTGACCCTGTCCCTCCTGGCGGCGCTCGGCCTGATCTTCTCCCCGAATGCGGCCTTCCTCCTCTTCTTCTCCATCCTCAGCGGCATGGGCGTCGCCATGATGCAATCGCTCCAGATGCCGCTCCTGGCCGAGCATGTCGTCTCGGAGGACCGCGCGACCGGAGCGGCGCTCGTCTCCGCCCTGGCGACCCTCTCCAACACGGCCGGCACGCTGATCGGTGGCTTCCTGCCCGCACTCCTGGGGCTGCTGGGGTTGGCCACGCTGACGCGCGATCGCGTGGCGCTGACGGTGGCGGTGGCGCTCGGGGCCTTCGCGCTCGTGCCGCTGCTCGGGCTGCGCGGCGGTGTCGGCGGCACCCCGCAAGGCTTCAGCGCGGCGATCGGCACCGTGCAGGAGGATCGGCTGCGCCCGCAGACACGCCGCATGATCAGGAACTACGCCGGGGCGACGGCGCTGATCAGCCTCGGGGCCGGCGCGTTCCTGCCGTTCGTCAACGTCTACCTCGCGCGTCTCGGCGCGAATCCGGGGGAGATCGGCGGCTTGCTCTCGGGGGTCGGCATCTTCGGCGCGGTCCTTGGCCTCGGCGCGCCCGCGCTCGCCCGCCTCGTCGGGCGCGAACGCCTCTCGATCATCGCGCGGGTGCTCCCGATCCTCCCGGCCCTCCTGCTCGTCTTCTTCCCCTCAATCCCGTTCGTCGTGCTCACTTTCGCCGTCCGCAACGCTGGCGCGGGGATGATCTGGCCGATCGAGGCGGCGATCCTCAACGATCGCATCCCGGCGCGGGCGCGGGCCGGAGCCTTCGGCCTCCGCACCGCCGCGTGGAATTCGGCCTGGGCGCTCAGCAGCGCCCTGAGCGGCTTCCTGATCGTGCGGGGCGGTTATAGCTGGCCGATCGTGATCCTGATCGTCTCCACGATCCTCGGTGGCGTCGTCCTCTCGTTCGTCCTCCGCCCCACCGCGGAGGAGCGGGCCGGTGGGGTGCCGACGCGGTCGGTGGTCGGCGAGCGCCCCACGGTGCCGTCCCCCCGTTCGTAACTCGTCAACGATCAGCCCGCCACGCTCATCCTCATCGCGAGCGCGCACGGGAGCCAGGAGGAGCCGTGGTCCGTATTCGCGCGATCGAGACGACCGTCGTCGCTGTTCCGGCCCGCTATCCGATCCGCTCGGCGGTGCGCGTGGCCGACCGCGTGATCAACGTGCTGGTCGAGGTCCACACCGATGAAGGGCCGGTCGGCGTCGCGTACGTGGCGGGCTTCACGTCGCAGAAGGCGGCCGCGACGGTGGCGATGGTCGCCGATCTGGCGGAGGGGCTGCGCGGGCAGGATGCCACGCAGCTTGGCGCGCTCTGGGATCGGATGTGGGCGGCCACGACGCTCAGCGGGCACAACGGGATCGCGATGTTCGCGCTCTCCGCGATCGATATGGCCCTCTGGGATCTGCAAGGGAAGTTGCTCGGGGTGCCGCTGCACCGGCTCCTCGGCACGCGCCGCATGACCCTCCCCGCCTATGCCAGCGACGGTTGCTGGCTGCACGACGCGCCGGAGACGGTGGCCGCCGAGGCGGTCGGCTTCGTGGAGGCGGGCTTCCGCACGGTCAAGATCCGCTTCGGTCGCCCCGATCCGCAGATCGATCTGGCGACGCTGGCGGCGGTGCGTCGGGCGGTTGGGCCGACGGTCGAACTCTACGTCGATGTCAATCAGGGCTGGGACCGCGAGCGCGCCCGCCGCTACGGCGCGCGCCTGACCGAGTGGGCGGTCGGCTGGCTGGAAGAGCCGCTGGCGGCGGAGGACGTGGCCGGGTTGGCGGCGCTGCGCGGGGCGCTGACGACCCCGCTCACCGCCGGGGAGAACGCCTACGGCCTCGACGGTATCCGTGCGCTCCTCGATGCCGGGGCGGTCGGCACGTTGATGCCCGACTTGCAGCGAATCGGCGGGATCACCGGCTGGGTCGCGGCCAACGCCCTGGCCGAGGCCGCGCGTGTGCCGATCACCTCACACCTCTTCCCGGAGATCAGCGTCCACCTCCTCGCCGCCAGCCGTCTGCCCGGCCCGCTCGAATTCGTCACCTGGGCCGCGCCGCTCCTCGAAGAACCGCTCCTCGCGCAGCAGGGCATCGTCACCGTGCCGGATCGCCCCGGCCTGGGGATCGCCTTCGATCCCGCCGCCGTGGCTCACTATCGCCTCGATCGCTGATCGACTTGGTGGCCATTGGTCGGGAAACCTCCCTTTCGAGGCGAGCGTAGATAGGGAGGCGGGCGCACTGCTCTCGATCGATCGCCGCTCTCACCGCTACGAAGCGCCGCCTGCTGCTTTCACCACCACGAAGCGTTGTTTATAGGAGCGGGTCGTCTCAGACGGCAGGTACGCGTGGAAGGGATAGCTATGGCTGCCGGTGCCGCGATACTCCTCAATCTCCTGGGTACTTTGCCCCTGCTGATCGTCTGGATCGGTGGGCTGATCTTCGCCGCAACACGCTGGAATCGCCAGCGCGCGGTAGCGCTCCTCCTCGCGAGTGGGTCATTACTGGCCCTCTTCACCGAAATCACCAGCAGAATCATCACCAGTGCGCTGCCCTTCCTCTACTCCGGCGCTTCGCGGAGCGTTGCGCGTATCGGCGCACTCCTCGGCGCTGTCGGGCTGGTGAGCAGCCTGTTGATGGCTATCGCCTGGGGGCTGTTGCTGGCGGCGGTCGTGCGCGCGCTCGGGTCGCACGCTGCTCAGAACGGCTGATCCCCGGGCACTCCCTCCCCTGCTCTTAGGGCTCATTATGTGAGTTGAACGGGTCGAGAGTCATCGCCATAGTCCATCCTCGCCTCGCCCGAGCCACTCGTCCAACGCTACCTTCTTTCAACTCCAGCTGATCAATAAGTCCCATAAAAATCCGCCAATGGTAGTTGGTGCTGCCATTTCCTGTGGCACTAGAGTTGCATATCGGCCTTTATCGGTCAGCTGATTGCTTATGTGTCGCCACCCTGGCGAGACATAGCGGCGGCCGATGTGCCGTGTGGCCGCGACAGTGTGCTCGTCGCGAGGGTTGGTGTATTTGCGAAAGGGGCATGGAGCATGGCGATTTCCAGTGTGGCGCAGCAGCAAGCGGTGGCGTGCGAGAGTTTGCAAGACATCATCAACATCGCGGTGACCGCCGAGGCTTTCGCCGTCACGGCCCTCGGCGGGGCGCTCGACAATGCTGCGAAAGGTACGCTCGCGCTCAACGCCGAGCAGCAGCAGACCCTACGCGCGGCGCGCGCGGAAGAAAAAGCGCACTATGATTTCCTGATCGGCGCGGGCGCGAAGCCCCTGACGACCACCTTCACGATTCCAGATCCCAAGATCGTCACGGATGTGCCCACCTTCCTCAAGACCCTGATCACGCTCGAAGAAGCCTTCATCGCCGCGTATATCGCGGCGGCGCAGGAGTTCGCTATCCTCGGTCAGGCCAAGTACGCCCAGGTCGCGCTCCAGATCGGAGCGGTCGAGGCCGAGCACCGCGCGGGTGTGCGTTACTACGCCATCCAGGCCGGGGTGCTCACCGGCACGCCGAATGATGTCGCATTCGAGAAGGCGCTCTTCGCGAGCGTCGGCGAGGCGGCGGCGGCGCTCCAGCAACTCGGCTTCATCGGCGGCACCGGTACGCAAATCACTTTCCCCGGTCCGGGGACGATCGACGCGACCGGTGTGACACAGCTCGTACCCTAACGATAATGCGTCCATACCTTGCTAGCGTGGGCGATGAGAGAACAGTGAGAGGAGTGCGAACTGTGGAGCACGATACAACGGCTGATACGACATACTTCGAGGGTATCCTGCACGCGCAAGTGTCGCGCCGCACCCTCTTCAAGGCGGCGGGTGCGGCGGGTGTGGGTGTGTGGCTCGCCCAGGCTGGCCTCCTGCGCGAGGCGGCGGCGGCGTCCGAGACGATCCAGGACATCCTCAACATCACGATCACCGTCGAGCACTTCGGCGTGACGTTCCTCGGCTATGGCATCGACAACATCAAGCAGGGCAAGTTCAGCAAGCCGGTTCCCCCAGCGGTTCTCGCGGTGTTGGAAGCGGCGCGTGCCCAGGAACAGTTCCATCTCGATTTCTTCAAGCAGGCGGGCGGCGTGCCGCTGACCACGACCTTCACCTTGCCTGACCCGGCGCTGGTGACCGACTACGATAAGTTCTTCACCGCGCTGGTGCAGGAGGAGACGCGCGAGACCGCCCTGGAGATCGCCGCGATGAATGCCTTCACCGCGATGCAGCGGCCCGACCTGGTGAAGATCGCCTTCCAATATGCCGCCGAGGAGTCGGAGCATCGTCTCCTCGCCAACTACGCGCTTGGCACCAGGCCGGCCAACGATCATGGCTTCGCCCCGGCCCTCTACGCGAATCCGAGCGACATCGTGACTGACCTGAAGAAGGTCGGCATCATCGGCGGCACCGGTCCGGCGATCGTCTACCCCGGTCCCGGCACGATCGATCCGACCAACGTGATCGAGCGGATCCCGGGCGGCCCGATGGTCGCGTGTGCCGCACCGGCTCCCAGCGCGAGCCCATCCCCGAGTGCAAGCCCGAGGCCGAGCGCGAGCCCATCTCCCGTGCCGACCGCGACGCCGATGCCATCCACCCCCACCCCCACGCCGATGCCGATGCCGGGGCTACCGAACACCGGCGGCGGTGGCGGCTCCGGTGGCCAGGGGACCATCGCCACGCTCGGGGCGCTCGGCCTCGGTGCGGCGGCGGCGGGAGCACTCGCCTTGCGGCGGAATCGTCAGTCCGCGGCGATGGGGAGCAACGAAGAGCGCTAGTACATGGCGGCGTAGATGCCCCCATAGTATCAGGGCTGAGAAGCCCCCTACAGTGCCGTAAAAACTGCCGGGCTATTCGGCCCCGCTGTCTTAGCTTGCCCGCGATAGCCGGATGCTGCGGGGTCGTGGCGGGGCCGCTCCAAGGAGTAGGCCCCGCCACATTGTTTGTCCCCACCCGACACGTCGGCGCTCGTGCCTCTGTTGCCCCCCTGGCAGGCGCGCGTTACGATGCACCACACGGGTGGCGATGGAACGGCATCATGAATGGTGTGGGGAGGGTAGCATGTTCACGAGCGATACCTTGGCGGGGAAAGTGGCGATCATCACCGGGGCCGGGGTCGGCATCGGGGTCGGGGTGGCGGAGGCGCTGGCCGAGGCGGGCGCGGCGGTGGTAATCAGCTACAACAGCAGCGCCACCGGGGCGGAGGAGTTGGCGACCAAACTCCGTGCGGACGGCCACCGTGTCCTCTTGCAGCCGTGCGACGTGCGCGATTACGAGCAGGTCGGGGCGCTGATCGCGGCGACGGTGGCGGAGTTCGGACGGGTCGACATCCTGGTTAACAACTCGGGGATCACCGAGGGGCACCCGTTGCTGGAGATGACCCCGGACGAATGGGATCGTACCCTCAACATCAACCTGCGCGGGGCGTTCTTCTGCACGCAACACGCCGCGCGTCAGATGGTCGCGCAGGGGGAGGGCGGCAAGATCATCAACTTCAGCTCGGTCCACGGCTTCGCGGCGGCCCCGAGCCACGTCCATTACGCGGCGAGCAAGGGCGGCATCAACCTCTTCACCAAGGGCTGCGCGATCGAGCTGGCGGAGCACAACATTCAGGTCAACGCCATCGCGCCCGGCGCGATCGAGGTGCCGCGCTTCTTCGCCAACGGCGACTACGATCCCGACGACTGGGGCTCCCGCATCCCCGCCGGACGGGTCGGCCTGCCGAACGACATCAGCCCGGTCGCCGTCTTCCTCGCCTCGGACGGCGCGCGCTACCTGACCGGGCAGATCATCTGGGTCGATGGCGGCCTGACGAGCAGCCTCAACGCCGCCCGACGCTGACCAGAACGTATAGCAGGAGTGGCCGCGC
>JAABUM010005538.1_pt1 | contig 13191 bp, 19 predicted proteins | sample 5559161 | NCBI WGS metagenome assembly JAABUM01 (sample SAMN10711868, study PRJNA513369) | rock metagenome | isolation source: Antarctica rocks | place: Antarctica: Victoria Land, Siegfried Peak nord | reverse complement strand
CGTCAGCATCCCACCTACCGCCCCTTCCAACACAACCGGAAGGAGAGTGGGCTACATGCCAGGGGTGGGTCCCGTTTCCACGCTGATCACCCCGTAAGCCGGGACACTCTTCCACGCTGATTCACAGTCCAGGATTAAGGCTCTCAGGGCTGCCAGAAGGCGCGTGTCGGCTTTCCCCTGCCACCCCTGCGGGTCAGACCGCTTGGCCCGCTCCACGGCTGCCAGAAGCCGTTCTAGCTGGTCCAGGAACAGGGGATGGGCATGGAGGTGCCAGCCGTGCCGCTCCGGCCCGGTTGGCGCCTTCTCGTCAGCCACCCCCTACAGGCTCACCTCGCCCTCGATGGGGGCATCCAGGTCCACCTCCCCCACCTTGGCCGCCAGCGCGTCCAGGCGGCCCGCCAGAGCCTCCGGGAGCGGGCGCACGGCCTCGGATGGCCGGGCGGCTAGATCGGCCTCCAGCAGCGCCAGGAACGGCGCCAGGGCCGGGTCTGCGTCCTCCTCCTCGGGCATGGCATGGACGGTGACGCGGCCCCGTGCCACCCGGAAGGCAATGCGCCCGCCGTAGCCCACTCCCAGCGCCTGACGCACGGCCTTGGGCACGGTAGTCTGCCCCTTGGCGGTGATGGTGCAGACTTCCTCGACCACGGGCATAGCGCGACTCCCAACGCTTTCAACGGCAAACATGCCATCAGTGTAAGGCATTTTCCTTACCTTGTCAGCCCCCTTCTGTTCGGCCCTGGCCGGAGGCCAAGGGTCGTATGGTCGGGACGTCTTCCGTCCCGACGCCTTCCGGCGCGGCACGGCGCGCAGGGGCGGTCAAGGATGCCGGAGGCACCGCGAAGCGGCGCACGCCTTGGCGTGCGTCCTTGACGGTCCCGAGCACTGTGGCAACACGCCTGTTGTCCCCAGCCAGGGGCTGTCCCACTACCGGTGAAGCTACCGGGATTCTAGCTACCGGTTTAGGGGGGGGTGATCCGCCGAACGAATCACCCTCTGAGGGGGGGGTGATCCGCCGAACGGGGGGGGGGTGATCCGCCGAACCCAACTAGGCGCTAAACGTGACTTATCCACTGACCGAGGGGGGGGGTGATCCGCCGAACGCTTCTCAGGCGCGACGCGGGCCGATCTGTATCAGCGTCTTCGGTACTGGCGGACGCGATGGCATCAAGACCAGGCCGCCAATCACTAGTTCAATACGGGCGTCCGGGTACACGGCAACCACTGCGCGCAGCGCTTTTGCCATCTCGCGCTTGAAGTCCTTGGGATCGCGGTACTCCTGCCCGAACTGCACTCGAAGGTTGGCCCAAGAAAGTTTGACGCCCGTTTGACCACGGATGCGATGAAGCCGGTGGGCAAGCCAGGAATACACGTCTAGGGCCAAGGCCGAGTGCTTCAAGGCACCCAAAGCGCGGGCGTCGAGTGGCACGGCACTGTCCGCTAGGGATTCGTAGAACTCCGGCGTCAGCTCAATTACGCCCGGCCACAAGGCTCGTTGGTTGATGCTTCGGTTGACCCATGCCGAGAAACGCTTGATGGGCTTAGCATCCAATGTTTCCAGGCCAACACCAAGGCTCATCCGGCACGCAGCAAGCGCCCGAATTTGCCGACCGAAGTTGGCGTACTCCTCCCCTCCGGTCCCAATCTCAAGGCGCAGTAGGAACTCACGCACCGAATGCCCCACCTCGACGGTAGCGGACTTTGTGCGGACGGCCTCACTGCTGAGATGAACCAGCGCAAGCCGCGGCCTTGTGCCGTAAGGCAAAGGCTGCGGCAACCACTCCTGGCCGTTCCATAGCTTCCCCGCCTCGATCAGTAGCGAAGCATTGCCGTTCGTACGTTCAAACGTGTTGCCGGCGACCCGCCGGCGTGGAAGCCCTACTTGGCACAGCACGGAGTGCAAGTAGTCCGGCCGCTCCGGTGGTCGCTCCGCGATCTCATTGCCAAGTTTGATAATGCGGGCTGTCGTGGGCGGGAGTGGGCTACCGCCAAGGCCGAACAGGTCGTCTTGCGGCTGTCCTGCCTTCTCGCGCTCGGCCTCGTCGCTCAAATTCCACCCTCGACGGTGCGATAAATTGCAAGGTTGATGAGGGCAGCCCGGCTCTGCCCCATCCTCTCCGCCATCTCGTCCACCTTGGCGAGCAGGTCAGGCGCGATAGTCAGCGTGATCTGCTGCTTGTTCCCCCGACGCACCCCATTCGGACGGGCGTCGGGCGCACCGGATATGAAGTTTTCCGTAGTCTTGGGCTTTACCGGCTTCGTGATCGCCATTTGATATCACCTTGATAGCATAGGCATAGTTGTTTGCACTTCAAACAGTATGCTTACCAGTGTAGCCAACTCGTCGCACGCTTTGGCATCTCGGGGAACAACCTCGTCCACTGCCAAGCCCTGGCCTACGGCATTCGCAAACGCCTTTCGCCTACGGATTGGTGCGTCGAGGTGTGCAAGCTGCGGGTAGTCGGCAAGTGCTGCGGCAGCATCAGCATTATCGCTAGAAGCGGTCCCGGGATCGGCGCAGTTGATTACCGCATAGGCCCGAAGGCCATCCCGCACAGACCGTGCCTCCTCTACCAGCGCCGATATGTCGGCCAACGCCCATACGTCCACCGAACGGGGCTGGAACGGGATTAGGAGCACATCGGACAGCACAAGGGCAGCTCGGAGCGCTGTAGAGTCCCGTCCACCAGCGTCGATGATAATGTCGTCGAACTTGCGCCCTTGTTGCTGGACCTGAGCGCGCAAGATGGGTCCGTCCGGGTACTGGACACAGGCTAGGCCGGGCTTCCGGTTCGCCTCTGCCCGGAGCGCCACGGCCGTTTGCGATGTACCCTGTCGGTCGCCATCTATCAGCCACACGTCACGGCCAGCGAGCGCACGGGAAAGGGCGATCTGAACGGCAAGGGTGGTCTTTCCGACGCCGCCCTTCGTGTTACCAACAGTGACGATCACCTTGCGATGGCTTTCATATTAAAACACCATCAATCTCATTGTCTTCTAGGGTGCAGTCAATAGGACTTCCTACAATCCTTAAGCTTTGGCAAGTTCATGGCACATAAGCAACGCTCGCACGCTGGCGGCATACCACCGCCCACCCCGGGCGGTCGGGATGCGGCGCTCCTCCAACTCACGCGCCACCGCGCGCAGAGACAGACCCTGCCCGGCCAGCCGTTCGGCCAGGGGCCTCACCGCCTCTGCCCGCCGCGCGGCCCCCGCCCGGTTTGCTATGGCAGCCAGCACCCGGGCCGGCGCCGCGTTCGGGTTGCCCAGCCGGGTGCCGCGCGCCTTGACCACGGCCAGCGCCGCCTTCGTGCGCGCCGAAATCGCCTCGCGCTCGTGCTGCGCCACCGCGGCGAGGATGTGGATGGTCAGCGGGGTGGCGTGCGGGTTGTCGCAAGCGACGAACGGCGCACCCCCCTCCATCAACCCAGCGATGAAGGCCACCGACCGCGCCAGCCGGTCCAGCTTGGCGATCACCAGCGTCGCCCGCCGCCGCCGCGCCAGCGCCAGCGCCGCGGCGAGCTGGGGTCGGTCGGCGCGGCTTCCGCTCTCCACTTCGGTGAACTCGCCCAGCAGCGCCGCGCCGGGGTGCCCGGCCAGGAAGCGCGCCACGGCCTCGCGCTGCGCCTCCAATCCCAGCCCGGAACGGCCCTGCCGGTCGGTGCTGACCCGGTAGTAGGCAACAAAGGCTGGGGTCACGGGCCGCTCCTGCTGGGGGTGTATGAACTCTAAACGTGGGTTTAGAGTTCATACACCCGGCTGGGCACAGCCCAGTTCCCGGGCTACTCGACCAAGGTGACTTGATACAAGGTGTCAGGGCGGCCCATGACAGGCCGGAGCCGGGGAGGGCCAGGTCGGGATCGGGTGGGTGTTGGCGGCAGCGGGGGCGCAAGACCGAGCGGGAACGGTTTGGGTTGCGGCAAGGGCGCGGGATGCAGATGTGACGGCCCGGCTCCGAGCTGCCGCTTTCGACCAACTGTAGTCGGTCGATGGATGATCTGTAACTCCTGAAAGCCGTCATCCACGAGGCGGGATGACGGCGCATGTGCTAATGGCAATGCACTGGCCCGGCGCCCGCCGGGTCCATGAGAGCCGGGCACACCTCATTCAGACCTGTGCCCAGCCGCCATCCACGGATAGCTCGACGCCTGTCACGTAGGCCGCATCATCTGAAGCGAGAAACAGGACAACCTTTGCAATCTCGTCTGCGGTGCCGGTGCGGCCCATCGGAATTTGGGCACTCGCCTGTGCATTGACCTGCTGAACCATCTCGTCACTCATACCCACCTTGCGCATGAGGTCCGTGTTGATTTGCCCCGGCGCCAAGGCGTTTACCCGAACACCCTTGGCGGACAGTTCTGCCGTAAGCGACCGTGCCAACGATCGGATCGCTGCCTTGGTCGCTGCGTAGACACTGAAGCCCGGGCGACCCTGCGAGCCAAGGATCGAGGTGTTGAGGATCACTGAGCCACCCGCCGCCATCAGCGGGACGAGCTTCTGCACCGTGAAGAAGGTGCCCTTAAAGTTGGTGTCAGCGGTGAAGTCGAAATCGTCTTCCGACACATGCTCGAGCTGTCCGGGCCTTCCGCCACCCGCGTTGGCAAAAAGAACGTCAACGCGACCATACCTCTCCTCGACGTGTACACGAAGCGCTTCGAGATCCGCCACCGTCGAGATGTCGCAGCGGAACGCCTCGACGCCGTCCCCGACGTCCCGCGCAGCGGCATCGAGTGCCGCTTGGTCGCGGCCAGTGATGACGACCCTCGCACCTTCGTGAGTGAACAGTTTGGCCGTCGCCAATCCCATTCCCGCGCTGCCGCCGGTGATGACAGCGACTTTCCCGTCCAACTTACCCATGCTCGTCTCCTGATAGGCATCCCGTCGGCAGCCACGCGAAGAGCGAGGCGGTGAGCAGGCTCACGTCCTGACCTCTTGTGGATGGAGCGACGGCGGCAAGACTGATATATGAAGCATTCTTCAGTTGTGGGATTCGCATATGAAAAGCAGCCCTTCGGTAGCGCTCGACCGGCGTAAAGCGCCGCGTCAGGCTCGATCCGTCGTCACCGTGGACGCCATTCTCGAGGGAACCATTCAGGTTTTGCTGACCGATGGGTCCGCCCGGCTGAACACCACGCGGGTGGCGGCGCGCGCAGGCGTCTCCGTGGGGACGCTGTACCAGTACTTCCCCAACAAGCAGGCGCTACTCTTTGCCGTGCTGGAGCGGCACCTCGCGATGCTCGTCAACACCCTTGAGGCAGTGTGCGGCGACCATCGCGGCGCCACGGTCGAGGTCATGGCCGAGGCCGTGGTGAAAGCCTATCTGCAAGCGAAGACGAGACGGTGCGAGGTCTCTCGCGCCCTCTACCTGGTCACCATCGAGCTTGATGCTCGCGGACTGGTCGAGGCAGCTACTCGACGTGGCGAACAAGCAATCGCTGCGATGCTCTCGACCGCTAACGATGGTCGCTTCTCCGATCCGCATGTAGTCGCCCAGACCTTGCTGGCAGCAGTCAATGGGACGGTGCGGGCATTCTACGAACGGGATCTGCCGCCCGCGATAGGCGGCCAGGTCGAGAGACAGCTTACTATCATGTGTCGCTCCTATCTCGCTGCGGCGTGCGGAGCGGAACGGCGGGCAGCCTAGCATTCCTTCGTGGCCCAGTGACCGCAAAGCTGTGCAAGTTGGCCATATGACGCTGCGGCCTCAGCTAATCGCCCATGCGCTCGCCCTGTCTGTCAAACGAACCCTGGCGGACAGCGGGCCGAATGTCCGCGCTCACCTGGTGGCCGCTGTATCATCCTGTCAATTGGACGAACCCTGTTGGCAAAGTCGGACGCCCCCGCTCCATTACCTACCCAAGCGCCGGTGCAAGAGGTCTGCAAGCTGGGTTAGGACGGGTTTGCTGGGACCAGCATCCCGTGAACAAACACCTAACGCCGACTTCGCCAACAAGGTCCGGACGTTTGACGAAGTGGTACAGTTCAACGTTCATCGGAGACTGTTGGAAAGCGGAACAACGGCTGTCAGGCTGGATGCGAGATACCGGACGTTCATTTCATCCTAATCTGCTGATTCACCAATCCCTTACCGGGGGTCGGCCACTCTTGGTCAATGTTCAAGTGCCTCAATGTCGCGTCGAGCATGATGTCGAGCGCGCCAGCCGCCTCCGCTTCGCGCGCGAAGAAGGCGCCGTCGATGATCAGTGCCACGAAGCCGTGGATCATCGACCAGCAAGCGATCGTCGGCGACAGCGCCGGGTCGCCGGGTGACACCATCACGGCATCGCCGCCTCGCACCACCCGGTCCGAGATAGCGAAGGCACGTCTCGCCGCCGCGACGTGCTCGGGATCGTCGATGTCCAGCGCCTCCTTGCGCCACATCAATCGGAACAGGCCGGGTCGCGCGAGGGCGAACCGCAGATAGGCATGGCACTGCGCGACGATGGTCGAGCGACGGTCCGGCCCGATCGCCGCTTCCAGGGCGTCGCCGAACTCGACGAAGCCAACGGTCGCGATCGCCGTCAGGAGCCCCCGCGCATCGCGAAAATGATGTGCTGGCGCCGCCGGCGACACGCCCGCACGTCGCGCTGCGCCGCGTAGCGAGAAGGCGTCCGGCCCGACCTCCTCGATGATCTCCAGCGCCGCTTCGATCAGTGACGTGCGCAAGTCGCCATGATGGTATCTCCGTTGCGCCACTGAGCCAGTCTTGACACCGTTAACATTACCCGCCATGTCTGATCTTAACAGTGTCAATGACGAGTTGGAAGCATGCTGAAGCCAGGTTTCGCCTTTTCAGCCGGTGGCACGCTGGCGATGCTGTCATGGCTCGCCTTGTCAGCGAGCCTGTTCCTGTCCGACCCGTTGCGTGCGGCAATGTGGAACGGCACCACCATCGTCGTTCCCGCTCTGCTTGGACTGGCCTATGCGATTCTGCTGTTCCGTGGCCTGCGCGAGCGGACCGGCGGCGGCTTCGGGTCTATCGCCGCGGTTCGCCAGCTCTTCACGAGCGATGCAGCACTCGCCGCCGGATGGCTCCACTATCTCGCCTTCGACCTGTTCGCCGGGTCATGGATCGCGCGCGAGGGGCTTGCCGCCGATGTGCCCCGGCTCTTCATTCTCCCTTGTCTCCTCCTGACCTTTCTGGCGGGTCCGGTCGGCCTGCTGGCATTCCTCGTCCTGCGCTTCGCTGTCGCTGGTCGCCTGGGGATCCCGACGTGACCGGCGTCGCAATGCCGGTGTGGCGCGCTCCCGCCTCCATGCACCGCTGGTTCCCGCAACGTGCGCTGACCCGCTGTGGTGTCGCGCTGCTTGCGCTGGTGCCAGCGGGTGTCGTCTGGGCATGGCGCGACCCGCGCAAAGTCGCCGGCGAGGCGGTTGCGACGAAACCAACCCGCTTCGCGCTCTCGATCGGCGCCTACATGCTGACGGCGTCGGCGATGTTCACCTACGTGCGCCCCGAGCGCCGATCCGCCCTCCTGCCGCGTGCAGCCGTCTGGACGATGGTCGTCGGATCAACCGTCGAGCTTTCCTGCATCGTCTTGCAAGCCACGCGGGCGAGGCGGTCGCATTTCAACCGGTCCACGCCGGGCAATGCCGCCATATACTCGGTGATGGGCGCGTTCGCCGTCCTGTTCATCGGCGCGGTGCTACCGCTGGCCTGGGAAATCGCGCGACGGCCAGACGAGCACGCCGACCGCAACATGGTCCAGGCGACTGTGGCGGGCCTGCTCATGACGTTTGTTGCCGGCGGCGGGACCGGCGCCTTGATGAGCGCCCAAGGCCGCCATGCGATTGGGCGGGAGAATGCACGCCTGCCCTTGTTCGGCTGGAACATGACGGGCGGAGACATTCGGGTGCCGCACTTCTTCGGCATTCACGCGATGCAGGCGCTCCCGATGATCGCCGCCAGTGCGAATGCGCTCAGCCCAAGGCGAGCAAAACCGCTCTTTGTAGTTGGCGCGCTCGCGTACGGGTTGCTGACGGCCGGCCTGCTCTATCAGTCGCTGCGCGGCAAGCCGGCAACGACGCTGTAGATGAGCTTAGGACACATCATGCCCGCACCCACGACCGCGTCGCCGCTGAGGATCGCTGTCCTCGGCACAGGCAAGATCGGCAGCATCTTCGCCTTTCAACTGGCCCGCGCCGGCCACCACGATGTCACTGTCATTGCTCGGCCCGGGTCGGTCAGGTTGCAGCAATTGCAGCGGGACGACGGGATCATCAATGTTAACGGCGAACGGGCAGGCGTCCGCGTCATCGATGCGCTGGACGAAGGCACGCCCTACGATCTCCTGATCGTCACCCTCCTCGATCATCAGGCCGACGCGGTCCTGCCCAGCTTGCAAAGAAGCGCGGCCAAATGCGTCCAGTTCATGTTCAACACCTTCCGCCCCGAGCAGTTGCGGGATGGCGTTGGCGCCGAGCGTTGCGCCTTCGGTATGCCGTTCGTCCAGGGAATGCTGGACAGCGAAGGTAGGCTCAAGGCGGTTATCGGCGCCGGCGGCCGGAAGACCATCATAAGCGAGCTGCGCTGGGTCGATCTGTTCAACGCGGCGGGGCTTCCCGCCGTCCTCGAACCCGATATGCCGCTCTGGCTGCGCTGTCACGTTCCGATGTGCGTGGCGTTTGAGAGCGTATCGGTAGCTGGCGAACGGCAGGGCGGCGGCGCTTCATGGGGTGAGGCGGTCGTCCTGGCGCGCGGTGTCCATGCGAGCTTCGACCTCATCAGGAAGCTTGGATATCCAATCTACCCGAAAGGAAAGAAGCGCCTCGACGGCTGTCCGACGCCGATCCTGGCGGCGATGCTTTGGTCCATGTCGCGCGTGCGATCGTTCCGCGAGCTGCTGGCGACCGGGAAAGCGGAATGCCAGACCCTCGTAGACGACATGGTGGCAGCCGCGCCGCTCGCGAGACATTCGGTCAACGTGTCCCGCATCCGAGCGATGAAGCCTTGATGTCCGCGTAATCTCCGTCTCGGACCGCGTTCATTGTAGCGGAGTTATGCTGCGGTCGTGTGGCTGCTCACCCACTCAGGCCTTCACGGAGTTTTCGGTCGTCACGAGGAAGTCGCAGCCGTGCAGATCGAGGAAGGATTCCTCGTCGGGTCGCACCTTGGCCATGTACTCGTCGTCGGAGAAGCAGCGGGCCAGCGCGTCAACGTCGTCGAACCAAAGCTCGGTCACCCCGTCGTACTTGGGGGGCGGCATGCCCGGCAGCTCGACGTCCATCATCGCGTGCTGCTGGACGTAGCGCCGCACCGTGTCCTGGACAACCTTCACCGACATGAAGAGCGGAGCATGACTGTTCTTGTGATGATCGACGAACTGCTTGTGCGTGAGCGTGGGCTTGCGCTTGAGCAGGATCGTGAACTTGACCATCGGCGGCATCCTTGGTGGATAAAAGCTATATACCAAACATCATTCGCTGACGATTGTTCCGTCGGCGACTATCATCGTAGACTTTAAACATTGTGAAGCCGTGTTGACATCGCTCCGGGACTGAGGCCCTGGCCGGCGACTACGATATCCCGGTCTCGTGCGCGACAGGGTCGCATTCACTGTAGATGGCTTTGGACAGCTGCGCCGACCCTCTGAACCAGCTCGGCACGATCGATGGCCATGACCGAACCGTGCTTCAGCACATAGCGGCTGAGCACGAGGCCGGCAATCTGCATCACAATCAGCGCCAATCGCGTCTGCCTTCCATCATCGGGCAGCACACGCGAAATCGCTGGCGCGGCCTGTTGCTCGATGACCTCCGTCAAGCGCCGCCGCGCGGCTTCGTGCGTTCCCGCGGCGCGCAGCAGCGCGGGCAACTGATCGCCCGCGTCCCATCGATCCAGGATGTGCCTAACCAGCGCTTCGCCGCGCTGTTCCTGCGGCAAGGCAGCAAGGTCGGGCATGCGAAAGTCGATGGTCGCCGCAGCGGCGAAGAGGTCTTCCTTGCTGCCGTAGTAGCGCAGGACCATCGAGGGATTGACCTCCGCAGCGGCCCCCACCGCCCGGATCGTCGTGCGCTCGTAGCCGTGCTCGGCGAAGAGCCGCCGTGCCTCCGCGAGGATGCGATCACGGGTCGGTTGGGAGCGTAGCGGCTTTGACACAATGTTATTATCGGTCGGCCGCGCACGGAATGCAACCAATTGCTTGCAAACATCTGCTTGCATACGTATGTTTGCATTCAGTCCAGAGCGTCAGGTCATCTCCGGAGAACGCACATGCCGACGAAGCCTTACACGCTGCCACGGCGGATTGATCGCTTCCGAGATCAGCGCTGGCTGACTGACAAGGTAATCGAGACGGTCGGACCGAAGTTCGACCAGCCGCGCCTGCAATATAATAGCGCGCCGATGAACCCGGACCATCGCGGGCCGGTAATGGGCCTGGAGGCGACGATCCACCGCTGGGACGACCTCGCGCCCGAACTCGCGCGGCTTGCACGCCACTACGAGCTGCAAGCGCGGGCGTAGCTGACGCAGGGACACGAGGTGACCGCCGGCGCCAGCTTCTTCTCAGCCTCATGATGTAGGGCGCCGTGTTATGGCTGCTCTTTGCCAGCACCGAGCACTACCTCACTCCGAAGCGCAAGAGGACCGATTGCTACGGCGAGTTCACGAAGTCTGCCGATCGTCGCATCGAGGCGGTTGAAACACCATAGGGACCGACACATGACGCACGAATATGTTCTTTGGATAGCTACTGCTGCCTATGGAATGCACATGATCGAAGAGACCATCTACGATTGGCACGGCTGGGTTCGGCGGATACTTAAGTTAGACGCTGAATGGAGCGAGTTCTACATGGTTAATGCCATCGTCATCGTATTGGGCGTAAGCTGCGCGATGGTGGGATGGAAGCTGCCCGCGGCGGCACTGGTCTTTCCGGCCTTCATGCTGGTCAATGCCATTCTTTTTCACATCGTTCCAGTCGTCGTCACGCGGGTCTTCTCGCCGGGCCTGTTCACGGCCGTTATCCTGTTCTTGCCGGTTGGGTATTGGGCTTACTGGGGCGCATGGCGCGACGGCATGCTCACTGCCGGAGCGGTCCTCATCTCCGGCGTGGTGGGCTTCTTGCTGATGATGCTCCCCATCGTCCTGCAAAAGACGAAGAAAATGCCATTTTCCGCCAAGACATCGGACCGGCCTGAGAGGCCATTCCGGGTTGATCGGCTGTTCCTGGGCATAACGCCCGCCGACCCTGAGTAAGCAGGAGAAAGCCATGTCCGTCACGCTCATCAACGTATTCGAGCTGCCCAAGGACCAGCGCGACGAGTTCCTGAAGCGCTGGACGGAAACGACGCAAATCTACGCGCGGACGGAAGGGTTCCTTGAGACGCAACTTCACGAGAACACCGGCATCGGAAGTCCGACCTTCCAATTTATCAACATTGCGCTCTGGGCCTCAAATGAAGCATTCATCCAGGCGCACAAGGATTACGTCCCCGGTGAGGAGAGCATAGCCGGCATCAGCTTCCACCCGGCCATCTTCGAGGAGGTGGTCATGGTCAAGAACCTTCTTTCGGCACGGTCCGAGGGGGTCGAGTGAGACGACGGGCCACCAGCCGCTGGGTAGGACGATCTTCGCCGTCTTCCCGGACTATTCGAGAAAGCCCCCGTAGCAGGTGGCTGCGTCGCTAGGATTAAGGCTGAAAGCCGGCTAACCCAGACCTGTGACAGGAAACTATGTTCGATTTCAAGCAACTGGACCCGCGGGCCACGATAGGGTCGCAGGTGGGTGACACGGGCGGCCCAGTCGTGCTGCTCAATGTGTTCACACTAGAACCGCAGGATGCTGAAGCTTTCCTTCAGGCGTGGTCCGCCGAATCAGCGTTCTTCAAGAAGCAGCCCGGGTATATTTCCACGCAACTGCACCAGGGTGTCGGCGGTAGCACTATGTACGTCAACTACGCAGTGTGGGAGTCGGCCGCCGCGTTCGCAGCCGCCTTTCACAACCCCGAGTTCAAAGAGACGTCCAAGCAATTCCCAGCAAGCGTGACGGCGCTTCCGCATCTAATTCGCAAGGTCGCCGTTCCAGGATATTGCGTGGCATAAGGGGTCCAGCGTGCCGGTGCAGCCTTGTTATATGGACCGGAATGCGGGTGCAGTTACCCCAGCCCCGGCTGTGGTTCAGGCGACCTGGACGGAGATCAGGCTCCCGATCGGCAACCGATGCATCGCCGGGTGCCGGTCCGAACGGAGTAGGGAGGGGGGTGTCAGTTCGGCGGGACGGATTGGGCCGTGGCGGCGTGAGAAGGGCCATCAAGCACGCGGTCCCACTGTATCACTGCTTCAGCCCGAGCCTACGCGACATCGGAACAGTCCTGGTCGCCGTTCGTCGCGTAGTGGCCAGCTGCGAAGATGTTTGCGAGTGAGATTCAGGCTTCGGGCAGCTATTTGCCAATAAGCTGAGGCGGCGCAAGCAGGCTGGTGAAGGCTGCGAGTACGGCGCAAGATTGGCTGACAAGCCATGTTTGAACAACAGGAGTGATGCGATGCCAACCTACGTGTTTTCGACGGAGTTAGGGCGGCTGACACAGTCTCAGCGGCTGGACATCGTGAGAAGCCTGACGACGATCCACGCCGAGGAGACCGGCGCACCGCGTTACCTTGTGCAGGTGGTGTTCCACGACGTGCAGGCGCACTCTTTATACGTCGGTGGGGAGGCTGCGCCGGCCGGGCAGATATGGATCCGTGGCGACATCAGGAGCGGTCGCACGGTGGCCGTGAAGCGCAGGATGATCGAGCGCATCCTGTATGACGTTTGTGCAGCCACCGGCAGCGCCGAGGAGGAAGTGTGGGTGTACATCTGCGACATACCTGCGGACAACATCGCCGAGTATGGCCGCGTCTTGCCGCCCCCGGGTGACGAAGCAGTATGGCTGACAACGCTTCCCGGAGGCTTGAGGACGAGGCTGCTCAGCTTGGGGTGACTTTCGGGAGCATAGACATTCATCGCCCGCAAGCCGTCCCGCTACGGTTTGACCCGACGAAGCCCTGTTGGCCCGGTGACCGCGAAGCTGTGCAGATTTGCCATCTGGCGCTGTAGCATCTTGATCGGCGGCCAGGGCCAGGGCTGTCCGTCATATGTGGACGGCCCCCTCCTTGCAAGGTTTGGCGGTGGTTTGATCAGATCGCTTGCGTTCATATGTCCGGCCTGTTGTCGCGCTCGCACATGAACGCTGGCCAAGATGGTTTCCGCG
>JAABUM010005536.1_pt1 | contig 13195 bp, 14 predicted proteins | sample 5559161 | NCBI WGS metagenome assembly JAABUM01 (sample SAMN10711868, study PRJNA513369) | rock metagenome | isolation source: Antarctica rocks | place: Antarctica: Victoria Land, Siegfried Peak nord | reverse complement strand
TCTTCTGCAAGCTCAAGGAGTTCAAACGCATCGCCATGCGCGCCGACAAAACCGATACGAGCTTCGCAGCCATGATCCATCTCGCAGCCGCCGTCATCCATTCCCGATGAATCTCAACAGGCCCTAGTAGGGCTCGCAGGACTTTGCGCCCATTCTCGGTCGCGCCATCTACGCGCGATAATCGGAGCAGGATGGCGGCACGTAAACCTTCGATCAGTGCCGTCTCGAAAGTCACTGCGAGAGCGGGGGAGCCGTCTCGCAAAGCTGCCACCGCATGCTCGACGCGCGCTTGCAAACTCCTGTCGGGGTCGGCGGCACCGATCCCTAGCGCCATCGCGACATCGTCGAACACGCTGACGTTCATCGACATCCAGCGGCACATGTCGATCGTGAGGCTCCTGTTTTCCTGGATCAGCTTGTTCATCGCGTTCGCATGGGACTCGAAAGCTTTCTTGGCGGCTTGCCTGTGTCCTTCGATATCGCTGGCCGTCACCATATCGAGATGTCCTTACGCCAAAGGTAATGTCCGTATGCAATCAACGGTATTGCCCGGAAGCTCTGGAACCGCCATCCCGAGTATCATACGCGCGAAGAGTTCTGAAATTTCGACGCATAAGCATTCCACATCTTGCGCACCGATACCACCAGTGATTGCATGAATGCAAGGCGGCGCCTCCATAATTTTGCGCGTCGCTGAACGTCATGAGCTCTGTCCGTCGTCAGAGGCTACTCCCAACGGAGGTCAGGTTTTGCTCTGGCGATAACCTTGACCGGCCGCATGGACAGAGCCGTGGTCTCCAGATACGCTAAGCCGCTGAGTCCTTTCATCACTTATGACGGAGTGAGATTCTAATACCTATGCTGAGCTCGCTCCACTATTATACAGTTCTGCGATCTCTTAAACTACTCAAAATTTTCGACGGACTAGGCGCTGTACTTGCGTTTTTGAACGTCCGCATTTCACGTGATACGCCCCGAACCCGCCGTCCTGCTTTCGGCCAGCTTCGGCCGTCCGAGCGTTGATGTAACACCTTTTCGGGAGGGGCTTGGGCGCGGTTCCCGCTCGGCGCTCGCAAAGGCTGTTGCTCCCGCCTCTCCCTCGCTCAGTTTGCCTGTCACATAAACGCTCGTTTGCGTGACATGGTTTGTATCGGCCGTAAGCGGGCCAGGGGAGGGGAACGGTGCTGATCGGCTACATCCGGGTATCCAAGGCTGATGGTTCTCAGGTTACCGATCTCCAGCGCGATGCGCTTCAGGCGGCGGGCATCGGCGATGACCGGTTCTACGAAGACCACGCATCGGGCAAGCGCGACAACCGACCAGGGCTCGATGCTTGTTTAAAAGCGCTGCGGGAGAGCGACACGCTCGTGATCTGGAAGCTTGACCGGCTCGGGCGCGACCTTCGCCATCTTGTCAACACCGTCCACGATCTCACGAAGCGCGGTGTTGGTTTGAAGGTCTTGGCAGGGCAGGGGGCGAACATCGACACGACGACCGCCAACGGTCGACTCGTGTTCGGGATTTTCGCCGCTCTCGCGGAGTTCGAGCGTGAGCTTATTATAGAACGCACTAAAGCTGGGCTTGCCTCAGCTCGGGCGCGAGGCCGCAATGGCGGGCGCAAGCCAAAAATGACATCTGCCAAGCTGCGTCTCGCCCAGGCCGCAATGGGCAAACCAGAAACAAAGGTAGCGGAACTCTGCGCCGAGCTCGGCGTCACGCGTCAGACCTTGTATCGCCATGTCGACGCTAGAGGCGAACTCCGTCCAGATGGATTGAAATTGCTAGCGCGCTGACGAGGCTACATAGCGAAATGTGTCTATATACATATCCTTCGTGTTTGGGTGAACCCGGCTGAAATATTTGAAAGAGGGGTCGCCTGGCAATGACCATTTACCGATGTCAGATTGGCACTTGGGTGAAATGGCCGATCTGCAGCCTGTGCCGGAGATCCGTCTCACGGTGGAAACAGGTTCTTTGCCCACCCGAGCAGCGGTGGTGGATGTGCGAGCCCGATCCTGCATAGAAAAAGGCCGCTCCGAGGAGCGGCCCAAGTCTAGGGAGGAAACGCCCAAAAGGGACAAACCCCTGAAGGCGCGAGTCCATAGAGACCAGGTTTAGTTAATATTTGATGAAGATCCATGTAGATTCCCTAGCCATGCCCCAGCCCGGGCTGACTTCAGGTTGTGCGTATCCCTCGCCCCGCGGCCGGCCTCGATCGCCGCGGTGGGCGTCGCGTGTCCGGCATCCACACCGCAAGGTAAAGCCACCTAACCGAGCTGGATCCCTCGATCGCTATGGGTTGGAATTTCATAGCGACGGAAGGTACAGCGGACTAGCATTACAGTTGCACGGTCCTTCGGACTGCGATACTGCAACGGCATAGGAGCAGTTCTATGAGTAAGAAAATTGATATCAGAAGCCTAGAGCCGATCGTCGGCACCGACTATCCGTCACCGTTCGATGAGCCCTGCCTCCTTCGCGAGAGGATCCGACTGGGCGACGCTGCAGGCCTGACTCAGTTTGGTGTCAATCTTCTTCGCTTACCGGCCGGAGCCTGGTCGAGCCAACGCCATTGGCAAACCGCGTCCGACGAGTTCGTGTACGTATTAAGCGGCGAGCTGACGCTAGTCACGGATGAGGGTGCGGAGATACTTCGGGCTGGTGACGCAGCCGGTTTCAAGGCGAGCGATGCAGACGGCCATTGTTTGCAGAACCGTTCCGATGCCGAGGCCCTTGTGCTCGAAGTCGGAACGCGCATTGCCAGCGATGCGGCGCACTACTCCGATGTGGACATGTACGCACCTCCTAACTCAGCCACTTACACGCGTCAGGACGGCACGCCATTTCAACGTCAGGGTGAGCCTGAGACCAAGAGGGTCATATCGTGATATCGGCACGACGCTCGTCAACCTTGGAGATGGGCGCTTCGTCCCGCTTGCAGATGCGCCCGCTTCGCTTCGTGCCTCTCAGGTAGTTCCTGAGCGTAGCGCCAGGATCAAGGCTCCCATAATGGGGCAAAGGCCGAGCCCCCAGCCTCGCAAGCCTGGATACTGGTCAATCTCGTGCTCGCCAAGAAGCCCGCTCTCGGAGCAAGGGATCACCAAGGGACAGGGCATGGCACCGTCAACTTGGGGGCTGGCTGGCTTGTGGGAGGGAGCTGAGCCAGGTAGGCGGCGACATGACAACGTCCGCCGTTCCCAGCTACGCCGGCTACCGCTTCCCGGCTGAGGTCATCAGCCATGCCGTCTGGCTCTACTTCCGCTTTCCCCTGAGCCTGCGCATGGTGGACGAACTGCTCGCCGCGCGCGGCATCATCGTCAGCCACGAGACCGTCCGCCAGTGGGCGCTGAAGTTCGGGCAGGCGTTCGCGAACCAGGTCCGACGCAGGCTGCCTGCGGCGGGGGACAAGTGGCACCTGGACGAGGTCGTGCTGACGATCGCTGGCGTGAAGCACTGGTTGTGGCGCGCAGTGGACCAGAACGGGATGGTGCTGGACATCCTGGTGCAGAGCCGGCGCGACGCGCGGGCCGCCAAGCGCCTGCTTTGCAAGCTGCTCAAGCGGCAATGCCGCCCGCCTCGTGTCATGGTCACCGACAAGCTGGCGAGCTACGGGGCGGCCAAGCGCGCGGTGATGCCCTCGGTCGAGCACAGGAAGCACAAGGGGCTGAACAACAGGGCGGAGAACTCGCACCAGCCGACGCGACGACGAGAGCGGCAGATGAAGTGCTTCAAGTCGCCTGGCCAAGCACAGCGCTTCCTTTCCGCCCACGACGGGATCAACAACCTGTTTCACCTCCGCCGCCATCAAGTGCCCGCCACACAGTATCGAGCCGCCCGGACCGAGGCCTTCCAGGTTTGGGCCGAGGTCACCGGCGTCGCCGCTGCGGCGTAACCACGGGCACGCCGTCCTGATCACGGCCCTTCGCGACCTCAGTCCAACAAGTTGACGGTGCCGATCAGGGTGGTCAGCACGGTGACGCGCGATGAAGTCATTCAGTTCTGGTCGAGCGGTATTCGGAGGCGAACCGGCGGGACCGGGGGCGCATCCTGGATGAAGTGGTGGCCCTCACCGGTCATCACCGCAGCGCTTCCACCAGGGCTCTCGGACAGTGCACGCCCATGCTGGTCTGGCGCGACGGCATGGCGGCTGCCGCTGCACGGAGCGAGGGGGCTGTGGAAATGATGGACAACGCTGCCGCGTTGGCCACATCACCACAGCAGCAGGAGCAGACGAAGGCCTCTTTGGCTGCATGATCAGGAAGGCTGCGGGGCGGGCAATTTCCAACTAACATATCGGCGCCGGTGGTCCCACGGATGGGGTCCACCTCAGGCGCCAGTCGCGACCCGCTCCGGTTGGGGATCGCGCCGATCTGTCGTCAACCCGGACCGGATGCAAGGGGAGACATCGATGAACCGTCGTGACCTGATCCTTTACTCCGCCGGGATGATCGCGGGACAGATCGCCAGCGGCTGGGCCCAGGCGAACGTTCCGGCTTCGTCCAGCCGGGACACGACGCCGCCGATGGACGATCGCCCATCGTTCGTGGCCTGGATGGAGACGAACCGCGGGGAGGACGCGAAGTTTTTGGGGGAGCGCTGGGACCGGTTCAAGGCACTGCTGGCGCACAAGGATCTCTGGGGCGAGCGGAACAAGCGCGGCTTCCTGCTGACACCGCGCGAGGACTTCGTGACGCGGCGAAACCTCGATCGCGCCTACGTGTGGCACTACCTCGACATCGGCTACGGCGTCACGATCACCGGCCCCAACACCGTCGGTCGCATGACGAGCAGCATCGACGTGCAGCCGAGCGACAAGGTGCTCGAGATCGGCACGGGGTCGGGCTATCAGTCGGCCTACCTGTCGAATCTCACCAGCCACGTCTGGTCCATCGAGATCATCCCGGCGCTCGCGGCGCGGACGCGACGCCTCTATGACGACCTGATCGGCCGAGGATATGCCGAGTACCGGTCCATCACGACCCGGAACGCGGACGGTTATTACGGCTGGGAGGAGGCGGCACCGTTCGACAAGATCATCGTCACCTGCGGAATCGACCACATTCCACCGCCGCTACTTCTGCAATTGAAGACCGGAGGTATCATGGTCATCCCTGTCGGGCCACCAGGTGCCCAGCACGTGCTTAGGATCACCAAGCGGCAGGACGGGGACGGCTCGACGCGTATCGCGCGCTCCGACATCTATGGCGGCTCCGTCGTGCCTTTCGTGCCCTTCACAAAGCTGCGAGGCGATGCGATCAGCGGAACGCACAACCAGTGATGCCGCGGTCGAGTTCGAGCCATCCACCGCACCGCCCGGATGAGAGCGGGGATGTGCTTCCGTCCACCACGCCGATCGAGCCACGAGATGTAGCGCTGTAGCGCGACAATCAGCTGCTGAGCAACATTTCCGAATGAGGCAATACGTGTCTCACGTTGATTTTCGCGGGATACTGCCGCAGCCCCCAGCGCCTTCAGGCGGTCCTCGCGCCTGCCGCGTTGCATAATTCTTGAATTGCGCACGGGTTTGAATTCAACCCTCCCTCTTATCGGATAACGCGGGTCACAAACCGGTGCGCGAGCCCGGCGCACAACAGCAGCGGTCCCGCCATAAGGATCATCGCCGCCGCGAGATGGGTCCATTCCTCGGCGTCCGAGCCTGCCTGCTGCTCCCGCACGGACATCTGGGCCGCCAGGAAGGGCGGCATGGTCATCGCGTGATCGGGCGCGAGATACACGGAGAACAAATACTCGTTCCAGCACAGGATGAAGATCAACAATCCTGCCGCCGCTATGCCGGGCGCGGCCAGCGGCACGACGATTTCGAAGAAGACGCGAAAACGTGAGGCTCCGTCGAGCTGCGCGGCATCCTCAAGGTCGGTCGCCGCATCGCCCAGCACCGGATGCAGCAGCCACACGGCTACCGGCAGATTTGCGGCGGTGTAGGTGAAAATCAGGGCGAAGCGGGTATCCAGCAGCCCCGCATGTTGGGCCATGAGGTAGACCGGCAGGACGATAACGACGGGCGGCAGGATGCGCGTCGAGAGCATGCCCACCAGAATGTCGGCATTGCGCAGCCCCGGCACGACGCGGCGATAGCGCGTCAACCCATAGACCGCGAGCCCTCCCAAAAGCACCGTCAACGCCGTCGAGGCCATCCCCACGGCCACCGAGTTGACATAGCGCAGCAGCGGATTGTCGTTGGAATCAAAGAGGATGTAGCGCCACGCGTCGAGCGAAGGGGCATAGTCCAGGAACGGAATGTAAAAAGGCCCGGCGACGATCTCCAGCGGTCCTTTCAACGAGGTCGCCACCAGCCAATACAACGGCAGCAGGCAAACCGCGGCCCAGCCGCACAAGGCGGCGTAAGTCAGGACGGTGCCCAGGGCCCGATAAGGCGAGCGTCTCGAATTCATTTGGTCCCATGAAGCTGGCTGCGCCAATATGAACCCGTCGATGGAATCGATCAAAACCGCTGACAGCGCGCTTCGCCGGGTCGTCCGGCTCGTGGCAGTCCTCAATGTCGCTTACTTCGGCGTCGAGTTCGCTGCGGCGCTCGATCGGGTCCGTGTCGCTGTTCGCTGACAGCATCGACTTCCTCGAAGACCCCTCGATCAATTTCCTGATCCTGATAGCGCTCGGCTGGTCGGCCCCGCGCCGGGCGCGGGTCGGCATGGCCCTTGCCGGCATCCTGCTGATCCCCGGTCTCGCGACCCTCTGGATGGCGTGGGAGAAATTCAATGTCCCCGCGCCACCCGAGCCTCTTGCGCTCTCTTTGACGGGGCTCGGCGCTCTAGCGGTAAATCTCTCCTGTGCTCTCATGCTCGCCCGCTATCGGAGCCAAGGGGGCAGCCTCACGCGGGCAGCGTTTCTTTCCGCCCGCAATGATAATTCGCGAACGTCGCTATTTTCGCAGCGGGGCTGGTGACCGCCTTCCTCTGGCGCTCGGCCTGGCCCGACCTCATCGTGGGGCTCGGCATCGCCGTTCTGAACGCTGACGCTGCCCGCGAGGTATTAACCGCAGCGCGGGATGAACATCGAGCCACCAACTCGGATGGCTGCTTTTGCTCTTTTAGCGGCCAGCAGCTGACAGCAGCCGCAGAGTCCGAACCGGGTCGAAGGCGGGCATTTCGCGATCGATTCCCCTCTTGACACTTCTATTCGGGGTGCTGCTACGCCATTGCTGATGGCACCCAAAGCACCCCGTGCTCGTCCTGCGATCGACGGCGCCGGCATCGAGCATCTTCGACGAGTAACCTATCCTGCGCTTGTATCGGGGCCGGTCGACTTCCTCGAGGGAATTGCGGCTCGGCTTACCGGCGCGGGGGTGCAGCGCGCGGTCGCCGAGAGAAACACGGCGCCGATCTACGACTGGCTGATGAAGATCGTCGCGCTGCAAGGGATCAGCGACGCCGTCGCGCTCGGCTGGGACGACCGGCATGGCGGGATCACCTGGACGGAGGTGAACAGCGCCCCTGCCGCGAAACCGTCATGCCCGCGCCTTCGGTCCTATGGGCGATTTCAAGGTTGCTGCTATCGGAAGGGACCCGGGACCTGTGCCGAGCCCGCGCATCAGCGAGGATGTCCGCTGCCGCGGTACGCTCTCCGGAAAGGCGGGCTCAATGTCGCCGCTTACGGCATCGCGCTGTTCATCAGCGATGTGTGCGCCGGCGATTTCGTCGCCTGGCTCGATGCGAGCCTCACCCACGCCGATCCCGGGCCCGACAGTGTCAACCGTGCCGAAAGGCTCGGGATCGCCGTGGTGAAGCCGTTGACGGGCATCGTCGGCATCGGGCGAAGCTTTGGTCGCTGATGCTCGCCGAGCTGCTGCTCGTCGGCGATCCTGGTCGCGAGCGATGGGTGACGGCCGGCGCCGGCATGATCGCCGTCGACAGTCTGGTGCACAAATTTTTACATCGGACCGGGAGGTTGCGCCGTTGCGGGGCTGATCACCGCCATGGACTGGCATGCTATGCGCCGCGCGGGTTGGCCGAGATCCTGCGGCGTTTCGCTGCAACGGTCGACGCGCGCGCCTTCAACCCGCGCTTCCCGGCCCGCTTCCCGCGGTGGATCCAGCATTCCTTGTGGCAGTTCTGCTCGGAGGTCGGGGGAGGACCGTGCAACGGGCGCCGCATCGACGATCGCGGCGCCTGCCGACAACGTCACTGTCCGGCCTTCGCCCGCTGTGACCGGATCACTCTTCCGCCTGACATCGGTTCGACTCCCCTCGACGGCCGGTCATGACAAGCTCACCGGTATGAACGTCGCGTCCGCCCAGACAGCCGACACTCGGACCGAGGACCTCGCCGGCCTCGTCGAGCGCGTGACGTTCCACAACGAAGAGAATGGGTTTTGCGTGCTGCGGCTGAAGGCGCGGGGGCGACTTTGTGCACGGACCCACCCGGTGGCGCCGAGAACCGCGCCGGCGTAGGAAGCTCCGCCCTGACCTGACCCGGGATGCCCACCTTGCCGTTCAAGCTGAACCGGGACTGCCGCCGTCACATTCCCAAGCAGAAGCACAAGCTCATGAACTGGCGTGCTTATGACGCCAGCTTGCGCCAACGCGGCAGCCTGACAGTCTGGTTCACGGACGAAGCCATCGAGGCATGGCGGTCGGCGCCGCGCACGACCCCGGGCGGCCAACCCCGGCCGCCTTCAGGGCCTCCATGTCGGACGGATCGCCAGGCCGATCAGGGAAACAGAACCTCACGCCGCCGCGTAGCAGAAAGTGGTCACTCCGCCCGCGATTTTGCCCATTTTGCTGCCCGAGCCTGGGGTTACACTTCGACGCTTTTCCACAAGAAAGAGATCACCGTTATGCGTAGCTTCATCATCTCTTGAATTATGGCTTCACCAGCCGAGGCTTTGCGGCGTACGTGAAAGGCGCGCTTAACCCTCTGCTCCCTGTAGTCACTCGATCTCGGGCGAGGGTTCGCGAGAGCTGATGTCGGAACTTTCCAGCAGAAGTGCACGAAGGGCGTTCTTCCGCGGACGTCTCTGGTCGTCTTTTGTTTGGGATCAGCGGGCCAGCATACTCATGTTGTTCGGGCTTGCTGCGCCGGTGCTGCTCCTCCTTGCGGCTGGAGCGGTTGAACTCGCCGAAGTGGTGAAGACCAAGTACGCACTCCAGTGGGAAGTGGATGAGGCCGCATTGAACGGCGCCCGCGAACTCGGCACTGACCAGTCCAGCGCCACGGCGGAACGTGCCCGGGTCTATGCGGCCAAACTTGCAGCCCAGGCCACGGTCCGATGGACGGTGCAAACGACCGCACAAGCCAATACGACGAATGGCTCCATGACGGTGGTTCAGACCGCGTCGAGGCCCTCCTTCTTCGGCAACTTGCTGCCCCCCGGAGGGTGGCACCTCGACGTGACCGGCACCGCGGTCGCGAACTCTAAAGTACCCCTGTGCGTGCTCGGGTTGCAGTCCGGCACTCAGCAGGCTGTCTCGCTGCTGACCAGTTCAGCGGTGACGGCGGCCAACTGCTTGGTGCAGAGCGACGGCAATATCTCTGCGGCTGGAGGCACCGCGATGACGGCCGCCGCAGTCCGCAGCGTAGGATCAGCGACGGGATCCATCTCACCACCGCCCGTCACGGACGCCCCGCCGATCGCAGACCCCTTTTCCTCTCTGAACATCAATGTGCCCGCCCAGTGCAGCGATCAAGGGATACAGGTTCAAGGTGGCACTCAGTCCCTCAATCCCGGTGTGCATTGCGGTACCCTCGTAGTGAAAGGGTCTGCTACGCTCGTCCTCAACCCTGGGGAGCACTATTTCTTGGACGGCAGTGTCGACGTTCGCGGCAACGGACAGATTACCGGCAGTGATGTCGTGCTCATCTTCAAAGGCGAAACGCAGCTACAATTTCGCGGGAATGCCTCAATGTCCTTCGACGGGCGCCAGACCGGGCCTTACGCGGGCTTCGTCCTCGTCGCGGATCGAAGCTTTACTGGAACATTGGGCATTTCGACCGATAGTGCCCACAAACTCCATGGCACCATCTATCTTCCGAACGCCACGCTGGCGGTGGCGGGTGCTGGCAACAAGGTTGCGGATCAGTCGCCCTGGACCGTGGTGGTGGCCAAGGCGCTCACCACCGATGGGTCGGCCAACCTCGTGATCAATTCGAATTATGCCGGCTCGCCGGTCCCTGTGCCCCCAGGTGTGGGGCCGAGTGGCGAGGTCCATTTGACAAACTAGCGAGCGATGGAAACGCTACTCCCTACGCCAGCTGCTGTTATCCGGCCCCTATGATGGCTCTTGTGCGAGAAAACCCGCCACGCAGAGCGGGTCGAACTGCGTCCCCGCCTTGTCCTTCAAATAGGCGACCGATTCGGATTTCGACCATCCGCGTTTATAGGGACGGTCGCTGGTGAGCGCGTCGAACACATCGGCGACAGCCACGATGCGACCGGACAGCGGGATTTGGTCGCCGCGCAGGCCGCGCGGATAACCTCGGCCATCCCAATGCTCGTGATGGCTGATCGCAATCTCGGCCGCGAGCTGAATGACATCCGACGAACTGCCTTCCAGGATGCCGTAGCCGTGCTGGCAGTGGCGACGGATCAGCTCATATTCCTCCGGGCTCAACGGACCCGGCTTCAACAGAATGGCGTCGGGCACGGAAACCTTTCCGATGTCGTGCATCGTGGACGCCAGTTCGACCATCCGGCACCAGCCCGGATCACAGCCGAGGCTCTCGGCTATGGTCCTGACGAGCGAGGAAACGCGTGCAACGTGGTCGCCCGTGTCCGTATCGCGATATTCCGCAGCTCTCGCGAGCCGGATGACGATTTCGCGTTCCCGAGCCTCAATCGTGGCAGTGGCTGCAGCGACTTCGCGGGCCAGCCAGGCCGATCGGTCCTGCTCGATCCGACGGGCGTTGTTCAGAGCAAGCAGGTTGGTCAGGCGCGCCCTGATCTCGAGGGCGTCGAAGGGCTTGGCCATGAAGTCTGTCACGCCGGCCTCCAGAGCTTCCCGCCGGATGCGCCGCTGATCGAAGCTCGTGACCATGACGACGGGTACGTGCTGGAAGCCGTCCAAGGTACGAGCCTTCCGGACGAAATCGATCCCGTTCATCCCCGGCATCTCGTAGTCGGTGACAACGCACCCAAAACGTCCCGGGTCGTCCCGGATAGTCTCGAGGGCTTTTTCGGGCTCTGTGAACGCGGACACTCCGCAATTAGGAATGGTGCTGATCGCCTGGCCCATGAGGGCATTGTTCAGTTCCGCGTCGTCGAGGATCAGCACCTTGTTGAGGATTGCGCCGGGGCCGTCCCGGCGCGGTGTCCCTTCGGGGTTCCTCCTGCCGTCCACTCCTTCGAAGGAAGCAGCAGTCGACAAGGCCCGGTCCAGAAGGCCGGAGTTGAAACCCCTCTGCCCCTCGGGCCGTAATGAGTTGGCCATCTCCCCATTTCCGAGGTCTCGATCCATTCGAGAATGTTAACTACCGCAACTTAAGCATTCCTTCTTGTCCGTCCGAAAATGGACAGGAGGCGTGATCGATCATGCAGGAGTTCCGGGCGCGATCAATCAATCACAAGTCGCCTCGTATGCCGCACAGACCCTCGCTGATCTCGTGGCTCAGCAAGCAAGCACAGGCACCGCCAAAATCACCAGTTTCTGCAACGGCGGCGGGATCGTTGACCTGCTCCCCGGAAAGCATGCCATTGGTAAGCTAGCTCGTCAAAATAGTCCCGCTGCCCCGTCACGAAGGTCGCGAGCGCATCGATCGCCCGCACTACCATGCTGACCACGTGATAGGCCGGGCCATAGGGCCGGACATCCATGGACGCCTTGATCCGCCGTCCCCGCATCTCCCCGAGCGCCGTGAGGAGTTCCGGCACCTTCAGGATCGTGTCGCCTCTGCCCTGCGTCCGCGCCATCCGTCTCTCGCCGTTCGTTCCTGTTTCGTTCGTATGAGGTGGGCGGTCAGGGGCGGCACGTGTCGCGCATGGCACGTCGATCCCAGGGCGCAACAAAACGTCGCATGCGTTGTAGATCGGGTCGGTCCCGTACATGACGCGTTCACAGCCTCCCGCTTATCGGAGGCGCGGTATGCGCCGGGAGGCTACCATCAACGACAAGGTCGCGTTGCTAGAGGCCATCTTCGGGCTGAACCGACTGGCGAACGCCGATCGGCTCGACGTCGAGGCAGCATTGTCGTTCCTGAACACGTTGCCTTATCCTCTCGGCACCGAGATCGGCAATACCGTCGAGCATGCTCGGCATTGCGTAGCGGCGGCTCCGGGCGGCGACCACAAGCACGAAGCTGTAGCGCGCTACGCCATCACGCGGATTGCCTTGGTGTTGGAAGGTCGATTGAAGCGAGGTAGCAAGTTCAGCTAAGAGTAAAACTAGGAGGTTAGTCGCCGATCATGGACGGCGGCGGCGTGGACGCGGTCGGGATTGCTCGCATCGCTTCACAATGCGCAATGAGGTCATCGAGGGCGGCCCTGTGCTTCTGCAGTGTGGCGAGAAACTTCGCCGTCGAGGCATCAGCCTCTTCACCGAGTGCGATGACCTGATTGCCCCCTTCGATGAGCTCGATCTGGTCAACCAGCACGTCGCGATGCTCCTCGAGGGCGGCGATGAAATTCCTCAGTTGCATGGTGAACGAGCCCCATCGACTGCAAAGCGTTTCCGCCGTGGCTACATTCTTGGTAGCACAGCCTTGATCAGAGACTTGCCGTCGCCGTCCGGCAGACCCAGGTCGACCAACAGCAGATCGTAGAGGATCGAGCGCGTCGCTTCGGCCGCCTCGGCGAAGGTGCCAACGACATCGAGCCTCCAACCGGCGCCGCGGACCCGCTCGGCCAGGAGATCGCGCAGGCGGGCGCTGTCCTCGACCAGCAGCAGTCTCATCTCGTCCTCGCGTCTCGCGGCCGCACCCGCCGCACTTTACCGCGACCGGGTGGCCGATCGAGGCGTTTTCGCGCGACGTCGACAGCAGATCGACAGGAACCCGCCGCGCTGGTGGCCCCAAGCCCACCAGCGCCCGGGACGGAAAGCCGTCGGCCCGCTATGAGCGTCGCTCGCGCAGGCGCCGCCAGCCCAGCCAGGCGACGCCGACCGCAACAGCGGCCACGATGACGAGGTCGAAGCGGTGCATGACATCGCGCAGCCTCGGATCGCTGTCCCAACGCGAGCCGAGCAGGTATCCCACATAGGCCAGCGCGTAGCACCACGGCCAGGAGC
>JAABUM010005535.1_pt1 | contig 13196 bp, 15 predicted proteins | sample 5559161 | NCBI WGS metagenome assembly JAABUM01 (sample SAMN10711868, study PRJNA513369) | rock metagenome | isolation source: Antarctica rocks | place: Antarctica: Victoria Land, Siegfried Peak nord | reverse complement strand
CGCATCCGGAGAGGACGGAGCAGGATCGGCGGCAGGCATGGACCGATTTGCGGGGCGGGGCACCACTCCAGCTTACCGCGGCTCGGCCCGGTCCGTCATCGGCACCCCACACTTCCTTATGGTCCCCATCCACCCGGTCTTGCGGCGCTCATCACTCAGCAAGCCGTCCAAGAACAGGCCCGCCGACACCGCCGCCCGATCCTGTGCGAACAGCGGCCGCATCCGTCATTTCACCTCACGCAGCGACGACGCCCACAGTTCAAGCGTGGTCTCGATCGAGGCACCCACCATCCATGATCCTCCGAATCATGGAAGCCCATCGATTCAGAGATCAAAAGGGTGCGCAACTGTAATGCTAGGGCGAACGGATGCCCCGGGCGCTCCAGGATGGCCGTAACCGCGGGCGCCAGAGAAGGATCCCGGAACGCCTGCAGCCATAACGGCCGACCGTCTCCTCGCTTCAGTTGGCGACGCAGGACGAGTACGAGCGCCTGTTTCAGGAACGCCTCGGTCAAGGCGCGTGTTCCTAGGGAGGGCGTCCTCAACTCATCAAGAAGCGCCTCGAACCGGTTGCCGAGCGGCTGGTCACGAAAGCTCTCGACGATTGGGAAGTGGAGCTGATCGAAGAGGCCGAGACTTCCCCCGAAGGATGCATTGAGCGTCCCGCATGCCACGATCAAACAGCCTTCCCTCAACGGGGTCGCCGGCCCGTATGAGGGGCACCCCGCTCCTCCCTGAGCGGGGCGGCGGCCGGTAGATGAACTCCCGCCCTATCTCAGCGGTATTGTCGAATGTGTGAGGAAACCCTTTCGGCAGCACCACAAAGCTGTCGCGCGGAAGCGCGATCGGAGCGAGCTCCGGGATGTGCAGAAGGCCCGAGCCGGACAGCACGTAGTGGACCGAGACATCGCCGCCCGACCCGAAGGCGAGCCGCCAACCAGGGCAGGCCTCACACTTCGCGAATGCCTGGACGCGCACATCCAAGGTGGAGAGCAACTGATCGAGCACCGCGGCTGTCCTAAACTCTCTCAAGCGCCTCGGACCACCAGGACCGAGACGGGCAGCCATTTCCGGGTCAGAGACTATGAGCGGTTTCGTGGGGGAGCAAGAGTCATCTCACCACGCATGGCCGTTCAGTTGCGCCCTAGGGACGCCTCCGGGCGTTGCATAGCAGTCTGCGTTTCAAGCACCGGATAGGCGTCGTGTGCTTGACAATGAACCGGCCGTCCCGGTCCTTGCGCTTGGTGCACGAGTGACAAATCCCTCCTGGAGCTCACACAGCAACAGCGCGTCCACGGTCGTGCAGTTGCCGCGCGAGCAGGGATTCACTGAAGCAGTAGAAGGAGACCGCGAGCAGCACGATGTCTTTGAGCAGGAACTGACCGGGAAGCGCGGAGAGCGCCGGAAATCCTCCGGCACGTGGCTCGGCGACACCCGGAGTGGTGAGCAGGAAGCTGAGGGTGATCAAGAAAGTGAGGACCGAGACCGCGGCGCCGATCATCGACAGCCGCGGCGAGTACAGGCGGGCAGCGAGCAGGAGTCCGGCCGTGATCTCCACCATGCCGAGCATGCGGGACGTGCCGGCAATACCAAGCAGCGCATGCCACCAGCCGACGAACGGGCTGTTCATGACAAAACCGGCTATCCCTCCGGCCTCGTAATCGGTGAACTTCATCGCACCGAACCAGAGAAAGACGATGGCGAGCGCGAAATAGAGCGCGATGCTGGAGACGCGCGTCAGCGTCGCGGCACGCCCAGAGGCTGTCGCCGCGTACGATAACGTCGGAATTTCGTGAGTGGCGGTCGATAGCATGTCGTTCTCCTCGCGGCAGACGGGTCAGAACGTCGGCTGGATGGGCATGGGCGGGAGCAGCACCTTGTCGATGACATGCACGACGCCGTTGTCGACCCGCATGTCGGGCGTCGTAATAGCAGCATCGTTGACCTTCACGCCCGACTCCGTGGGGTTCAGCACCACGGCCGCGCCAATTAGGGTGTCGGCCGCCCTGGGCATGGTGCCCAGGTCGCGCGTGATAAGCCGTCCGGCGAGCACGTGATAGCTCAGCACCTTGGCAAGTTCCCCCGTGTTGGCCGGGTCCATCAGCCGCTTCGCGACAGCCGGCGGCAGGGCGGCGAAAGCCGCGTCAGTGGGCGCGAATACGGTGAACGGCCCGGGCGTCTTCAATTTCGACTCGAGCCCCGCCTGCTGCACGGCCTTGAGCAGCATTGTAAATTGGCCAGCCTTGCGGGCGGTCTCGACGACATCGTCCGCGCAAGCGGGGCCGACTGCCGCCCAGAGGACGGCACCCAGGGCAATCAAATGAGGTTTCATCGCGCAGTTCCTTTCGCATTCGAGTGCTGGCCCTCACGGCTAAGCGTGGCGCATCGCCCTTAATGGGATTATCCTAGCAGCAGCCATCGGAGAGTTTATTGTTGCTTCCTGCACGCATGAGGTAAAGGGCACCAAATGCGGACGTGAGAGCACCGGTAAGGCTGTGGGTCCGATGCGGAGGTGGGACTATGATCGGTTCCGGATTGTAATTTTAGGACGACCAGGGCGGTGCCATCGCGGAGGTGGTTGGAATTGGGGGTGGCGTAGTGCTTGGTTTTACTCCCCCACAGCGGCCTGGAATTGATCCGCCCTTTACATCGAACACACGCCGAATCTCGACCGCCAAGACCGTATCACGCTCGGCCCGTGCCGGCAGCCTGCCGGGATCGGCCTGGCGCGCGGCATGGGCATGATACGTCGACGGGGCGATCGGCAGCACGCGGCAGATCGGCTCGACCGGCGGTGCTTCCAACGGGGGGGATCGGCACCGCCTCAGCGCTCAACCTGCAAGCCGCGCAAGAACTGAATGAGATCGGCTCGCTCGCGCACATTCCCGACGTAGAACGGGTGGGGCGCACTGGCGCCGCGGCCGGGGTCCAGGAGGGCGTCGAAGCCGCTCACCGAAACATCGTGCAAGAGGACGGTGCGCCGATCGAGATCGAGGAGCATCGGTATCGCATTGCCGCGCTTCGCCCCGCGATCGCTCGCATCGACCACGATCATCTTGTCGTCGAATGTTCCAGGCGAGTCCTGGATGGCGCTGAGCGGCGGATCGCGCTTGGCGAGCACCGCTGGCTGGTATCCCGGAAAAATCGTCTTCATGTCCACCAGGGTGCGCGCGACCGGCTTTCCCTGGTTGACGTTGTGGCAGGCCGTGCAGTTCGCGGCGACGAACACCTTGCGTCCGCGCGCCGACGCCGCAGGGTCGACCTTGCCGCCTTTGGGGGCTTGCAGCGCCTCAAGGTAGGCCTTCATGTCTGCGAGCTTCTGCTCGTCGACACGGCGCCCAACCGGGCTTGCGGGGTCGCCCACGTTGCCCACCACCGCCGCCTTGACGAATGGGAAGCCCGTGACGCCTGTATCGGCCAGAACCTTGGCGTAATCGTTCGCAAGCTGCTCGCCGGCCGCTCCGGCTTTGATCTTGAGGAACTCGCGCCCCTCGGGCGTGAGCAACGTCGTCGGGTCGAGGTTCGTCGTGTAGGAGGCGTTGCTGATGTCCACCAGTTTCGCGAACTCGCCCGCGCTCCCGTAAGGCGCGGCGAGATCCTGCCGGAAGAGCGGGGTGTTAATGACCGAGTTGCCGTGACCGTCCTGGGTCTCGTCGAAGGTCCCGACCGGATATAATTGAGGGTTGCTGAGGTAGGCGTCGACCTCGGCCTCAGTCGAGTCCGGCGTCAGGCCCGTCGGCGCTCGGCCGATGGTCTTGCCGCCCAGCGTGACCTGAAGGTTCGGGTACACGGCGCGCGAGTTCGCCGCCATGGCGAGCAGCTTGCCCATATTGAGCTGCAGGGCCGCGGGGCCGTCGATGCGGCGGCCGATTGAGCCCGCGCCCGGCATGTCGTACACCGACTTGTCAGTGATCGTATGACAGAGCGCGCAGGACACCCCGACCTTGTCGCCGCTGGCGAGATCGATCTTGCCGTCGCCATTGCTATCCTTCGGCACGATGCCGATCACGGCGTTCGCCTCGATCAGCTTCACCGTCGTCATCGGGTCGTTCAGCATCGGCGCGTTTTCGACCGAGAGATCGGTCTTCAGCTCCGCCGCCATCTTGTCCCGCATGGCCTTGGGAACGGCGTCGACGTCGACGAGGAGGCCCGCCTTCAGGGCGTCGAGCGGCGTTACCTTGGCGTCCATCATGCCTTTCGGCATGCGGGCGGCGTCGGTCCAAAAGCCTTCGTTGCCGAAGGTCTCGAAGCGGAAAACGTCCCGACCGGCGGCCGCTCGGCCAACAATCCGAGAGGTGGCCTTGCCCTCCGTCCGCGTCTGGGCTTTGGCCGCCAGAATTGAATGCCACGTCCCCTCCGACGAGAGGGTGAGAACCGTGATTGTTGCAGCCGTGACGAGGGCGGCGGGCGCGAATACCCTAAGAGACGACGCTAACGACACCATGGGCTAGGGTTCCTCCCGTCTAGTCGCGGACGGACTTACGCGACGGCGCATCGGGTGTGGCTCGGACCGCACTCGTGGGTGTGCGGGCACCCTGATGCACTCATTCATAACGCGCCTTGCTCAGGAACCTTTGCGCCCATCGGTGCTAAATCGGCCAAGAGACGTCCGAATTCGGGTAAACCTTCGTGAAGGTCGGCGACCCCCCAATGCATACCTCTCCAGCCTGTTGGGTCTCGTAGGGGAATCGAAGTGGCGAACGTTCTGGACCGACTGCTCGCGACACTGGACACGCGTCTGCACGCCTTTGCTCTCTGCGAGGTGCAGCGCGGGTTCCGGCTTGTATTTGAACCCATGGGCATGGTGGTCATCCACTACGTCCTCGTCGGGACGGGGTCGTTGCAGGTGGGAAATGGCAAGGTCGTGCCCTTTGGGCCGCACTCCATCCTCGTCGTGCCGCCCCGGCAGCGTCAGCGCCTGAGCGCGTCTGAGGGCGAGACAAAGGATATCCGAGCGGAGGAGAATTGCTCGCCTTTGCCGGATCGGTTGGTGAGGTTCGGCGCCGAGACTGGAGGTGGCGACCTCTTGGTTCTCTGCGGTTCGATCTCCGCGACATACGGGGGTACATTCGGCCTGTTCGACACGCTGTCTGAACCGATCGTCGAGGACGTCAGCGGGGTTGAGCACCTTCGTTCGGCGTTTCAGCTCATGCTGGCTGAGCTGAGCCGGCCCATGATCGGGACGCGCGGGCTCACCGAGGCCCTGATGAAACAGTGCCTGGTCATATTGCTGCGCCAGCACTTTATGCGCGGATCGATCTCGTCTCCGCTCTTCGCGGCTCTCCAGGACCAAAGGCTGACGCACGCGGTAGCCTCCATCATCGAGCATCCAGGAGGGCGGCACTCGCTCCAGGGCCTCGCGGCGATTGCTGGAATGAGCCGCTCATCCTTCACCGCCCGCTTCGCGGAGGTCTTCGGCCAAAGCGCACTCGACTTCGTCTCGAAGGTGCGGCTTCGCCACGCGGCTTACCTGCTTATTACGACCGACCTGCCCATCAAGGTCGTCGCAAGCAGCGTCGGTTACGCGAGTCGAAGTCACTTTTCCAGCGCGTTCAGCGCGGCATACGGCGTGAATCCAACAACCTACCGTTCGATCAATGCCTTCCAAGAAAGCCCATCACCTGCGCCTGAAGCGACGCCGCAAGTCCAGGTCCAGTCGGAGTGACCGCCGGGAAATCGGTCCGCCGTGGGGCCGAGCTCGACGTTCGCTCGCCACGGCGGCCTTCGAAGCTCAAACAGGAGGACGAGCGATGCTCAAGCTCATGATTTCTGCGCTGATGCTCTTTGCGGTTGGGACTCACGCGCGAGCGGACGACCTGATCACCGTCAAGAGCGCGAAGCCCGTAAAAGAAACGCTCGACCGTCTGCAAAAATTGGTCAGCGATGAAGGCTTCATCATTGTTGGTCGCGTTCCGCATTCGGATGCGGCCAAGGGCGCGGGCCTGACCTTGCGCCCGACCGAGCTCATGATCTTCGGTGAGCCGCAGAGCGGCACCCCTCTGATGGTCTGCGATCAGCGCGCCGGGATCGACGTGCCGTTGCGGGCTCTCGCCTGGCAGGACCAAGCGGGACAGCCACAGCCGACGACGGCGTAGGCGCTCCTGTGGTTCAGCTAGTGCACCGATCCAATCAGAAGGTACAACGAATTCCCTGTAGAGGGCGACGGAGGCCGCTGGGCGCAACGCTCGCTGGCTGATGGCACTGTCAGCTCGGATATTGTCAATCGGCGTTGTGGTGGTCGAGGGCGATGAACACCGCCACCTGGCCATCGCGGGTCCAGGCCGCCGTCATGTCGGTGCCCCACATGGCGTCGATCGTTTCGGGAATGATCGTGCCGTCATGGCTGCGGGGTCCCCGGGGCGAGCCCGTCCGCACCGGCGCCAATAATCCGTGCTCGCGAATCAGCCGCAGCACGCGGTGGCGCGACGTGCGCAGCCCGGCAAAGCGCAGGCGCCCCTGCGGAGGTCCTTCCACCGAGCCTACGGCTCGTCGGAACCTTGGACCTCCTCCGCCCACACCTTGCGATGCCCTGCGCCGTGGAAGGGAGCGGCGTCGAGCACGCCCCGGATCCGCTCCAGCAGATCCGCATCCGGCATGGGACCACAGGCCGGGATGCCGGCGTGGCCCGGGATCGGTGGGAACGCGACGGCAATAGACCGTCGCGCGCGCCGCCCCAGACCCGGCACACCAGGGCAGGGCCGTAGGGCCTCCCGCTCGAGGCCGAGGTCGTGACCCTCATGGTCTCGACCTCCGTCGGGCAAAGGGCGGCCCTCCTCCAAAACCGCGATCTTCGCTTCCAGCAAAGCTCGGTCTTCAGCAGCATGTCCGAGCTTGGCTTTTAGTCGCTCGCTGTCCAGCTCCTCGCCGTCCTTCTGCCCACGTCGTCAGGCTCGCCTCGCCGGCGGCCAAGAAAGCGTCACGCCAGCCGCTCAGCGTCGCCGCCGTGACGACGAGCCCGCGCGACACGGTCTCGAGGTCCTCGCCCCGCAGAAGCTGCACCGTAGGCAAGCCGGGGGCTCGGGCTGATGCCGATCCGCCTCGCGGTCCGTTGGCTCTATCCCCACGACTGGCGCGAGCTGTCGAATGCCATCAGTTTCAGACGGGCGGGAGGGCGCTGCGAGGCCCGCGGACGCCCCCATGGCAGGCTCGTTATCCACCTCGGTGACGGGCGATGGTGGGATGAGGAGCAGGGCAAATGGCGCTGTCGCAACGGCAGGGTCCTACGCCGTCTGCCGGCGCCTGCGGATAACGAGGCGCCATGGCTCACCACCCGGGTCGCTCTGGCCACAGCCCACCTCAATCATGACCCAACGGACAACCGGCCCGGCAATCTGCGTGCGCTCTGCCAACGGTGTCACATCCTGCATGACAAGCAGGAGCACCTTGCCCGCCGACGCCTGACCTACCGTGCCCGCAAGGCCGATGGGCGACCTATTCACCGGAGCCTGCTCGGCGCTTTCGATGTACGTCACCTTGTACATTCCAAAGTTGAAGGAGCTTGACGTGCGGCAGCTTACGGTAAAAGACGCGTCCCATGGCGCCGGCGGGGGCTTCAGAGCCGGTAGGCTCGCACGACACAAAAAAGCTCGTCATTCCAAATGGCGTATGCTATTGTCATACGCATGGTACAGCTCTCGACCACCTCCGTCCTCAGCGTCCGGGTCAATCCCGATGAACGCGCCGTGCTCGAGGCGGCGGCCGAGCAGGCCCATACCAATCTCAGCGATTTCATCCGCCGCAAAGCGCTCGAGGCGGCAGAAGCCGACGTCGTGAACCGGACGGTCGTCACCATCCCGGCCAAAGACTGGGAAGCGTTCGAGGGCTGGCTGGACCGTCCTGCCGAGCCAATCCCGGCCCTGACGCAGTTGATGCAGCGGACGCCGACCTGGGGGCGGTGACATGGTGGCGGTAGCCCCGCCGCGGCCTCTCCTCGAGGACGACGACCGCGGCGGCTTCGATTGCGGGCGGGAATCCCTGAACGGCTGGTTTCAGCGGCACGCCTGGGCCAACCATGTCGGGGGCGCCTCGCGGGTGAACATCATCACCGATCCGGCCACCGGCCGCATCGTCGGCTATGTCAGCCTGAGCGCCGCGCAGATCGAGCGCGCCTTTCTGCCGAAGCCGCAGCAGCGTAACCGCCCCGACTCGGTGCCGGTGACGCTGCTCGGGCAGCTGGCGATTGACCTGGCCTATCAGGGCCAGGGACATGCCGCCTCGCTGCTGATCTTTGCGCTTAGGACGGCCCTGCAAGCCTCAGAGAGCATCGGCAGCGCCGGTGTCCTCACCCATCCGCTCGACGACGGCGTGCGCCGCCTTTACGCCCGCTGGGGCTTCGCTGACCTTCCATACGACCCGAGGCGCGCGATGTTCATCCGGATGGGCGACCTGCGGGCCAGCCTGGCGAGCGGGGCGATGAACTGATGCGGCGCACACCACCCAAGGATCGGCGTTGAGAGTAAACAATATGTGTTCGTTCTACGAATGGGCGAGGGCGAACGTATGGCCCGCCCCGTCGGCAAGTGGTTTCTTGGTGTCCAGCTTGATCTGTCTGCACAAACGTATCCGGCCTTCCGGCGAGCCGTTGGCCAAGATGGAGAGCCGCGCGTCCTGGTCCTCATAAAGGGGCCGGCATCGAGTGCCATTTTCCGCGAAGGTTTCCAGGACGCCGGTTGACAGTCAGGCCATCTCCTTGTCGCCACCCACAGACACCGAGGGCCGACGCTCGTCCGCGTCGACCGATCCGGTTCAGGCCGCCAGGGCGGCAGCCTTGTAGGTGTCCCCGTGCCGCAGGAGCGCCCAAACGGTACGGGCCATCTTGGCCGCCAGGGCGACGACGGCAGTGTTGAGATGCGCCCGCGCGAGCAGTCCGCGCAACCAGGCGCCCACGGGCGTGTCCCCCGCCTTCAGCGTCGGCAGGGCCGCCCGGGCGCCCTGGATCAGCATCTTGCGCAGGTATTTGCTCCCGCGTTTGGTGATCCCGAGCAGCTTCGGCCGTCCGCCCGTCGTCACCTGCCGCGGCACGAGGCCGAGCCAGGCCGCGAGGTCCCGTCCTCGGGCGAAGGTCCCCGCGTCACCGACTGCCGCCACCAGGGCCGTCGCGTTCAGCGCGCCGATACCGGGGATGGATAGGAGGCTCTTGGCACCGTCCTGCGCCTTGGCGCTGGCGGCGAACTCCGCGTCGAAGGCCTTGATGCGCTCGTCCAGCGCGACCCACTGACGGCGCATGTCGACGATCAGCTCGTGAATGCGGGCCGCCAGAACACGTTCTTCGCCGTCGAGCAACTCGGCGAGGGCGACGGCCAGCCGAGCGCGACCCTGCGCGACAACGTGGCCGCGCTCGAGAAGCAGGCTGCGGATCTGGTTCATCAGCGACGTCCGGTCGCCGACTAGCCTGTCGCGCACGCGGTGGAGCGTCTGCATGTCGAGCTGCTCCTCCGACTTCAGCGTCACAAAGCGCATGGTGGGCCGACTTGCGGCCTCAGCGATGGCTTCAGCGTCACGGTCGTCGTTCTTCTGCGCCTTGACGTAGGGGCGCACGTACTCGGGCGACATCAGCCTGACCTCGTGACCTTGGCCGGCCAGAGCGCGGCCGATATGGTGTGCCCCGCAGCAGGCCTCCATGGCGACAACGCTGCCTGGATACTTGGAGCAGAACGCGACGACGGTGTCGCGGCGCATGCGTCGGCGCATAAGGACTTTTCCGGCCGTGTCCAGTCCGACGAGGCTGCACGACGTCTTGCCGAGATCGATGCCGATGATGGAAAGCTGCATGGTTCTGCTCCGTCCTCACCTGGGTTGCAGCAGCATGCTATCAGCTGCTGCAGAGGGAGGGGCGGGCCATCCATAAAGGGGGACAGGACGCCCCGCCTGTTCACGGCAGTGGACGGCTCGCCCGTGCTGGCCTTCGCCGGCCTGTGGGACCACTGGCGCAATCCGGCGAGCGGCGGCGACGTGCTGTCGGTCACCATCATCGTGTCGGGCGCGTCGAGGGGTCACAACGTGAGACGTGAAGAGGTCGCCGTAGGACGGCCCCTTCTACATAAGGGCGAGGCGCAAAGCTCGACTTTGTACAAAAACTGAGGGGGTCGGAGGTTTGAAGCGGCTCTCCGCGGGGTGAATCACTTGGTCGCATGAGCGCGGACTTGCTTGTCCGGCGTGGGAAGACTCGAAGCCTGGGATGGAGCAACATCCGACCCCCTACTTGGCGCCATGTTCTGGCGATCCCGTTCCCGACATTCTGCGCAGCTGGTTGGCGGTCCTTCAACCCTGCTTCACGGCGCTCAGTTGGGAGCACGTGTTGGTGATCGTCATGGGTGCTGTGCTCGCTCCGGGCAAGCGCACGATCACCGCCTGCCTGCGCATGACAGGGCGGTCGGACGCGGTCAATTTCGCCAGCTACCACCAGCTCCTCAATCGGGCGCGGTGGCGGTCCGCGGCCATGACGCGCCGCCTGCTGGGCCTGATCATCAACCGTCTCGTACCGGATGGGCCGGTGATCATCGGGGTCGACGAGCCGCTGAAACCCGAGCCGATCGACGCCAACAAGCTCGTCGCGAGCATGTCCGAGCTGATCCGAGGATCGCTCGGCAGCGATGTCCGTCTCGAGACCGTGCTCGCGTCAGGCCTATGGCGAACGCATGCGGATCCTAATCAACTTGAGAACGTGCTTTTGAACCTCGCCGTGAACGCCCGCGACGCCATGCCGGAGGGGGGCCGGCTCACGATCGAGACGCAGAACGCCCATCTCGACGCGCGCTACGTCGCGGCGCACCTCGGCGTGCCGGCCGGCCAGTATGTCATGATCGCGGTCACCGACACCGGCTCTGGCATGCCGCCGGAGGTGATCGCCAAGGCGTTCGACCCGTTCTTCACCACCAAGGGGGTCGGCAAAGGCACGGGCCTCGGCTTGAGCCAGGTGTACGGGTTCGTCAAGCAGACGGGTGGGCACGTGAAGATCTATTCCGAGGCCGATCAGGGCACGACGATCAAGGTCTACCTGCCTCGTCTGATCGGCGCGCAAACGCCTATGAGCGAGGACGAACTCTCGAGCGAGCTTCCTACTGGCGACGCTCAAGAGGTCGTTCTCGTCGTCGAAGACGAGCGGGCGGTGCGCCAGTTCAGCGTCGACGCTCTGACGGAGCTCGGCTACCGCGTGATCGAAGCCGACGGTGCCGAGGTGGCGCTTCGCCTCCTGGATTCCCATCCCGAGATCGTGCTGATGTTCACGGACATCGTCATGCCCGACGTGAATGGCGCAAGGTTGGCGGAGGAGGCCCGGCGGCGCCGACCCGACCTGAAAGTGCTGTTCACGACCGGCTATACCCGTAATGCCGTCGTCCACAACGGCGTGCTCGATCCTGGCGTCGAGCTCATCGGTAAGCCGTTCACGATCGAGGAACTGGCCGCGAAAGTCCGCGAGGTTTTGGACGAGCCCACTTCGGGGCTAACCGTCTAGCGGTCCGTTTATGACGCGCTCGATTGCGCGCTGGTCATATGGCTTCCAGACCATCGGGAAGCCTGGACCGCATGTTATCATAGCCAGTCACGAGGACGATGCGGAGACTAGGCCACCGCTCGGCCGCGGCTTCAGCCAGTTCCGGACCACTCATGCCCGGCATCCGGCAGTCGGTGAACATCAGAGAGACATCCGGACGGTCCTCAAGCTTGGCCGGGGCCTCTGTGCCGCCTCTCGCTTCGAGGACCTCGCAGCCCAACTCCTCGAACAGATCGACTGCCAGCATGCGCACTACATCTTCATCGTCGACCACAAGGACGACTTTTTGCGCAACCTCAATCATCCCACCTACCCGACTGTTGCTCAGCTCGACTTTGTACATTATGCGGCGAAGCAGAGCGCTTCTGCCATTCGGGTGATGCGGTCTGGCGGGATTTCGTGCATGTCTCGGGTGCGCGGCGACGTTCGATAAATGTCGCCGACCCATAACGCGAGCCGCACGGCGCCAATCGCGTCGGCAAAGGTGAGGGTCTTTTTCCGGTACCACGCCGCCGTGTGGGGCTTGGCGGTTTCCGTCAGGAGATCGCTAGCCCAGAGAGTGATGAGGCTGTAGAGGCCGAGAAGAGCTGGCGTGGTGCGAGCGATGGCCTTGTCAGACCATTGCCGCTGGGTTTCGACGCCCAGATGCGCGCGGGTTTCGGCGAAGGTGACCTCGATCTGCCATCGACGGACGAACAAGGCGATGATCTCTGTCGGCTCGAGCCTCGTGTCGGTGCTGAAGAAGGCTTGAGGGGCGCGCTTGCCGTCCGGGTCCCGAACGAGAACCCAGCGGATGGGTCTGGGTGGCGTTCCGCGCCGATACCACAGAGCCGTATCCGAGGTGATGTCGAGCGCCTTGCGGGTCTGGCGGCCGTACCATGAGGATGCTGTGACGCGATGCCAGAGGGTCGTCGGCTTGGTCAGCAGGGTTTTCAGCTTCGGCAACGGGGCCCCCTTCTGCGCCGGTCGCCCAATGCTGTGAGCTTGACGATGCGGGGGCGGCGCAAACAAATTGGCATCGAGACGCAGGCGGCTGATGAGTGTGGCGCGACCGCTGACGGCATGGGCCAGTTCGTGGACGGCGAAACTGCTGTCCCCGACGAAGACGATCGCGCGCCCCGGCAACCAACGGCACAGTTGCAGCATGCTGTAGGTGGCGAGCCGGCGCAGGATGGCCGACGGCAGCAGGCGCCCGGCGCGGACCGAGAGCACCACCCGCAGCATGTCTGGCACCTGCGCCTCGATCAGCGGCCAGTCGATTGCGCCGGACGAGTTCGCTCACCCTTTCGGGATGCGTCTGGGCATAAGCCAATGCAAGGGTCGATCCCCAGGATCCCCCGAACACCAGCCACTGCTTGATGCCTGCCGCGCGGCGCAACCGTTCGATGTCGGCCACCAGGTGCCAGGTCGTATTGGCTTCAATACCCGCATGGGGGATCGACCGCCCGCAACCGCGCTGGTCGAACAGAAGCACGTCGTAGCGCTTAGGATCGAAGAAACCGCGATGCGCCGCGGTGATTCCACCACCGGGGCCGCCATGCAGGAAAACCGCCGGCTTCGCGCCAGGAGTGCCGTATCGTTCGAAGTAAAGCTGATGACCGTCACCCACGTCGAGCATGCCGCACTCATAAGGATCGATGGCGGGATATAATGTTCGCAGATTGGTCATTGCGAATTCGATTTCCTCTGACTCCGGAACCGA
>JAABUM010005533.1_pt1 | contig 13200 bp, 16 predicted proteins | sample 5559161 | NCBI WGS metagenome assembly JAABUM01 (sample SAMN10711868, study PRJNA513369) | rock metagenome | isolation source: Antarctica rocks | place: Antarctica: Victoria Land, Siegfried Peak nord | reverse complement strand
AAGAACTGCCAGGAGGACGCCAAGAAACCGGTCCGTCACTTCCAATGACCCGTTGTGCGGAAGCCAGGAGAGGCCACCCAGGGCCAGTAGGAAACGGCCCTGCCAGATGTGCGCTGTGTCGGACCACGCGCTCACGGCAGCCGCTCCTGCACCGGGCGGCGGCACGTCTCGCAGTCGGCGCCGTCGTACCACTGGTCGGGGCCGCAACGGTGGGAGACCTGTGCGTCGCGGGCGTCCAGGACGCGGCCGAGGGTCAGGGCGACCGCGAGGGTCACGAAACCGGCGGCGAGGCAGACGCCGAGGAACACCACGAGGGTGGTCACGACGCGGCCTTGACCCTGGCGTGGTACGCGCGACAGATGGCTGTGTTCGCTGCGGTGCACACGTCGCAGCGGCAGCCCCAGTTGATGTATGCCGAGTAGCCGTGCGCGACGGTAGGCGGAAGCCCGTGCTCCTGGACGTATGCGCGGCGAATCAGTTTCCGGGCTTGTGTGCGGCGTCGGTTCGCGCCGGTGCACTCCTTGCAGCGGCACCCGTAATAGCTGTAGCCATTGCCGCTCCCGCCGTGAGGGATGGACGCGCTCACGACGCTACGTCCGTGCGTGAGCCGACCGGCCCGGTGATCCGCATCGACCCGAGCGGGTTCGGTCGAGGACAGCGGCACTCGTCGGCGCGCTCACCGCAGCCGCCGGGGCAGGGCGGGTGGTGGTCGGCGGCCCAGTCGTAGTCGTAGTCCCAGCGGTTCACGACGCGGCCCCCTGCTCGGCGGCACGCTCACGGATGTGCTTGGAGACGAGGGCGATGTCCTCACGGGAGTTGTTGGCGCAGAAGAGGGCGTTGGCTTCACAGCGCGTGAGCCCGAGCAAGGACGCCGCTCGGGCGTGCGCCACCTGATGGAAGAGGAAGTCGCCTCTGAGCCACTCCCCTTCGCCCAGCGTCAGCGTCACGGCCCAGCCCGCGTAGCAGTACGCCGTCCCGCAGTCGTTGCGGTAGACCGTCTGGTCCCACGTCTCGGGGTGCGCGTCGATCTGCGCTTCCACGGCGTCCATGAGCGGCAGGTTCGGCGTCGGAGCGCTCACGCCACACCCCACGCCTCGTCGGCGCCCTGGTAGGCGGCGTCCTCGCGGGCCTGGGCCAGGTGCTCCCCGCACACGCCGCGGTCCGACCAGCCGCAGTCGTCGCAGTCGTCGGGGGTCATGAGGCCACCCGCTCGCGGGCGACGCGGCGGCGGGCGTTCTGGCACACGCGGCAGTGACGATTGCCCGCGCTATTCCGCAGCGTGTTCTCAGGGGTGTAGGCGTGGCCGCTCGGGCAGACCGTGATCGGGTAGCTCAGCGCCCGGCGCGTGTTCTCACCTGTGCTCACCGGCTCCAGGTGTGCCGGGTTGCAGCATGCACGGACCCGGCACAGGTGGTCGATCGTGAGCCCGTCAGGAATGGGGCCGACGAGAGCCTCGTAGGCGAGGCGGTGAGTCAGTTGCGATTTACCTTCGACTCCCCAGCAGCCATAGCCGCGGGAGTTGAGCGCGCCGGTCCAGAGCCAGCAGTCCGTCGTTGCGACCTTCTCGACCTTGGACCAAAAGCGGTCGGTGAGGATGGCGGTCATGCCGCGGACCCAGCTAGCGGGAGGTTCCTGACGTACTCGATCAGGTCTTCGTGGAGGATCACGTACTTGCGTCCGTTCTTCCGAGCCTTGCATTGGCCGGTGCGGCAGGCGTCCCGGATGACGTCCTGGCTCACCCCGCTCTGTGCGGCGGCCCCGATCACGTCGTAGGAGATGGCGCTCATGACGCCCTCCGCTGGACAGATCGGAAAGCGTCGCTGGACGACCTGGGCACGAAAAGGTCATCGACGCCTACGCCGAGGTAGTACGCGATCCGCACGGCCGGGTCGGGCTCAAGGTTCTTCACCTGACCCCTGAGCAGCCGACCGAGGTAGGAGTGCGACTTCCAGCCGGCCGCCTCGGCGAGATCACGCTGCGAGACGCCCTGTATGAGCATCAGCTTGAGGAGCCGCTTGCGGTCCAACAACAGCATCCAAACCTCCTCGTGTGGTGCCCGTGCAACTTGACTCACCGTACCGCCTTCCTTACCTCAGTGTCCAGTGTTACGGGCACAAAGTATCGCGTTGGTGCCCAAAGCGCCAGAGGAGCCGATGGGTGCATCGCCGCAGGTGGTGCCTCACCTGCGGTGATGCACCGCCTGCTGCGTTTGCTACTTGGTGTCCACGCCGACAAGATGGCCGGTGCCCACGCCGATGGCGGCGCGGGATAGCAGCAGTGAGCATGGTGTCCAGTTGCACGATGCGAAGAGAGGGAGAGCGACGTGGGGCACCTAGGGCGCCTGCTGACGGACTGGGCGGACGGTCATCGGTTTCGACCGAGCAACGCCCAAATGGCGGAACTGTTCGGCGTGAAGAGACAGACGGTCGGCAACTGGATGCGTGGCGGGACCTTGCCGCATCCGGAGGCCCTGCGGGCGGTGGCCCGCGTCACCCGCATCAGCTACAACGCCGTCCTGTCGGCAGCCCTGCGCGACGCTGGCTACCTCGACGCGGAGCTGAGTTCTCGCGACACGCTGGAGCGGGTCCTCAAGGACTTCGGCATCAGCGGTGTGGACGCCGAGGAGATCCACCGTCGCGTGGGGCAGGCGCCTGATTAACGGTTCAATTGCCTCTGGTGGGCCTGTCGGTGCGCTCGCTTACGCTGGCTGCCTAACGAGGAGGTGTCACATAGGTGGCAAGCGACCGGTCTGGTTCGAGTGTGGCAACAGGGGCTGTATGCCTGGCGTGGCTGCTTGCCACGGCAACCTGCGCCACGCCCGTAGGCAACCTTGTCAGCGATCGGCAGGCCCTGTTGGCTGCCGAGGTGGCTGGCGTGGGAACGGTGGGAATGTTGCTGTGGCGGTGGCGGCAGAAGGCAGCGGACCTGTTCGAGGCTGGCCGCCAGTTCGAGCGTTACGAACAGCGGCGGCAACTGGCTTGACGGTGAGCTGAGCGCCCGGCCCCTCATCAGGGACCGGGCGCTCCTGCGTTCCCTGGGCGCCACGGATGAGCTGTGCAGTTCTGGCGAGTTAGTCACACCTGAGGCTGCAGTAACGCTGGTCCGCTGGCGCGGCCTGTTGTGAATGCGCTGGTCAGAAGCGTGGTCAGCAGCAAGTGGGCGCTCTTATCAGCGCTTTATGAGTCCGCTGCTCTGACCGACTGAGCTACTGCCCCGGGGCGCAGGGATACTCACCGCAGCGCTCCGGCAGCCTACCGGCAGGTCGCCGGCGCCAGCCCGACGACACGTGGCCGGCCCGAGCAGGTCGCCCGTCGACAGGCCTTCGCACGAGGCAGCACCAAAGTTCCGAGCGACGGTTGTTGCCGCTGTGTCCGATGGTGCAGAATGGGCCCTGTCCGGTCAGCAACATCGGGCGCGGCAGGTAGCGGTCCGCGGTGAGGTCGTTGGGGAAGACGTCCCTCACAGCAGGAGGTCCGGATGTCTGTCGCCATGTCACCCGCCACGACCCGTGGGGTGGTTTTCGTGCACTCCGCGCCTACGTCGCTGTGCCCACATATCACCTGGGCGCTCGAGCGGGCGCTGGACCAGCGAGTCCGCCTCGACTGGTCCGCTCAGCCGGTCATGCCTGCCCTGGTCCGCAGCGAGCTCTCCTGGACCGGCGATCCGGGCACCGGAGCCCGGGTCGCCACGGCTCTGCGCGGCTGGGACCACCTGCGGTACGAGGTGACCGAGGACCCCAGCCCAGGCACGGACGGCTCTCGGTGGTCCTACACCCCGTCGCTGGGGATCCACCACACGTGGACGTCAGCGAGCGGGGATGCCGTCGTCAACGAGGACCGGCTGCGGGCGGCGATCGCGGCAAGCGTGGGGGAGCCGCGGCTGCTCCAGGTCGAGCTGGACCTGCTGCTCGGCGTCGCCTGGGACGATGAGCTCGACGTCTTCCGGTATGCCGGGGACTCGGCTCCCGTGCGCTGGCTGCACCGGGTCGGCTGACTCGCAGCCGTTCCAGCCAACAAGAACAGCCTCGCCAGGCGCGGGATGTCCTAGAGCGGGATGTTGTTGTGCTGGCCGCGCCGGGCAGGCGCCTCGGCGATCGCCGTCGCGACCGCCGACCGGGTCTTGGCAGGCTCCACGACCTCGTCCACCACGCCGATGTCGACCGCGCGGGCAAGGCCGCCGGACAGGACCTCGTGCTCGGTCGCCAGCTCGTTCTCCACCTGGGCTCGGTCCTCCTCCGGCACCTCCGCGAGGCGGCGGCGATGCAGGATGCGGATGGCGGCGACGGCGCCCATGACCGCGACCTCGGCAGTGGGCCAGGCGAAGACGCGCGTGGCGCCCAGCGAGCGCGAGTTCATCGCGATGTACGCCCCGCCGTAGGTCTTCCGCGTCACCACAGTGACCCTGGGCACGACCGCCTCGGCGAAAGCGTGCAGCAGCTTGGCACCGCGACGGACGACGCCGTCCCACTCCTGCCCGACGCCCGGCAGGTAGCCGGGCACGTCGACGAGCACGATCAGCGGCACACCGAAGGCGTCGCACATCCGGACGAAGCGGGCCGCCTTCTCGGCCGAGGTCGAGTCCAGGCAGCCGCCCAGGCGCATCGGGTTGTTGGCCACCACCCCTACCGTCCGGCCGCCGAACCGGCCCAGGGTCGTGGTGATGTTCGGCGCCCACTTCGGGTGCAGCTCGATGGCGCCGTCGGGGGAGTCCAGGACGTTGCCGATCAGGGGATGCACGTCGTAGGCGCGCTTGGCCGACTCGGGGAACGTCGCGGCCAGGTCCCGGTCCTCGACGGCGCCGATGTCGAGCTCGCCCTGGTCGCCGAGCAGGGAGCAGATGAGCTGCCCGGCGGCATACGCGTCCTGCGTGGTCGGCGTGACCACGTGCACGACTCCCGAGCGGCGGCCGTGCGGCTCCGGGCCGCCGAGCCGGAGCGCGTCGACGTTCTCTCCGGTTACCGAGCGCACGACCTCCGGGCCGGTGACAAAGACGCGTCCGTCCGGTCCGAGGATGACGATGTCGGTCAGGGCAGGACCGTAGGCTGCGCCACCCGCGGCAGCCCCGATCACCACCGAGACCTGCGGGATCTTCCCCGAGGCCCGGGTCATGATGGCGAACACCTCACCGACGGCGTGCAGTGAGACGACGCCCTCGGCGAGGCGAGCCCCGCCGGAGTGCCACAGCCCCACGACCGGCACGCCGTCGGCGAGTGCGCGCTCGTAGGCGACCAGGATGACCCTGCACCCGTCCACGCCCATCGCACCGCCTTGGATCGTGGCGTCGGAGGCGAACACCACCACCGGGGTGCCGCGCACGGAGCCGACCGCGGCCAGCATGCCGCTGGTGTCCTCGGCCGTGATCAGGTCCAGGCTGCCGTCGTCGAGGAAGGCAGCAAGGCGAGTGCGCGGGTTCCGCGGGTCGCTGGCCCGGTCGGTCTTGGGCCTGGCGGCTGCGGCGGCTGCAGCGGCCTGCTGGGCGCTCTGCTCGGTGGCCACGCTCGGGATGCGGGCGTTCATCAGACGCTCTTGATGACCAGCGCGACGTTGTGCCCGCCGAAGCCGAAGGAGTTGTTCAGGGCGGCGATGTCGCCCTCGGGCAGCTTGCGCCCCTCGCCGTGCACGACGTCGAGGTCGATGGCGGGGTCCTGGTTGTCCAGGTTGATCGTCGCGGGCGCGATGCGCTGCTGCACCGTGAGCACGGTGAGCACCGTCTCCAGAGCGCCAGCCGCGCCGAGCAGGTGCCCGGTCATCGACTTGGTGGCGCTGACCGGCATACCGTCGGCGGCGGGGCCGAACGCCCGCCGGATCGCGTTGTACTCGGCGATGTCACCTACGGGTGTGGAGGTGGCGTGGGCGTTGATGTGCACGATGTCCGCGGCGCTCAGGTCGGCCCGCTGGACGGCTTCGAGCATGGCGCGTGCGGCGCCGGCACCTTCGGGTTCGGGAGCGGTGATGTGGTGCGCGTCGGACGACATGCCGACCGACGCGAACTCGGCGTAGATCCGCGCGCCGCGGGCCACGGCGTGCTCGTAGGTCTCCAGCACGATCACGGCCGCGCCCTCACTCAGCACGAACCCGTCACGCGCGAGGTCGTAGGGTCGAGACGCCCGCTCCGGATCCTCGTTGCGCGTCGAGAGGGCCTGCATCGCGGCGAACCCGGCGATCGGGAGGGCGTGGATGGCGGCCTCGGTGCCTCCGGCGACCACCATGTCCGCGCGCCCACTGCGGATCATGCCCATCGCCAGACCCATGGCCTCGGCGCCGGACGCACAGGCGCTGACCGGTGTGTGGGCGCCGGCGCGAGCCCCGAGCTCGAGGGACACGTTGCCCGCCGGGGCGTTCGGCATCAGCATCGGCACGGCCAGCGGATAGACCCGGCGCGGACCCTTCTCGCGCAGGTTGTCCCATTGCGACAGCAGCGTCCATACCCCGCCGATCCCGGAGCCGACGGCGACCGCCAGCCGCTCTGGATCCACCTGCGGGGACCCCGCGTCCGCCCATGCCTCACGTGCCGCGATCACCGCATACTGCGCCGACGGGTCGAGCCGGCGGGTCTCGACCTTGGTCAGCACCTGGTCGGAGGGCACCAGGAGCGTGCCGGCGAAGGTGACCGGCAGCTCGTGCTTGGCCACCCAGTCGTACGGCATGGTCCGGGCACCCGACCTGCCGGCCAGGACGGCTGCCCAGGTGTCGGGGACGGTCCCGCCGACGGGTGTCGTCGCGCCGAGACCGGTGACGACGATCCGCTGTCCCGTGTTCGTGGTCATCGGTTTCTGCTCCTCGCCTAGGGACCGGGGCCCCTGATGGTCTGCTGCCTTTCGGGCGCTCAGCTCTGGGCGCTGCCGATGAACGAGACGGCGTCCTGCACCGTCTTGAGGTTCTTGACCTCGTCGTCGGGGATGCGCACCCCGAACTTCTCCTCGGCGTTGACGACGATCGTCATCATCGACAGCGAGTCGATGTCGAGGTCGTCGGTGAACGACTTGTCAGGCTCGACGGAGTCGGTCGGCAGACCGGTCTCCTCGTTGACGATCGCGGCCAGTCCTTCGAGGATCTCCTGCTCACTCTGAGCCATGTGTGCCACTCCTTGGTTCGTATCTCGAGGTGATGTGCGGTGATGTGCGGTGGTCCGATTGACCCGTCAGACCGCGGGAGCGGGAGCCCTGCTTCAGGGCAGGACGACCACCTGGGCGGCGTAGACCAGCCCGGCGCCGAAGCCGATCTGCAGTGCCAAGCCGCCGTGCGGCGCCTCACCGCTGTCCAGCATCCGCTGCATGGCGAGCGGGATGGACGCGGCGGAGGTGTTGCCGGTCTCGGCGATGTCACGGGCCACGGGGATCTCCGGCGGCAGCTTCAGCTGCTTGAGCATCGCGTCGATGATCCGCATGTTGGCCTGGTGCGGGATGAAGGCGTCGAGGTCCTCGGCCTTGATCCCGGCCCGGTCCATCGCCTGCTGGGCGATGGGCGACATGGACCACACCGCCCACCGGAAGACCTTCTGACCGGACATGACCAGTGCCGGCCACTCGATCTCCTTGTCGCGGTACTCCGTCCAGGAGCTGCGCGACATGATGGCCTGCCACTCGGCGCCGTCCGAGCCCCAGACGGTCGGACCGATCCCGGGATAGTCGGACGGACCGACCACCGAGGCGCCTGCCCCGTCGCCGAAGATGAACGCCGACCCGCGGTCGTGCAGGTCGGTGAAGTCGGACAGCTTCTCCACGCCGACGACCAGCACGAACTCGGCGCTGCCGCCGCGGACCATGTCGTTGGCGAGGGAGATGCCGTAGCAGTAGCCGGCACACGCGCCGGACACGTCGAACGCCGCAGCCGGGGTCGCGCCGATCCGGTCGGCGAGCATCGCCGCCGCGGCCGGCGTCTGGTAGGGGTGCGTCACCGTCGCGACGATGATCGCGCCTACCTGTGACGGGGTGATGCCGGCCCGCTCCAGCGCCTGGCTCGAAGCAGCCAGAGCCATGTCGACGACGCTCTCGTCCGCTGCGGCGAACCGGCGGCTGATGATGCCCGAGCGCTCCCTGATCCACTGGTCCGAGGAGTCGATGTACTGGCAGATCTCGTCGTTGGTGACCACCCGCTCCGGCCGGTAGCCGCCGACCCCCCAGATCCGGGCGTGCGCCGCACCCTCGGGCTGGGTCAGCACCCCCCGGTGGGTGGGGCTCGCTGGCGTGCCGGTCGCCAGCGTGGCGGTCGCCGGCGTGCCGGTCGCCGCAGCTGTCCCGGGGGACGGGGATGTCGTCGGTGTGGTCATCGGGTTCCGTCTCGGCTCAGGCGTGCGTCGGGTGCAGGCGCAGCAGCGGCTGGCCGGGCGAGACGGGGTCGCCGTCCTCCACGAGCCACTCGATGACCTGGCCGCCGTGGGGGGCGGTCACGTCGTAGGAGTCGCGCAGCGTGCTCACCTTGGCGACGGTCGATCCCGCGGGTACGTGGGTGCCGATGTCGCTGGTGGTGTAGGTGATGATGCCCTTGGCAGGGGCAATGACCAGACGCCAGGTGGGCGTGTCGGCGATCTGGCTGGCCTCGCCGTGCTCGCGGATCATCCGCTGCGCAGCAGGGACGTCCTCCGGGGTCTTCACGGCGAGGACCTCCACGCCGGGCAGGCTGCGCTTGGCCAGCCCGGCGAGCGTGCCTGCCGGCGGTATCTCGATCAGCCCGGTCACGCCGAAGTCCCTGAACGACTCCATGCACAGGTCCCAACGCACGGGGTTGCTCACCTGCGTGACCAGCCGCTGGAGCACCTCCCGGCCGTTGTGCACCACGGTGCCGTCGCGGTTGGAGATCAGCCGAGAGCGGGGGTCGTGGGTCGAGATGGCCCGGGACAGCTGGTCCAGCCGCTGCGTCGCAGGCGCCATGTGGTGGGTGTGGAACGCCCCGGCCACCTGCAGCGGTATGACTCGCGACCTGGCCGGGGGATCGGCCTTCAGGGCGGCCAGCTGGTCCAGGGTGCCGGCGGCGACGACCTGGCCAGCGCCGTTGCGGTTGGCGGCGGTGAGTCCGTGCCGGGCCAGCGTGGCGCTCACCTCGTCGAGGTCCCCTCCGACGACCGCGCTCATCCCGGTAGGGGTGACCGCGCTGGCTGCGGCCATGGCCGCACCGCGCTCGCGCACGAAGACCATCGCCTGCTCGGCGGTGATCACCCCGGCGGCTGCGGCGGCGGTGACCTCCCCGACCGAGTGGCCGGCGCCCCCGGCCACCGCACGGAACCCGTCAGCGGGATGGGGGAACAGGGCCAGCAGCGAGCAGATGCCGGCCCCGACGATCAGCGGCTGGGCGATCGCGGTGTCCTTGATGGTCTCGGCGTCGGACGTCGTGCCGTGGGTCACCAGGTCGAGGTCGGCGACGGTCGACAGCCACTGCATCCGGTCACCGAAGCCGGGGAGCTCCAGCCACGGCGTCAGGAAGCCGGGCACCTGCGAGCCCTGTCCGGGGCAGACGATGACGAGCACCCATCCAGCCTGCTGGCTGCGGCGGTGCCATGCCGTGACCGAACGGCACCAACTTCCGCAGGGCGTTTTAGAGGAATCCTCCAAACGGCCGTGGTCACCCGGCGCCGTCGACGCCCGGTGTCACCGGGCCGCTCGTGCTGTCGGCGTCGCTCTGAGCCGCCCGCGTCGGGCGGCGCCAGGTCAGCGTGCTGGGCTCGGCGAGCCGCCCTACGGCCAGCGCGATGCGCACGACGTGGGCGTCGCGGGGGACCGTCAGGTCGTATCCGGTCACCGCCTCGATCCGGCCGATGCGGTAGCGCACCGTGTTCGGGTGGACGAACAGGACGCGGGCGGCAGCCTCCAGGCCACCGCCGCCGTCCAGGAACGCCGATGCCGTCTCGAACAGCTGAGCGCTGGCCGTGGACAGCGGGCGGTAGACCCGGTCGATCAGCAGCCTCCGCGCCGGCACATCGCCTACCAGCACGCGCTCGGGCAGCAGGTCGTCGGCGAGCACAGGCCTCGGGGCGTCCAGCCACGCCCGCGCACCCTCCAGGCCGGACAGCGCCGCACGAGCCGAGCGCCCGGCGGCGAACAGGCGGGGGACAGTCGGTCCGACGACGACCGGACCGTCGCCGAAGTGCTCGCCGAGCGCCGCCGCCACGGCCATCGGGTCCTCGACGTCGCCCAGGACGGCGACGAGCCGGCGTCCCTGCACCGCCGCCAGCAGCTCCACCTGGGCTTTGTTCGCCGCCCTGCGCAGTGCGTCGACCACGCCGCCGGCGGCGGTGTCCGCCGGGGTGGAACCGGCCAGCACAGCGACCGCGGTCACCGATCCCCAACCCAGGGCTGCGGCCTGCGACTGGAGCGAGTCGTCGGCCTCGCCGCGCAGGACCGCGTCGACGACCAGCGACTCCAGCCGGGCGTCCCACGCGCCCCGCGCCTCGGCCGCCTCGGCGTACACCTGGGCCGCCGAGAACGCGATCTCGCGGGAGTAGCGAAGGACCGCCTCCCGCAGCGTCTGCTCCTCGCCGGCGGCCGCCAGGCGCCCGACGTCCTCCTCGACGGCGTCGACGACCGAGCGGACCAGGTTGAGCGTCTGCCCCAGGCTGATCGACCGGGTCAGCTCGCGCGGCGCCGTGCCGAAGACGTCGGCGCTGATCTGGGGACCTCGCTCGGGATCGCGGTACCACGCGAGGAAGGTCGCGATGCCCGCCTGGGCCACCAGCCCGACCCACGAGCGGTCCTGCGCGGAGAGGGCGCGGTACCAGTCGTGCTGGGTCTCCATCCGCCGGATCGCCGCCGTCGCCAGGCGTCCCGCGTTGCGCTCGATTCGCTCGGGGGTGGCTGCGGCGCCAGGTGAGGGTGACGGCATACGGCCAGCATATTTTGTATCCCGGCCACAAAACCGCGGCGCCTGCTGCCCACACAGCAGACGGGGGCGGCTGGTCGCCGCCCCCGTCCGTTCACCGGCCTGCGCCGGCGTGTGCTGCGACTACGGGGTGACCTTGCTGATCCGGGTCGCCCAGTTGATCAGGGCACCCCGTGATCCGCCACAGGTGAAGTCCCGGTTGTACTCGGCGAAGGAGCACCGCGACTCGATGTACTCGTTCGCCAGGTAGATGCTCGAGCCGCTGGTGACGGCCGCGCCGTAGTCACCCCAGCGCGGTCGGGGCGGGGACCCGAACGCGTTGTACTCGCTGAACCCGTCCTGCGGCGCCTGGCCGGCCCTGGCGACCTGCACGGCCGAGGTGCCGGACGCACCGAAGAGGGTGTACGCGGCACTGGGGTAGTAGCCGCTGCCCACCAGGGTGAACCCCATGGCTCCGGTCCCGTTGCCGAGGACCGCGAGAGCCGGGTAGGTGACGTTGTTGCCCGCCACGGCGAGGTAGCCCTGTCGAGCGACGGTGGCCCGGTCCGGGCTGGTCCCTGGGCGCACCGCGAACCACGCGATGCCGGCCCTGAGGTTGCCGCCGACCTTGACGACGGTGTCCAGGGCGCCGTACAGCAGTCCGCCGGAGTAGTACACCTGCTGCATCCGGCTGTCGCTGCTGTCCAGCGGCCCCTCGGCCTCGTTCGGGTCCGGCGCCGCGCCAGGCCCCAGGATGCCGTGACAGTTGACCGCGAGGCAGTCGCGCAGCGGCACCGGGCCCAGACGCTGCGAGGAGCGGGGGGGCACGCCGTACGTCTCCGACCCCACGAGCCTGCGCTGCAGCCGCAGCTTCGGCCTGGCGTAGCTGATCGACGAGGTGTTGGTCAGGGCCCACACCCCGATCCGGTCGGCCATGCCCGTGAACATGGACGGCTGCGCTTCCTCACTGGCGATGGAGCTCAGGAAGTACTCCGTGCCACCAGCGCTCGTACGGTATGCCGTCCCCGGGACCTGCGCCGGCCACACGGTGGCCCCCGGGACCTTGCCGTCGCTGGAGGGCAGGGAGGTGTTCTGGAACTGCACCACCGTCACCGACGCGGCGCCACGGGCGAGCGCCCGCTTGTTGAACGCGTAGATCTGCGCACCGTTGAAGTTGTTGCCGTAGACGCCGGGGGCGTTGCTGAACGGGTACTCGTTGGTGGTCAGGAAGATCGCGTTGGCGTCAGAGCCGATGTGCGGGTAGTCCCCGATGCACGGGCACGCCTTGTGCCGGGGGGTGCCCTGCGTCCCGTCGTCCTGCACCGGGAGCCGGTAGATGTCCCATGAGCCGGTCGGGTCGCTGGTCTTGCTCACGGCGAGGTCGAGGTGGTTGGAGCCGGTCAAGGCGCCGGTGCTCGAGTTCACCTCGAGGGTCAGCACGGTCAGGTAGAACCGGTTGCTGCCGTGGTCGTAGGCGCAGACGGGGTCCGTGACGAAGGGTCCCTCTGCGCCCGTGGTCCGGTTGTACTGCGCCGCGTAGTGGTAGAAGGTGTTGAGATCGGTCACCGCGCTGGCGGCCGCTCCGGAGCTGCGGTAGACCCGCAGCACGTCGTTGACTGCCTCGAGGCTGTAGCCGCCGCCCGTGCACAGCGCCTGGTCCGGAGGCTCCACCGAGAACTGGTTGCCGCCGTTGGCGTAGCGCTGGTCGAAGCCGGTCAGGCCGAGCCAGCTGCGGTCGAGACCGGCCGAACCGTGCACCGGGGTCGATGCCACCGTCGGTGGCTGCAGCGACGAGACCATCGGGGCCATCATCGCCGAGGCCCTCTCCTTGGCCCGGACCTGCTCCTCCGCTGCCCGTGGACGCAGCTCCGGGGTCTGCAGCCCCGAGGCCTTGCCCATCGCCTTCGCGGCAGGGAACGACACGCTGGCCGACTTGGCGACGGACCGGACCAGTCCGTCCGCGCTGGTGCTGGTCACGGACCTGGGCCCGGTCTGAGCGGTGCTCGTCGTTGCGGCGAGCGCCGGCGCGTTGCCGGCGAGCAGTGCCGCAGCGACGGCGACTGCCACGGTGGCGGGCACGCCGAGCAGGCGCGCGCCGTACCGATGGGATCGAAGCATGGACAAACTCCTTCTGACCAACGCGGGCGCGGTGGTCCCGTCTGAACTCGCGGGCAGCAAGCAGCCGCCGCTGCTGGCGAGTGACTCCCGTCGGGTGTCCTGCTGACTCTTTCGCGGCAAGTGCCCTCACGCAAGAGGAAAGAGAAGGATGCCCGACTTAGAACCCGCGTCGAAATAACGTAGGTTTTCAGGTGTGAGGGTCATATCGTTGTGCTATGGCCGAGAGCGTGCAGGTTGCGGAGTCCGTGGGGCGTCGGTACGCGGTGCTACGTCCGCATCTGGACGAGCGGCA
>JAABUM010005532.1_pt1 | contig 13202 bp, 11 predicted proteins | sample 5559161 | NCBI WGS metagenome assembly JAABUM01 (sample SAMN10711868, study PRJNA513369) | rock metagenome | isolation source: Antarctica rocks | place: Antarctica: Victoria Land, Siegfried Peak nord | reverse complement strand
AGAAAGTCTTGACCTCTGCGCTCAGCTCCATGCTCTCCCCACTTCCGCACGCCGTCCCCTCCGCCTGGTCTGCTCCCAGACACAGCATACCCCCTTTGGGGCAGTTTTGTTTTGCCGCGTCCCTAAGACCAGGGGAAGTAGGCAGCCGGGGCAGGGGGGACGCTACGCTGGCCGTGGCCGTGGGAGTGAGCGCCGTGGTAGTCGTCGTAGCGCAGCCGCTGCTGATAGCCAGTACGAGGCCGCTGTCCGTTAGGAAGGCCGTGCCGCCCTGTGTGTGGCTTAGGAAGCGCACCTGCGGATCCGTCGTCTGGCCTACGTTCGGCTCAAAACTCAGGGGCAGAGAGCCGTACGCCGCCGGCGCCTGCTCTGTCTGCGTGGTGATCGCCGTGGGACTGACCGTGCCGGAGACTGCCTGTGTGGGGGTGGCCGCTACAGAGGTCTCAGTGGTCGCCGGTACGTCTGTAGCCGTGGACATGACGGTGCTCGTGGTGAAGGCGGTGTCCGTCGCAGGCGTCGTGGCCACCAGGGTGGCTGTCCCTGTTGCCGCTGGCGCTGTGCCTGTGGGAACCACTGTCGGCGAGGCATCCTGCGCTGTCGCCGTCACCGCTGTAGCTGAGGTCTCGGTGGCCAGGGCACCGGTGTACCGACAGTATCGGTGGGTGCGGCTGTCGCCGCAGTCCCCGTAGTCTGCGACGGCTGCGCGCTTGCCGTTGTGACCGGCGCCACGCTGGCTGAGGGTGAGGCGAGGGCCAGAGATGGAGAGCTGGTGGCGCTCGTAGCGGTAATAGCCACGGCGGGGGTAGCGCCGGCCGTGCCAGACAGGAGGCCCGGCAGCAACAGCAGGGTCAGGATCAGCCAGCGGTGCGCGGCGGTCGGTCGTCTCACGGCAACCTTGTCCTTCCTCATATCGTATAGTGTCCACGCTCTGTGCGCGTGGTCGTCAATGCTCACCGATGGCAGGAAGGTGGCGGTTATCACGTCCACGCTCTGTGCGCGTGGTCGTCATTGTCCTGCCTGCGGGCCGTGGAGTGGCCTCAGATCATGCCACCAACCGGCCAGGACTGGGTGGACGCCGTGTTCCCGCATAGCGACAGAGCGCCTCTTTCGCGGATGAGCGCGTCGGCACGCGTGGTGTCTCTACAGTGGAGTCAGTCTATCTGCGTCCAGCGGCGCTCCAAACTTTACCGCTGTTGATCACTATGGCTAGAGTAGCAGTGGTAGCGGCACAGTGCTATGGCACATTAGTACCAGGACCATCACGACGTTCGTCGCCCCCGGCCTGGCAGGGCGCTAAGCTGCTGGGTGGCGTTCGTGAGCCCCTGGTGACCATCGTCGAGTGTGGCTGGTCACCCGCCCACCCCGGTGATCGTGCTCACCAGATCGTGGCTGGCGTTGGTCGTTGGCCTCGCCGTTATAGCGGCACGAGGTCGCGGCCCGGGCGTTTAGCGTCTCGCGCCTGGTCTGCTACGCTGTGGGCATCAGGACGGATGTGGCGGGGTGGACCTGCCCATTCGTCTAGGTAGCCATCCGGCCATTTCACCGATGCCGCCACTCCCTCTGATGGGCCATCCTGAATACAGACGGGGCACACGGTCCCGCACAGCGTACATCATAGCGGAGGAATAGACTCATGGTTCATCTCACTCAGGAGGCTGGCAGCGCGCTGCTGGGCCTCTCCAACGATCTGGCTGGGGCCGTCGAGCGCGCCGGTGGGGCCACCGTGGCCGTCAACGCCCGCCAGCGTATGGCCTCCAGCGGCATCCACTGGCGCCAGGGCGTCGTGGTTACCGCCGATCATACCGTCGAGCGCGACGAGGAGATCACGGTTACCCTGGCCAACGGCAAGAGCATGCCGGCGACCCTGGCCGGCCGCGACCCCTCCACCGATCTCGCCGTGCTGCGCGTGGAGGGCATTGAGGCCCCTATCGCCCAGATCGGCGACGCCGCTGGCCTCAAGGTCGGCCATCTGGTCATCGCCATTGGTCGCCCCGGCGAGGATGGTCTGGCTGCCAGTATGGGCGCGGTCAGCGCCCTGGGTGGACCCTGGCGCACCTGGCGCGGTGGCCACATCGGCCAGTTCATCCGGCCCGACCTGACCCTCTACCCCGGCTTCTCCGGCGGCCCGCTGGCCGACGCCCAGGGCCAGGTGGTCGGCCTGGTTACCTCCGGCCTCTCCCGTGGGGCTGGCCTAGCCATCCCCGCCGCCACGGTGACCACCGTGGTCGAGCAGATCCTGGCCAAGGGCCACATCGCCCGCGGCTACCTGGGCCTGGGTATGCAGCCGGTCCACCTGCCCGACGACCTCAAGGCGCGGCTGAACTTGCCGGCGAACCAGGGCTTGATCGTGGTCTCCGTGGAGGCCGGTGGCCCCGCCGAGCAGGGTGGCCTGCTCATCGGCGATGTGCTGGTGGCTCTCGACGGCGCCCCCGTGGCCGATACAAACGATGTGCAGACGCTGCTGGGACCCGAGCGCGTGGGCAAGCCGATCACCGTTCAGGTGGTCCGCGGCGGCGCGGCGACGCAGGTGACCGTCACCGTCGGTGAGCGCCCCCAGAAGGAGGATTAATCAATGACAGGTAGGCAAGAAGCCGCTGAGCGCCTGGCCCAGGAGCTGGCCGAGGTGGTCGGCGGGCTGCAACGCTCCACCGTGCAGGTGCGCGGCCCCCATGGCCCCGGCGGCGGCTCCGGCGTGATCTGGAGCGCCGACGGCACGATCATCACCAACGCTCACGTGGCCCGCGGCGAGCGGGCGGCAGTGGAGTTGGCCGATGGGCGCACCTTCGAGGCCCAGGTGACCGCCCGCAACGACCGCCGCGATCTGGCTGCCCTGCGCATCATCGCCGGCGACCTGCCCGCCGCGCCGGTGGGCGACTCCGATGCCCTGCGCGTGGGCCAGTTTGTGCTGGCCGTGGGCCACCCCTTTGGTGTGGTCGGCGCGGCTACCACGGGCATCATCCATACCGTGGGCGGCGCGGCCCCCATGGGTGGCCGGCAGAGCTGGGTGCAGGCCGATGTGCGGCTGGCCCCCGGCAACTCCGGTGGCCCGCTGGCCGATGCGCTGGGCCGCGTGATCGGCGTCAATAGCATGATCGCCGGTGGATTGGCCCTGGCCGTGCCCAGCAACGCCGTGGCCCGCTTCCTGCGCGCCCAGGGCCAGCGGCCCTATCTGGGCGTCTCCACCCGGCCGGTGACCCTGGCCCTGCAGGGGGTCCAGACGCTCGGCCTGCTGGTCCTGGAGGTGGCGGCGGGCAGCCCCGCTCACGCCGCCGGCCTGATCACCGGCGATGTGCTGGTGGGGGCCGCTGGCCAGCGCTTCGGCGACCCCGCCGACCTGACCGACGCGCTGCGCGCTACCGACCCCGGCCAACCTCTGGACCTGGAGATGGTGCGCGCCGGTGTGTTACGCCCCTGGCAGGTCACCGTGGGCGACGCCGCCCCGGCCCAGGCCCGCGCGGCGTGATCCGCGTGCTGATCGCCGCGCCATCGGCGGTGGTCCGTGCGGGGCTGGAGGCGCTGGTCGCCTCCAGCCCCGCGCTGCATGTGGTGGGCCACGCCGCGGGCGCCCCCGCGCTGGCCCAGGCGATTGACGACCTGCGGCCCGATGTGGTGCTGCTCGAGCTTGAGCCCCTGGATGAGCCCTCCGCCGCGCCGCGCGCCCTGGCCGCTGGGGGCCACGCCCCGGCCCTCGTCGTGCTGGCCGATCTGCCCCCCGGTAGTGGCCCCGTCGAGGCGCTGCGCTCGGGTATCCGCGCCCTGCTGCCCCGCCAGGCTACCGGCCCCGAGATCGTCGCCGCCGTGCAGGCCGCCGCCGCCGGATTGGTTGTGCTGCACCCCGAGGCGGTCGAGGCCCTGCTGCCCCTGCTGCCCGCCCCCGCCCGCGGCCTGCCCACCCCGGCCTCCGAGGCGCTGACTCCCCGCGAGGTGGAGGTGCTGGGCATGCTGGCCGAAGGCCTGGGCAACAAGACGATTGCCCGCCGCCTGGGCATCTCCGAGCACACCATCAAGTTCCACGTCGGCTCGATCCTGGCCAAGCTCAACGCCTCCAGCCGCACCGAAGCGGTCACCCTGGGCGCCCGCCAGGGCCTGATCATGCTCTGATGTGGAGGCGGCGCGGCATGGCCCGCCCAGCGCCTGGGCGCGCTGGCCGACCTCGGCCGCCGCGCCACCCAGGATACCCTGGTCCAGAGCGACCGCGAGGAGGAACTGGCCACCTGGCTAGGCGACCACGGCGTGGACGACGGCTGGCGCCTGTCCGACTCCGGCCCGGCTGGAGGAGCTGGCCGCCGCCCTGCCCCTGGGTGCCCTTGGCGACGCTACATAGACCAGGGCTGTGTCCAGCCCACGGGGAACCGGACCGTCACGCCCGCCGTGGCCCGCTGACCGAGGCAGGCAGCGGTTTTTCCACCTGCAGGCCGCGCAACTCGGTGTGGTGGGCCTGCACCTTGCGCACCGCCGCCACGATGTCGGCCATGTCGTCGTCACCGGCCATCAGCAGGGAGTGGAACAGCACAACAGCCTCGTCGTTCACCCGGTCGGCGGCCGCGCTGGAGGCGATCCGCCACGGCTGGTGTGGTCCCGGACCCCACAGGTCCGTGGCGTAGACCGGGCCGTAGGTTGGACCACAGGGCACCCCCTCGGCGACCAGCGCCTCGCGGAAGGCATGCACGGGCGCCCCGCCAAACGCCGCCGGGTCGTAGCGGAAGATGTAGCCGTAGTAGGATTGGCGATCAATGCGCGGGTCGCGGCGCAGCGGGCGAATGCCCTCCACCCCGGCCAGGTCGGCATCCAGGCGCAGGGCGTTGCGGTCGCGCAGGTCCACCTGCCCATCCAGGTGGGGTAGCTGGGCCAGCAACAGCGCGGCCTGCATCTCGGTGATGCGGTAGCTGCTGCCCAGCACAAACTGGCGGCGGTCACCGTGCAGGCTGCGCCCGCAGTTCTTGAGGCCGTAGATCAGCTCGGCCAGCTCGTCGTCGTTCGTAGTGATAAAGCCGCCCTCCCCGCTGGGCAGCACCTTGCTCTCCTGGAAGCTAAAACTGCCCAACTGGCCCATTGAGCCGGTGCGCCGACCGCTCCAGATGCCGCCGTGGCCGTGGGCGCAGTCCTCCACCACGGCCAGGTTGTGCCGCCGCGCCACCTCGTTCAGCGCGTCCATGTCGGCCAGGCGGGCGTAGAGATGCACCGGGATGATCGCCCGGGTGCGGGCGGTGATCGCCGCCTCCACAGCTTGGGCGTCGAGCTGATAGGTGTGCGGGTCAATGTCCGCGAACACAACCGTGGCCCCAGCGTACATGGCCGCCGAGGCCGTGGCGATCCAGGTCAGCGCCGGCACGATCACCTCGTCGCCGGCCTTGATTCCCAGCGCGCGCAGACACAACTCCAGGCTGACCGTGCCGTTGGCCACGCAGAAGCCATGCCGCACCCCCTGGTAGGCGGCGAAGCGCGCGGCAAACTCGGCCTCTTTGGGCCCGTTATATGACCACGGCCCCTGCCTGACCACCTCGGCCACCAGCGTGGCCGCCGTCTCCCCCCGGATCGGCCAGCTCGGCCAGGCCCGCTCATCGGGCCGGTGCGGCGTTCCCCCCGCTATCGCCAGATGCGTCATCGCCGCGCTCCTCTCCTACCCTACTACTGCGTTTCTAGTTCTGGCCGCGCCAGGCCAGCACCCGCTGAGCCACCACGGCCACGGGCGCCGTCCACAGGCGCTCCTGGTGGCGGGCCAGAAAGCCCAGCAGTTCGCGCAGGTCGGTCTCGGCCACGGTCAGGTGGCCCTCGTTGATGCCGTGGAAAGTCAGGATGGCCCAGCGGCCCTCGGCAGCGGCGCGCTCAGCCAGCCCCACCAACTCGGCGCCGGACATGCGTTCCACCGGCCACGACCACAGCGCGTGCAGGTCACAGCGGGCCGGGTCGTTGGCCGTCTCGCCCTTGCCCCGCGCGGCCACAAAGTGGCGGGCGATCAGCGGCACATAGCTCTGCCGCCCCGCGCCCGCCCCCACGTAGTCTTGATAACACGGATAGCCGAAAGAGCGCACGGTCTGCTCCGGCACGCCCACCAGCAAACGGCGCTCCGCCTCCAGCACATCGCGCTCCATATCCGCCAACGTCATGCTCTCCAGCCCCTTGCTACCTCCCCTGAAGGCGAAGTTCTCCGAGCAGGGATGGGTCAGCGAGTGGTTGCCCATCTCATGGCCTCGGGCAGCCGCCTCCCTCCAGGGGGCCAGACGCTCCCGCCACTCCGCCTCAGCGCCGTCGCGCGGCGGGTTCAGATAGAATGTGGCCCGCAGCCCATGCTCGTCCAGGGCGGGGATCGCCACCTGTAGCTGCGAACGCAGCCCATCATCAAAGGTGAGCGACACCGCGCCGCGCCGCCCCTCCAGCCATGGTCCACCCACCACACCCCCCGCGTCAGCCATGCTCTCCTCCGCTTGTCTGCTCCGCCTTATTGGTGTCTCCAGGGTCTTGCTGGCCCGCCACCGCCCCCACGGGCAAGCCAGCAGCCACGGCGGCGAACGTGGAGCAACGCAGGCCGCGCTCCCGGGCATGGCGGAAGGTCGCCTCGATCATGCGCATCTCCGGGTCGGCCTGGTGCAGCGACCAGGGGTGCCAGATCGGCGAGACGTAGGGCAGGCCGGCCTCAATAGCCCGGTCAATAACCAGCGCATTGAGCCGCGCCTCCTCCTCCGGCGACCGTAGCGGCCCCGGCGGCGTCGCCTCCGGCCAGGGCAGCGGCCAGGCCACGATGCGCTGTGGTTCCGTGGTCAGGTTGTGCGCCTTGAGCAGGTTCTCGTGCCAGCCGTGGGCCGGCAGCTCCCAGAGGCCCGGCCCGCCGTCGTCAGCGTAGGTGAAGGGCCGCTCCAGCAGGGCAGGCATGGTGTACCGCGGACCCCACAGCAGCGAACTGACGTAGGTGTAGCCGGCCCCAGCGACCATCTCCACCAGGTCGGGGTCGCCGCGCAGCCCCACGTCAAAGCCGCAGCCGGGACGCAATCCCAGGCACGGGCGGCCAAACGTCTGCTCCACCACCTGCTTGCCCCTCGCGACCTCCTGGCGTCGCCCCTCGGCGTCGGCCGCGGGGCCGCAAAATGGGTGGTCGCGCAGCAGCCGATGCGAGTAGGTGTGTGAGGCGATCTCGTAGAGCGGCGTATCACCCAGCAGGGCCCGGTACTCGCGACCCTCCTCTTCTAGCAGCTTGCCCACGATAAAGAACGTGGCCGGCACGCCCAGGCGCTCGTGGACGGCGGTGATGGCGCGGCACGCCTCCAGGCACCGCCCTGCCGCCTCGGTATCGTAGGCGGCCACAAACTCGGTCATCAGGCCCCCCTAGCTGTACGCGGCCAGCACTTTGTTGATGCCGCCGGCCACACGGTCGCAGTCAGCCTCGGTCCACCACTGGCCCAGGGGCACAAACACGGCGCGGCCCAGCAGGTCCAGGGTGCGTGGGCACATCTCAGGCGAATACTGGGCCAGGGAGGCCGCATTCTTCTCGCAGGTCCACGGGCAGCCATCGGGCGAGGCGCTCTTCTTGTTCAGGATGTGCTCCCAGTAGGCATAGATATGCCAATCGCGGGCGTTCTTGCCTCCGCGGGCGTGGGCGCCCACGCCCTCCGCGTTCAGCGCGGCCGCCGTTGTGGCCGCCACCGCGGCGTCGGGAGCAAAGTACACGTAGTAGTTGCCCAGTTCGCCGGGGTCGTGCGACTGTTGCGGCGTGAAGCCGCCAAAGCTGCCCACCCCAGCGACGATCCGCCGCTTGACCCGTTGCCAGCGCTCCACCTGCGCGGGCATCTTGCGCATCTGGACCAGGTTGACCGCGCCCTCCAGCTCGGACATTTTGTAGTTGTATCCGCAGAACAGCTCGCCCTCCTCCTGCTCCACGGCAAAGCGGTCGGGCCGCCAGCACGCCCCCGTGTCGTGGTTGTTCTGCGCCCGCACATACAGATGATGGTCATGGGTCATCACCAGCCCTGCTTCGCCGCCGCCGGTCGTCTTGTAGCTGCTGATCGAGAAACAGCCCAGGTGGCCAATCGTGCCCAGCCGCCGCCCCTTATATGACGCCCCACAGGCCTGGGCAACGTCCTCGATCACCACCAGGTTGTGCCGCCGGGCGATGTCCATAATGGCGTCCATGTTAGCGCACGCGCCATTGATATGCACCGGCACGATGGCCCGCGTGCGCGGCGTGATCTTGCGCTCCACGTCCACCGGGTCGAGGGTCAGGCTCTCGTCTATCTCCGCGATGACCGGGATAGCCCGCGCGGTGACCACCTCGGCGACCGTGGCGAAGAACGTGTAGGCGGGCACGATCACCTCGCACCCCGGCCCAATGCCCGCTGCCACATAGGCCGTGTTGAGGGCCGACGTGCCCGAGTTCACGGCCAGTACATAGGGGGTGCCGAACACCTGTGCCGTCAGCTCCTCTAGCGCCCGCACCTTAGAGGGCCGTGGGTTATAGTAGCGCGTCAGCAGCGGGGCCACATCCGGCTCGCCGGCGATGGCCGCCTCAATGGCCGCGATGGTCTCCGCGCTATAGCCCCACGTCTCGGCCAGTTCCAGGAACTCCTCGGCGCCGACTTTTGGCCGCGCCATGCCCTCCATCACCGCCGCTGCCGGCGGCCCCCCATTGATGGCCAGTTCCCCCGTGCGCGTCGCCTCCGCTGTCACCCCACTCCTCCTTGTGACGGCGCCGGGGGCTGAGTGGGCTGAGCAGTCGCCCGCTCACCCGCGTTCAACCTGAACACTAGCGGCGGGCCACCCGCTGCCTGCTCGACCCCCGGCGCCTTCCTACCTATGTATGTATAGCGGCCGAGCTACTGCTGCGCGTTCTGCTGCAGCACCTTATCCACGATGGGGCAGAAGTTCTTCGTGGCCGTGGCGGCGTCCTCCTTGCCGCTCCACAGGCGATCAAGTTCGGCGTTACTCTTGTTCTCGATCTCACCGTAGTTCAGCACATCAAATGACGGATACGTCTTACCGTACTTGAAGGCCCCCGTGATCGTCTGCCGCAGCTCGGGCATGGTCACCCCCGTGCCAGACAGGCCGGACAGGGTGTTTTGATAGAAGCTCGCCTGAGCGTCGGTGGAGATGGGCACGGCGCCGAACCACCCCGACCCCACCTGATAAGATCGCGGGCTGACCATGTACTTGATGAAGGTGAAGGCTTCCTGGGGGTGCGGGCTGCTCTTGGCCACCATCATCACGTCGACGTAGTTGATGCTGGCCGCGGTTGTGCCGCGCGGCAGCGCCCCCATACCCATCTTGAACTTGTGTAGCCCCTGGAAAGAGGCGAAGTCCCAGGTGCCAGCGTTGTAGTGCATGGCCACCCTACCGGTCAACAACGGATTGCCCACGATTAACTGGGCCAGGGCAGGGCTCGGCGTGGCATGTTGCTTGTAGATCAGATCCTGCGCCTTCTGCAGGCCCATCACAGCGCCCGGGGAGGTGGAGGCCAGGCACTTCTTGGGCAAGCCAGACGCATAGCCCTGGGCGTCAAACCAATCGCCACCCCACATCCAGGCATACTGCACTGGCCGCGTGCCGCCAAAAGCGCCCCACTGGACCACCTTGTTCGGGTTGAAACCAGCGTCGGTGGGGTGCTTGCCCTTGTTGTCGAGAGTCAACTTCTGGGCTATGCTGGCAAACTTATCCCACGTCCAGCTCTTGTCGTCCCAGTTGGACGGTGGGTACGGCAGGTGCGCCTTGTCGAACAGGGATTTGTTGTAGGTCAGGTAGATCAGGCTGGAGCGCAGTGGCAACCCAATCAGCTGACCACGGTACTGGGCGCTCTTGTAGCCTTCCTTGTCCAGCTTTGTAATGTCCATCTTGGACGCTTTTACATAGGGGCTAAGATCCAGCACGTAGTTATGCATGGCGTAGTAGCGCTGGCCGTTCTGTGCGGCGGTATACCACACGTCGGGCGGCGTGCCGGCGGCGACCATGGTCGAGATCTTTGTCTCGAAGTTAGCCCAGGTGACGGGGATCACGTTGACGTGGATGGTGGGGTTCTGGCTCTCGAAGTCGGTCAGGATCTTCTTGATGTTCGCATCCTGCGCGGGGGTAAGCTGAGTAGTCAGCCAGGTAATGGTGGTCTTGTCCGCCGTCGAACGAGCATAGACAACGCTGGCCAGCGGCGTGGTGAGTAGGGTACAGGCGAGGACGAACGTCCACAGTCTGCGCTTCACGGTACGCTCCTTACTATCTCGGTTGCACGTGGTGAATGACGAGGCGCTGGTACGAAATCCGTTAAGTACGTGTGATCACGTCCTCCTTTCCGCTGCCTAGCCTTTTACTCCGGTCACAACAACGCCCTGCATAAACATGCGCTGGGCCACAAAAAAGACGGCGACACAGGGCAGCATTGTGACGAGAGAGGCGGCCATCAGCAGGTTCCAGGCTGTCGTATTGAACATGCCCTGAAACTCGGTCAGGCCCAACGCTAACGTCCACTTGCTCGTGTCGTTGAGGTAGATCAGGGGACCAAGGAAGTCGTTCCACTTCTCCAGGAAGGTAAAGATAGCCAGAGTGCCCAGAGCTGGCCGCGACATGGGCACGATAATCCGCCAGAAGATGCCCAGCACCCCGCAGCCGTCTATTTTGGCCGCGTCGTCCATCTCGGTAGGAATGGTCATGAAGAACTGGCGCAACAAGAAGATGCCGAAGGCATAAATGGCAAAGTAGGAGGGTACGACCAGTGGGTAGTAGGTGTTGACCCAATGTATCTTGCTGAACAGCACAAAGATGGGGATCATGGTTACCTGGTAGGGCAACATCATCGTGGCCAGCACAAGCAAAAAGAGTGGCGTGCGGCCCGGCGCGCGAAGGCGCGCGAAGGCGTAGGCGACCAGCGAGTTAGAGACAACAGTGCCCACCAGACACAGGAAGGTGATCAGGCTGGTGTTCCACAAGTAGCCGCCAAAGGGGATTGTGCTCAACGCCGTGGGGAAGTTGCTCCACAGGATCGGGTTGGGGATCCACTCGGGGGGGAACACAAACACATCGGCGTTTGTCTTGAGCGCGGTCGAGAGCATCCAGACCAGCGGCGCCACCACCACAATAGCCCCCGAGATGATGGCCAGGTAGACAAGGGCGCGGCCCACGGCGCGGCGGCGTGACCGCCGCTGCCACCAGGCCAGTGGCGTGGCCGCCTGAGCCGAGGGAGTTGGCCCTCCAGTAGTCCCTACTCGTGTCGTGCTCATTTCCCCTGCCCTTCATAGTAGACCCATAGAGTGGAGGTCTTGAACGCCACGAAGACCAGCGCCAGGATGATCACGAAGAGGATCCAGGCCAGGGCCGAGGCGTAGCCCATCTTGAAATACTGGAAGCCATTAAAGAACAGGTTCAAGCCGTAAAACATTGAGGCGTTGTTGGGGCCACCCCGCGTCATGACATAGGGTGTGGTGAAAACCTGAAACGAGTTGATGATACCGATGATTAAGTTAAAGAAGATGACCGGGCTCATCATGGGCAACGTGACGTGCCAGAAGCGCGACCAACTGGTTGCCCCATCAATCTCGGCGGCCTCATAAAGATGCGTGGGGATACCCTGCAGGCCAGCGAGGTAGATGACCATGCCACGTCCCACATCCCACAGGCTGATGATCACGAACGCGGGCAGGACCCAGGTCTCGTCAAGCAACCACCCCGGTCCCTGGATACCGACCCAACTCAGCACCCAGTTGATAATGCCAAACTGTGGGTTGAAGATCCACATCCACAACAGGGCGACCGGCACACCCGAGATCACAGCGGGCAGATAATACAGTGTGCGCCACAGGGCGATGCCCCGCACATTCTGGTTCATCAGCAACGCCAGGGCCATTGAGGCCACCAGGCCGGTTGGGATCGCCAGCGCGGCGTAGACGAACGTGACGCGTAGCGACGTCCAGAACAGGGGATCGTCGGTAAATAGCTCGGTGTAGTTCCACAGGCCTATCCATCGAGGCGGGCTGACGATATCATACTTGGTCAAGCTCAACGCCGCGGAGGCGATGATAGGGCCTCCAGTAAACAGGATAAAGCCCACGATCCAGATACCCACCAACCCATAGAACCACAGCGCCTCCCGGCGCGCCGTGGAGGACATACGGCGCCGTAGCCCGACGCCCACCACAGGCGGTGTCTTCTGACCAGCGACCTGCATGTCTCCTGCCCTCCGTCCCCCGACTATACTCCTTCAGCTACGGCGTCATCACGCTCCTGCTCGGGTCATTCGGCAGTTGTACCAATGAGTTCCTGAGCCTGATCGCCTCCCACGGGCGCCGTGTCCACCCGCAGCCATTCAGTGTACGTGTGGTCGAGATGCTCGTGCATGGCCTGGCGGGCCGCCGCGCCATCACGGGCCAGCACCGCCGCCAGCACCGCCTCGTGCTCGGCCAGATTGCGCTCGATTGTGCCGGGCACCGCCGTGCCGCCGAGCATGCGCTCTTGCAGCAGATCGCGTAGCGATAGCAGAAACGAGAGCAACACCCGATTGCCTCCCGCCTGGGCCAGCACTTCGTGGAAGGCCACATCAGCGCGCACGTAGCGCCGCGGATCATGCTGGCCCCCGCGCATGGCGGCGATGCTGGCCCGCAGCGCCTCCAGATCGGCTGGCGTCGCCGCCCGGGCGGCCAGCCAGGCTGTGTTCTCTTCCAGGATCTGGCGCGCCTGCATCAACTCGTAGGGCGACGCTCCCTCGCGGCGCAGCAAGAGGCTCAGCGAGTCGCGGATCACATGCGTGCTGGTGTGGCTGACGAAGATGCCCTTGCCGGGCATGATGCGCAACAGCCCACGCTGGGCTAGCATGGTCAGCGCGTCCCGCACGACCGTGCGGCTCATGCCGTACAGGCGGGTTAGTTCACGCTCCGAGGGCAACCGGTCACCAGGGCTGAGATGGCGCTCGACGATGAGGTCCTCGATCTGGCGGGCGATAGCCAGGCCAAGCGTGTTTCGGCCATCCATCAGGGGGGGCTGCTCAACGCCGAATCCGTACCAGTTAGCGCCGACATCGCTCAGCGCCACCACTCACTCCTTATCTGGCCCCAGGACTTAGTATTACAGCGAGACATCATGGGAGATAGAGCAAGGCTTCAAGCTGGCGCAGCCACCGTTTGCGGTGGGAGCGGTAGGCCGTGGCTTTGCGGCGCTGCTGATAGGCCAGCAAGGCCAGGGCAGCGGCCACCGTAAAAGGAGGCAGGGGCAGCACGGCGCGCAGCAGGAAGCGGATCTCGGCC
>JAABUM010005531.1_pt1 | contig 13205 bp, 16 predicted proteins | sample 5559161 | NCBI WGS metagenome assembly JAABUM01 (sample SAMN10711868, study PRJNA513369) | rock metagenome | isolation source: Antarctica rocks | place: Antarctica: Victoria Land, Siegfried Peak nord | reverse complement strand
GACGGCTCCACGGCGAGATTGGGCTCGTCCCACCAGTCGAGTACGAGACCAAGCACCACAGCATCACCCTCCCCGAGCAGCCTGCTCAGCGGGAGTTCGAAGCCTCCATCAAACCCGGTACTTGACATCCTCGTGGTCGCAGCACCGCCACGGTCAACGCCACCGCGAGCAGCACCAGCGACGCGGTCAACAACCACGGGTGGATCACCCGCGCGGTTCCGGCGCACCAGGAGAAGAGCGTCCCGCGCCGGGTGTCCCGCCGCTGCCGCCCATCCCGGAGCTGGGCGCCGGCGCCGGAGCAGGGGCCGGTGTGGGGCAGCGCCCCGGCCGGGCGGGTCGGGGCGCTGCCACGGGGGCGGCGGGCAGGGTGAGCCGGAAACGGGCCCCGGTCCCTGGCCCAGTGTCGTGGTAGGTCAGGTCCCCGCCGTGGGCGCGGGCCAGGCCGCGGGCGATCGGCAAACCGAGCCCCGCGCCGCCGGTATGCCGGGACCGGGAGGCGTCGACCCGGGAGAACCGCTCGAAGATCCGGTGCCGCTCCCCCGCCGGGACCCCGGGTCCGGTGTCGGTAACGGTGACCTGCGCCGGCCCCGTGCTGTCGTGCGGGTCGGCTGGACCGTAGACCTCAACGTGGATGCGGCCATGTGGCGGGATGGCGTGTCGGGCGTTGTCCAGCAGGTTCGACAGCACCTGCCCCAACCGCACCGGATCCCCCAGCACCGTGAAGGGCTGGTTCCCGGTCGACGTGATGGTCAGTTCCGGGGACAGCAGCCGGGCCCGGTCGACCTCGGCGGCCACCAGGGTGACCAGGTCGACCGGTTCGGTGCGCAGCGCCAACCCGTCCTGGTCGGCGTCGAGGCGGGCGATGGTGAGCAGGTCCTCCACCAACCGGGACGCGCGGCGGGTCTGGCGGACCATGCTCACGGCGATCCGTTCCCGCTCCGCGCGGTCCGGGTCGTCCCGGACCAAGTGCTCGGCTCCGGCTTGCACCCCGGCCAGCGGGGTCCGCAGCTCGTGCGAGGCGTCGCCGAGGAACACCCGCATCCGGGTTTCCGCCCGCTGCGCGACCAAAGCCGCGTTCTCCAGCTCGTCCAGCATCGCGTCGAACGCCGCGGCGGTTCGCCCCAGCTCGGTGTCCCCGCGGCCGGCGCACAGCCGACGACCGCGGTCCCCGCCGGCGATCTGCCCCGCCAGCGCGGTCATCTCATCTAATGGGCGCAACGCGACCCGGGACAGCCGGGACAGCAACAGACCCGCCAGCAGCAGCGCCGCCACACCGCCGGCCACCTCCAACAGCACCAGCCGGTTCACCGCGGTGGAGATCTGGGTGGTGTCCGTGGACAGGGTCAGCAGCTGGTTCCCCGACAAGGCGGCGGTCGCGAACAGCACACTGCCCGCGGCCCGGACCGGCACCGCGGCCCTCTTCACCTTCTTGGCCTTCGGCCCGGCCGGCGCCGCCGCTCCTGGGCCGGCGGCAGCGCCCGCGGCTGGGCCCGCGCCCAGTGGGGCAGGAGCAGTCGCGGCGACCACACAGTCGCCACTTGATCCCTGCCCGGGCGAACCCGGTCCACCCGAGGTTTGGGCAGTGGAACCTTGGCTGCCCTGGCTCTGCACAGGTGCGGCCTGGGAGGTGGTGCGGGTGCACAGCTGCGCGGTGACCCCCTCGCCGCGGAGCCGATCTACCAGCTGCTGCGCGCTGAGGCTGCCGTCTAGCTGCTCGGCCAACTCCAACCGGTGCCCCGCGCGGACCGCGGCCCCGGCGTCCTCGTCCAGGACCAGGTCCCCGATCTGCACCGTGGCCGGGACCCGGCCCAGGCGCCGCAGGATGGCACCGACCCGGGCCAGCACCTCTTCGGTCGCGAACGGTTTAACTACGTAGTCGTCGGCGCCGGCGCGCAGCCCGCGGACCCGGTCCGGAACGGCGTCCCGCGCGGTCAGCATCAGCACCGCAGTGTCCCCCCGTGAGCGCAGCGCCCGGGTCAGCGCGTACCCGTCCCGGCCGGGCAGCATCAGGTCCAGCACCGCCAGGTCGGGCCGGAACGCCTCGACCACGGACTCGAAGTCGGTCCCGTCGGCCAGCTCCCGCACCGCGTACCCCCCAGCGCGCAGCGCCGCTGCCAGCGGCTCGCGGATGGCGGGTTCGTCCTCCACCACCAACACCCGAGCCGTCATGGCAGCCAGTCTGCTCCCCAGCCACCCTCCCCTTGCCCCGCCCAAGAGCACGCCGGGGCTGAAGATCCGCTGAAGAGCACCGAGTAGCGCTGCGGGGCTTGAGGTCCGCTTCAGGTCCGCTTCAGATCCAGCCAACAACCTCAACACCAGCACCACGCACAACTTCGAGAGCACACCTTTGATGGAGGAACGCATGTTCTACGACCCCAGCACACCACCCCCCACCGCCGACACCCCCCAGCCGGGCTCGTTCCAGCACCAGCCCCGCAAGCGGCGGGTCAGCCGGGCCGTGCTCACCCTCGCGCTGGCCGGTGGGCTCGCCGCCGGCGGCGTCGACATCGCCAACGCCGCCAGCGGCACCCCCACACCGCCTGCAGCCAACTCCACCACCGCAGCCGCCACCCCGAACCACCCCGCCGCATCCGGCAAGCACCGCGGCCCGGCCGGGCTCGACAAGCACGGCGGCCCAGCCGGGCTCGGCAAGCACGGCGGCCCGGCCGGGCTCGGCAAGCACGGCGGCGCAGCCGGGCCCGGCATGCACCGCGGTCCCGCTGCGCTCAGGAACTCGGCGAGCTACGCCGACGGGCGGATCAGCGCAGTCAACGCCACCACCCTCAAGGTCACGTCCACCACCTCCGGCACCGTCCGCGACTACACCCTGGGATCGGCCACCACGATCCATCGGGGACCCGGCCAGAAACTGAGCCCCAGCGCGCTGCGGGTCGGGGACCAGGTCCACGTGCGCGGCCAAGCCAGCACCACCGGCGGTAGCAGCACCGGCTCGTTAGCAGCGGTTAACGTCGACGTGCACCTCGCGCACATCGACGGGCTGGTCACCGGTCACCGGTAGCAGCGTCACCGTCACCGACCGTGACGGGTTCACCCGTGAGATCACCACCACCGGCGCCAACGGAGTGCACACCGGCGAGGTGATCCACGCCCAAGGCCGGGTCGACGCCAACGGCACCACCCTGGACGCCACCAGCATCGGCGCCCCACCCGCGCCCCACCCCAGCGGCCCCCAGGCTGGTGGCCCGAAGGCTGGTGGCCCCAAGGGTAAAGGTCACGCTGGCAACGCGGGTCACCCCGCGCCGGCGTCACCCAGCGGGGCACGCGCGGGTGCACCCAAGGGCAAGCGCGCCCACCCGGCTCCCCCGGTCCCGCCGACCACCCCGAACAGCGGTAACCCCAGCGGCTCGTCCACGAGCACGTCCTCGTCGTCGTCGACTGATGGTTCCTGAGCAGCACCAGGACACCCCGCCCCGGCCCGGCCGCCCCTCCCGGCGGCCGGGCCGAGAGCTGGAGAACCCGGTCGAATGCACCGCGACAACCACCAACACCAGCAGCTGCGACCACACCGCCATCGCCACCCAACTCAGCGGCCCAGGACTACTAACCCCCCGGGACAAGAGCGGGGGCCGTTGACCGGGCTACACCGGCGCCCCGGCCACCCTTCTGGGGCTGGAACTGGCCTACGCCCTGGCAGCACGGACATATAAGGGATGAACAGGACAAGCCTTCTGACGAACCCCGCCACCCGCGTCGTCGCGATGCTGCAACCCGCCACACCACACAGTCCTGGGTGTGCTGGTCAGTTCGTGTCAGGCCTACAGACACGGCAGCTGAACCACTCCCCCGGCAAGCGGCATGCCGCCTTGGACGCCTCACCGAATCTCAGGTAGGGCCCGTGCCAACGGCCGTTGTCCGGCCGCGAGCCCCCATGAGACCCCCCGCCATCACGGCAGTGTGGGCAGCTCCCGAGATGGACCCTCGCCTCAGGACCATGAGCGCGCCACGTCTCGTAGATCCAGTAACCGGACATCACACCGGAGGTTACTTGTCGGCGTCCGGTCATATCGCACAACCTTGGTACTGAGACGGCCGTGCGCGGCGTCGTGCGCTCGGGCCGTTTGACGGCCACTTCGCTCAACGACGGCTTGGGCGGGCAGGGCGTCAGGGAGGCTTCGCGGACCAGCGCGGAGCTGGCCGGCTCCGGACTGGTCGTCGACGGGCTGCTGGTCGCGCGCCGCTGCACCGCCCTCGGATACCTCCAGGACCGTGACCAGGGACCGCCGCTGCTCAGGACGGCCGTCCGCGCACTGCACCGCGACCCCACTACGTTCCCTGGTCCGAGCTGCGCAGCGTCGACTGGAGCGACCGAGCGGTCAGGCTCCGCCGACAGCATCTGGCGGGAGGGACTGCCGACGTCGTCCCTGCTCGCCAGCTGGGCCGGCGGTGGTCAAGGCCGACGCATCGCTGGCCCCATCACGCGCACTGCCCAGCGCAGCGCATGCAGCGCGCCGGGAGCGGCTACTGCTGGTACTCGCCGGACCGTTCCTGCAACTGCTCTGCGGTGTTGACGTTGAGACCGGCTCCGGCGTCCTGCAGGCGACTGGCCGCGTTTGCATTGGCGTCGAATGTGGACATTGCCCTGTCGTCGACACGGCTAGCCGGACCGCCCCCGCCATTGGGGTCATCGGGGTTGGGCATCTCGCCGCCATGCTGGCCGTCGGGGTCGGGCGTACCCTCTTGCTGTCCGGAGTCCTCGGTCGGGGTAGTGCTACCACCACTGTCACCGCTACCACCACTGTCACTGCTGCCCGAGGCTCCGGAGGGCTCGGAGGACGAGCTCGTGGGCGAGTCGCTGCTCGAGGCTCCGCTGCTGCCCGCTGCCGAGTAACCCCCTTCGCCGCTGGCGCCGCTCATGCCACCTTCGCCAGCACCGCTGGCCTCATCAGCGCTCGTGCCTGCTGGGCTGTCGGCGCTGCCCCCGCCGGCCTCGGGACTGGCTCCACGACCGTCTGCCGAGGACGCGTCGACTCCGCCGTCGGGCGAGGAGGGGCCCTCCTCGCCCGGAACGTACTCGCCTGTGCCCTCGCCGGACCCTTCCAGGCCGGCTGCAATGCCGTCGCCAACGGCGCCGGCGGAAGCCTCGTTAAGCGCGCCCCCGACGACGCTGTGCTCCAAGCTGCCCTCAACCGCGGTTTCGGCGCCACCCATGACACCACCGGCAACGGCTCCGACCAGCGCCTGGCCGACCGGGTCGAACTGGATAGGCGCATCGTGCTCAGCCGTGTACGCGCTGGCGGCGGCCTGCTGGTTGGCCTGTCGGTCGCCCGGCGAGAGCCCGCTCGCGTTCTCCCCGGCATACCCCGGGGCCGAGGCACCGCTGGCCGTACTCATTCCGCCGCCGCCGCCGTCGTCGTCGGTGGGGATGGCGCCGCCACTTGCCTCCGTGCCGGCACTGCCCTGCGTGGAGTAGCCGCCCTCACCGTCGCCGCGCGACATACCGCCACCGCCGCTCGGCTGCGAGGAGGCGGCATCCGTCGCCGATCCTTCGCTGGTGTTGACGCTCGGGCTCTTGCCGACGGCGGAGAACCCCCCCTCCTCGTTGACGCCCGTCATTCCGCCGCCACCGGAGGAGTCTGGTTGGGTCATGATCTCGTTCCTCGTCTCGAAGACTCACCACCTAGGGCCAGCCGAGCGCCGAGGCGTCAGGTGGCCCGCATCACCTGACACGTGCGCTCAACCTCGTTGTGGCGATGCCGACATTCAGATTCCTCTTGGCGCCAAGGCCCGTCAAGTGCTTCGTCCTCGTGCGTCGTCGATAGCGTCTTAGGCCCCACCAGCGTCGCGTTGACATCCAGACGTGCCACGCGTGCTAGGGCCGAAGGCGTTGGAGCCGCTGAGCGTTACTCGCTGCCAGCAGTGGTGCGCCATCCTGACGGGATGGACCTGGCGTTCACCCGGTGACTGGCGCATGCCGCAGGGCGGTCACCAGCAAACGCGGGCGGGCTCTGCAGACGCCCAGTCCAGGCCGTCTCGCTTCCTTGGTTGTGAGACGCCAGCGTTGGGGGACCCCCCCGCGGTCGGGGTTGGGACCTTCGATGCCGGCTGGCACAGTTCTTCGGCTCAGTCCAAATGCTCGCGGCTTCAGCCACGGCTGCAGCACCGGAACTGCCGCGCGCAGACGCCGCGCCGCGCCGCGGTCAACCGTAGCTCCCTCCCAGCCAGCACGGCGCTATGAGGCTTCGACGATCCTCGCCACCCGGCGCAAAGTCGGGTTTAGCCAGGGGTCAGCCTGGTGATTCGGTTTCGGCATTCTCGGCGGCCTGCGCCTCCCCGGTGGGGTGATCGGTTGGCGTGTCAGCTGGGCTCGTCTGCTGCTCCGCGGTGGCTTGCTTAGCTCGGTCGCTGGCGCTTTCAATGTTTTCGGACTGCACCGGACTGTTCTGGACGGGATGGTCGCTGTGAAACTCGGTCATGTGCTGCCTCCAGGTTTGAGTCGGTCCGAACAGTTCATTGAACCGCCTAAGGGGTCACTACGCTGCTCGACGGGGAAGCAGAGGCGATGGACTCGGGCCCGCGAGCCTGTGGCGCGGGGGAAGTCCACGACGCAGCACTCACGGTCTTCGGTGTTTGCTGACCGCGGCCTTGCACTTCTCGACGACCTCCGAGGCCGAACATCACCTAAGCCGACGTCACCGGGGGATACACCCACCCCCTTGAAGGACGCCGTTTTGTATCGGCGCCGCCGCATGGTTTTGAATGCCGCGTGGTTATGTCCGCTTTGTGGCACGGCGCCGGCGGATGTTCCCTCGAGGTTCGTGTGACGTTCCACCGCCACCGCCACCGCCACCGCCACCGCCACCGCTACGGCTTACTGGCTCAGGTGGGTTGGGCGAGGACGACGATGTTGTCGTGGTAGGACCGGGTGGCTTGGTTGAACTGGCCGCCGCAGGTGATCAGTGCGAGGCGGGGTGGGCCGTCGCGGCGGAACACGCTGGCTGGGAGCCGCTGCTTGGGGTAGTTGTTCCGCGCGGTGACCAGGTAGGTGTGGCGGTCGCCGGAGCTGTCGGTGAGCACGACGCGGTCGCCGGGGCGGACCTGGAGCAGCGCGGCCAGCGCGCCCAGCCCGAACCGTGCGGAGTCGATGTGACCGTCGATCACGACGGTGCCGTGACTGACGCCTGGCGCGGCGCCCGCGGCCCACCACCCCGTGGTCGACGGCCGCTTGGGGACTTCGAGGCCACCGCCGGGCATGGCGCCAACGGGTACCACCGGAACCCCGCTGCGGTCCCCGCGCATGACTAACCGAACCGGCGGTAACCCTGCCCCGGAGTCCACAGTTGGCGGGGATTTCCACCGCTTCACCTGGGCGGTGTTCCCTGGAACGGACCGCACGGCAGCGGCGCTCACGCCAGGCTGCGGGCCGAACACCGTGGCGACCGCGGCTGGGTCCTGGGTGAGTTGGTGGCCGCCAAGAGCCAGCAGCCCTGCCCCCAAGACAGCGGCAGCCGCTGCCGGACGGGGGAACCGGCGGCCTGACTGGCCCCGTTGTGGGTCAGGCCGCCGGGTCACTTGTTAACCAAGCTGGCGCCGGCCGCGGAGGTAACCCACCCCTGCGCCGAGCAGCAGCAGCGCCCCGGCCAGCGACAGCCCAACCGTTTGCGGTGTGACCGGTGACTGCGCCGCCTGCCCACCGGTGCCGCTGCTGACCGACGTCGGCGCGGACCCTGCGGCGGCCTTCAGCTCGGTGTAGTGACGCTGCACCACCGGGGCAGCGGCCCGGTCCGCGACCAAGACCGCCGGGTCGGAACCACCAGCCAGCTCCACCTTCCCAGCGGCCAGAGCCTGCAGGTGACCAGAGAGTTGGCCGGCGATCCATGCACTGTCGAACCCCGGCCCGGTGTGCGCCTTGACCGCCGCCAACGCTGCCTGCTGCGCTGGGGTCGGCGCCCCGGGCAGCGCCACGCCCAACTTGGTCGCCAGCGTCTTCAACGCCGCGTCCTGGGTGGTGTGGTCGGTGATGAACATCTTGCCCAGGTCCTTGACCGTGGCGGTGGTGGCCTGCTGCTGCGCGGCAGTGCCCGCGGCGATCTCGCTGAGATTGCTCTGATGAGCGGCGACGATCCAGGTCCGGTCCACCTGGTTGGTCGCCGCGGACGCCGGCGACGCGACCACCAGTGAACAGCCACCGGCCAAGACGACAGAAGTTAGAGCACGACGGACAAGCATGAGAGTCCTCCCGCAGGAAATAACAAAACAGGGTGTGCGCGGCGATGGGTCAGGCCGGTCCTGCGGATGCTACGCCCGGACTTTGAGCCGATTCGCCCCGGCATGCCGGCGTCGTAGTGCGCGGCGAGGGCGACGCGGGAGAACCCGATTGCCGCCACCATGACCACCGCCACCACGACAGCTGCCCAGTGTCGGCGTGTTGTCCGATCACTGGCCCCTGCTCGAGCTGCGCTTGCACACAGATCGCCTAGAGCTGCGTCTACCAGCGATGAGGAGCTTGCAGCGCTTGCGGACGTTGCCGCCGTCGGCGTCCACGGTCCCGATGAGCGGCCCTACCTCACCCCCTGGACAGATTTGCCGCCGCGCCAGCGGGCCCGATACGTGGTTCAGCAGCACTGGAGCCGCCGGGGCGACTGGAAGATCAACGACTGGGCTTTGGAGCTCGGCGTCTTTCGCGATCGGCGCCCCATCGGCATGGTCGCCTTGCGGGCCCGGGAGTTCCCAGTGCTGCGCGAGGTCAAGACGGAGTCCTGGCTCGGCTTGGCGCACCAACGTCAGGGCCTCGGCACTGAAGCGCGTGCCGCACTGCTTCACCTCGCGTTCGACGGCCTGGCGGCTGTCAGCGCCGTCTCTGAGGTGTTCCAAGACAACGTTGCCTCGCAGGGCGTCTCTAGCAGGCTCGGGTACCGCCACGACGGCATCAGCCGCGACATCCTCGACGGCAAGCCGGTGATCTCGGACCGGCTCCGCCTGAACCGCGAGGACTGGCAGCAGCCCCCGCTGGTGCCGGTCAGCATCTCCATGCTCGCACCTTGCCTGCCCCTCTTCGGCTGCTGAGCACTCCTGCAGCGCTCGTGACGCTGACTAACCGGTCCCGCTAGCCGAACCACCACCGGCGCAACCGCTCTCCCTGCGGCGGCGATGGGCGTGAGCACGGTCGACTGTCCCGTAGGACTCGTCCGATGATGCCGTCCCGCACGGGGACGGCATACGACGACGTCGTCTTGCTCGACAACCAGCAGCCGTGGCGGATGGCCCAGGCCGCGCACGCCGCGGGTCTGCCCGAGGGCTCGGACCCCATGGGCGGCCCGCCGCTCCGGGAGGATCTGGAGTGGCAGCAGCACCTTGGCTCACTAACTTCGTAGCCGCCTGTCTCGACTACTTGGTGGGCGGGTGGCGAGCAGCGGGTACGACAGCGCGGGAGTGAGGATCTTGAGTCCAAGAGACCATGAGGTGCCCGAGCCATGAGCTCCGCTGGGCCACCGCCGGACTGGGCAGCTCTGTACGAGGCGCACAAGGACTCGATGCACAGGGTTGCCAAGACGGTCCTGCGGGGATCGGGTTTGATCGACCAGGCGGAAGACGCTGTGCAAGAAGCCGTGACGTCTCTGATGAAGTCCCCTCCGCAGAACGTCGAGCGGTGGGAGGCAGTCATGGTGTCGGCCGCCAGGAACAAGGCGATTGACCTACTCCGCTCCGCTGCTGTCCGCCACGCCGGTCCCGAAGTCGAGGATCAGCACTACCGGAGCGGAACTTACCCAGACCTGTCAGAAGATGTGAGCGATGACCTTGACCGACAGCGGACAGCCGTTGCCGTGCGCGATTGGCTCAAGGTGCTCACCGAACGCGACCGCGATGTGGTCTGGCGACGTGCAGCGCTGGAGGACCCGCGAGACCAGGTGGCTGCTGATCTGGGCGTGTCACCAGGTCGAGTCAGTCAGATAACCAAAGCAGCACTAGAGCGACTACGGGACCAGATCGAGAAGGAGGAGAGGTGACAGACAACCAGCAGGAAGACATCTTGGATAGGGCGGCAGCACCGGGGAGTGCCAGCTCGACTCAGGGGGACACTGCCTCCCTCCGGAACATCGCTGACCTCCTGTGGGAGGCCAACCAGGGTGCTCCTCCCCTACGCGAAGACCCCATCGCCGCCATGCTGGGCCTGGTACCAGACCCCTCCTACGCCTTGGACTCCAGCAAGCTGAAGCAGGCGCGTAAGCGGGCCGGACTGCAGATCAGTGATCTTGTTGCTCGGCTATCGGCACGCGGGTGGACCGTAGACAAGGCCGACTTGTTCCGGTGGGAGAACCGATCGACTAGCGATGCGGCCCCAGCGCTGATCAAGGCACTGGCCGACGAGGTCGGCATCAGCTCTGATCAGTTAATAACGAAGCAGCCAAGGGCAGTGCCCGCGGCCATTGTGCTCGCACTGAAGTCGCCTCTCTTCGCCGGCCTCGTTGAGCGATGGGCCAAGGTGCAGAACGTGTCTGGCAGTTTGGCGACTTCGGAGTTGGAGTCACGGATGCTCGCCACGGTCTACCGGGGCGAGCACGCAGACGCCGACCAGATGGTGCAGGCGCTGGAGGCTCTGGTGACTGCGACCGAAGACGCTGAGAAGTCTCGCCGTGAACCTTGAGGAGGCTGTTGAGATCGCAGTAGCTCAGCTAGCCGTTGCACTTCAGGCTCGCTTCCCTGAAGACCCCTTGGGCGTCCTCCGCGGTGACCTGGGGCTGACGGTGCAACCAGCTGAGCACCTCACAAGCCGAGCCGATGGAGGGGCATGCGACGGTATGTCCTTCCTGCGCGACGGAGTGATCTTTTTCGCTCCCTCACCGCAGAGCCGGCGGCAAAACTTCACTCTTGGTCACGAACTCGGTCACTGGTTGGTCATCGAGTCCGACGCCGTCTTGGACTGGGTAGCCGACCAAGCCGACTCGCCACGGGTGCTGGAGACGTTGTGCGACCGCATTGCCCAGCGCCTGCTCCTACCCGAGAGCAGTGTCGACGCGGTGTTCCCCACAAGCACTCCGGTGGCGGCAGGACACGTCCTCGAGCTGTTCAACGCTAGCCAAGCCAGTCGGCCGGTCTGCGCCATTGCACTGGCACGACGGCTTCCCGGGCTGGGAGCTGTGGTGATCATTGATCGGTCGGCAGCCGCTGTCCCTGCGCCAGCGTGCGCCCCGATCCGGAGGAGGGGTGGCCTGTGGTCTTTCCCTGGCCCGGTCAAACCGTCCCGAGTGGGCACCCCTTTAACTCGATGACGCTCGGCTCCACCTTCACGCGTCGAAGCTTCTGGCGCGACCAGTGGAATCGCCAGCAGGACTACTACATCGACGCAGTCTTAGACGGCCCTCGCCTAGTTGCAGTCTTCTCTGCGACGGACCTCTGGCAGGCAGAGGCTCTGCATCTCGAGGGACCACGTGAGTATGACCTGCGGCCGACAACGGAGATTCGGTGCTGCGGTGAGACCCGAGCTGTCCGCGGTTGGCCCTGTCCAACCTGCGGCGAGCCCGACTGCCCGAGGTGCGGTTCCTGCCGCTGCCAACGCCAAGCCGGCCGCGAGCAGCTCTGTGCAGGAAGTTGCTTCTTGCAGTACCAACCGCACCTCCTGGTCGACGGGCTCTGCGAAAACTGCCGCTGAGCCGCGCTAACCCAACTGAGGGCTGTCTCGACTACTCAGAGAGAGCGCATCACCTTCACCTGCTTCACGCGGTGGTGGCTTTCGGGAAGAAGGTGAGTTGGATGGCCAGGAACACCGGACGTGGAAGCCGCATCGGTACCGTGAAGGGACGTAGCGAGTTCAAGAGCGGCAATAACTGGTTCAAGAGGGACACCTCTACCGGCCGCATCCTCAACGGAAGTCCCAATCAGCACAAGGGCGTCCGCAACGAAAAGTAGGCCGGATCGCTGGCGGCGCTTCGGCGCCGCCAGCACCCACCCCATCGACTCAAAGGATCACCATGGCAGTACGAATCACCCACGTCCGCTTCTCGACGACGGCCAAGACCCACGAGACCATCACCGACTACAAGTGGACGAGCCTGCAGGACAATTCGACCGACTCGAGCACGAAGGCCACGATGGTGGACTGGATCGACAACAAGAATGGGCAAGCGGTCGTCGGCTCCGGGACGACTCAAGTCGATGTTGGAGTCGTGCACCCAGCCAGCGGTCAGCCGTACCTTCGCACCCACGCCGACGGAAAGTGGAACAACAACCTGCTGTCCCTCCCCACCTTCTAAGACCACTCCACCGCTCTTAAACGGCTTGCTGGCCAAGACGCCGCAGGAGCGGTCGACGACGGTCTCCACCTGGCATGTGCCGTTCACCGGCCCTGCGGATGCCACTTCTGCGCCGGCCGTCTCAGTTCCTTGGTTCTGCGACACAGCCCCTAAGGCGGGTGCCTTTGCGCAGCTGGAGGCCAGCGCTGGCGAGGCTGTCGAGCAGGATCAGGCGGTGGCCGGTGGTGAAGGGGGCGAGCGGCTAGGAGGGGCGTTCCGGCGGGTGTGGGCGGCCGACACGATCTCGGAGTTCGGCAACTATGTGACTAGCCTGGTATGTCGGTGCCGTTGGTGGGGGTGCTGCGCGGTACGGCGACCGAGGTTGGGTTGGTCAACGCCGCCGGCTGGGTCCCTTACCGGCTGTTTGGTTTGTTCGTCGGCGCAGCCGTGGACCGCGTCCAGCGGCGCCCGGTGCTGATCGTCGCCGCGCGGTGTGTCCCCGGCCCTGACTGCGCCTCTAGGGGACGCTCCTCCGCGGCTAGGGACGGCTGAGGGCTTCGAGTGCTTGGAGGTAGCCCTCGCTGTAGGTGGGGAACTGGGCGACGCCGTCGAGTAGCACGTCGAGGCTGGTGCGGGCGCGGATGGCTTGCGCGGCTTGGTGGATCCACTCACTGCTCATGGGCGCGACGGCCCAGGCGCCGAGCAGCCGGTTCTCACCGGCGTCGGCGACCAGCCCGAGGGCGCCGCGGGGGTCCTTCTCGTAGGTGTAGGGCCGGGCGATGCTTTCGGCCAGGTTGAGCTCGCTGGTGAGGACGTCGTGGCCGGCGTCGCGGGCCTGGTCGGCGGTGAGACCGACGGCGGCGATCTCGGGTTCCCCGAACACGACTCGGGGGATGCCTTCGTAGTTCGCGGTTCGGGGTTTGCCGAGGATGGTGTCGGCGGCGACCCGGGCTTGGTACATCCCGACGTGGGTGAACGGCATGATGCCGGTGACGTCCCCGACGGCCCACAGGCCGT
>JAABUM010005528.1_pt1 | contig 13209 bp, 17 predicted proteins | sample 5559161 | NCBI WGS metagenome assembly JAABUM01 (sample SAMN10711868, study PRJNA513369) | rock metagenome | isolation source: Antarctica rocks | place: Antarctica: Victoria Land, Siegfried Peak nord | reverse complement strand
TGGGCCGTGCTCTACCAGCAGGTAGAGAACCTCACCATCGAACCGCGCATCAGTGCCCGGGCCGTCAACTTGCACCCCGCCGTTGGCTTTACGTCCGTCCTACTCGGTACCTCTCTGTTCGGGATCGCGGGTGCCCTGCTCGCCGTGCCCGTCACCGCCATGCTCATGGCCCTCGTGGAAGAACATGGACGACGACACGAGCTGCTCCCGGAGCTCCTCCCATCCGAGCAGAAAGCGCGTCCAGACCCCGAACCGCCAGAACCGACCAGCACGTCCGAGGAGTAGGAAACGACACCCACCCAGAGTTCGCGACCTTCCTCAAGCCAATGACTCGTACAGCTTGGTCATCGCCGGCGCCCTGATCTTCTGGCGGTTGACGGCCGCTAGCTTCGCGTGACCGGTCCGCTCGGCATGGTCGCGGTGAACTGGACGCGGCGCGTTGCGGCTGCAGGACGTCACATCCAGCGCTCCCAGCAATGGGTGTCGATACCGTTACCTGGTGAGTGACCCCCACTTTTTCCTTCGCCGCTAATGACCCCTCCCCCGCCGGTCGTGTCCTCGACCCCGCCAGGACAGAGCTCCCCGCGCCGCCGACGCCGACAGGGCAAGCCCGCCGGGGCCATTTACGGCCAGATCGTAGCTACCTCCACCCTGGCAGTGCTCGACCACGACGCCTCGTTGGGCCCAGTGGCGGTCCTGCTCTCGGTGCTGGCCGCAATGCTCGTTCTGTGGGTCGCCCACGTCTACAGCGAAGTCTTGGCCGAGCGGGTGCATCAAGCTCGACGATTGTCCTGGGAGGAGGTGGCCACGGCCATGGCCCAGGACTGGCCCCTGGTCCAAGCCGCGGCGCCCTCGGTGGTGGCCATGGCTCTAGCCGGGCTGGGACTGTGGTCGCGCGATACCGGCGTACTGGTGGGCCTGGCCCTGGGGGTCCTCTCGCTCTTCGCCTGGGGCGTGGTGATCGGAAGACGCTCTCGCTCTAGCTGGCCGTACACCCTCGTCGTTGCAACTGTCAGCAGCTTTTTGGGCCTGGTCATCATCTTCTTGGAACTGGTTATTCACTGACCGGTTCGCCACATCCGCGCCGTGGAGCGCCGGGCTGGTGATCGCCGGGCTGGTGATCGCCCCGGGGCCGCGGAGTCGCACCGCACGTTCTGTGCCCTGTAGTGCATGGCGATTTACTGCGTCAGCCTTATCACCGCCGCCTTGGCCGTGCCGTCGGCCACCTGAAGGTAGTTCCCCCGCCCAGTCCACCGACCGAGCCGGTGTTGATGATCGACACGCCCCGCCTTCAATCATGTGCGTCAGCGCCAGGCCGGTGCCAACCACTGCGGACCGCACGTTGAGCTGCATCACCTGGTCGTAATGCTCCAGGTCCAGCCCCGACAGGTCTAGGTCCTTGCTCGGGCTGGAGCCGCCGATGTGGTTGAACAACACATCACGTCTGGACGCCCGTCAGTCCCCACCGCGTTCTGCACAAGGTTCCGCAACGAGTCCTCGCTGGTGGCGTCCACGGCGATACCGGTGACCTTCCCGCCACCACCAAATCGCTGGATTTCTGCGGGTTAACAATTCTTGCAACTATGTCCCGTAGTCATCCGCTGGGTGCCGAGTGGTCGTTGGTTGCGAGACACCCGGGAACAGGTGGACGCGAAGCTGATCGGGTATGCCCGGGTGCCGACCAGAGGGGCAATCCACCAACGGGCATGAGATGGATCTCCCAGCGCCGGGGTGACCCCCGGAGATGACCTGGGCAGTGATGGCCTGGCCGCTGCGCTATCCGCAGGGTGCGCACTCACCGGTGATGAAGTGTGCCGACGTTGCCCGCTGGCCAGTCCACAGGTAGATGGCCAACAAAGGGTGGGCCTGCCCAGCGTGTGCTGCGTGCGGTTGCCACGAGCGGTGATGGATGGGTACCGCAGACGGCTCCCATTGCAGCGGCTGGGCGTTCGCGTGGCTCCACCACCCGTCGGTCACGGGCACGTAGACCTCGTCGGCCGGGTGGTGATGGTGGGGATACAGAGTGCCCGGGCCCAGAAGGAGCAATCCCAGCGTCACTGTGTCCGTTTCATCAACCGCCCACGGGTGACTGCCGGACGCCCCGAGCAGAGTCGTGTGAGCATAGTTGTCCAAAAATTTCGGGTGCGGTGGATTCAGAACGTACCTGCTGGTTTGGGTCCACGTCCCCGCTCGAGCCAACGGGTCAAGCAGCGCTGCCAACCGTGCGCCACGACCGCCGCGGGACGCCTGCAACGCCGCGTCAAGATGCGCGGCGGCGGCGGTAGCACCGCGCTGTGTGCCGCGAGCATTCCCGGATGTTTCCGGGGGTAGCGCCCACTGGCTGGCGTGCTCCAGGATCTCTGCGTGCACGGGCAGCTCATGCTCCCTCAAGTGCAGTGACACCTCGTGCGCGAAAGCATGCACCACGTCCAGCACGGGCGATCATCTCCACAGCGACCTAGCCACCACAACGAGTGACTCAAATCTACCGCCGGACCGTTTGCCATCAGCCCCGGTCTCGTCGTACATGGCCTGGACTGGTGACCGGTCGTGGGCCACGTTCGGGTCTTGGCCACCAGTACGGCCAGGGGCATGCGCAGCAGCTAAACCGTCCCGGGTTCGCTCAGACATCAGCGCATGCCCACACTCGGCGATCGCCCCAATGACCGAAAAGAACAGTCGCCCCCCGCCCCACAGCAGGAGGTATTGATCCCCTGGTCCAACACAACGAGATCGATCTGTTCGTCCGGCAGCTGGCTCGACAGAGCGGTGAGGTTCTCCAAAGACCGGCCGAGCCGGTCCAGTTTGGTGATGACCAGCTGATCACTGCCCCGGTTCGCCGACAACAACCCCTTGTCCAGCTCAGGTCGGCTGGCGAGGGTGCCGGAGGCCTTGTCGATGAAGATCTGCTCACACCCCGTGGCAGTCAACGCGTCGTGCTGGGCCTCGGGGTGCTGGTCGCGGGTCGACACCCGCCCATAACCAACCCTCACCCCTTGAGCGGAACGCGAACGAGTATGGATGCGCTGCTCAAAAGTCACCAACCGGACCCGGGGAACGGGATCGTCCGAACCGGTCGTGCAGCCAAAGTGTCACGGACCTGATCTGGGTGGGCGGGATACTCCCTGCCGGTGCTGCCCCTCAGCGTCGTGCACACAGCACAGACATCTCGCTACGTCAATAGCTGCGATTGCTGGTCGGAACGTGTCCGGAACGGTTGGATAGGGGCATGGATGTTGCTGACTGGTTTCTGAGTGCGACCGAGCGCGGTAATCCCGCCACCGGCCTGGACTCCCGGCACAGCGATGGGCGCGCGTGGACCTCGGGTAACGAGGTCGTTCCTTTGGTCCACGGAGTGACCTACTTCGCGCACCTGCTGAGCTGTCTGAGGGAACTACGGGCGGGGGATCTGGCGTTGTTCACTGATTGGCGCGGTGATCCCGATCAGCGCCTGGACGAAGCGGGCACGCAGGTCACGACCGCGTTGTGTGATGCAGCCAGCCGTGGCGCGGTGGTCAAGGGGCTGATCTGGCGTTCACACCTGGACAAGTTCTCTTTCAGTGAGCAGCAGAACCGCCATCTCGGTGAGGAGATCGAGGCCGCTGGTGGGCAGTGCCTCCTGGACCAGCGGGTCCGTCCGGGAGCCTCCCACCATCAGAAATTCGTCGTCCTGCGCCATCCCGGTCGCACCGAACTCGACGTCGCGTTCGTCGGCGGTATCGACCTGTGTCACAGCAGGCGCGATGACGCCTCGCATGCCGGTGATCCACAGAAGCAACCGATCGCGGCTGTCTACGGTGACCGTCCCCCGTGGCACGACATCCAGGTGATGGTCCACGGCCCGGCAGTGGCCGACGTCGAGGCCACCTTCCGGGAACGGTGGCAGGACCCTGCACCCCTGAGTCGTAACCTGATCAATCTGCTCAGCGAACGGCTGCGCCACGATGACCACACCGCCGATCCGCTACCGGATCAGCTACCCGATCCCGCGCCGCGTGGAAGCGCACACGTTCAGGTAGTGCGCACCTACGGCAACCGGCACCCGGGGTACCCGTTCGCTCCGCAGGGTGAGCGCAGCGTGGCTCGCGCGTACTCCAAGGTGATCCGGCGCGCTGAGCGGCTCATCTACCTCGAGGACCAGTACTTGTGGAACACCGACATCGTGGCCTGCTTCGCCGACGCGCTCCGCACAACACCCGCCCTCCAGCTCATCGCAGTCATTCCCCACCACCCCGACCAGGACGGGCGCTTTTCGCTGCCACCGAATCTGGTCGGACGGCAAGCAGCGTTGGATCTGCTGCACGCCGCAGGACCTGGGCGGGTGGCCGTCTACGGGGTGGAGAACCCCGCCGGTACCCCGGTCTACGTCCACGCAAAAGTCTGCGTCGTCGATGACATCTGGGCGGCAGTCGGCTCGGACAACATCAACCGCCGCTCCTGGACACACGACTCAGAAATCGCGTGCGCGGTCCTGGACGAGGCCCGCGACCCGCGCGAACCACAGGTCATCGACCGCTTCGGTCACGGCGCCCGGAAGTTCGCCCGCCACCTACGACTGGAACTGGCATGCGAGCATCTGGACCTCGATGACGACACCGCGCTGATCGACCCCGATCAAGCATTTCAGACCTTCACCGCCAGCGCGGACCGCCTGCAGGCATGGCACGACAACGGACAGCCCGGGCAACGGCCACCAGGCAGGCTACGGCCCTACCAGCAGCCACGGTTATCGCCTCGCACCCTGGCCTGGGCGACCCCGCTCTACCGAATGATCTACGACCCCGACGGGCGCCCACTACCGATGCGATACACCCACCGCTTCTAACCAGCAATCAAGGACAGCGCCGTTAGGACTGGCCCCCAGCACTGCTGAAGCGTCCCGGCATCGGCATCCATACCGCAGCCCAGCTGCTCATCACCGCCGGCGCCAACCCGGAACGCCTGCACGGCTACCTCGGCGACGTCCCACCTGCGGAGTACGAGGGAGCGTTCTACGCTACAAAACGGAGCACAGCACGTGACGCCGCCCTGCGAAGCTGGTGCCGTGTTCACCCCGAGGTTGAGAATCAGCGGTATGCCGGTCGCCGACGATTGGTTCGCGACGACCCCGATCGACGAGCGGCTCAGCGTCATCGTCGAACCGCACGTGCACCCGTTCCTGCGAGCGAATATCTGGCACCTGCGTGGGCGCGACCGTGACCTGATCGTCGACACCGGACTCGGGGTGGCACGTCTGAGGGATCACCTGCCCCACCTGTTCGAACGGGATCCGATCGTCGTCGTCACGCACGCCCACCTCGACCATTGCGGCGGAGCGCACGAATTCGACCTCTGCCACGCCCACCCGGCTGAACACATCACCGCTCCCGCAGGAGGGAGCACGCTGCGCGGGCCTGAGCTCGCCGACCAACTCGGGATGCATGACTCGAACCCCCCGGCCTGGCTGATCGACGCGTTGCCATCGCACGGGTACCGACCCGGGGACTACCGGTTGCTGGGAGCCGAACGCAGCACGCCCCTGCTCGACGGCGCGAGAATCGACCTCGGCGACCGACACCTGACCGCACTGCATCTGCCCGGACACAGCCCCGGCAGCATCGCCCTCTACGACTGCGCCGAACGGGCCCTGTTCAGCGGTGATGCCATCTACGACCTCGACACCGGTGAAGAACTCCTGGACGGGCTGCACGGGTCGAACGTGCAGGACTACGTCGTGAGCATGCGCCGACTTCGAGACCTGGAGGTCGCGAAGGTCCATCCCGGTCACGGACCAACCCTGGATGCCGCCCGGTATCGCGCGATCATCGACTCCTACCTTGATAGAAACGAGACCTTCGCGACCCCAACCGAGTGCCTGTGACCGGAGTCTCAGGGTTACATCGATCCGCGAAGGACATTGAGAAGACCGAGGGGTAGCCATGAAGAACATTCGCACGACCGTTATCGCAGGGACCGCAATGATGGTGTCGGCCGCTCTGGGCGGCTGCAGTTCCGATGGTGGCAGCACGGCCAAGAGCACAGTTGCTCCGTCGAATTCGGCCGCCGGGTCCGCCAACTCGACCCCGACCACCGCGCCGGGGACTCCCGCGTCGACGCCCATCCCGTCCAAGACCACCGGGCCGAAGACCACCGAGCCGAAGACCACCGGGCCGAAGACCACCGCACCGACGAGTTCCCGCACGAGCGTTCCGAGCAGCCCCTCGACTCCTACCTCGACTCCTACCTCGACTACCCCTTCGACACCAGGTCCGACAGGCACCCCCTCCCTTGACGGGCCGATCCCGCAGGACACACCTCATGCTGCCGAGGCACCGACACTCGGCCTGGCCGGCATGGGAAACAGTGCGCGAACGACCTACGGACTGGGTCGCGCGCGACCCGCGACGATCGACTACGGCGGGGACCCCACGGGAATCGTCGAGAAGATCAGCTGGTCGACCTGGGGTGGTAAGACGGCGACCGGCCGCGGAATCGGGTTCTTCGTCCCGGCTGATCAAGCGGTCGCCGGCGGTATCCGGACCCCGGCAGCAATTCGCGCCTACGGCCTGACCACCTGCGACGGCCACCCGGCATACCGCACCGTCATCTGGTGGTTCCCGAGCAAGGGCGAGACCTTCTCGTCGGCCATTGCTCAGGGCGGCGGAAATTACAACCTGTGCACCGACCAGTAGTTCGTGTCATCAGCCGGTCGTAGCGGTACCGAGGTCGATCGAGGAGCTGGGGCGAATACGCGGAACTCGTGCACCCGGGTTGGCATGACCACGCCGTTAGCGTCGATCCGCTACGCCGTGGCCCAGCACCGACTCGACCTGCATCGACCACCTCGCAGCCGGTTCGTGGGTGTGGCCCAGCGTGGGCCGTTCTCAGTCCCGGGTAAGAAAGAAGTAGGCGTACCGCTCATCAAGCTCGTTCTTGGGGACCAGCCGGATCCACTCAGGAGTGAATCCGGCATCCACGGCCATCCTCCAGAACTTGTCGATCGGGTAGCTGGTCATCGACGCAAACTGCCGGGTGTAACTCCACGTTCGGGAGCGGGTGCGCAGCGACGCGGTCTGGTACTTGATCTGAATGACTGCGGTGCCACCCGGGCGCAGTAACCGGGCGGCGACCTGCAGGACACGAGCACCGTGGGCCTGGCTGGGCAGAATCTCCATCACGTAGAAGCACAGGAACAGGTCGACCGATCCGTCAACCTGCGCAACAGCGTCCTCGGGGGAATCAGCTCCGACGAGGATGGGGGTGTAAGTCGTGTCGCAGACTTCGCTGACCTGCCGACCGCATTCCAGCAGGCTCTCCGGTGACACCTCCACGGCAATGAACTCTTCGGCGGTCGGGCGAACGCCACGGCGTTGGCGCCTCCCCCAGCGCCCCACTCGAGAACCCGTTCGGGTTCCGATGAAATCTCCTTGGAGCGCGCGAACTCTTGGAAGTAACCCCGGTGAACGGCTCCGATCCGCTCCCAGGTGGCAATTCCTTCCGGAAAGTCGGAGTCGCGGTGGTGGGAATCGGACAGCAGACGATGTGTCGACGGGGAATTCCAGTACCGCTGCGCTTCGGCGGCACGCTTCTCGGCTCGAGTAGGAATCGGTATGAGCAGTATGACGCCCCGCAGCAGGCTCAGGACCCGGCTGGCGCGCGTCGGCGTGACGGTCTGTACTAGGTCATCTTCGGTCGTCACCGCAAGATCCAAGCACTCGTCGCTGGATACAGCATGAAACGCAGAATAGACGGAGCTCACCCTCTCGACTATTCGGCTTGCCGGATACCGCCCTGGAAGAGCGATGATCAGCGAGAAGTGGCGGGCGGCTAGCGTGCTCCTGTGACGTCCCTTCCGGTGCCCTGGCTATTCGCGTGAGTCAGTTGTCGCGCCGATCCAAACGAGTCTCTGCGCCGATGGGGTCCCGCGAGGAACCAGAGCTGGAGGAGACCTACGACCGGCTGGTCTCCGGAGGTCATGAGCGCCTCGATCGGCGCTTGCTTCCGTTGCTGTCGACCGGCCTCCTGGGCGGGGTCGACGTCGGTGTCGGCGTATTGATCTACCTTGTGGTGGAAGCGAAGACCGGGGACGCCTTGCTCGCGTCGCTAGCGTTCACGATCGGCTTCGTGGCCCTGTTGCTCGCGAACAGCGAACTGTTCACCGAGAACTTTCTGATACCGGTGATCTCCGTGGTCGCCAAGGTAGGCACCATCGGACAGCTGGTCAGGCTGTGGGTGTTGACGTTGGGGGCCAATCTGGTCGCCGGCTACGCCATGGCGGGAATGATCGTGGTGGCACTGCCGGACGTGCACGATGCGGCGGTCAAGGCGGGCTCCCATTACGCCCATCTCGGCATCTCGTGGCGCTCCTTCTTCCTCGCCGTGCTCGCTGGCGCGGTGATCACGCTCCTCACGCGCATGCAGCACGCGACCGCGGACCTCGGGGTGCGACTGGTGGCCGCAGTGGTGATGTCGTTCGTACTCGTCGGCGCCCAACTCTTCCACTCGGTGCTGGACTCGATCCTGATGTTCGCCGGGCTGCTGACCGGCAAGGCCGACTACGGATATCTCGACTGGTTAGGAGCCCTTGGCTGGTCCGCATTCGGCAACCTTGTCGGCGGGCTCGTACTGGTCACCGGCATCCGCCTGCTCCGAATCCCGCACCGCATCGCCGAGAGCCGCGACGAGGGTCAAACCGGCTGACGAAACGCGCGATCGCGCCGTAGCTCCCGTTCGGCTACACCGCAAGCCCGATATGTTCTTTGGAACGCATATTGAGGAGCGGACATGGATGAGCCGACACGTGGGATCCAGGCCGACGTCGCGCCTTCGGGGGATGGTTGCGTCGAATGTCTGGACGGCTCCGGCCCCGGATGGTGGTTGCATCTACGCCGGTGCGCAGAGTGCGGCCACATCGGTTGCTGTGACAACTCCCCCAGTCAGCACGCAAGCCTGCACAACCAGCAGACCGATCATCCGATCACGCAGAGCTTCGAAACCGGTGAAGAGTGGTTCTACGACTACGTAGAACAGGCGTTCTTCAACGGGCCACGGCTCGCGCCGCCGACGAGTCACCCGCAGTCGCAGCCCATCCCCGGGCCTGCGGACAACGTGCCCGCTGACTGGCGTAACCAGCTGAACTGAAAAACCCACCACAGCCGCATCTACCTAAGGATTGCCTGGTGCCAACGACAGTCACGAACAGCGATCAACTGCGATTGGCAGCCCTGGCCGGTGACCCACACATCGTGGTGGAGGGCCACCTGACCGGCGCCCCGATGATCACTCTCAAACCGGGGGTGAAGCTGTCGGGAGGAAGTCTCACATTCGGCGCCCGAGGACTGCAGTTGACCTCGGACAACGTCGTATCGGATATGGCGATCCTCTGCCCTGACCACGAAGTCGCCATCGGCAACGCGCTCAGCGGCTCCAGCCTCGGCACGATCACACTCAGGAACGTCGAGACGACGGGGCAGGTACTGCTGCTGGCCGATGAGTCCGTGCACGACGGTTCAGTCCTCGTCGACGGCCTCTTCATCCGATCTGCAGACATGCGCGGACGAGCCGAGCGTCCGCACGGGTTCGGCGTCGATGCACTGCAGGGCGCGTTCACACTGTGGAACCGCCAATCGGACCCGACCAGCGAAATTTCTGCCGAACTTCGCAATATCACCGTCGGCACCTCCGAGAAACCCGTCCGGGGCAGCGGGGTGTTCGTCGGCGGTTACGGGGACAACCAGGGCAAACCCGTCGGCGGACGGGTGGTCGTGAGCGAACTGACGACCGGCGACATCACCGTCCACGGGGGAATTCCCGACGCCACACCCGACCTCATCAGCGGCGGGTTATTCATGCAGGCAGGGGCAGTCGTCGACCTGGTCCGCAACACCGGCCACGTGACAACCCTCGGTCCCAATGACATGGTCCTGGACAACTGGGGCGAGGTGCACGAGTGGATCGCTGAAGGACAGATCACCTCGCGCGGGCCCAGCGGCATCGGATTCGTGAACTTCGGCGTCCTCGGCACGCTCGAGGTCTCAGGTGGAATCGAAACGTGGGGGCAGGGGGCGCGCGGTTTCAACCTCTACGACGGAACGCTTCAGCAAGCATCGTTCAACTCCATCACCACTCATGGAGACGGTGCCGTCGGAATCCAGATCACCAAGGCCATGGGTACGTTGACCGTAACAGGCGATATCCGCACCACCGGCGGAGAAGGAACCAGTCTGGTCCGTGGCCAACAGGTCCTCCTCAAGGCGATTGCGTTCAGTCTCAAGCCGGGAGGTTCAATACATTCCCTGCAGGTTCGTGGCGAGTTCGTCTCGATCGGTGACGACGTGGTCACCGCAGAGATCCAGGGACCGATAGCCAGCATTTCCATCACCGGGGGCATCACGGCTCACGGCAGCAATTCCGACGCCGTCCACATCTCGAGTGACTCAGCTCAGTTGGAATCCACGAAGCTGACAGCAACGAACGGCTCGAAACTCGTGCACACCGACAGCTGACGCGACCCGCATGGTGACTGGCTCGAGGAGGAGAAGCATGATGTTTGCTGCGTGGTACGAACGGCCGGGAAGCCCTTCAGACGTACTGCACTACGGCGAGATGCCGGAACAGGAGCCGGCCGCCGGACAGGTTCGAGTGCGTCTGACGCGATCCGGCGTCAACCCCGGGGACGTCAAGAAGCTACGCGCGTGGCAGGGCGCAGCTCTGCAGTACCCACGGATAATCCCGCACAGTGACGGAGCCGGGAGGATCGATCGGGTGGGTCCGGGCGTCGATCCAGCGCGTCTGGGAACTCGGGTGTGGGTGTTCGGCGCGCAGTCCTACCGCGCCCTCGGAACAGCGGCCCAGTCCACGGTCGTTCCCAGTGGCCTTGCCGTCCCGCTTCCCGATGGGGTCACTGACGACATCGGCGCGTGCCTCGGCATACCCGGCATCACCGCGCATCGCGCCGTCTTCGCCGATGGCGACGTCAGCGGCCAGGTGATCCTCGTCCATGGGGTATTGGGCTCGGTCGGTTCGCTTGCCGCCCAGCTGGCACGTCGCGCGGGGGCGACCGTGATCGGGACAGTTCGGCGCGGCCCGGACCTGGAGCAGGTGATGGCGATATCCACCGATCACGTCATCGCCCTGGACGACGACCCCGTCACAGCCATTCATCGGCTGACCCCGGGCGGAATCGATCGCGTGGTCGAGGTCGCGTTCTCGGCCAACCTGGATCTCAATCTCAAGGTATGCAGAAACGGCGCGACCATTGCCGCGTACGCGAGCCCAGAGGGTGAACCATCGATTCCGTTCTGGCCCCTGCTGTTCAATAATACGACCATCAGGCTGCTGGGCAGTGACGACTTCTCTGACGACGCCAAGCAGGCGGCCGCCGTCGACCTTTCAGCAGCCGCAGCCGAAGGTGCGATCGACGTCCGTATCTGCCAAACGCATCCCCTGTCGCAGATAGCGCAGGCGTACGCCGACGTCGAGAGTGGTGCTTCGGGAGGCCGCGTGCTCGTCGCGATCCCGTCCTGAGCGCGCAGGGAGCCGGTGACCCGGCGGCCGCTACGGTCGAATCCGTCGGACGTTCGCTTTCGGCCGGGAATCGCTCGAGGCCTCGCCGTGCGGTGGCCTCAGGGGGTTGTTCCGGACTATTTCGGCAGCCACGGTGTAGAGCGCAGCGCTGCGCTTCTCGGCCAATTCATCCAGATGAGCTTCGGCATCTGCTGCCGAGCAACACAGCTGCGCCATCAACAAGCCAACAGCGAGGTTGACCTGCCTGGACGCGATCGCCTCCATCGCCGCCGACGCGGCCCGTGCCTCGGCGGCACCGGCTCGCTCAATGAGTCGCCGGTGTTCGACCAGATCACAGGCATGTTTGACCAGCAGCGCGGCTACAGCCCAGTCCGATTCTGTGGCGCTACGGGCTCGCCACCACAGGGTCAGGATTCCTGCATAGGAAAGCTGGCCGTCTCGAGAAATCGATTCGAAGGGAGCCTCGACGACAGCCAGTTCCTTGAGTGAGCGGACATCGCGATCGCTGGAAACTCCGTCGATGCACATGCTCAACCGTCTCTCTGATCCGTCGCTCAGTTCGATCTGAGCGCCGTCAGCGCAGGAAGGCACACAGATCTCGGCCAGGCGGGTGAACGTGATGTGCGGGTCAGCTGACCCGATCAGCGAATCGAGACTCGCAATAAGCGGGCTATTTCGCGGAAGCGGCACTGCTGCACGATGCCGGCGGTATGCGTCGAGATCGGAGCCGACGCCCTCACCGACCGATGACGGTTCGCGCTCGGACATGGTGCCGGCCCTCTCCTTCGGTGCAAAGACGACGTAGCTACGTCATCAGCTTAAGTTTCACCCGACTCCGACGCGACCGGTGACCCGCTAGTGCGGTGCGTGCAGGTGATCCGCGACGTCGTTCAGCAGGGTATTGCGGCTGACCGGTCGGGAGTAGATCACTTGGGGCTGGGTGAGCACCGCCGGGACAACCTCGCGTTGCATTTCGCTGCCGGGGCCCAGCACCTGGGCAGGCACGGTGCGGGGGCTTGCAGTTCTCAGCATTAACGATCGGCCGCGCCCTGCGCCGTCTTTGATCAGGGCAGGTGCGCCTGCCGGTGACGTTCGTCCGGCGGCGTGCTCGAGGCATGCCACCCATCGAAACGTGGCATGACCAGGTCGGCCGACCAACCGGCCAGTTGGACAGCAGCACGGTAGACCGCATCGCCGAACGCAATGATCACCGATGCCGGATCGGGATGCTTGACGAGCGCGTTCCACGGCAGCTTTACCAAGCCTTCCGACCCATCCCACTGCGCGTCCTGGCATCCCCAGTCGCGCCAGTTCTCGATTCCGTCCGGCGGCGGTGCTATATAGGCGTACATACCTGCTTCGGGCGCCTCGTCGGTCCCGAACGCAAACCCGACCGACACGTATTTCTCGGTCATACCGTGCTGAAGAAAAGGAGGGCGATCGCCCGGCGGGTCGATGTATTCACCCCTGTAGCGAGTGGCGGACAGATCAAATGCGCCCCACATGACCCCTACCCGCGGTCGATGACCCCTGAATGGCGCCTGCCACTTCTGCAACGCGCCGGTGGCACGATTGAGGGCTCTTGAACTTTGCGCGTGATGTGGTCTGAGAAGTAGGGCTCGTGGCCCTGGGGCAGGCTGGGTGGTATCTAGTCAGCCCAGCAAGTCAGGACCACGAGCGTGTTTAAGCCTACGGTCGGTGCCG